>Ga0302299_10000308_pt1 | contig 25521 bp, 20 predicted proteins | sample III_Fen_N3_4_FD_198795 | JGI IMG/M metagenome (GOLD analysis project Ga0302299, IMG submission 198795) | Peat permafrost microbial communities from Stordalen Mire near Abisko, Sweden - III_Fen_N3_4 | ecosystem: Environmental > Terrestrial > Soil > Wetlands > Permafrost | place: Sweden: Abisko...
CGACGAACCGCCACTCGGGCGCGGCGGTGATCGCCGTCAGGTGGATGAGATCGTGGTCGACGAGATCGCGCGGCGCACGCGGTGGCCGTCGGCGCGCCAGATAGCTCGGCGCCGCGACCAGCACGCGGCGGGTCTCGCCCACCTTGCGGGCGACCAGGCTCGAGTCGTCGAGCGCGCCGATCCGCACCGCCGCGTCGATGCCGTCCTCGACCAGGTGCGCCACGCGATCGGACAGCGCGAGCTCGCCGATCACCGCCGGGTAGCGCGCGAGGTACTCGCACATCACCGGCGCGACGTGCAGCCGTCCGAACACCTGCGGCGCCGTCACGACGAACCGGCCGGTGGGCACCGCGACCTCGGCCGCCGCCGCCGCCTCGGCCTCCCCCAGATCGGCCAGAATGCGGCGCGCCCGCGCCAGGTACCGCGCGCCGGCATCGGTCAGCGTCACCGAGCGCGTCGTGCGATCGAACAGGCGGATCCGCAGGCGATCCTCGAGCGCGGCGACCAGCCGGGTGGCCGCCGACGGTGACACCCCGAGCCGGCGCGCCGCCGGGGCGAACCCGCGACGATCGGCGACCTCGACGAACACGGTCATCGCGGCGATCCGATCCATGCATTATTGCACTACGCGCAGCAGTGTCGTGTCAATTGCGCGGATTGTGTCTTGCTCGACAAGACCACATGGTGACGTCGCAACCAGCTCTCGCCTCAACCGGAAGGACCCGCGCCATGTCACGCATCGCCACCCCCGCCACGATCGAAGCCTCCCCCGCTGCCGCCCAGCCCCTGCTCCAGGCGGTCCACAAGCAGCTCGGCAGCGTGCCCAACCTGTTCCGCGTCGTCGCCAACAGCCCCGCGGCGCTCGAGGGCTACCTCGGGCTGAGCGGCGCGCTGGGCAAGGGCTCCCTCGATGGCCGCACCCGCGCGCGGATCGCGATGGCCGTCGCCGAGGCCAACGGCTGCGACTACTGCTTGTCCGCCCACACCTACCTCGGCCAGCACGCCGCCAAGCTCGACCCCGCCGAGCTGACAGCCAACCGGCAGGCCGAGTCGACTGACGCAAGGGCCGCCGCGGCGCTGCGGTTCGCCGTCCAGGTGGTGCGCTCGCGCGGCCACGTCGGTGACGCCGAGCTCGCCGCGGTCAGGGCGGCCGGCTACGACGACGCGCAGATCATCGAGATCGTCCTCCACGTCGCGCTCAACACGTTGACCAACTACGTCAACACCGTCGCCGGCACCGAGATCGACTTTCCGCGCGTGACCCACATCGAGCGCTGATCACCGAGCCCGGCGCCCACCACTGCGAGGAAGCCATGTCGACCACCCAGATCCCGAGCGACGTCGCGTTCACCGACACGATCAAGGCGATCCAGACCCGCAAGGGCTCGCGGCGCGCCTACGCGCGCATGGAGCAAGGCGCCGGCTGGGAGACCGAGATCACCGACGAGCTCGCCGCGCTCCTCGCCGACCAGACCAGCGTGTTTCTGGCCACCGCGAGCGCCGCCGGGCAACCCTACATCCAGCACCGCGGCGGCCCGAAGGGCTTCCTGCGCGTGCTCGACGACCACCGCGTCGCGTTCGCCGACTTCGCCGGCAACCGCCAGTACATCACGCTCGGCAACCTCACCGACAACCCGCGGGTTCACCTGTTCGTCATCGACTATGCCCGTCGCCGCCGCGTCAAGCTCTGGGGCGAGGCCCGCGTGATCGACGACGATCCCGCGCTGCTCGCGAGCCTGATGCCCGAGGGCTACGACGCCCGCCCCGAGCAGGCGATCGTCATCCGCGTCACCGCGTGGGACGTGAACTGCCCACAGCACATCCCGCAGCGCTTCGAGGCGGCCGACGTCACCGCCGCGCTCGCCGAGCGCGATCGCCAGCTCGCCGAGCGCGACCATCGGATCGCCGAGCTCGAAGCGCAACTCCGCGCACACGGACTGACACCGGAGATCGGACACTGACGCGCGAAGGGTTCAGGACGGAGCGTCCCCACCTAGCGGTCGGTGATCGCCTTCTTCTGCAGGCGCTTGTGGAGCGCCGGGAGCTCGGCGAGCGCCGCGCTGCCGTACCAGGGGTGGAGCTCCACCTCGAGGTGGCCGGCCTGGATCGCCGGATCGGTCGCGGTGAGGGCGCGCGCTTCCTCGACGGTCGCGACCTTGAACAGGAAGATGCCGCGCACCGGGCCGTCATCGAGGAACGGGCCCGCCAGCACCAGGCTGCCCTGCTCGACGAGCCGCGTGATGTTGGCGAGGTGGGCCTTCATCAGCTCGCCTGCATGAGCCGGATCGTCGCCGTGCTTCGGCCCGGCCTTGAGGAACGCGAGGACGTACTTCGCCATGCCGTACTCATCGGCGCCGAGCCGCTGCGCGAGCGCCGCGTCGTAGCCGGCGGACGCCGCGGGTGCGGCGGGCGCGGCGGGCGGCGGGTTGGCCATGCAGGCGGTGAACGCGAGGGCGAGCGCGACGGAACTGGGGCGAGCCGGCATACTCGCCATCTTGCAGGACCGCAGCCGCGGTGTCATAGGAAGCCCGCAAGGACGGCCCCGGGCGACGCTGCGACGCATGTGCCTCCTCCGACTCAGCGCCACCGCGACGGTCAGCCGAGGCGCGCTGCGCGGCGGGGACGGCGGCGGGCCGCCGCGCCGGGTTTCGGACGGCGCCCCGGCTACGGCCGCGCCGGCATGTCAGCGGTCACCGCGTCGAGCAGCGCGTCCAGACCCGCGTCGCGATCGACGAACCGGTGCACCAGCTCGGTCGTGTCGACGCCGGCACCGCGCACGATCCGGCGCGCGCCCGGTTGCGACTTCCGGACGTGGTGCATGATCGTGAGCAGCCGTGGATCCGCGAGGTCGAGCTCGGCGACCACCGCGTCGAGCTCGATGTGAGCGAGCGCCTCGTTGATCGAATCCTCGTCGGTGACGAACAGCACGTCCCAGCCGCTCGTGACGTACAGCGCCATGGCGCCGCGCTGGCGATGATCGTCGCCGAACACCAGGACCCGCATCCGCTTGGTCGGCTTGACCGCCCCCTGAGCCGACCGGCGAGCCGCGCCGGCGACCAGCGCGTGCCACTCGAGCGGCGGCTCGATCAAGAGGATGCCGAGGGTCCAGCTCGGCGCCGCGGCCTCGCGGATCACGTCGCCGATCACCTCGATCGCGCTGCCGTTGCCGGGGTCCACCAGCGCGACCGCGAGCCGCGTGCCGAGCGGGAACCACGCGGCAGTGTCGAGGCTGAGGCCGAGCTCCGAGACGTCGAGCGTACGGCACACCGCCATGTCGCCACCCAGGAGCGGAACCGCGGTTGCGGCGGTGTCGATGCGGTAGCGAGGCGAGCGGCGCGACAAGGACACGCATTGTACACAGCCGCGAATTCGATGTGCGGGGCTACCGCGCGAGAGCTGGAGGTCCCCCGACAATGCTAGCGTCGGCCGCGCGTGTTCGATCTGCGGTGGAGCTGGCTGTGCCTGCCGTACCTGATGTGTGCGGCGGCGCTCGCCGCGATCGGCGTGGTCGCGGCGCTGGTGCGCGGCGATCGGGTGATGCGGCTCGGCGTCATCGGGGCCGCGACGACCGCGCTGCCGTGGGCGCTGGCGACCGCCATCGCGTGCTGGACCGACGACCCCGCCGTCGCCACGCGGCTGTTGAAGCTCGGGCTGGCCCCGGTCGGCCTCGTCGGCCCCAACTTCCTGATCGTCCTCCTGGGGCTCAGCGGTCAGCTCGAGCGCCACCGCTGGGTCGCGTTCTTCGCCGGGATCGTCGGCGCGGTCCTGCTCGGTCTGTGCTGGGGCACCGACTGGACTGTACCGGGCGTGCACAGGCTCAGCTCCGGAGTGTTCTATGTAATCGGCGGGCCGCTCACCGACGTCCATGTAGGCCAGCTCGCGGTGTGGCTCGTGGTCGGCCTGGTCATCGCGCGGCGATCGATGATGCGGGGCGAGCGCCGGAAGATGATGCGGATCGCCATCGCCGCGCTGGTGCTCGCCGCGATCGGCGGCACCGACGTGCTGATCATCCACGGCATCGTCGGCGTCTACCCCATCGCGTGGCTGCCGGCCACCGTCGCGTGCGTCATCACGCTGCACCTCGAGCTGCGGACCGATCTGTTGCGTCCGCGCGGCTTCGATCGCGGCACCGGGTACGAGCTCGCGGCCATGGTGGCCGCCACCGCGGTGATCCTCGCGATGTCCTACCTGCTGCGAGATGCGGCGGAGGTCGCGCTCGCCGCCGCCGCGAGCGCACTATGGGTGGCGTTGCTGTCGACCGCCTGGTGGCTGGCGCGCCGGCGGGCGCCACCCGTGCTCGGCGCGCGCGTGCTCGACCACTTCGTCGGCGGCCTGGCCGAGCTCGACGACGATCACCAGATCGCGCTCGGCCTGGCGGCGCTGTGGCAGCAGCTCGCGATCGTCGTGCGCGGGACCTGGCGCGCCGTACCGGCGGGCCTGGTCGAGGTCGACTCCGGCGCGGCGTGGCCGCTCGACCGCGACGTCGCGGCCTGGCTGGTCGCGCACCCCGAGCCGCTCGCGACCGCCGACCTCGCCACGATGCGGGTCGGGCCGATCCGGCCGCGGATCGAAGCCGAGCTCGCGGCGCGCGGCGCGACGCTGTTCGTGCCGCTCGTGGATCGCGGAGCGCTGGTCGGACTGGTCGAGGCCGATCACGTGCAGGCGCTGCGCGAGGCCGAGCGCGGTCTGGTCGCCGAGTCGGCGCGCGCCGCCGCCCGTGCCCTGACCTATGCCCAGCTCGCGCAGATCGCCGCGCGTGAAGGCGCCACCGCCCGAGAGGTCGAGGTCGCCGAGGCCATGCGGCTGCGCGCGTCGGCGAGCCGCGACGACGAGCTCGGCCCGTGGGTGGTGACCGCCGAGTACCGCAGCGCGGCGCGCACGACCGGCGCGGCGTGGTCGGTCAACATGCTCGACGATCACCGGCTCGCGCTGCTGGTGACCGAGGGCGCCGCGCACGGCGTGGTCGCGGCGCTCGCGACCGCCGCGTTGACCGGCGCGTTCGCCGCCGCGACGACGACCGCCGGGCCGTCGGCCACCGAGCCGACCGACCTGGTCGCCGCGCTCGACGCGCTGCTCGCGACGCTGGGCGCGAGCGCCGAGAGCGTGCGCCGCGGCGGCGAGCCGATCGCCGCGTTCGTCGCCGTGCTCGACGCCGAGACCCGCGCGCTCGCGTGGGCGTGTGCCGACCACCCCGGCGGCGTCATCGTCGCGCTCGACGCCGCGGCCCCGGATCCGATCGCGTTGCGCGGTGAGCCCGCCCGGCTCGCCGATAGCTCGCAGCTCGGCGCGCTCGTGCGCGGCGTCGCTCGACTCGACCCCAGCCACGTGCTCGTCGTGTCGTCGAGTGGCGTTCAAGGCACCGATCCGGCCGCGTGGTACGCTCAGACAGGCATGCAGGCCGGGGCAGGCCCGCGGCTTGCCCAGGTGCTGGTCGAGGTCGCCGCCTCGCGCGGCCCGACCGACGAGGATCTGCTCGTCGTCGTGGTCCGCCACCGGCGCGGCGATCGCCGATCAGCTACCCTGTCGCGTTAAGGAGGGGACTCATGAACGATGCAAAAGAGCGCGCGCGCTCGCTATTCAACGCGCTGCGCGGCGCCGGCGGTGAGATGTCGCGGCTGTGGCTGGCGGGAGGTGCGCTGATCGTGTTGCTGCTCGCCGCGAGGTCGTGCGCCACCGTCGAGGCTGGTCAGGTCGCGGTCCGCATCAACAACGTCACCGGCGGCACCGAGGTGATCACCCAGCCCGGGCTGATCATGCGGCTGCCGTTCGGCATCCACGACGTCTACATCATGGACGTCACGCCGCAGACGTTTCACCTGAAGGGCCAGGACAACCAGAGCCCGCTGGTGGTCCGCGAGCTCGACGTTCGCGCCGCCGACGGCTCGAGCTTCGCGTTCAACGACACCACGCTGCTGTTCCGCGCCATCCCGGCCCACGCCGACGAGACCCTGCGCGACTCCGGTGTCGGCCACGCGTACTACGAGTGGATGCTGCCCTACGCCCGCGCGATCCTCCGCGACGAGTTCGGCCGCGAATCGACGATCAGCGTGTCGAACCCGACGAGCTTCGCGCAGGCCGAGGGCCGCGCCAAGAAGCGGCTCAACCAGCTGCTCGGCGAGCACGGGATCGAGGTCACCAGCATCGTCACTCCGCGGCCGCGGTTCTCCAAGGAGTATGAAGATCTGATCGAGGCGCGCAACCAGACCGAGAACCAGCTCGCGGTCATCGACTCCGAGCTGTCGCGCGCCAAGACCGAGCGCGATCGCAAGCTCGCCGAGGTTGAGCGCGATCAGAACAAGATCGTCCAGACCAAGCGGGCCGAGCTCGAGAACACGCTCGCGACCGCGGTCACCGCGCAGACCCAGACCCACCGTGAGGTCGACACCTACAAGATCGAGAAGGTCGCGGCAGGCCAGGCGTCGCGCTCCGCCAACAAGGGCAAGGCCGACGAGCTCAAGGGCCAACTCGAGGCGCAGTACGCGTCGCGCCGCGCCGAGATCGACGCGTTCCGCAACCAGCCGGTCGAGCGCGTCATGCAGCGGCTCGGCGAGCGCCTGAAGGGCGTGACGATCGAGATCCAGCCGTTCCGCAACGACGGCTCGCCGACCCGCGTGCAGCTCGAGAACCTCGGAGGTGCCAAGTGAACAAGCTCGTCCAGGCTTCGAAGGTCGTCGTGATCGGCGCGCTCGCGCTGTGGTTGTTCACCGCGCTGCTCACCGCCACCGTCGCGCCCAACGAGATCGGCGTGCGCACCAGCGCCGTGAGCGGCGTGCTCGCCGACGACCTCGCGCCGGGCTGGCACTGGCGGCTGCCCGGCGTCCACAAACTGATCGTCCTGCCGAGCAGCTACTTCATGCTCGACTACACCAACGACGACAAGGGCCCGCAGAAGCCGCTCGCGATCCGCACCAAGGACAACAACACCGTCGAGCTCGACGTCTCGGTGCCTATGCGGGTCAAGCCGGGCGAGGCCAACCAGCTGGTCGCGTCGGGCAACCACGTCACCGACCCCGACGGCCGGTTCCGCTACCAGCGGCTCGCCGAGGAGACCGCGACCAGCGTGCTGCGCGAGGAGATGGCAACGCTTGACTCGGTCGGGTTCTACTCGACCGATCGCCGGCTCGCCGCCAGCGCCAAGGCGCTCGAGATGCTCAACCGCCAGCTCGCCGCGATGCACGTCGAGGCCCAGGCCGTGCTGGTCCGCGCGGTCCGGTTCCGGCCCGACTACGAGAAGCAGCTCCAGACCATCCAGCTCAACGAGCAGAACAAGCTGCTCGACGCCGCGAGCCAGAAGCTGGCGACCGTCCAGCAGAGCCTCGACAACTATGTCCAGGGCACCAGCGCGCAGGTCTCGGCGCGCACCCAGGACTGGGTCAAGCGCCAGGCCGAGCTCGAGCGCGCCTACCAGGTCGGCCTGCTCGCCGTGGTCGACGCCACGCCGGGCGCGGCGCGCGCCAAGCTCGCCACGCTGCCTGCCGCCGACGTCACCGCGATGCGGCAGGACGCGGCCAAGATCTTCGGGCTCGATCCGGCGTCCGTCAGCGACGGCTACCTGGTCGGCATCAAGAACATCCAGGCCGAGACCCTCGAGTACAAGAACCGGATCACCGCCGAGGCCGACGGCATCGAGGGCCGGCTCGGCGCTGAGGGCGACGCGATGGTGGCGCGCGTCCAGGGCGAGTACGAGACCAAGCTCAACGGCTTGCTCGGCACGCCGGCGGGCAAGGCCTACGTCGCGTGGCAGGCGGCCGACAACGTCGAGTTCGGCAAGGCCCTGACGTTCTCGTCGGGCGAGGGCATCCCGTCGGTGCTCAGGCTACGGCAGTTCGCCGAGCAGTTCATGGGCGTGCGCTGACGGCCGCGCCGCGCGTGCGGCGAGCAGCCGGTTGACCGTCGCGGCGACGCCACCGACCAGCGCCGCGACCAGCGTTAGCTCCTCGCGCTCGAACCGGGCCGCCGACGCGCGCCGCAGCACGAGCACGGCGCGCGCCGGAGCCGCGCCGACCGGCTCGAGCATGGCGTGACCGTAGACCTCGCGCTGCCCACCGTGGGCGACCCGCGAGACCAGCTCGTAGACCTCCTCGGAGATCACGGTGCCGTCCAGCGTCCACACCGCGCCGGTGTCGCGCTCGAACATCACCACCGTGGCGTCGCTCGACCGGGTCAGCCGGCGCGCCTCCCGCTCGAGCACCGCGATCGCAGGCGCCAGCCGGTCCTCGGCTGCCACCGCGCGCGTCGCCGCCGACAGCTCGAGCATCGACGGCAGCGGGCTCGTGAACGCGCCGCTACCTTCGGCGAAGGCCGTCCCGCGGGCCGGGAGCCCCGTCAACGGTGAGATCGGAGCGAGGTGGCGAGGCAGCACGGATTCCCTTCTTGCGATCCGCGTGCCAGCCGGCTGCGCCATCGCGTTGTCGTGATGCGGTAACGCGGTCTGGCGCGCTTGCGACTCTCCCGCGCGCGGCTCGTGCACGACGGTGCACAAGTCGCGACGCCCGAGGCTGGTGCGCGTGCTCTCCGCTGGTGGCGGAAGGCCCCAGCGAGCGCCCCAGCAAGCAACCTCACGAGACGGCGAATTCGCGCACGCCTTGCACACGGCATCGTGGCTTGCGGGCACGCCTCCTCGTCACGCGAGTCAGCGTGCGCTCTCCAGCGGCTCGCCAGCCTCGTTCGTCGTTGAGGATCGCGACCCGGGGGGGCACACTCCGGGCCGTGCGACAGCTGAGGTCGATCGCGTTGCTCGGGCTCGCTGCCTGCGCAGCTGCCCCGCCGCCAGCAGCTGCGGTCGCCCCGCCGGCCACCGCATCCCGGGACCTACCGCCCGACCCGCCCTGTCCCGCCGGCGCGCGATGGCGGGACTTCGCCGACGGCGAGCGCGCGTTCGCGCTGGTCGAGAGAGGCTGGACGCGGGCGGCCATCCTCGCGCTTCTCGGCGGCCCCACCTCGTGCGACCCCGCCGGATGGCACTACGAGGCAGGCAACCCTGACGGCCCGTTGCTCTCGTACACCTTCGAGCTCGCCGCCGGCCGCGTCGTCGCGATCAGGCACGCCGCGGCCGCGTGCATCCTGCGCGAGTAGCACCCGGCGACCGCATCACAGCGGCAGGCCTGGGTAGTCGAGCCGGAGCCGCCCGTCGTTGAGCGCGGGGAACAACGTGCGCGCCACCTCGTCGGCCTGGTCCTGACGCAGCCCCGCCATCGCCTCGCGCAGCTCGTCGCGATCGGCCCTCGACCACGTGCCCTTCGCGATCCGGTCCTCGATCAGCGCCCCGGCCCGCGCGAAGGCCGCCTCGGCGCCCGGAGCCGGCTCGGGCGCAGCGGGCGCGGCCTGCGCGGGCTCGCCGCGCAGCGCCAGCTCCTCGCGGACGATCGCGCGAAGCTGAGCCGGATCGACCGCGTCTCCGGCGTGGATCACGTGCGTCGTGTCGTGCACGACTCGCTCGCGCCCCATGGAGGCCGGCGGCACCGCGTGCGCGCCGCCGAGGGCACCGGCACAGTAGCCGGCCGCGATCGCCGCGGCCACCAGCCCGACGACGAGCTCGCCGCGCATGTCACGGCGCCTTGGGCGCGAGGCCGGAGTCGTTGGTGACATACACGTTGGTGCACTGGCCGGTGGTATCCCAGTAGACGAAGACCTGCGCGTCGTTGCTCGCCGCGGCGAGCAGCTGGGTCAGGCCCGGGTTGTTCGTCCAGCAGTACGCGAACACGCCCGCGGGATCGGTGATGAGCACGTAGGCGCCGACGTAGCTGTTGGTGCCGTAGGCCTCGATCTGGATGTTGGTGTGCGTGCTGCCGTCGGCGCGCGCCGCGGCCAGTGGGCCTCCGCCCGAGCGCGAGGTCGTGTTCACGGATACTCCGTTGGTGTAGCGGGCGCCGGCGTGAACCGCCGCGGCCGATGCGACCAGCGCAAACAAGGCGCATGCGAGCTGCTTCATGTCCGGCGGGCATAGCGAACGGCATGCCCGCCCACGGCCGCGGAGATTCGCGGGCTTGTGCGGTCGCGCGCCGGTCGGGTGTCGCTGCGTGTCGACACGTGACGGTGCCTGATTGTCGCGCGGGCCTGCGGCGCGCATTGCCGGGTTGCACGCCATGCATGGGTCGGCAGAAGCTCTCGCGAACGCTGTCGAGATCGTCTTCGAGCAACAGGCAAACCGATCGTGTTTCCGCTGCGCGCGCTCAGGCCGCCGGCGCGCCATCGGAGGGGCTGTCGCCCTCGTCATGCACCAGCTTGAGCCCGGCGGGCAAGGTGTCGCCGAGCGCGACCCGCTCCTCGCGCGCCTCGAGCTCGACGACCTGCTCGACCAGCACCGCGGCGCGCTCGCCACCCGGCATGGCGCGCACCACCGCAGCGAGCCGGGCGCGCGTGGCGTCGTCGAGATCGCGCGTGCGATCGCCGGTGCGCCGCCCGAGCTGCGCGAGCGGGAACGCGGCCTTGTCGGGCTCGGGCCAGTCCCACGCGCACAGCTGCGTGAGCCAGTCCGCGACCTTGGCCGGCGCGATGACCGCGTTGAGCGGGCCGTACAGCGGGACGCGCGCGCCGATCCGCGCCAGCGCCCAAAGGTGAACCGCGTCCTCGCGCCCCTTGCGCGGCTCGAGGCGGCGCATCAGCTCATCGCCGAGCTTGTGCTTGTGCGCGACCGGCAGCCGCTCGAGGCTCGCGACCGCGCGCCACATCTCTGCGAGCTCCTGCTTGCTCGGCCGGGCCTCGGTCAGCTTCTTGGCCTGCAGCGGGTTGGGCAACAGCAGCTTGGCGAGCCGGTCGTAGATCTGGTCCTGCTGGCCCTTGGCCAGGCCGCCGGCGATCCGTCGCCACGCGATCCACCACGCCAGCTTGCCGGGCTCGCTCTTGGCGTGAGCGAGGCCCTCGTTGAACACGCCCCACATCATGCGCGAGCGCCAGGTGTCGAGCGGCGCGCCGGTGCCCGGGCGCAGCAGGAAGCCGGCGAGGTTGAGCCAGCGCTGCTCGTGATCGGCGGTCTTCTTGCGCTCGGCCGCGACCTCGACCAGCCCGTCGAACAGCGCGCGCGCCGTGGTCACCGGCCAGTCGTCGCGCCGCGCGTCGAGCATCGCCTCCAGATCGCGGGGCAGCGTCGCGAGGCCCTCGCCGGTCTGGAACGCGCGCTGGATCCGCGCCCGGGCCTCGTCGCTGCGCGGGTGGGCCTCGGCGCCGGGGTCGGCGGCCGGCGCGCTCCCGCCGGACCGCATGTCGAACGCGAGCTTCCAGGTCTCGGCGGACGCGCCCGGCGGCGCGACCTCGACGCACGAGATCTCGAGCGCGCCGAGCTCGGTGATGTGGACCTCGAGCCGCACGGTGACCTCGCCGCGGCCTCGCGCGCGCAGCACGGTCACGATCGGCGGCAGCTCCAACAAATCACTGCCATCGTCGAGGGTATCGGGCCGGCCGTCGCCGATCGGGACCAGCGCGCCGGGCGCGTCGGTCCGCGAGCTCGACGAGTACAGCCGGAAGCTCACCGGGCGGTTGGTGACCAGGCGGAAGTCGCGCGCGAGCTGGACGCGCGCGCCGTCGTCGAGGCCGGGCGGCGCCAGGCACACCGCGGTGCGCACGGCGCCGCCGGTGTCGACGCCGATGTAGAACGCGCGCGGCGTACCCCCGCGGATGCGGATCGCCTGGCCGCGCCGGACCAGGCCGTAGTACGCCGCGCCCTGCGCGACCGCGAGCTCGGGCATCGCGGCGGTCAGCTCGCGCGGCGGCTCGCCCTGCCACGCGGCGACCTGCGCGATCACTCGCTCGCGCAGCGCGCGCGGCGTCATCGCCCCGCCGTTGAACAGCACCGCCGAGATCCGCGCACCGCCGTGGCGCTGGAGGAACGCTGCGAGGTGGCGGGTCACCGCCGGGTCGCTCGCGTACGGCAGGCCGAACTCCTGGAGCCCGCCGCGGCCGCGCACGAGCTGGGCGTCGCGCGCGACCAGCGGGAAGAAGCCGTCGAACAGCACCGCGTCGAGCTCGGCGCGCATGACCTCGTCGCGCAGCGTGCCGCCGATCAGCTTGGCGCCGCGGCTCTGGACCACGATCGGCGCGGCGGCCGGCGGATCGTCGCCGAGCAAGGTCTCCTTGGCGAGCCGGCACGCATGGACCAGCCCGTGCCACTGCAGCGCGTCGAGCTTCTTGCCGGTGCGCGCGACCAGGCGCTGCTCGACCAGCTTGGCGAGCGTGAGGTCGAGGTTGTCGCCGCCGAGCAGCAGGTGATCGCCGACCGCGGTGCGGCTGAAGCCGTCGCCATCGACGTCGATCAGCGTGAAGTCGGTGGTGCCGCCGCCGACGTCGAACACCAGCACGCGATCACCGGCCGCGAGCCGATCGGCCCCGCCGATCTTGCCCGCGATCGCGCTGCCCTGGTCGATCCAGGCATAGAACGCAGCCTGCGGCTCCTCGAGCAGCACCACCGGCGGGTAGCCTGCGTTGGCCGCGGCCTGATGGGTCAGCTCGCGCGCCGCCTCGTCGAACGACGCCGGCACCGTGACCAGCACCTCCTGGTCCACGAACTGCGCGTCGGGGTGCGCGTGGTCCCACGCAGCCCGCACGTGGCCCAGGATGAGCGCCTGCGCCGCGACCGGCGATAGCTTGGGGCCATCGCTGTCTCCCCACGGCAAGATCGCCGCGTGGCGATCGACCCCGGGGTGGCACAGCCACGACTTCGCCGACGCGATCATGCGGGACGCCATGCGCGCGCCCTGGCTGCGCGCGAGCTCACCGACCACCGGGCGAACCTCGGTGGAAACGGCGGCCTGCGGGTCGCGCTCGGTCCGTGCTACCGGCCGCCACGGCAGCGCGGTCTCGTGCGGCGCCAGGTCATGCTCGCCCGCCAGGTACACGAACGATGGAAGCTGCCGCCGCTCGGCGACCTCGCCGGGGGCGACCAGCTGTTCGATCTCGAACACCCGGACCCGAGGATCGGCGGCCGCGGCATCGACGTACGCGACGGCGGAGTTGGTGGTTCCCAGGTCGATCCCGATCAGGTACCGCGCGGACACGAGCCCGTTGGTACCGCGGTTCCTGCTCCCTCGTCACCTCGCTCGGGACGATCCGGCCCGGGGAGCCGAGCCTTCGCGTCGCGCGATGACGATTCTGGTGACCCGATCGGCGCGCCCCGCTCCTCCATCGGGGTGCGCGCCTCCATCCCGGAGCGCGACCCACCCTGGAGCGAGGATGACCAGCACGACATTTCACCTGATGATCACGAGCCTCGCCCTGTCGGGCGCGTGCGCGACCAGCGCCGAACCCGGACCCGGCTCCGAGGTAGCGGCGGCCCTCGCGACCGTACGCTCGATCACGCTACGGACGGCCGTCGGTGGCCAGTTCGTCGCGGCCGAGAACGGCGGTGGCGGCGACGTCAACGCCAACCGTCCGGTGGCGAGCACCTGGGAGACCTTCGGGCTCACCGACCTGAACGGTGGAGACCTGACGAGCGGCGACCTCGTGACGCTGACGTCGAACGACGGTCACTTCGTGTGCGCCGAGGGGGGAGGGGGTGGGGTGGTCAACGCGACCCGGACCACCGCGCTCGACTGGGAGACGTTCACCATCCAGAAGGTCGGCGGCGGAGGCGTGATCCATCCCGGCGATCAGATCGCGCTCGCGACCAAGACCAAGGGGCTCTACGTCTCGGCGCTGAACGGCGGCGGGGGTGGCCTGGTCGCTGATCGCACGGCGGTCCAGGGCTGGGAGGCGTTCGTCCTCGGTGGCGCTGCGACGACCACGCCGCCGACCACGCGGCTCCGGATCACGAGCAACTGCACGCGCTCGCTGTGGATCGCCCACTCCGACAACGTCCCCGACGCGCAGAACGTCCGGCTCGAGCGCGGGCAATCGCGCGACTATCAGATCCCGGACGGCGGCCTGTCGGCGGTGCGGTTCTGGCCCAAGATCGGCTGCGACAGCAACGGCCACGGCTGCGCGATGGGCGACAACGGCGAGGGCGGCGGCAAGCCGTGCCCCGCGACCGGATGCCAGCCGCCGCTCGACTCCAAGTTCGAAGCGTCGTTCGCTGCGCGCGGAGGCGCCGCACAGACCTGGTACAACCTCAGCCAGGTCGACGGCTACACGCTGCCGTTCAAGGTCCAGCCGTTCGGCAGCGGCGCCGATCAGGGCAGCTGCGTGCGCTCGGACTGCTCGCAGCTCTCGCTCGCGGGGTGCCCGGGCGACGACGACCTCAGCGGCGGCGGCGCGTTTCCTGCCTACAGCCACGAGGACCTCCGCGTGCGCGATGGCGCGGGGAACGTGATCGCGTGCGCCGCGCCGTGCAAGAAGTGGAACTACCCGGCGCCATACGGGCTCGGGCTCCCCGAGGCCAGCGATCCGGGCCTCCACATGTGCTGCCCGACGCCGATCGATCCGGCGAGCGGCCAGTGCACGGTCGCGAACCACTGCATGACCTCCGAGGCGTGTCGCGCTCCCGGCGACCCGCTCAGCGTCGTGCACACCGACTACGTCGCGGCGCTCCACGCGATGTGCCCGTCGGCCTATGCGTACTCGTACGACGACGCGAACGGCCTGCACGCATGCCCGGCGGACACCAGCTTCGAGGTCACGTTCTGCCCCTGACGCGTGACCGCGCGTCGACGAGCGACGCGTCATCGCGACAATTCCAGGATGGGTCCGCCATCAGCGAGCAGATCGGGCGGTTCCGTGCGAGTCGCGAGGGCGAGGCCGCCGCGCGCGACGTCGCTACTTCCGCGTGACCTTGGTCGGCACGATCAGCTCCATGAAGCAGTCGACGAACGCCGCCGCGTCGGCCTCGGGGTTGCCGGTCAGCGCCGGCCCGTCGCCGCGCTTTGCGTTCTTCTGGCCCTCGCGCTCGCATAGCAGCGTGCGATTGGCCTGCTTGGCGAGCACGAAGTCGTGCTCCAGCATGAACAGGCGCTGATACGCGGGATCGCCGGCCTTGATCACGATCCCCGCCATGTAGACCTCGCCCATCTCCTTGGGCGGCGGCAGGCTGATCGTCGCGACGCGGTACGGATCGCGCTTCTGCAGCGTGATGTGAGGCTGGTGCGTGACCTGGGCCTGCGTCCACAGCGTGTCGAAGTACACGAGATCGCGCCGCTCGATCGCCGCGACGATCGTCGCAGCGCCCTTGAGCTTGATCAGGTTGGGCAGGAACACGTGCGCGAGCGCGTACGCAGGGGTCATCGCCATGTCTCGATGATACGTTCGAGCCCCGCGGGTTAGTTCCCGGTCCGGCGCGCAGCACACCGTCCTGTTACTTCTCCACGCGGGCCGAGCCTGATGCACGCGACACGCCAGGTCAGCTGTCGTCCGAGTGGACCAATCGATCCTGTGCGAAGTGGTACTTTGATGCGGCACCTGGTTCTCGTACCAACTACGCATGACGACTCCGACGTTCTCGATCTCGCCCGCCATCGACGCGCTGCCCTGGCAACCGGTGTCTCCGGGCTTCCACCTCAAGCTGATCCGCGGCAGCACCGACGATGACGCCACGCGCGTGCTCGTGCTCCACGTCGCGCCCGGCACGGTGATCGCGCGCCATCGCCATTTCGGCGAGGTGCACGCGTTCCACCTCGCCGGCCAGCGCAGGCTCGACAGCGGTCGTATCGTCGGGCGCGGCGAGTACGTCTACGAGCCGCCCGGCAACGTCGACAGCTGGACGGCGGTCGGCGACGCCCCCGCGGTGATCTTCCTCACCGTGCGCGGCGCGCTCGAGTATATCGACGACAGCGGCGGCGTCGTCGGCCGCACCACGACCTCGTCGATCACCGCCGAGTACCGCGCGTTCGCCGCGCAACCGTAGCCGCCGCCGGCCCCGGCGACGCCTTCGAGCCGAGCACCTGGGCGAGCTCGGCGACGCCCCTGCGGAGCTCGCGGGCCGGGACCGCGGCGAACCCGAGCTGCAATCCCTCGCCGGGAGCCGCGTCGCGATAGAACTGCCCGAGCGGGGTCACCTCGACGTCGCGCGCTCGCGCCGCCGCGGCGACGGCCTCGGCGGTCCTGCCGGCGGAGAGCCAGCCGACGGTCTGCAGGCCGGCCTCGATCGGGGAGATGTCCAGCGCGCCGGCGAGCTGATCACGCGCAGCGTCGAGCAGCACGGCGAGCCGCTCGGCGTAGAGCTGCCGCATCCGTCGCAGGTGACGGCCGAAGTGCCCGCCGGTGATGAAGTCGCAGACGATCGCCTGCTCCAGCACGGGTAAGTGCCGGCGGCTGATCGACCGGGCGGCGGCGAACCGCTCCACCAGGTCGGCCGGGAGCACCAGGTAGCCCAGGCGCAGCGACGGGAACAGCACCTTGCCGAAGCTCCCGGCGAAAAGCACCTGGCCCGCGCGATCGAGGCCGTGCAACGCCGGGATCGGACGCCCGGCGTAGCGATACTCGCTATCGTAGTCGTCCTCGAAGATCAACCCTCCTGTCGCACGGACGGCCTCGAGCAGCGCGAGCCGGCGCGGCAGGCTCATCGCGACCCCGAGCGGATACTGGTGGGCAGGGGTGATGTAGATCAGCCGAGCTCGGCGCAGCGCCGCGGCCCGCAGCACCATGCCCTCGGCGTCGACGGGCGCAGTGGCGATCCGGGCGCCGCACGCCTGGAACACCTGCTGTGCGCCGGTGTAGCCCGGGTCTTCCATACACACCGTGTCGCCCGGCTCGAGCAGCAGGCGCGTGACGAGATCGAGCGCCTCCTGGACGCCCGACACGATCATCAGCTGATCGACGTCGCAGGCCACCCCGCGCGACGACGCCAGGTAGTCCACGAGCGCCTCGCGCAGCGGCCTGTATCCCATCACATCGTCGGTCAGGAGCAGCTGCGTGGACGCCCGCCGCAGCCTGCGCGACGCCAGCTGGGTCCACTCCGCCATCGGGAACTGATCGATCGCCGGCACGTTGGGGCGAAACGCACGGGTCGGCCGCCGCTCGAGCGTGGGGAACAAGGTCAGCCGGCTCGCATAGCTCGACACCCGGCGCCGGGGCGGACGAGCGGGGCGCGCGTCGGCGCGCGGCTTGATCTCGAGGAGCTCGTCGGGCAGCACGGCGTTGACGCGGGTACCGGAGCCGACGAGGCTGCTGGTGTAGCCCTCGGCGTCGAGCTGGGCGAACGCCGCCACCACTGTGCCGCGCGAGAGGCCATACTGCGCTGCGAGATCGCGGGTCGATGGCAGCCGGACACCCTGCCGCAGCTGGCCGTCGAGGATCGCGCGGCGCAGGCTCGCGTACAGCCACACGTAGGCCGGGGTCCCTGGGTCGCGTGGGTCGAGCGCGAGGTCGAAGCCACTGCTACGTCTGGCCACGGGCAAGTGGTACACCTCCGGTGCCGTAAGTGGCACTTCCGGCTGGACCAAACCGCGGCTAGCGTTGCCGCCATGATGAGTCGAACGATCGTCGCGGCGGGCATCGCGCTCGTGGCATGCCGTACGCACCCGGCGAGCACCCCCGAGGACCGCCAGGTCAGCCGGGCCGCAGTCGCACCGCTACCCGCCGCGGCCGTGATCAGCGAGGGCGAGGGCCACGCCGTGGCGACCCGCGAGGCCATGGTGGGGCGGCCTGCGCCGGAGGCATCGCTGGAGCTCCTCGATGGCAGCCGGGTAGAGCTGGCCGCGCTCGCCGGCAAGAAGCCGGTCTACCTGAAGTTCTGGGCGACGTGGTGCAAGCCGTGCAAGGAGCAAATGCCGCACCTCGAGGCCGCGTACCGCAGGTATGGCGACCGGATGGCTGTGTACGCCGTGGACCTCGGGCTGAACGACCCGATCGAGACCGTGCGCGCGTTCCGCGCAGAGCACGGGCTCACGGTACCGATCGCGCTCGATGGCGATGGTGCGCTCGCCGAGCGCTTCCAGGTCGCGGTGACGCCGATGCACGTGCTGATCGATCGCGCGGGGGTCGTCCGCTACGTCGGCCACGAGGCGAGCCCGGAGCTCGACCGGGCGCTCGAGGCCCTGGTCGGCGAATCCGCCCTGCCCGGCGAGCCAGCGCCGCGCGCCGCGGCCGGCGGTGACGCGCTCGCGCTGGCGCTGCGCGATGGCTCGACGTTCACGCTCGCCGCGCACGCCGGCGCGCCCGTCGCGCTCACGTTCGTGACGACCTGGTGCGATGGCTACCTGGCGAAGTCTCGCCCGGCGATGTCGGAGGCCTGCGCCGAGCACGCGCGCCAGGTCGCGGCGCTGCAGGCGAGCCACCCGGGCCTGGCCTGGGTGATGGTGGCCCACCCGGTGTGGACGTCCCCCGAGGACCTCGACGACTACCTCCACAGGTTCGGCCTCGCAGCGCCGATCGGCCTCGATGCTCGGGCCGCGTGGTTCCAGCACTTCAAGGTCCGCGACGTGCCGACGACCGTCGTGCTGGATGGCCGAGGCGGCGAGGTCGCGCGCATCGCGGGCGGCGGCGAGGCGCTGGCGGGCGCCCTCGCACGGCTGCGATAGCCGACGCTCCCGACGCGCCCGCGCGGACGTCGAGCGCGCCGCTCGCGTGACGGCGTTGCGCTGGGGGTGGCCCCGCCACTCCCTCGGTCAGTCATCGAGTGCCGCGAGCGCGTGCGCGACCTCGACGTCGGTTCCGTCGCGCGCCGCCGCGGCCGCCTGGAGCCCGAGCGTCACGGCGGCCCGCATCAGCGAGGTCAGCTCGAGCAACCGGCCGAACAGCCGGGCCCGCTCCTCCTCGAGCCGGCGCAGCGTGTCGAGCCCGGCGAGCAGATCCTGCCGCAGCTCGGGCGCCTCGTGGCGAGCGTCGCAGCGCGCCAGCGCGCGCACCAGCGCGCCCTCGTCGAGCGTCGCGAGCTGCGCGTCGAGCGCATCGAGCGCTGCGCTGGTCGTGCTCGCCAGCTCCACCAGCGGCGCGACCGGCGCGGTGATCCGCTCGGCCTCGCTGGCCCCCAGCGCGCTACCCGCGGCGAGGCCCGCCTTCGCGTCGCACACCCGCTGGACGAGCAGCGCGAGCTCCTCGACGCGCGCACGGACGTCCGGCGACTTCGCGGCGGTGAGCGCCGTGGCGATCCGCGCGACCAGCGCGTCGCCCGCGGGGAGCGCGGCGGGCGCCGACCGCAGCACGCCGAGCGGCAGCCGCTTCGCCGCGGCCTTCGCGCGGAAGTGGCGGATCGTGCCGACCGCGCCGACGCACAGCGCGACGATGAGGCCGAAGCCAGCGAGGGCGGCGCCGGCAGCGCCCCCGGCGCCGAGCGCCACGATGCTTGCCACGCCCACGACCGCGCTGCTGGCGAGCATCCCGCGACGTATTTTTTGCCGGCGCCGTGCCTGGCGCCGCGTGACCGTGCGGACCTTGTAGCCGCCGGCCCGCAGCTTGCCGACCAGTGCCTCGCTGGTCGCCGGGGCGAGATCAGCGATCAGGATCGCCGGTAGCCTGTGGCGCTGTGCGAGCTCGGATTTGCTGTACATCCGGGCGTCGCCGACCACGAAGTTGAGCCTGGGCACCGCGGTCGCGACGGTCGAGAAGAACTCATGCAGCCCGGCGACAAACGGCGCGTCGTCCTTGGCGCGCTGGAGCTCGATCGTGACCGCCTCGGGATCGTCGGGCGCGGCGCGATGAAACTGCACCGCTTGCTTGCCGCACGCCAGGCACAGCCGCAGCCCGACGCGCATCGCCGCGCCGCACGCCTGACAGCTCACCCGCGTCACCACGAGCGCGGTGTCGGTGCCGGTGCCGCGCAGCCCGGCGGCGACGTCGCGCGCCGTCGGCGGTCGCTGCTCGGGGTCGTGCGCCAGGCAGCGCGTCACGAGCGTCGCCAGCGCGCGCGGGAGCTCCGGCCGCAGCGCGACCAGGTCCGGCAGCTTTGCGCGCGACGCCACCAGCGAGGCCTCGAACGGCACCCTGCCGACCAGCGCGTGCCACAGCACGCCCCCGAGGCTGTAAACGTCGGCGCGCGCATCGACCACGGTCTGGAGCTGGGCCTCGGGCGCGACGTACGGCGAGCTCTCGAGCAACAGGCTCGACGCCGTGCGCGACGACAGGATCGACAGCCGCGCGTGGCCGACGTCGGTGAACCAGATCGCCTGGTCGTCGCCGACCACGATCGAGCGCGGATCGAGCTCGCGCAGCACCGCGCCCGCGCCATGGAACGTCTGCACCGCGTCGGCCAGCCGCGCGCCCAGCTCGATCGCCTCGTCGAGCGGCAGCGGCGAGCGCGCCAGCACCTGATCGAGCGTGGTGCCCGCGGGATCGAGCCGCACCCGCCATGGCGGCACCGCGTCCATCGCGCGCGGATCCGGCGCAGGGCCGATCGCAAGCGTCGGCGCGAGCCGGGGCGCCGACCACTCCGCCACGCGCTCCATGTCGGCGACCCAGCGCCTGCGCAGCGACGGCTCGGCCGCGAGCTCGGGCACCAGCTGCGCGATCACCGCGCGCCGGCCGTCGGGCAGCTCGATCGTCCACGCCAGCTCGTGGCGCAACCGGCGCGGCTCGCCGAGCACGCGCTGCCCGGCCATCGCCGCGGGCGCCTCGGGTCCGGTCATCCCAGCTCCTCCAGCGCCTCGATCTGCGCGCGGACCTCGTCGAGCTCGGCGCGGCCGAGCGCGCGCGCCTTCGACATCACCGCCCGCGCGCGCATCGCGTCGAGGAACGCGGTGACCTGCAGGATCTTGGCCGCCCAGCGATCGCGAACGTGCCAGCGCGCGCGCTTGGCGTCATCGTCCGAGCGCAGATCGTCGGGCGACAGCTCGGCCTCGAGCTGGTCGAGCCGCGACGACGCGAGCGCCGCGACGTCGATCAGCCGCGCGAGCTCGTCGTCGAGCGCCGCGCGCTCTGCGTTCGCGATCTGCGATCCGCTGTCGCGCCGGCCCGGGCGCACCACCGGCGCAGGCTCGATCGCGTCCCGCAGCGCCAGCGCGCGCTCCACGACCCCGCGCAGCGCGTCGCGGTGGCGGGCCGCAGCCATCGCCGGCACGCTACGGGCCACCCGCCCGAGCGCCGCGTCGAGCGCCGACGGCAACGCCGCTGCCTTGGCCCCCGTGCTGAGCACCGTCACCGGTCGCCCGGCCTGGCGGAACCCGCGCCACAGCGAGATCAACCCGACGACGATGAAGCCTCCGAGCATCGCAGGCGCCGAGTTGCGCAGGATGTACCAGGTACCGCTCGCCCCGATCACCGCGATCCGCCGGGTCAGCACCCAGCCCTTGGCGCGGACCTCGGGCAACGCGAACCGACCGCCGCGCACCGCGCAACTCTCCAGCCCGAGCCCGCGCACCGAGGCCACCAGCGCGTTCGCCGACGCCTCGTCCACCCCGGACACCAGCGCGAACGGCAGCCGCGGCACCTCCTTGGTCAGCACCGCCGCGTCGAGCCCGAGCGCCGGGTTCTTGACGATCCAGTCGAGCAGGCCCTGACGCAGCAGCGCGTCGAGCTTGTGCGCGTGATCACCGGGCCCCGTGACGAACACCGTCACCGGCCCGCTCGTCAGCTCGAGTTGCGGCTTGCCACACGCGAAGCACACCCGCACCGTCGCGGGCCCGGACGCGCCGCACGCCACGCACCGCCGGCGCTCGGCCACGGCCCGCCTCGCGTCGAGCGCTACCAGCGCAGTCGACGCTGCCGTCTCGCTTGCAGCGCTCGCCAGCGCGGCTTCCACCTCGCTCGCCGACTGCGGCCGATCCGCCGGCGACTTCGCGAGCAACCACCGGATCGTCCGCCGCAGCGCCACGGGCACCGACTCCAGCGCCGGCACTGGCGCGCTGCGGTGCGCCTCGAGGATCGCGAGCGCTGTCGCCCCGCGGTACGGCGGCGCGCCGGTCGCCAGCTCGCACAGGATACAGCCCAGCGCGTACAGATCGCTGCGGCCATCGATCGCCAGCGGATCGATCGACTCGGGCGCCATGTAGTCCGGCGTCCCCGCCACCGCGACCGCATCCGGCCCGCTCGCCGCGAACGACGCCGCGCGCGCCAGCCCGAAGTCCGCCACCTTCGGCGTCCCGTCGCTCGCGAGCAACACGTTCGCCGGCTTCAGGTCGCGGTGCACCAGCCCCGCGCGGTGCGCCTCGCCCAGCCCGGCCGCGACCCCTCGGCCGAGCGCCACCACCCGCTCGGCCGCGAGCGGCGCCTCCGCCGCGATCAGGTGCGCCAGATCCGAGCCGGTCACCAGCTCCATCAACAGCACCGCCTCGCCGTCGATGTGAACCAGCCCCTCGACGCGGATCAGGTTGGGGTGCACAACCCCGGTGAGCAGCCGCGCCTCGCCCTCGAACCGCCTGCGCGCCCGCTCGTCTGCGCGCTGGCTATCGTGAAGGATCTTGCCGGCCCACAGGCGGCCATCGTCCTCGCGGACCTCCACGACGCGTCCGATCGCGCCGGAGCCGAGCTCCCGTCCGATCCGGTACGCCATCGCTCCCGCATGCTAGCAGGGGACGCTCTCGCCTTTTGGACCTAGTGCGCCGATCTGCGCGAAAGGCCTCGACGTCACAGGGCGCGCGCGAGCCGTACGAGCTTGGCGGTGGCGTCGCCATCGACCAACACCTCGGACGCCGAGCCCTCGCGCGAGATCTTCGCCTCGAGCCAGCGAGCGCCGCCGCGCATGACGGTGATCGCGGCGGCGCGGAAGGCGGTGCCGTACACGCTGAGCTCGCCGCGCAGCTCGCCGTCGACCTCGCCGCTCGCGAGCTTGAGCTCGAGCGGCATCCGCGTGACGTCCATGCACGCTTCGGCGCTCTTGACCAGCGACCGGGTCCCGCACGCCGCCGCGGAGCGCACGAGGCCGCGCGCCGCCGACTGCTCGACCTCCCGGCCCTGCGCGACGGTGAACGTCACCACGCGGGTGGGCTGATGTGCCGCCGAGATCGTCAGCTGCCACCGGCCCTCGACCGCCGCGCGCAGCTCCGCCGCGCCGTAATCGAACCTCGTCGCCGTCAGGCCGAACCACGGGTTCAGCACCAGCACGCCGAGCACGACCAGGCCGATCACCAGCTTTCCGACAACGCTCTTCACCGTCTTCATGAGCTCGCTCGCGGATCCGCGCCCGCAGGCCGTATCGTGACACGCGACGTTCGCCCGGGCCAGCGCAAGCCCGGGGGCCACTGCGATCGATCGCGTCGCCGCGCCGGCTCTGGGCTCGAGGAGGCGCGGAGCTCGGGGTTCCGGACTCGATGGCCCAGTCGCGCTGCGCCGGCGGGGCGAAGTCCGCGACGCCGGCGAGCGCGTCGGGCTCGACGACGTACTCGGGCGGGCCGTCCCCGAGCGGCCAGATCCGCCAGCCATCCCCGTCGGAGAACCGCGCGAGCCGCTGGCCATCGTTCGAGAACCGCAGGATCTGCCGGAACAGGTGGCTCCGGTCAGCCGCGCTCGCGCACGGAGTACTCGAGCTTCCAGCGACCGCCGCCGTCGCGCGCCACGCACCACAGCTCGAGCATCCCGAGCTCGGTGACGTGGGCCTCGAGCCGCACCGGCACCAGGTCGCCGGCGGCGTGCTGGCCGTCGGCCTCGACCTGCTTCTCGACCGCGTCGAGCTCGACCATGCCGTCGCTGTCGGCGTCGAGCAGCGCGCCCGCCTCGTCGTCCTTGCGCGTCGCGGCGGCGAAGAACCGGAACGTCGAGCGCTCGCCGACCACCAGGCCGAGCTCGTCGTCGGGCAACGCGACCGTCGAGCCCTCCTCGAGCCCCTGCGGCGCCACGCACAGCGCCTTGACCGGCGGCGCGAACCCCGGGATCGCCGGCATCGCGCTCTCGATCCCGATGTAGTAGGCGCGCGCCGTTCCGCCCCGGATCCGCACGCCCTGGCCGCGCCGGACCTCGCCGTAGTGCGCCGCCCCGAGCGCCACCGCGAGGTCCAGGTCCGCACCTGCCAGCACGCGCACGGCGCGCCCCGCCCACGCTCCGAGCAGCTCGACGATCCGCGCGCGCAGCCTGCTCGCGTGCATCACGCCGCCGTTGAACAGCACGTGGGTAGGGACCTTGCCCGGGAACCGCGCGATGAACTCGGCGAGGTGACGCGTGATCGCCGGATCGTGAGCGTACGGCAGCCCGAGCTCGCGCAGGCCGCCGGCCCGCCGGCGCTCCGCCCGCGCATCGGCCGCGACCACCGGGAAGAACCCGTCGACCAGCAGCGCCTCGGCCTGGGCGCGCGTGACCTCGGCCTTGAGCGTCCCGCCGATCAGCTTCGAACCGCGGCCCAGGATCGCGATCGGCACCGACGCCGGCGCCGCGTCGCCGAGCAGCACCTCCTTGGCGCGCCGGCACGAGTGGACCAGCGCGCGCTGCTGCATCGCATCGAGCGGCCGACCGAGCTCGCGCCCGACCAGCGCAGCCAGCGCGAGGTCCATGTTGTCGCCGCCGAGCAGGATGTGATCGCCCACCGCGATCCGCTCGAGCGCGAGGCTGCCGCCATCGTCGGTGATCTCGATCAGGGAGAAGTCGGTCGTGCCGCCGCCGACGTCGCACACCAGCACGACGTCGCCGGGCGCGAGGTCGGTCCGCCACGCGTCGCCGCGGGTCGCGAGGTAGGCGTAGAACGCCGCCTGCGGCTCCTCGAGCAGCGTGACGCGATCGAACCCGGCCTCGCGCGCCGCGACCACGGTCAGCTCGCGCGCCACCGGATCGAACGACGCCGGCACGGTGACCAGCACCTCCTGTTCGGCCGCCGGCTCGTCGGGTGAAGCGTCGTCCCACGCGGCGCGCAGGTGGGCGAGGAAGCGCGCCGACGCGTTGACCGGCGACACCCGCTCGCCGCCCGCCATCTCGCCGTCGAGCTCGCGCTGTGCGCCCCGGAATGGCAGCACCTGCGACGTGCGATCGATCGCCGGGTTGCACAGCCACGACTTGGCCGACGACACCAGCCGGTGCGGTAGCTCCGCCCCGCGATCGCGCGCGAACGCCCCCACCGCGTAGCGCAGCGCACCCGACCACGGCAGCTGGAGCTGCGCCGGTGGGACCTCGAGCGCGCTCGGCAACAGCAGGAACGACGGCAGCGTCGGCCGCTCCGCGACCTCGCCGGGCCCGACGAGCTGCGCGATCGGCTGCGTGCGCACGGGCGCGCCGTCGCCCGCGACCGCGAGCGCCGAGTTGGTGGTTCCGAGATCGATACCGAGGATCTTCACAGCTCGACTTCTGCTGGCGCGATCACCATGCGATCGATGCCGTCGGCCAGCGCAGGTAGCTTGGCCTCTACCACGCGCCAGCCGTGATGGCGAAGCGTGCCGCGGAACGGCGGCTCGCCCTTGGCCTCGCCGATCAGCCGGATCTCGGCCGGGTCGAAGCCCTTGGGGACCGAGACCTTGGCCTCCTCGCTCCCCGGCATCACCGGCTCGAGCGACAGGTGCTGGTCGAGCACCTTGCGACAGCCACGGTGGACGTCGCGCGCGGCCGCGCCGATGTCCGCGTCGGAGAACCCGTCGAGCGGCTCGCGCAGGAAGTCGACCAGCCGGCCCTCGCGCTGGAGCAGCGCCAGCAGCGCGAGCGCGCCGTCGCGGTGGTGCTGCGCCGCCGATACCTTGGGGCGCTCGGGCTCGACCCGCGCCTCCTTGACCTCGGCGCGCGGCGCCGCAGGCTTTGCGGCCGGCGGCGTCACCACCACCGGGACCGCCGGTGGCCCCTCGGGTAGGAACCGGGTGACGTCCGGCGGCAGCTTCT
>Ga0302299_10000309_pt1 | contig 25471 bp, 26 predicted proteins | sample III_Fen_N3_4_FD_198795 | JGI IMG/M metagenome (GOLD analysis project Ga0302299, IMG submission 198795) | Peat permafrost microbial communities from Stordalen Mire near Abisko, Sweden - III_Fen_N3_4 | ecosystem: Environmental > Terrestrial > Soil > Wetlands > Permafrost | place: Sweden: Abisko...
GACACGGCCGGGCCGGCGATCAACCCGATGATCAAGATCACGAACATCGTCGCGATCCTGATCATCCCGCTGCTCGCCTCGATTCACGGCTAGCCGCGCGACGACGAGCACGTCCTGACGAGGGGCCGGCGAGAGCCGGCCCCTCGTCGTTTCGCCGTGGGTGACGGCTCCCCGAAGCCGGGGCCGCCTCGTGGCCTACACTCGTCCGGTGCCCAGTCGCAGGAGACGGGAGGTCGAGCTCGAGCGGGTACTCGGGACACCCGCGCTCTTCGCGACCGCCTACGGCAACGTCGGCTCCTCGATCTACTACGCGCTCGGCCTCACGGCGGTCTACGCGCTCGGCCTGACCCCTCTCGTCTTCCTCGTGGCGGGGATCGTCTTCGCGATGACCGCCGCCACCTACGCCGAGGGGACGGTTCTCTACCCGGAGGCAGGCGGCTCCTCCAGCTTCGCCCGGCACGCCTTCAACGAGATCATCAGCTTCGGCGCCGCGTGGTCCCAGATGCTCGTCTACGTCGTCACAGTCGCCACGTCGGCGTTCTTCGTGCCCCACTACCTGTCGATCTTCTGGGAGCCGCTGAAGACGAACCCGTGGGACATCGTCGGCGGGGCCGTCGTGATCGTGATCCTGGTCACTCTCAACGTCGTCGGCGTGCAGGAGGCGGCGAAGCTCTCGATCGTGCTCGCGGTGCTGGACTTCGCCACCCAGGTCCTGCTCGTCTTGCTCGGCTTCTTCCTCGTCTTCAGCCCGACGATCCTCGTCGACAACATCCACTGGGGTGTCGCGCCGACGTGGTCGAACCTCGCGCTCGCGGTGCCTGTCGCCATGCTCGCCTACACGGGGGTGGAGACCGTCTCCAATCTCGCGGAGGAGGCGCGCGAGCCGGCCAGGAGCGTGCCGAACGCCTACAAGCTGGTGGCGGCGGCGGTGTTCGCGATCTATCTGACTCTGCCCCTCGTCGCCCTCTCGGCGCTGCCGGTGAAGCTGATCGACGGTCAGCTCACGACGCTCCTCGCGCTTCCGCCGGAGCAGGGCGGCTACGCCAACGACCCGATCCTCGGGCTCGTCCAGAACCTCGGGGTCACCGGGCCGCTCCTGCGCGTGCTCGAGATCTACGTCGGTGTGCTCGCCGCCACGATCCTCTTCATCGCCACGAACGCCGGCGTGATCGGAGCCTCGCGGATCACGTACTCGATGGCGAGCTACCGCCAGATCCCGGAGATCTTCCGGCGGCTCCATCCGACGTTCAAGACCCCGGTGCTCTCACTCGTCATCTTCGCCGGGATCCTGCCGGTCCTGATCATCCTCCCCGGCGACGTGAACTTCGTCGGCACGCTCTACTCGTTCGGGGCGACGCTGTCGTTCACCGTCGCCCACGCGTCGATGGTGCGCCTGCGGATGAAGCAGAAGGGCTCGACGGAGCCCTTCTACCGCGCCCGCCCGAACCTCACGCTGGGCGGGACCCAGTGGCCGCTGTTCGCGATCGTGGGCGGTCTCGCGACCGGCGCCTCGTTCCTCGTGATCGTGGCCCAGAACCCGACCACCCGCTGGGTCGGGCTCGGCTGGATCGCGCTGGGCCTTGTGTTCTACGTCGTCTACCGCCGCCGCTGGGTGAAGGCCCCGCTCGGTGCCACCGTCAAGGCGCCGCCGGCATTCGGGCCTGCCCTGGCGCTCCAGTACCGGCGCCTGCTCGTGCCGATCGTGGCCGGGCAGCCTTCCGACGACGCGCTCGACGTCGCGTGCAGCCTGGCGGCAGAGCGTGGCTCGCGGATCGTGGCGCTCAACGTCCTCGAGGTGCCGCTCGACCGACCGCTCGACACGGACATGGAGGAGCTCGAGGACGCGGCCAACCGCGAGCTCGACGAGGCTATCGCGATCGGCGACTCGTACGGCGTCCGCGTGCTCGATCGTCTCGTGCGCGCCCGCAGCGCCGGTCTCGCGATCGTGGAGGAGGCCGAGCAGCGCGGCAGCGAGATCATCGTGATCGGCACACCACGCAAGTCGCTGACCCGCTCGCAGCGGGCGGTGTTCGGTCACACCGTCGACTACGTCCTGCGCCACGCGCCGTGCCGCGTGATGGTGACCGCGTCGCGCGATCCGGTGAACGCATGATCTGGTACCGGCGCGCGATCATCGCCTTCTCGGGCTGCTTCGTCCTCATCGGCGTGGCGCTGCTCGTCTCGACGGCGTTGCACGGTGGCGGCTTCGTCGGGTTCGTGCTGGGCGCGCTGTTCGTGGCGCTCGGCGTCGGCCGGATCCAGCTGGAGCGCAAGCGTGGCGCGTAAGGTCCGCGGATTCGAGCGCGTCCTCGATGCGCCGGCGCTGTTCGCCGTCGCCTACGACGAGATCGGCTCGTCGATCTACTTCGCGCTCGGGATCGTCGCCGCCCAGGCGCTCGGCCTGACGCCGGTCGTGCTGCTCGCGACGGGGCTGCTGTTCCTCGTCGTCTCGCTCTCATACGCCGAGGGAACTGCCGCCATCCCCGAGACGGGCGGCGCGGCGACGTTCACGCGTCGCGCCTTCAACGACCTCGCCGGCTTCGCGACGGGCTGGGTGCTCTTCCTCGACTACCTCATCGTGATCGCTCTCTCGACGCTGTTCCTTCCCCATTACCTCGCAGCGGCGCTCGGGGCGCCGTCGCTGAAGCAGAGCCCGTGGGACGTGGTGATCGCATCTGCCGCGATCGCCGTGATCGTCACGGCCCGACTCGTGCGCCACTCGCGCGTCCACAGGACCGCGCTCGTGCTCTCCCTGCTCGACCTGGCGGTGCAGACGCTCGTCGTCGTCCTCGGCTTTGCCGTCCTCTTCTCGCCGCACGTGCTGACGAGCGGCTTCGACTTCTCGCCGGGACAGCAGTGGCACGACCTCCTCTTCGCCCTGCCGCTGGCGATGCTCGCCTACACCGGGCTCGAGACGGTCGCCAACCTCGCCGAGGAGACGCGCGAGCCGGGAACGACCCTGCCTCGCTCGCTGTTCTCGTCGATCGGCCTCGTCGTCGTGATGACGGTGCTGATCGCGATCGTGGGGGTGACCGCCTTCCCTTCGGAGGACGGGTCGACCGATCTCGCCGACCAGTGGCTGCAGGCGCCGATCGTCGGCATCGTGACGGCGTTCGACGGGCATCTTCCCAACGGCGTGGTCGACGTGCTGCGTGTCGTCGTCGGGCTCTCGGGGGCCGTGATCCTGTTCGCCGCCGCGACGACCGCGATCACCGGCTGCACCCGGCTGGCGCGGTCGATGGCGGAGCATGGAATGCTGCCACGCGAGTTCGGGCGGCTGGAGCGGCGGTCGCTCGTCTCGCGCGAAGCGCTGCTGTCGGTCGGCCTGCTCGCCATCGCCGTCGTCGTGGTGACGGGCATCTTCGGCGGCGACGACCCCGCGTTCCTCGCCAGCACGTACTCGTTCGGCGTCCTGCTCGCCTTCACCGCGGCGCAACTCGCGGTGATCCGCCTCCGGCAGAAGGAGCCCGACCTCGCGCGTCCCTTCCGGGCCCGACCGGAGGTGCGGATCCGGGGCGTGCTCCTGCCCCTGCCGGCCCTGATCGGGGCACCCCTCACGTTCGCCGTCTGGGTGTTGTCGATGATCACGCATCCGGGTGCCCGCTACGCAGGGCCCGCGTGGCTGCTCGTCGGGCTCGTCGCATACGTCGCCGTCCGGCGCACGCGCGAGGTCGGTGTCCTCGCGGACATCGATCCGATCGCGCAGCTGCCGCCCGGGGCGAGCTTCCACAAGATCCTCGTGCCGATGAAGCTCGGCGACATCGGCGAGGAGATGGTGGCGACGGCGATCGCCCTCGCGAAGGAGCGGGACGCCACGGTCGAGGCCATCTTCGTCGTGCGTGTCCCGCGGGAGTTCCCGCTCGAGGGGGCGCTGCCGGAAGACGTCGCCCACCGTGCCGCCGACTCGCTGGCGGAGGCGCAGGCCCTGGGGGAGGACAACGGGATCGAGATCGTGATCTCCACCGTCAGCGCCCGCTCGATCGGCCACGCGATCGTCGACGAGGCCCGCGAGCGGGGCGCAGACCTGATCGTGCTGGGATCCTCACCGCGTTGGCGCCGCCAGTCGCGCTTCTTCTCGCCGACCGTCGACCACGTCCTCCGGAATGCGAATTGCGAAGTGCTCGTGGTCGCGTTCCCGGAAGGCGTGTTCGAGGAAGCGTCATGACGACGGCGGCGTCCGTTACGCTCCGCGCATGAAGGCCGTGGTGATCGGGTGTGGGCGCGTGGGCTCCGCCGTCGCGCTCCAGCTTGCGGAGGACGGCTGGGACGTCACCGCCGTCGACGAGAACGAGGAGGCGCTCGCGCGCCTCGGACGCGGCTGGAAGGGTGGGTTCGTCGTCGGGCATGCGATGGAGTCGGAGGTCCTCCTCGAGGCCGGGATAGACCAGGCCGACGCCGCCGTCGTCGCTACCTCGGGGGACAACACCAACATCGTGATCGGGCAGGTCCTGCAAAAGCGCTACGACATCAACTGCGTCGTCGTGCGCGTGCTCGACCCGCGCCGCGCGGAGTTCTTCGGCAAGCTCGGCCTGCGCACGATCTCTCCGACGCAGACCGCGATCTCCTATCTCGTCGACGCGGTGCGCGCCTGCGACGTGCCCGCGGCCGTGCGCGCGGAGGCCTGATGTACCTGATCGTCGCCGGCGGTGGCAAGGTGGGCGCGAACGTCGCGTCCTCGCTGCTCGAGATGGGGCACGAGGTAACGCTGGTCGAGCAGCGCAGCGATCGCTACTCCCGGCTCGAGGAGAAGTTCGGGCCTGTCGCGATGCGCGGGGACGCGACGGAGATCCACGTGCTCGAGCGCGCCGGGATCGACCGCCCTCCCGACATCCTGTTCGCGGTCACCGGCGACGACGAGGACAACCTCGTGATCGCGCAGATCGCGAAGGAAGGCTACGGCGTGCCGAAGGTGATCGCCCGCGTCAACGACCCGCGCAACCAGCAGCACTTCGACCTGCTCGGGATCACGCAGACCGTGTGCGCGACCTCGGGGATCCTCGGGCTCGTCGAGCACGAGGTGCCGCAGCACGGGCTGGTGAAGCTGCTCGAGCTCCGCCAGGAGGGTCTCGAGGTCGTCGAGGTGCAGATCACGGAGGGCTCCCCTGCGGCGGGGAAGCGCGTTGGCGGCCTCGCGCTGCCGGAAGGCTCGCGGCTCGTCTCGGTCACCCGCGATGGGGTCGGCGAGATTGCGGTCGGCGAGACCGTCATCCGTCCCGGAGACCAGGTGATCGCGATCCTCAAGCCGGGGATCGAGGACACTCTGCGCCTCGCGCTGGTCGGGTAGGCGGCCGGGCACCGTGCGCCGTTGCCTTCTTCCCCTGCTTCTCGGAGCGCTCGTCCTGACGGTGGGCGCGGCTGCGGGTGGGCAGCGGAGCGGCGGCCTCGGGCCCGTCCGCATCCTCGACGGCCTGGACGCTCCCGTCCAGGTCACAGCGCCTCCCGGCTCGCGGGGCGTGCTCTACATCGTCGAGCAGGGCGGGCTCGTCCGCGTCGTCAAGGGCGGCACGCTGCAGCCCACGCCCTTCCTCGACGTGCGGAGCCTGACGCGTGCGGGGGGCGAGCAGGGGCTCCTCGGCCTTGCGTTCGCGCCGGACTACGCGCAGAGTGGCCGGTTCGTCGTCGACTACACGGACACGGACGGCAACACGCGCGTCGTGCGCTACCGCTCGAGCGGCGGCGCGGCGGTGCCCGGCAGCGCGCGGCAGTTGCTCTTCGTCGCGCAGCCGTACCCGAACCACAATGGCGGCATGGTCGCCTTCGGCAGTGACGGCCTGCTCTACGTGGGCATGGGCGACGGAGGCTCGGGCGGCGATCCCGGCAACCGGGCGCAGAACCCCGGCACACGGCTCGGGAAGATCCTCCGGCTGGACCCGGCGCGTCCGGGCGTGAAGCCGGTCGTGGCGGCCCTCGGCGTCCGGAATCCCTGGCGGTTCTCGTTCGACCGCACCAACGGCGACCTCTGGGTCGGCGACGTGGGGCAGGAAACGACCGAGGAGGTCGACCATGTCACGTGGCCCTTGCGAGGACTGCCCAACCTGGGCTGGAGTGTCTACGAGGGCCGTGCCCGGTTCAAGGACGAGAAGCTGGGGCCGGGACGGCTCGTCTTCCCGGTGGCGCAGTACACCCACTCCGACGGCTGCTCGATCACGGGCGGCTACGTCTACCGCGGCTCTGCGGTGCCGTCGTTCGCAGGCCGCTACGTCTACGGCGACTACTGCTCCGGGACGATCTGGTCGTTGAAGCTCGTGAACGGCGCCGCCCGCCAGATCAGGAAGGAGCCGTTCTCGATCAAGACGCTGACGTCGTTCGGCGAGGACGGGGCGGGCGAGCTCTACGCGGTCTCGGGCGACGGCTCGCTCTACCGCCTCACCTCCTGAGCGATGTGACGCGACGGCGCGAGCCGTTCCTCCAGGCGACGACGCCGATCGTGACGCCCACCGTGTCGATCACGACGTCGTACCAGGCCGCGTGCCGGCCGCGGACGAAATGCTGGTGGATCTCGTCGCTCGTCGCGTAGAGCGCGCCGAGCAGGATCGCGAGCCACGGCCGCGCGAGTGCGCGCACGAGTAGGGCGCCGAGGATGGCGTACTCCGTCAGGTGCGCGATCTTCCGCAGGACGAGGTCCCAGGTGCCGAGGCCGCTCGAGAGGCTCGGGATCGACGAGAAGGCGAAGATCACCGCCGCCCAGATCACGACCGGAGCCCACGCCCGGAGTCCGGTTGCCCTCACCGTACGATGATAAGCTCTACCGTCACAAGGGAGCGCGGTGAGGGAACCCGGTGCGAATCCGGGACGGTCCCGCCGCTGTGAGGGGAGTTGCTCGCCCGCCGAGAAGCCACTGGCGCACCGGGAGACCGGCAGCCGGGAAGGCGGCGGGAGAGGGAGCCCCGAGTCAGAAGACCTGCCGCCTCCTCCATACCGAACCCCTCGTGGAAGGAGGATTCGTGGCTCGACGCTTGCTCGTTCTCATGGCTGTCCTCGGCCTCGCCATCGCGTTCGCCTCGGTAGCTGCCGGCGCGACCGTCACGGTTCGCGTGGAAGGAAGGACGCAGTCGATCTTCGGCTCGGTGCCGGTCAAGGTCGACGCTGCCAACCCGCTCGCAGCGCTCGACGCGGCCAGCACCCTGGGAGAGTTCTACTTCCAGGTGACCCAGGCCTCGTTCGGGCAGTACGTCAGCCAGGTCGGGAAGTACCCGGGCGCGGGTGCGGCCGGTTGGGTGTTCAAGGTGAACGGCCTCTCGCCGCCGGTCGGCGCCGACCAGCTTGTCCTCAACGACGGCGACCAGGTGCTGTGGTACTACGCCACCTTCTCCGACGCCGGCGGCCCGCCGACGCTGGCTCTGAAGGCGGCTTCGGCGAACTGCTTCCTGGTCACCTCCACCGACGACGCCGGCAGGACGTTGCCCGCCGCAGGAGCGCAGATCCAGGTCGACGGCCGCCGCTTCAAGGCGTCGGCTGCCGGCAGGGCGTGCGTGGGCAGGCACGTCGGCACCGTGCGCGCATTCGCGGTCGGCGCGGTGCGGTCGAACGCCGTGAAGTGAGCCCGCTGCGCCTCATCCTGCCCCTCCTCGCCGCGCTCGCCCTTGCGGGCTGCGGCGGGGTGGGGCCGAGCGCAGCCGACGGCACCGCCCGGCTCTGGGTGACGCACGACCGGGGCGACGAGCTCGTGCTCGATACCACGGTGCCCGCCGGGCAGACGCTCCTGCGCGCCCTCCGGTCGAAGGAGGACGTCTCGACGAGATACGGCGGCGGCTTCGTGCAGTCCATCGACGGCGTCGAGGGAGCCGCGAGTCACCACCGCGACTGGTTCTGGTTCGTCAACGGCCTCGCCGGGGACCGCTCCGCCACCGCGTACCGTCTCCGCGACGGCGACGTCGCCTGGTGGGACTACCGCGACTGGGCGGGAGATGCAAGCACGCTCGAGGTCGTCGCAGGCGCGTTCCCCGAGCCGTTCCTGCATGGCTACGACGGGCACGTGCACCCGGCAGCGGTGCGGTTCGCGCCCGGGCTTCGGGCCGGCGCGGAGAGGATCGCGCAGGCCCTCGAGACGGCCGACATCGCGCCGCTCGACATCGCCGCCGCGAAGGACGCCAACGTCTTCGAGCTCGTCGCCGGCACGCCCCACCTCAGCGCCGCGATGCGCTCGCCGGGGGCCGGCCCCTCCGGGACGGTCACCTTCTCCTTCGCCGGCCCGGTCGACGCCCTCCTCGCGGGAGACTTCAGGCGGAGGTTCTCGAGCCCGTGAGCCCGGGGCCCGCAACCGCGCTCCTCGCCGCGGCCGCAGTGGCGGCGTTCCTCGTGGACGGGATCTGGGCGCTCGCCGCGATGGCCACCGTGCTTCTCGTCGTCTGCCTGCGGGCGCCCATGGAGCGCCGCTGGCTCTATATCGGCGGAGTCGTCTTCAGCGCCGTCAGCGTGATCGTGATCTCGCCGCTGACGTGGTCGTCGGGCGGCGGCACGCTCCTCTGGGAGGGGCCGACGCTCCCGGTGATCGGCACGCTCGACATCTCGAGCGACGAGATCCGGATCGCCTTCGTGAACGGGCTCAGGCTGGCCGTGGTGGGGCTCGCGTTCACCGCCTACACGCTCCGGGTCGACCATGACCGCCTCGTCTCCGCCGCCGGCTTCGCTCGGCGGTCGGCGCTGGCCGTGGCGCTCGCCACCCGCCTCGTCCCGAGCCTGGAGCGAGACGCAACGGGTTTCGCCGAGTCGGTGCGCGGCCGCGGTGTCGCGCTCGAGGGCGTCCGCGGGTACGCGAGGCTCCTCTCGCCGCTCGTGGCGGGCTCGCTCGAGCGGGCGACCGGGCTCGCAGAGGCCATGGAGGCGCGCGGCTTCGGGCGCACCGGCGCTACCCGTGCGCCGCGGCCCGCCTGGACGTGGGTCGACCGGGCGGCGCTCGCGGGCGCGGTGCTACTCGTGGGAGTGTCGGCGCTATGGCTCTAGCGCGTCTGGAGGGCTTCTCCTTCGCCTATCCCGGCGGCGTGCCCGCTGTCCGCGACGCGTCGCTCGAGCTGGCGCCCGGCGAGGTCGTGGCGCTGCTCGGGCCCTCGGGGAGCGGGAAGTCGACGCTCCTGCGGGCGCTTGCCGGCCTCGTGCCTCACTTTCACGGAGGCCGCTTCTCCGGCCGCGTCGTCGTCGGAGGGCTCGACACGCGCGTGCACGGGCCGGCGGCCCTCGCCGGCACGGTTGCGACGGTCTTCCAGGATCCCGAGAACCAGATCGTGATGACGCGGGTGGAGAACGAGGTGGCTTTCGGCCTCGAGAATCTCGGCGTTCCGCCCGGGCAGATCTGGCCCAGGGTCGAGGCCGCCCTCGACAAGGTCGGGGTGGCCCACCTTGCGACGCGGCGGACGACGGAGCTCTCGGGCGGCGAGCTGCAGCGCGTCTGTCTCGCCTCCGCGCTCGCGCTCGAGCCGCAGCTGCTCCTGCTCGACGAGCCGACGTCCCAGCTCGACGGCGAAGGCGCGGATGCCTTCCTCGCCGCCGTCGAGGATGCGGGCTGCGCCGTCGTCATCTGCGAGCAGCGCGTCGATCGCGCGCTTGCAATCGCTGATCGCGTGGTGATGGTCGAGGAAGGGCGCATCGTGCTTGATGCCCCGGTCTGCGAGGCGCGCGCGTGGCTCTCGTCCGTCCGCCCGCGCTACGCCGGCGGCCTCGAGGCCGCCGACCCGGTTCCCACGGCGGGCCGTGGCGGCGAGGTCCTGCGGATCGAGGGTGCGCACTTCGCGTACGGCGGCGGACCCGAGATCCTCGGCGGCCGGTCTGTCACCGTGCGGCGCGGCGAGATCGTCGCCCTCGAGGGTCGGAACGGGAGCGGCAAGACCACGCTGGCGAAGCTCGCCGCGGGCCTGCTCGAGCCCTCGAGCGGAACGGTCGCGAGAAGTGGTCGCGCCACGTACCTCTCTCAGGACCCGGGCCGCTACCTCGTCTGCGAGACCGTGATCGAGGAGGTCGCTCTCGGCGTGCGCGGCGATCAGGCCCGTGCCGCCGCCGAGCTGGCGCGGTTCGGGCTCGAGTTCGCGATCTGCCGCCATCCGCGGGACCTCTCGAGCGGCGAGCGGGAACGCCTCGGGATCGCCGCGGTCGCAGTCTCGGAGCCGGATTTGCTGGTGCTGGACGAGCCGACCCGCGGGATCGACCCCGACCGCAAGGCGGCGCTGGCGAGCTGGCTGCTCGGGCAAGCGGCGGCCGGCCGCGGCGTCCTCGTCGCGACGCACGACCCGCTGCTGCCGGCGCACACGCGCGTGCGGCTCGACGCGCCTGCAGAGGTGCCCGTTGCGGTCTAGGCTCGCCCTCGTCGCGTTCGTCGCGCTCGGGCTCGCAGGTGTGCTCTGGGCGGTGATCGATCCGGCTGACGGAGGCCTCGCCACGCTCCTCGCTGCGTTCGCGCTCGTGGCCGGTGGGTTTGCCTGGCTCGAGCAGGGCCACGACAGCGCGCGCGACCTCACCCTCGTCGCCACGCTTGCCGGGATCGCCGCCGCGGGCCGGGTGCTCTTCGTCCCGATCCCGAACGTCCAGCCCGTGACGGTCATCGTGGCGGCGTCCGGGGTCGCCCTGGGCCCGCGGCGCGGCTTCGCCGTCGGAGCCCTCGCCGCGATCGCGTCGAACATGTTCCTGGGCCAGGGGGCGCACACGCCGTGGCAGATGCTGGCATGGGGCGGCTGCGGCGTCCTCGCCGGCGTGTTCCGGATGGTGCTCCGGCGGCGGTGGCCGTTCGCCCTCTTCTGCGCCGTGCTCGGGATGGCGTTCGGGACGGTCATGGACCTGTGGCTGTGGTTTGCGTTCTACCCCCACACGTGGGCCGCGCTCGTGACGGTGCTGGCTGCGGGGGTTGCATTCAACGTCGCCCACGCGCTTGGCAACTTCGTGCTCGCGCTTGCTGCGGGGCCGGAGCTGCGGCGCGTCCTCGACCGTCACGGAGGCCGGACGAAGACCGAGGTGGTGTGGGCGTGAAGCGGGTCGCGGCTATGGTGGCGGCGCTCGTGCTCGCAGGGGTCGCGGCGGGTGGCAACGGCCTCACCGCACAGTCGGCGGCGTTCCTCGCGGGCCGGCAGAGCCAGAGTGGCGGGTTTGCCGAGCAGGGTCGCACACCCGACGCTGCGCTGACGGCCTGGGCAGTGCTAGGGCTCGTCGCCACCGGCGGCTCCACCGCGGAGCGGGCGCTGGCGGCCGGCTACCTTCGCAGCGGGATCGCCGGGGCGTCCACCGACGGCGATCTCGCGCTCCGTGTGATCGCCCTCGACGCCCTCGGAGAGACGGTCGACGACAGCCTCCTGGCCCGGCTGCGCCACCACCCTCCGGGCGTCCTTGTCAACGAGACGATCTGGTGCGTGCTTGCGTTGAGCGCCGCCGGGGAGCAGCCTCCGCCGACGCTCGTGCAGGCGATCGTGGCGGCGCAGGCGAAGGGCGGCGGGTTTCCGTGGTCTCGCGGCGGCAGCCCCGACTCGAACGACACCGCGGCCGCGATCCAGGCGCTGCGCGCGGCCGGGGTGAACGGGGCGCCTGTCAAGCGTGCGATCGTGGCCTTGCGCGGCTTCCAAGCCACGTCAGGCGGCTTCTCGCTGACGAAAGGGCGGGAGCCGGACGCCCAGTCGACGGCCTGGGCGATCCAGGCGCTGCTGAGCGCCGGCGAGGCGCCGGCGAAGGGCCCATTCCGGTTCCTCGCCCGCCTGCGGCGCAGCGACGGGAGCTACCGCTACTCGGCGCGCTACGCGACGACGCCGGTGTGGGTCACCGCGCAGGTGCTTCCTGCGCTGGCAGGACGGCCGTTTCCGTTCCGCTGAGGTCGCTGCCTTGGCCGGCCGAGTACGATGCCTTGGCCGTCGAGCAAGGAGAGTCCCATGAAGCTGATCACGCTCACCGGGGTCGCCGTTGTCGCTCTTGCCCTTCCCGCCGTGGCAGGCGCCGGCAAGATCGTCCTCCAGGACACCGTTCCGAGGAACGGCACCTCGCAGATGTCCGTCACGCTGCGCAAGCCTGCTGCGTTCAGGGCTCTGCTGCGTACCTCCACGCAGGGTCGCACGAAGCTCTACCTCCTCGGTGCCCACGCGCCCACGGGCGGGCCGCTGATCGACACGAAGACGTACGCCTGCGACGGCACCGCAGGGTCGCTCTACTGCAGGGGCTCGTACGAGACCCTGCCGCGGGGGACGTACACGTTCCGCGTCGTCTACGCGGGCACGACGCCGCAGCCGGCCCACGTCGAGCTCACGGTGCAGTGGTAACGACGGCCGACCTGCTCGACGAGCATCCCGACGCGCTGGTCTGCGGCCTTCCGCTCGCCCAGTTCGGCGGTGTCAGCGCGTTCGAAGGCCCTGTCGCCACGATCCGCTGCCACGAGGACAACGTGCTCCTCAAGCAGCGGGCGGCGGAGCCCGGTCTCGGCCGCGTGCTCGTCGTCGACGGCGGCGGCTCGCTGCGCGTGGCCCTGCTCGGGGACATGGTCGCGGGGCTCGCCGCCGCGAACGGTTGGGCCGGCCTCGTGATCAACGGCTGCGTCCGCGACGTCGCCGTGCTCCGGCACCTTCCGATCGGGATCAAGGCACTGGGCTCGAATCCCCGCCCGAGCGGCAAGAAGGGTGTCGGGGAGAACGACGTCCCGGTCGAGATCGGCGGCATCACCGTCCGCCCGGGTGCCCGGCTCACGAGCGACGACGACGGCATCGTCGTGCTCGACGAGCCCTGAGCCACCCACCGCGATCCCGGCGGGTGCCGCCGCTAGCATCGGGTCGTGGCCGTCGCACCTCACCAGGACCTCCTCGAGGGGCTCAACCCGGCCCAGCTCGAGGCCGTCCTTCATGTCGACGGCCCGCTCCTCGTCGTCGCCGGCGCCGGCTCCGGCAAGACGCGCGTCCTCACCCACCGAGTCGCGCACCTGATCCGCGCGCACGGGGTGAAGCCGAACGAGATCCTCGCGATCACCTTCACGAACAAGGCCGCCGGTGAGATGCGCGAGCGCCTGGAGCGGATGCTCGGCCGCACGGCGCGTGCCTCCTGGATCCTCACCTTCCACGCCGCCTGCGGCCGCATGCTGCGCCGTGAGGCGGAGCGGCTCGGCTACACGCCGAGCTTCACGATCTACGACCAGGCCGACCAGGTCAGGGTCGTGCGGGCCTGCCTCGAGGATCTCGGCGTCGACCCGAAGCGGTTCACGCCGCGCGGCATCCACAGCCAGATCTCGAACGCGAAGAACCAGCTGATCGGGCCGGACGAGTACATGAGCCGGGTCGCCTCGTTCTACGACAAGACGGTGGCCGAGGTCTACGAGCGCTACCAGCGGCGGCTGATCGGCTCGAACGCGGTCGACTTCGATGACATCCTGATGCTCACGGTCGAGGCGCTCGAGCGCTTCCCGGACGCGCTCCGCCACTGGCAGCACACGTTCCGCTACATCCTCGTGGACGAGTACCAAGACACGAACCACGCCCAGTACCGGCTCCTGCAGTTGCTCGCCGCTGAGCACAAGAACGTGTTCGCGGTGGGCGACCCGGATCAGTCGGTTTACGGCTTCCGGGGCGCCGACATCAACAACATCCTCGACTTCGAGCGCGACTTCCCGGGCGCGCGCTCGATCGCGCTGGAGCAGAACTACCGCTCCACGAACTCGATCCTCGGCGCCGCCAACGCGGTGATCGAGAACAACCGCGACCGCAAGCCCAAGCGTCTCTTCTCGGAGCTCGGCGAGGGCGAGCCGGTGCAGGTCGTCGAGGTCGAGGACGAGCACACCGAGGCCCGCTTCGTCGCCGCCGAGATCGCCCGCCTCGTCGAGGGCGGCTGGTCGGCCGGTGAGTTGGCGGTCTTCTACCGCACGAACGCCCAGAGCCGCGTGCTCGAGGACGTCCTCGTGCGCCAGCAGATCCCGTACCAGGTGATCGGCGGCCCGCGCTTCTACGAGCGCGCCGAGATCAAGGACGCGATGGCCTACCTCTCGGCCGTCCACAACCCCGCCGACGCGGTCTCGCTGATGCGAATCGCCAATCGTCCCCGGCGCGCCATCGGCGACACGTCTCTGCAGCGGCTCGTCACGCACGCGGACGCGCTCGGGATCACGCTGTTCGAGGCGATGGCCGACCCCGACGCCGCCGGCCTCGGCACGGCGGCCGTGAAGGCTGTGCGTGGGTTCCACACGCTGATGCTCTCCCTCCAGGCCTCCGCGCAGGAGCTCGAGGTCGACGAGCTGATCGAGGCCGTCCTCACTCGCAGCGGTACCCTGGAGGCGCTCGAGGCCGAGCGGACGATCGAGGCGCGCGGTCGGATCGAGAACCTGGAGGAGCTCGTCGGGGTCGCGCGCGAGTTCCGCGCCGAGCGCGAGGAGCCGACGCTGGCCTCGTTCCTGCAGGAGATCTCGCTCGTCTCCGACCAGGACTCGCTCGCCGACAAGGAATCCCTCGTCACCCTGATGACGATCCACAACGCGAAGGGCCTCGAGTTCCGGGCGGTCTTCCTGATCGGGATGGAGGAGGGCATCTTCCCTCACTCCCGCTCGATCGAGGACAACGAGATCGAGGAGGAGCGGCGCCTCGCCTACGTCGGCATGACGCGGGCGATGGAAAGGCTGACGTTGACCCACGCGATGGCGCGGGCGCTCTACGGCCGCCGCGAGTACAACCTGCCCTCGCGGTTCCTCGACGAGCTCCCGGCCGGAGTGGAGCGCGAGCGGCTGAAGCCGGCATCGTGGTCGAGCTACGGCTCCGAGCGGCAGACCCGCCCGACGGCCACCCAGACCCGCGCGCCGAGCGAGATCCCGTCCCTCAAGACCGGCGACTCTGTCCGCCACGGCTCGCTCGGCGAGGGCGTCGTGACCCGGATCGAGGCGGGCGGCCTCGTCACCGTGCGCTTCGCCAAGGATCAGAGCGAACGCAAGCTGATGCTCGAGTACGCGCCGCTGGAGAAGATCGGCTGATGGCGATCCGGATCCGCGCCACCAGAGACCAGGCAGAGTTCGCTGCCGCCCTCGGAGGCATCGGCCACTACTTCGGCGGCGGTTGGTCACCCGAGGACAAGGAGCGCTTCGCCAAGCTGCTCCCCTTCGAGCGCCTGCACGCTGCCTTCGACGGGGACGAGATCGTCGCGGGCGCGGGAGCGTTCCCCTTCAGCCTCAGCGTGCCCGGCGGGGAGCTCCCCTGCGCCGGCGTCACCGTAGTCGGTGTCCTGCCAACGCATCGCCGGCAAGGGATCCTCGGCCGCCTGATGCGGGCCCAGCTCGCCGACGTGCGCGAGCGCGGCGAGCCGATCGCCGCGCTCTGGGCCTCGGAGGAGACGATCTACGGCCGCTACGGCTACGGCCTCGCCGCGCAGGACGTGATGATCAAGGCCTCGCGCGTCCAGGCCGAGTTGCATGCCGGCCTGCCCGGGCGCACCGGCACGATCAGGCTCGTCGGTCACGACGACGCCCTCGCCACGTTCCCACGGATCTACGACCGCGTCCGACGCCGGACGCCGGGCTTCGTCTCTCGCTCGAGTGACTGGTGGGAGCTCCGCAAGCTCGACGACCGGCCCGAGCGCCGCCGCGGCGCGGGCGAGCTCAACCGCGCCCTGCTGGAGATCGACGGGCGGGCCGCAGGGTACGCCACCTACCGGATCAAGTTCCAGTACGAGGACGCGGCCAACACGAGCCAGGTGCACGTGATCGAGGCGGTCGGCGACTCGCCGGTGGCGGTGCGCGAGCTCTGGCGCTACCTCCTCTCGATCGACTGGGTGGAGGAGATCCACTGCGACTGCCTCCCCGCCGACCACCCGCTCTTCCTCCTCGTTGCCCGTCCGAACAGCCTCCACTGGAAGGTGTTCGACGGCCTCTGGGTGCGCCTCGTCGACGTCGGCGCCGCTCTCGCGGGGCGCTCGCTCGCGGACGGCCGGGTCACGCTCGACGTCTCCGCCGACCCGCTCGCGCCCGACAACGTCGGCACCTGGACGGTCGAGAACGGGGCGGCGAAGCGCTCGCGGCGCCGTGCCGACGTGAGGCTCGACGTGCAGGCGCTCGGCTCTGCCTACCTCGGTGGGTTCACCTTCGCCGAGCTCGCACGGGCGGGTCGCGTCGAAGAGGTCGCCCGCGGTGGGATCGCCCGCGCCGATGCCCTCTTCCACGTCGACGCCAAGCCCTGGTGCCCGGAGATCTTCTAGCTGCCCGTCGCGGCTAGGATCGAATCATGGTCGTGGCCGAGGTGATCGATGTCCCGCGCTCTCCGGAGCAGTCGTTCGCCTACGTCGCCGACTTCACGACCGTAGCCCAGTGGGACCCGGGCATCCACGCCTCGCGCAAGGTCTCGGGCGACGGCGGCGTCGGCTCGGTCTACGAGGTGCAGGCCGAGTTCCGCGGCAAGACGATGCCCTTCACCTACACCGTCACGACCTTCGAGGAGAACCGCCGGATCGTCCTCGACGGCGTGGGGGAGAAGGCGACCTCGCTCGACACGATCTCGTTCGAGCCGGCCGCTGACGGCGGCACGCGGATCACGTACTCGGCCGACTTCAAGCTGAAGGGCGTTCTCCGGGTCGCCGAGCCCTTCCTCGGCGGCACCTTCAGGACGCTCGCGAAGAAGGCCCTCGACGGCCTCGCCGCGGAGCTCGCTACCCCTGCCCCCTGACACCGACGGCGCGCGGCTTCGCTAGACTCCCTGCTCCGCAGTACGCGGGCGCTTAGCTCAGTTGGGAGAGCACCAGCTCGACAAGCTGGGGGTCACTGGTTCGAGCCCAGTAGCGCCCATGATCGGAAAGCCCCGCTCAGGCGGGGTTTTCTGTTTCGCGACGACAAACAAGGTCCCAGAGGGGCACTCGAGGGCTACCTGCTCTCATCCCCGCGCTGATCTCGCGGAGACACCGATCTATAGTGGTGACCGTGCCAGCGACGACTGAACACAGCCGTTCAGCGGCGTTGCCGAGTTGGCGAGAGGGCGCGACCCGCGAGGCGATCCTCGAGTTCGTCGACCGCGTCTGCGGTACTGGGTCCGATGCTGTTCCCGTTGAGGAGCGGGTTGCGGTGTTCGACAACGACGGTACGTTGTGGTGTGAGAAGCCGATGCCGATCCAGCTCGACTTCATCCTCCAGCGGCTCGTGGCGATGGCGCAGGAGAAACCGGAGCTGCAGGAGCGGCAGCCCTTCAAAGCGGCCTTCGAGCACGACTTCGGCTGGTTCGGGAAGGTGATGGCTGACCACTACGCGGGCGACGACACGAACGTGCGAACACTGGCGGGAGGCATCCTCTCCGCCTATGAGGGGATCAGCGTCGAGGACTTCGAGGAGCAGTCGGACGGCTTCCTGCGTTCGGCGCAGCATCCGACGCTCGGTCGCGGTTATCTCGAGACCGCGTATGCGCCGATGGTCGAGTTGCTGCGCTTCCTCGAGGCCAACCGGTTCTCGAACTACATCGCTTCGGGCGGTGGTCGGGACTTCATGCGGCCGATCAGCCAGGATGTCTACGGCATCCCGCGCGAGCGGGTGATCGGCAGCTCCTCGACGTTCGAGTACACGGGCGACGAGCGCGGCGGCACGATCAGGCACAAGGCGGAGGCCGACTACCTCGACGACGGCCCACAGAAGCCGATTCGGATCTGGAGCCGCATTGGCCGTCGTCCGCTGCTGGCGGGCGGGAACTCGAACGGCGACATCCCGATGCTCGATTTCAGTCAGCATCCCGACAAGCCGAGCCTGCGCCTGCTCGTCCTCCACGACGACCCCGAGCGCGAGTTCGACTACACGAGCGGGGCTGAGCAGGCGCTCGAGCGAGCGGACGCCGAGGGCTGGACGGTCGTAAGCATCAAGAACGACTGGGCTACCGTCTTCTAGCTGCAGACCGAAGTATCCGCACTGCCCGTCTGCGAGGGCTGATCGCTGCTGCAGTCTCACCGGGCACCGTGGGTGCGCTCAGATGGCTGCAACTCCGTCGCCGTCGCGATCCCGGCGCCTCACGATGACCAGCGTGTCGACGCTGAGCGCAAAGATCCAGGCGGGAAAGAGCAGGCCGACCCAGCCGTTGAAGAACACGGCGACGATGAGCAGCACCGAGATGATCGAGCCGCTGACGGCCAGCCAGCGGGGCGCTGCGCCGGTGCGCAGGAGGATGACCGAGGCTGCGGTCGTGAACACGCCCGCCATCTGCAGGCTGCCGTCAAGGAGCTGGTTGCAGATGTTCCGGCCGGCCCGCCACCAGTCCGGGACCGAGGCGGCGGCGCCGAAGGTCTGCGGGCCCGGTTGCAGGCTCAGGACGAGTCCAGTCGCGATCGCCTCTGCCGAGAGCAGCATCGCGACGAAGAGCAGGCCGCTGCCCAGAAAGACGGTCTGGAAGAAGCGATCCTCACGGTCGCCGACCCGATCGCGCACAACGCCGACGAACCAGAGGAAGGCCACCCCGGCGAAGGGCACCACCGAGAGCGCGACGAGCAGGATCTCCCGCTGCGGCGACGTCATCAGAAGGTCGACGGAGTCGGCGGGATGCGCCGGCAGCGCGAGATAGATCGTCACGAGCGAAACCGTCGAGAGAAAAGCGAACACGATCCCCGCGTACGCTGCGGACCGGGGCGTCCGCAAGGAGCGGTTCTCCAACCTCACCGCGGTGACGGATGTGCCTCGCGAGCTGGGCATTCCCGGCACGAGCTTAGGCTCACAGGTGCGAGCGTGCACTGGGAACCGCGCCCACACCGGCGCTCCCGGCTCGTCGTACGCTGCACGACTCCGGCGAAGCCGACCTGGTCGAGGCCTTCGCGGGGCCCAAGCGTCGGTTTACCGGCGAGGTCGTGCCGCGACGGCGAGACCAGTGAAGCCGTGCCGACGACTCGGCCGGGCGTGGACACTCCGCTGTGGAGCGCGGATAATCGCCGGGTGGAAGGCAGTCCCAGGCGGCGCACGCTCGACGAGTTGCTCGCCGACGCGCGCGCCAGGATCGAGCGATATACCCCCGAGGATGCGCACGCCGCGGCAAGGCGTGGCGTGCTCATCGTCGACATCCGCTCCGACACAGATCGACGACGGGACGGGATCGTTCCCGGCTCGGTGCACATCCCGCGCACCGCGCTCGAGTGGCGAGCCGATCCCGGCGGTTCGCTTCGGAACCCGCATCTCGGTGGCCTCGACGAGCCGCTGATCCTCCTCTGCGATCACGGCTGCTCCACGATCCTCGCGGCCGCGACGCTGGCCGAGCTCGGCTACGTCCGGGTGGGCGACGTTATCGGGGGCTACGAGGCCTGGCGCTTGGCCGGTCTACCGACCTGCAGTGCGCCCCGGCGAAGGCGAACTCCCGGTGAAGCGGCAGGGATGAGGTCTCCTGACGGCACGGTTACATAGAGCATTCCGGCTCTTTCGCCGGCATAGGCCCCGCGCGACGCGCACCGATCGACGGCTCTTCCCGCTACTTCTGCCAGGCAGACTTCTTCGGCGCCTTCACGGGCTTGAAGTCGCTGCCGCCCGCCGCGATGCCGTCGCCATTGCACTTCTTGCACCAGACGCCCTTCTCGTGAGGCCCGCGGCAGGAGATCGAGAAGAGGTCGTGCTTGCTCATGTGGTCACTATCACAGGCGTTCCGGACGAGCCGGCGACGAGCCCGGCTACATGCGGAAGATGCCGAACGTCGTCTCGCCCACCGGCGCGTTCGCGGCAGTGGCGAGGCCGAGCGCGAGAACGCGGCGTGTGTCGAGCGGGTCGATGATGCCGTCGTCCCAAAGCCGCGCCGTCGAGAAGTACGGGCTGCCCTCCCGCTCGTAGATGACCCGGATCTCGTCCGGATCTGCGTTCCCGACCATCGACAGCACCGTTGCCGCCTGCTCGCCGCCCATCACCGAGATGCGCGCGTTCGGCCACATCCAGAGCTGCCGCGGCCCGTAGGCGCGGCCGCACATCGCGTAGTTGCCCGCCCCGAAGCTGCCGCCCGTGACGACCGTGAACTTCGGCACCTCCGCGCACGCGACGGCGGTCACGAGCTTGGCGCCGTCGCGGGCGATGCCCGCCGCCTCGTACTCCTTCCCGACCATGAAGCCGGTGATGTTCTGCAGGAAGACGAGCGGGATGCGGCGCTTCGCGGCCAGCTCGACGAAGTGCGCCCCCTTCTGGGCCGACTCGGCGAAGAGGATGCCCCGGTTCGCCAGGATGCCGACCGGGTAGCCCTCGATGTGGGCGAAGCCGCACACGAGGGTGTCGCCGTAGAGCTGCTTGAACTCCGCGAAGCGGGAGCCGTCGACGATTCGCGCGATCACCTCGAGCGGGTCGAGCTCGTGCCGGAAATCCTCGGGCACGACGCCGTAGAGGCCGGCCGGATCGACGACGGGCGGCTCCGCCGGCGCGAGCTGCCACGGGCACGGTGCCGGGTCGCCGAGGTGCCGGACGATCTGACGCGCGAGCGCGAGCGCGTGCTCGTCGGAGGTGGCGTAATGGTCGGCGACGCCCGAGCGGCGGGTGTGGACGTCGGCGCCGCCGAGCTCCTCCGCCGTCACGTCCTGCCCGGTGGCCGCCTTCACGAGCGGCGGACCGCCGATGAAGATCGTGCCTGTCCCGGCCACGATCACGGTCTCGTCCGACATGGCAGGCACGTAGGCGCCGCCGGCCGTGCAGGAGCCCATCACGACGGCGATCTGGGCGATCCCCTGCGCGGACATACGCGCCTGGTTGAAGAAGATCCGGCCGAAGTGCTCGCGGTCCGGGAAGACGTCGGCCTGCAGCGGCAGGAAGGCGCCACCGGAGTCGACGAGGTAGATGCACGGGAGCTGGTTCTGCTCCGCGACCTCCTGCGCCCGCAGGTGCTTCTTCACGGTGAGCGGGAAGTAGGAGCCACCCTTCACGGTCGCATCGTTCGCGACGATCATGCAGTGCCGTCCCTCGACGACGCCGATGCCGGTGACGATCCCCGCCGACGGCGCCCCGCCGTCGTAGAGATCCCAGGCGGCGAGGGCGTTCAGCTCCAGGAAGGCGCTCTCCGGGTCGACGAGGAGGTCGATCCGCTCCCGTGCCGTCAGCTTGCCGCGGGAGCGGTGCCGCTCGACCGCGCCCTCGCCGCCGCCGCTCGCCACCAGGTGGGTACGCTCGCGCAGCTCGGCCACGAGTGTCTCCATGCGGACGCGACGCCGCTCGAACGCGTCGTCGCGCGCGACCATGCTCGTGAGCGTCGTCACGGCGACCACTCCAGCTCGACGAGGACCGCTCCACCGGCAACCCGGTCGCCGGCGGCGACGTGGACGGCAGCCACGGTCCCGTCGAAGGGGGCCGTGACGGGAAGCTCCATCTTCATCGCCTCGAGCACGACCAGATGTTGACGGGCCGAGACGACGTCGCCGGGAACGACGCGGACGCTCGCCACGGTGCCGGGCATGGGCGAGACGACGCTGCCGCCGCCCTCACCCGCGTGAACGTGGGCTGCAACGTCGACGTCGGGTCGTGCCTGGAGCGGCGGCGAGGGCAGGTTGAGCCGCCAGGCAGTCGAGAACGGGCCCTCGGGCAGCCGGTGCGGCGGCGCCGAGAGCGGTGGGTAGTCGGTGAGGAAGGACGTCGACACGGCACCCGCGCGGAAGGCCGGGTGCGCGACGAGCCAGCGCAGGAAGGGGAGGTTCGTGACGACACCTTCGACGACGGCCAACCCGAGCGCGTGCGCCAGCCGGTCGAGCGCCTCCGTACGATCGGCGCCGTGGGCGATCAGCTTGGCGATCATCGGGTCGTACGCCACGCCGACCTCGTCGCCCTCGGTGACGCCCGCGTCGATGCGGACGCCGCCGGGGAAGGCGAGCCGGCTGAGCGTGCCCTCCTGCGGTAGGAACGAGCGCGGATCCTCCGCGTAGAGCCGGGCCTCGACGGCGTGGCCGTGTGACTTGACCGTGAGATCGAGAGCCATGCCGTCCGCCACCCGCAGCTGCAGCTCGACGAGGTCGAGCCCCGTGACCGCCTCCGTGACCGGGTGCTCGACCTGGATGCGGCCGTTCAGCTCGAGGAAGAAGAACTCGGCGCCGGCCACGAGGAACTCGGCAGTGCCCGCGCTGCGGTACCCGATCGCGTCGGCGAAGGTGACCGCCGCCGCCAGGATGCGGGCGCCGAGCTCGTCGTCGAGGCCCGGCGGGGGAGACTCCTCGATCACCTTCTGGTGGCGGCGTTGCACCGAGCAGTCCCGCAGCCCGAGTGCGACCGCCCCGCGGTCGTCGGCGATGAGCTGCACCTCGACGTGCCGCGGCCGTTCGAGGTAGTGCTCGCAGAAGACCCTGCCGTCGCCGAACGCGGTCTCCGCCTCCCGCTCCGCCGCAGCAAGCGCCTCCTCGAGCGAGAAGGGATCTCGGACGACGCGCATGCCGCGCCCGCCGCCGCCTGCGGCGGCCTTGACGAGCAGCGGAAAACCGATCTCGGCCGCGTCGCCCTGCGCCGGCGTCGGCACGCCGGCCTCCGCGGCGATGCGCTTCGCCTCGAGCTTGTCGCCGCCGCGGCGAAGCGCGTGCGCGGGAGGCCCGATCCAGATCAGGCCGGCCGAGGCGACCGCCTCGGCGAAGCCCGCGCTCTCGGCGAGGAACCCGTAGCCGGGGTGGACGGCGTCGGCCCCGGCCTCCAGGGCGGCACGCACGATCGCGGCTGCGTCGAGGTAGGAGCCGATCTCGGCGAGGACGTCGGCCGAGCGGGCGTGGAGCGCCCCGCGGTCGTCGGAGGCGACGACGGCGACCGTCTCGATGCCGAGGCGGCGGCAGGTGCGGAAGACACGCAGCGCGATCTCGCCGCGGTTCGCGACCAGCACGCGGGAGATGTTCACGAGGGCGGCCATTAAGAAAATATACCGGACAGTCGGTATAGTCTTCACCAGGATGGACTTCGACCTCGAGGACGGGCACCTCCTCCTGCGCGACACCGTGCGGCAGTTCGCCCTCGAGCGCGTGGCGCCGGTCGCGGAGGAGCTCGACCGCGAGAAGCGGTTCCCGTACGAGCTCGTCGAGGAGCTCGGCGAGCTCGGCCTGATGGGGATGACGATCCCGGAGGAGTACGGCGGCGGCGGCGCCGACACGGTCTCGTACGCGATCGCTATCGAGGAGCTGGCTAGGATCGACTCATCCGTCGCGATCACGGTCGCCGCGCACCACTCGCTCGGAACCCTCCCGATCTACCTGTTCGGCAGCGAGAGCCAGAAGCGGGAATGGCTTCCCGAGCTGGCGGCCGGACGGCGGCTCGCCGCCTTCGGGCTGACCGAGCCGGGGGCCGGCTCGGACGCAGGGGCGGCGCGCACGACGGCCCGGCTCGAGGACGGCGTGTGGGTGATCGACGGCTCGAAGATCTTCATCACGAACGCCGGCACCGACATCACCTGGGGCGTCACCATCACCGCCGTCACGGGCGAGGGCGAGATCTCCAACATCGTGGTCCCGAACGGCACCTCCGGCTATTCGATCTCGGCGCCGATGCAGAAGCTCGGCTGGCGCGCGTCGGATACCCGCGAGCTGTCGTTCCAGGGTGTACGCGTCCCGGAGGAGAACCTCCTCGGAGCCCGGGGGGAGGGCTTCCACCAGTTCCTGCGCGTCCTCGACGGCGGGCGCATCTCGGTCGGCGCCATGGCCCTGGGGCTGGCGCAGGGCGCCTACGACCTCGCGTTCGCCCACGCGAAGGAGCGCCGCCAGTTCGGGCAGCCGATCGCGAAGTTCCAGTCGGTGCAGGCGATGCTCGTCGACCTGGCGACCGAGCTCGAAGCCGCCCGCCACCTCGTCTACCGCGCCGCGTGGGAGAAGGATCAGGGCCGCGAGTTCGCCCGGACAGCCGCGATGGCGAAGCTCTACTCCGGCGAGCTCTCGAACAGGGCCGTCAACTGGGCCCTCCAGATCCACGGCGGCTACGGGTTCATGGACGAGTACCCGATCTCACGGCTCTACCGCGACCAGAAGGTGCTCGAGATCGGCGAGGGCACGAACGAGATCCAGCGGATGGTGATTGGGAGGCACCTTGGGCTCTAGCCTCGTCGAACCCGGGCGACCGACTGAAGCCGGTCAGCGCCGCCGGAGCCGGGCGAAGTACGAGCAGCGCCGCCGTGAGGTCGTCAACACCGCCGCCCGGCTGTTCGCCGAGCGTGGCTACCACAACACCTCGATCGACGATCTCGTCGAGGCGACGGGGCTCCAACGCGGAGGGCTCTACCACTACATCGACAGCAAGCAGCATCTGCTGCTGCTCACGCACGAGGAGCTGATAACCCCGCTGCTCGTGCGGGCTGAGGCGATCGTCGCCGCCGACGCGCCGGCGGACGCAAAGCTGCGCGAGCTCATGCGTGCCTGGGTGACGCACGTCGCCACCCATCGCGACCACATGGTCGTCTTCAGCGAGGAGCGGCGCCTGATCGAATCCGATCCCGCCTGGGTCGGCGTGCGCGCCGCCCGGGAGCGGTTCCAGTCGCTGCTCGAGGGCGTGCTCGACCTGGGCGCCCGTGCAGGGACATTCTCGATCGGCGACCCCGACATGGTCCGGCTGTCGATTCTCGGGATCGTCAACTACATGCCACAGTGGCTCGACCCGGAGGGCAGGCTGAAGCCCGCGGAGATCGCCGACCGCTGCTGCGACGTCCTGCTGAGAGGGCTGCTGCCGCGCTAGCTAGGTTTCCGCCATGACCGGGAACGAGAAGGAGCCACCACTGACGCCGGGGCAACAGCGACAGCTCGCGGTCGACCTGTTCAACCACGTCTGGACGCTGATGGGCCTCCCGCAGCGCTCGTCCGAGCAGGACGACGAGATGATCCACGCCGCGCACGCCTCGCGCTACCACTGGGGCGAGGTCGGCGACGCGTCCAACCTGGGTCGCGGCGAGTGGCAGGTGTCGCGCGTTTACGCGGTTCTCGGCCGCGGCGAGCCTGCCCTCTTCCACGCAACTCGCTGCCTGGCGCACGTCCAGTCGGGCGAGGGCATGGCGGACTGGGACCTGCCGTTCGCCTACGAGGCCCTCGCGCGGGCGTGCGCGGTCGCCGGAGACGGTGAGGAATCGTCGCGCTACCAGCGGCTCGCCCGGGAGGCGGGAGCGGCGATCGCCGATCCCGAGGACAGGGAGCACCTGCTCTCGGAGCTCGACACGCTGCCGGCCCGCCCGATCGGCTGAACGGCGAGGCCAGCGAGTACGATTCGATCATGAGCAGCCTCGAGCAGGTAACCCAGCAGCCGGTCGCCGTCAGCCGCGACCGCTCACGTGCGATCTTCGGCCAGACGATGGGCCTCGTCGCCCTCACCTGCCTCGTCGCCGGCATCGGCGCCTACCTCGGCCGCAACATCTCCCACGGGTGGGGCATCGTCGCCTTCATCGGCGCGATCGCCTGCATCATCGGGCTCAATGCTGCAGTGCAGCGCTCGGAGCAGCTTGCGATCGGCCTGCTCTTCGGCCTGGGCGCGTTCCTGGGCATCGGCGCCGCACCGGCGCTCGCCTACTATGCGTCCGTCCAGCCGCAGGCGCTCTGGCAGGCAGCCGGGACCACGGCCCTCTTCATCGCCGGCTTCGGCGCCTTCGGGTACGCAACCCGCCGTGACCTCTCGATCGTCGGCCGCATCTCGTTCTTC
>Ga0302299_10000310_pt1 | contig 25467 bp, 18 predicted proteins | sample III_Fen_N3_4_FD_198795 | JGI IMG/M metagenome (GOLD analysis project Ga0302299, IMG submission 198795) | Peat permafrost microbial communities from Stordalen Mire near Abisko, Sweden - III_Fen_N3_4 | ecosystem: Environmental > Terrestrial > Soil > Wetlands > Permafrost | place: Sweden: Abisko...
GGCCCGGCCGCACGTCTTCTTCGTCGGCGCGGCGCTGCTGAAACCCCGATCGCGGGGCCAGGTCCGCGATCACATCGACCCCAACTACTACGACGATCCGGGCGACCTGCCGCGGCTCGTCGAGGCCGTCGACCGGGTGGAGGACGCCATCTCCGGTCAGGCGATCCGAGAGTTGAGCAGAGGCGAGCGCCTCGAGCCGCGCATCGCCGACGGCGCCGCGCTGCATCGGTGGATCAAAGCCAGAACGTGGAGCTACCACCACCCGGTCGGGACGTGCGCCATGGGCACGGTCGTAGACACCGACTGCCGCGTGTACGGCGTCGACGGCCTGTCGGTGGTGGATGCATCCGTGATGCCGGACATCCCGTCGGCCAATACCAACATCCCGACGATCATGATCGCTGAGCAGGTCGTGGCGTCGCGGCGCGCGCAGCGGCGGCAGCCCGCGGTGGCGGCAGAGCACCGATGACGTCGCTGCCGGCCGCGCTCCAGACCGCGCTGCGCGGCCGGGTGGTCGACCCCGGCGCGCCGGACTATGACCAATCCCGACGGGTGTGGAACGGGGCGGTGGACCGCCGACCCGCGCTCATCGCGCGTTGCGCCGATACCGACGATGTCCTGACGTGCGTCCGCTACGCCCGCGAGCATGGGCTGGAGATCGCGGTGCGCAGCGGTGGGCACAGCGTGGCCGGGCAGTCCGTCTGCGACGGCGGACTTGTCATTGATCTCGCGGGGCTGAAGGATGTCGCGGTCCGCGATGGCATCGCTCGGGCGGGCGCCGGCCTGCTCAACGGTGAGTTCGACGAGGCGACCCAGGCGATCGGGCTGGCCACCACCGCCGGAATCGTGAGCCACACCGGCCTTGCGGGGCTCGCGCTCGGCGGCGGGATCGGTTGGCTGATGCGCGCGCACGCGGCCACCTGCGACAACGTCGTCGGCGCCAAGCTCGTCGATGCCACCGGCGGGATCATCGAGGTCGGCCAGGAGCACGAGCTGATGTGGGCGCTGCGCGGGGCGGGCGCCAACTTCGGCGTGGTCACCCGCCTGGACCTGCGCGTCCACCCGGTCGGGCCCGATGTGCTGGCCGGCGTGCTGGTCTTCCCGGCGGATCGGGCGATCGAGGTGCTGCCGGTGTACCGCGATGCGACCGAGGGTGCTCCCCGGGAGCTGACGACGGTGGTGAACCTTCGGCACGCGCCGCCGCTGCCGTGGCTGCCGCCGGAACTGTACGGTCGGCCGGTCGTCATGATCGCCGTCTGCTGGTGCGGCCGGTTCGAGGCCGGCGAGCGATGGCTGGCCGGGTTGCGCGCGCTCCGACCCGTTGTCGACACCGTCGGTGCCAGGCCGTACGTCCAACACCAGAAGCTGTTCGATCCGGCCGTTCCCCATGGGCTGCAGTACTACTGGCGTTCGGACTACGTCGCCGCCCTGGACGACGCGGTCATCGACGCGCTGCTGACCCATGCCTGGACGATGTCGTCCCGGCGTTCGTACACGATCATCTTCCAGCTCGGCGGGGCGTTGGCCGAGGTCGACCCGTCGACGGCGGTCTTCGCCGGACGGACCGGCCTGGCGGTGAACATCAACGGCGTCTGGGCCGAGCGCGGCGCGGCCGACGAGGACCGCACGTGGGTCCGTCGCGAGTGGGATGCCATCCACCCCTCCTCGACCGGTGTCTATGTGAATTTCCTGGACGACGAGTCACCGTCTCGGGTCGCCGCGGCCTACGGTCCCGCCGGTGCGCGGCTGGCCGAACTCAAGCGCCGCTACGACCCAGACAATGTGTTCCGCCACAACCACAACATCCTGCCCGCGGCAGCCCGTGGGTCGGGAGGCGACGATCATGCGTAGCTACGGCCAGTACTGCCCGGTCGCGAAGGCCGCGCAGATCCTCGGCGACCGTTGGACGCTGCTCATCGTCCGCGAGATGAGTTTCGGCGTCGGCCATTTCAACGAGATGGAACGCTGCCTGCCCGGCATCTCCCGGTCCGTGCTGACCCAGCGGCTGCGCCACCTCGAACACGTCGGCCTGGTCGAACGGCACGCCGCCGGCGCGGGCCGCACGGTCGAATACCGGCTGACCGCTGCGGGACGCGACCTCAAACCGGTGCTCCGATCCCTCGGCGAGTGGGCCGCTCGGTGGGCGTTCGGTGACCCGGATCCGGCCGAGCTGCACCCGGATCTGCTGATGCGCTGGATCAGCCGGCACGTCGCGCTGGATCAGCTGCCCGGCCGCCGGATCGTCGCCCGGTTCGAGTTTCCCGTGCCGCGGTCCAGGCGCTACTGGCTCGTCCTGGAGCCGCAGGAGGCATCGGTCTGCCTGCAAGACCCGGGCTTCGACACCGACGTGTTCGTCACTGCCGACACCGCCGCGCTCTACGGCGTCTACCTGGGCCGCCGCACCCTGCACAGCGCCATGCTCGAGGACCTGGTGACGGTGAAGGGGCCGCCGAGTCTGGTCAGGGCGTTCCCCCGCTGGTTCACCTGGTCCGACTTCGCTCCCACCGTCCGGGCCGCCGCGCGGCTGGGCTGAGGCCGGCTGGGTTCAGGCCGGCTGGGTTCAGGCCGGCTGGGTTCAGGCCGGCTGGGTCAACCGCGCTGGCGGCCGATCAACCGGAGGTAGGCGCGTGGCAGGCTCGCGCGACCGTCCGGGGGGTACTCCTGGAAGCACGCCGGCGGCCGCCCACGGCTCCGGACTAGCTAGACCTGGACTAGACCGGTGTCAGCCGCTCACTTCGGTGTGCGGTGAGCCATTCCCTGCCTGCGCTGCCTGTCCATACGGCCAGTCGGTGTATTGGTAGTCGCCCGTGTCCCGGTGGGTCAGCAACTCGTTGCGCAGGGTCCGTGCAGCCCCATCGACGTGAAGGATCTCGCCCCAGACACGGGCAGTGGTCAGGATCCGCGCGGTGCGGGGCGCGCGCCGGCCGCGGTAGGTCTCCATCGCCTGGTTCCAACCCGATCTTCCGGCGGGGCAGCTGAACGATCCCGGTGCGTACCGTCCAGGGCCGCACGGTCCAGGGCCGCACCGAACCGGGGTGACCCGACGTCTCGGCCGTTCGTCCAAGGGTGCGGCCGGGGCGTTCCACTGACCGGTACCAGGTGCCGGGTGACGCCGCGCGGTCGCGATACTGCACCGGACCAGGCGCGAGGCGGCGAATTCACCCTTCGGATGGCTGACGGGCTGATGTTCGACCAAACTCTTGATTCATACCGACTGGAAGGGATCCCATGGCGAGCGAGCGACATCGCGTAGTGGTGGTCGGCGGCGGATTCGGTGGCCTGAATGCGACCCGCGCGCTGGCGGACAGCGATGTGGACGTGACGTTGGTTGACCGCACGAACCACCACCTCTTCCAGCCGCTGCTGTACCAGGTGGCGACGGGAATCCTGCCACCGGGACTCATCGCGCCCGCGCTGCGCAGCGTGATCAAGAAGCAGCGGAACGCCCGGGCGCTGCTGGCCGACGTGTACGACCTGGATCTGGAACAGCTGGTGGTGCGCGCCAACGGGCCGGACGGGCGACGGCTCGAGCTGCCGTACGACACGCTCGTGGTGGCGGCCGGGGCATCCCACTCCTACTTCGGGAATGCCCATTTCGCCGAGTTCGCGCCGGGAATGAAGACGGTCGAGGATGCGCGGTACCTGCGGGACGGGATCCTGTCGAAGTTCGAGATGGCCGAGCTGGCCACCGATCCGCAGGAGCGGGCCGAGTACCTGACGTTCGTGGTGATCGGCGCCGGCCCGACCGGAGTGGAGCTGGCCGGGCAGGTGGCGGAACTGGCCCACAAGGTGCTGCCGCTGGACTACCGTTCGGTCAACACGCACGAGGCGCGGATCCTGCTGCTGGAGGGTGCCGGCGCGGTGCTGCCGCCGTTCCACCCGAAGCTGCAGCGATACACCCAGAAGCATCTCGAGAAACTCGAGGTGGAGATCCGGCTCAACACCATGGCCGTCGACATGGACCACGAGTCGATCACCATCGAGGGTCCGCGTGGGCCGGAAACCATCCGCACCCGCACCCGCATCTGGGCGGCCGGAGTGCAGGCCTCGCCGCTGGCGAGGACGCTGGCCGAGAAGGCGGAGACCGAAACCGACCGGGCGGGGCGGATTGCGGTGAACCCGGACTGCTCGCTGCCGGGGCACCCGGAGGTCTTCGCCATCGGCGACATGGTGTCGCTGGACAAGTTGCCAGGAGTCGCCCAGCCCGCGATGCAGGAGGGCACCTATGTCGGCGAGGTGATCAAGGCCAGGGTGGCCGGTCAGCCGGCGCCGGAGCCGTTCAAGTACTTCGACAAGGGCAGCATGGCTACCGTCGGGCACAAGGCCGCGGTCGCCGACGCGTTCGGCATGAGGTTCACCGGCTTGATCGGCTACGTCATGTGGGGTTTCATCCACTGCCTGTACCTGATCGGCTGGGGCAACCGGCTGGGCACGCTCTACACCTGGGCACGGGCCATGTGGTTCTCCAACAACCGCGGTCACCGGATCATCACGTTCGAGCGGGCCGGGGACGAGCTGACCGAGGACCTCCCGCCCAGCGGCCGACCCCCGCCGATCCTGCCGGCGCAGGGTCCCCTCGTTGGAGCGGCGGCCGTCGCCCCTCCCGCGGCCGCGGGGAGAGCCTGACCGGGGCGGTCGGCTGGTCGCGAGCGGCCGACGGCCGGGGCCGGCGGCCGGCGCTCGCCGAGCATTCTCGACCGAGTGGTTCCGTCAACCTCGCACCGCCGCAGGAAGCGGCGTTCATCAGGTAACCCGAACGCGGATCAGCAGCCGGGCGCGTGCGAGGACGGTGCTTCGACCCGTGTGCAGGTGAACAAGAGGTACTCCCATTCCATCACGACGCGCCCGTGGCCCCGCTGGTGGCGCTCGACCAGTTCGACGAGGTCGCGATCCAGTGCGGCGACCCGCTCCGGGTCGCCGGCGATCGCCCGGTAGACCGCGATGGTCGGGCCGTAGCGGGCCTTGAAATAGTCGCGGAAATCGGCCGGCGTGGCGAACAGGTCCACCGTCACCGTTTGTCGGCGCGCCACAACATCGGTCACGCTCGCGCCGAGCAGCGCGCGGACGTGGCCTTGGCTACCCCATAGCGGCGGCGGCTGCGCTCCGGGTGGGGGCGGCGGGGCGTACGGCTTCATGGTGGCGAACAGTTGGCCGATGAAGCCCTCGGGCGTCCAGTTCAGCAGACCGATGGTGCCGCCCGGCCGGACGACCCGAATCAACTCCTGCGCGCTGGCCTGGTGGTGCGGGGCGAACATGACCCCGACGCAGGACATCGCCGTGTCGAAATCGCCGTCGGGGAACGGCAGCGCTTCGGCATCGGCCTCCAGCCAGGCCAACTCCGCGCCCCGGTCCGCGGCTTGCACCCGCCCCGACTCGAACAGTTCCGGTGTCAGGTCGCTGGCGATCACGTTCGCGCCGGCCAGGGCCGCGGGAATCGCGGCGTTCCCGGAGCCGGCCGCGACGTCAAGCACCCGATCGCCCGGTCGCACCCCGCACGCCCGGACGAGCGCGGGTCCCAGGGTGGAGATCAGATCGGTGGCCAGGGCCGGATAGTCGCCGAGGGCCCACATCGCGCGATGCTTGGACTTCAAGGCCCGGTCGGTGTCGACCGCCTCGGTGGTCGGTGTCGTGGTGGTCGGTGTCGTGGTGGTCGGTGTCGTGGTGGTCGGTGTCATGGGGGAGCTCTCCTGCAGATGGTGCCGGCGATGGGGTGTCCGGCTTGGGTCAGTGACACCCCCGACGGTAGGAACCGCAGGTGGTCCGCAACAGCGCGCCGACGCGTAAGCCGGGGCCGGACCGGTGCGTGCAAGGCGGTGGACGCGTAACCCTCAGCGCTCGAGGACCAGCGCCGCGGCGGCCGTCCGCTGAGCCGAGCCGGTCAGGTCGAGTTTGCGGTATATGGTCTGCAGGTGCCGCTCGACGGTGCGGACGCTCAGCGTCAGGGTCGCGGCGATGTCCCGGTTGTCCAGGCCCGCCGCGACGAGCTCGAGCACCTCCCGTTCCCGCGTCGTCAGGCCGCCGAGAGCCTGCGCGGAATACCGGCTCTGACCGTTGCGCGCCGGTCCGGTGCGCGACAGTCCGTTCCGCGACCGTCCGTTGCGCGCGGATCGGCGATCGGGTTCCAGGAACTCGGTGACCTCGTCGAGAAACACCGGCCACGCCGGCTCGTCGGCCAGCAGGACGTGATTGTCCGATTCCAGCGTGACCAGTCGCGCGCCCGGGATCTCCGCGGCGAGCCGTCGGCCCCTCGCGAACTCGTTCATTTGATCCCCCCGGGCGTGCAGCACCAAGGTGGGCAGGTCGAGCTGGGGTAGCAGGTCGGCCACGTCGACATCCCGACGCTGGCGTCGGAACGCGACGGCATTGGCGGTCGAGGTCGACATCCGCATCAGATCGTCGACCCAGGTCATCTGTTCGGGCGTCGCGCCCGGCATCAGCATGTCGGTGAACACCCGCCGGAAACGGCCCTCGGGGCGCGCCCACCCGACCTCGATCATTCGGATGAAGGCTTCTTCCAGCTCGGCGGAGTCCATCGACGGGCCGAGGGTCGCGGTGTAGCTGCCGTGCAGGAGTAGTCGGGTCACCCGATCCGCGTGTCGGTGTGCGTAGGCAATGGACACCGGCCCGCCCTGGGACATGCCGAGCAGCGCAAACCGGTCCAAGCCGGCCGCATCGACCACGGCCTCGAGGTCACTGACCCGCGATTCGAGCGAGAAGTCCGGCACCTGCCAATCCGACAGGCCGAATCCCCGCTCGTCGTAGCGGAACGTCGTCGCCGCACCGCCGAGCCCTTCGACGAAGTGCCGCCAGACGGGGCTTTCCAGGTCGTACTCGAGGTGGCTGAGCCAGCAGGTCGCGATGACGAGCGGGGGCCCCTGCCCGTAATGCGCGTAGGCCACCCGGACGCCGTCCGGCGACCGGCAGAATCGGATGTTCTGCGGTGGCAGACGATTGCTCCGCGCCATGCTGGTGACGGTACCCAATCCGGGGTCCGGCGCGGCGCGATTTTCCAGACGCTCGCCGGTTCGCGGCCTTTGCCCGGCGTCGACTGCACCGTGACCAGGGCGATGGACCCTGATCACCCTGTTCACGGTTCAGTGGCGGGTCAAGGGGGTGGCTGCGCAAGGCGAGGCGTGAGGGACGGCAACCGTCCAGGTGACAGCGGCAGACCGGCTCACGATCGAAAGGCGTCGGCGAAATCCCGGCCGAAATCCCGGACGGACGGGGGCTCGCGGTCGGTGACGACCCGGACGACATCCGTCGTGGTGGCCGCCGCGCCCCGCCGCAGCTGAGTCCAGAGGATCACCAGCTGGTCCGCCACCCACGCCGACAGGCCGGCCTGGATCATTGCCTCGTGGGCCGCCGGGTCAGGAATGTTGACGTACTGAACCGGCTGCCCGATTGCGGCGCCCAGTTGCTGGGGCCGCCTCGTCATATGTCACCGCATCCGGACCGGTGAGCGTGTAGGTCCGCCCGTCGTGGCCGCCCTCGGTCAACACGAGCGCCGCGACCGCCGCGACGTCGCGCGGGTCGACCATCGAGAGCTTGGCGTCGCCGGCCGGCGCGAACAGCCGACCCATGGACTTGATCGTGTCCGCTGCGGCCAGCAGGTTGGACCTGTGGGTGCCGGGGCGCGGCACGACCGACGGCAGTCCGGACTCCCGCAGGTGCTGCTCGATGTGCCCGTGCGCATCCCAGAATTCCAGCGGCGACCCGATCTGTGCGCCGTTCGCGCTGATCTTCACCAACCGCCCGATCCCCGAGTCGACCGCCGCGTCGATGACGGTGACCTTGTCCTCGAGCTGCCGGGGATTGTTGGCGCAGCACAGCAACACCCCATCCACCCCCAGCAGGCCGTTCCTGACCGACCCCGGATCGGTGAAATCGCCGACGGCACAATCCATCTGGTCATCCAGCATGGCCCTTGCCCGGGCGCCATCGCGGACGAATGCCCGCACCGGCACGGCCCGCCGCTGCAATTCGCGCACCACGTTCGAGCCGACGACGCCGGTCGCGCCGGTCACCAGAATCGGGTTTCATCGCGCATCGGCGGACGGCGTCACGTTCGCGTTGAGGCAGAAGAAGTTCGTCGGGTCGTAGCGGTCCTTCAGCTCGGTCAACCTGGCCAGCCGTGAGCCGTAGGCGGCGGCCATCCCGGCCGGGTCCTCGTCGGACAGGAAGTTGGCGTAGACGCCGGTGCTGCGCGGTCGCAGGACCTCCCATTGCTCTCGCGTCCAGGCCACGTGCCGCTGGCCGTCGGTGTCGGACGGCGGCCAGGCTGCGCTGACGTTGAGCTCGAACCCGGCCTCACGCGCCCCCACGGCGGTCTCCTCCGGGCGTACCCGGCTCACCGCGCCGCCGAACGCCCACCCGGAGATCTGCGACTGAGGTGACGTGATGGTGTCCACTGCACCCATCACCACGTCGATCACGTCGTCGCCGAGCTCGGGCAGCCGGTGCGACTTCCAGTAGTAACGCATCCCGTGCGGTGCGCTGCCGTCCAGCATGGATTGGAGGGCCACGTACGGCACCGGGCGGACGACGTCCGCCAGCGGTGTGCCGAGGCGCCGCAGCGGCGCGATCACCCTTTCGCCCTCGGCGATGTCGCCCGCCCAGACCAGCAAGACCCCCAGAACGGGTTTGCCGTACTGCGCTGGCGGAAGGAACGGCATGGCGGCGCCAGCCGGGCGACGACGTTGATGCCCAGGTCGTCCGGTGCGTCGTTCGCGAATTCCCTGACGAACCCGAGCACCTCGGGCGCCGCGGCGAGCGGCCAGAAGATCGGCCCACCGAGCACGAGCGGTCCGACGGGATGCAGCCGATAGCAGAGCGCGGTCGCGATGCTGAAGTTGCCGCCACCGCCGCGCAGTCCCCAGAAGAGCTCTGGTTCGGTCTCGGCGTCGACGTGGCGCTGCTCGCCGTCGGCGGTGACCAGGTCGACGGAAAGCAGGTTGTCCACCGTCAGACCGATCTTGCGCATCAGGTGCCCGAGCCCCCGCCGAGGGTCAATCCAGCGATCCCGGTATGGCTGATCACGCCGCCGGTGGTGGCCAGTCCGAACGGCTGGGTGGCCTTGTCCAGGTCGGACCAGAGCAGACCTCCGGCGGCGCGGGCAGTCCGGGCCGCCGTCGACGGCGACCGAGGTGGCTGCCCCTCACCCGGTCTGGGCCGGGATCGGTGGGGTTGGCGCGTGGGTCCCGAATGCCGGCCCACCACCCGTCGCTGCGATCCGCTGTTCCTCGCGGCGGACCGCGGCCCCGGTCGGCTGCACTGTGGCCAGGGTGATCGGGGTCCATTTCCCCGCTGACGGTGCAGTGGGCGGGAGGTCGGCCCTGGCGAGGTGGAGCGGCCCGTGACCTGCCGTTGTACTGGCGCGCGTGGGTCCCGAATACCGGTGCGCCGCGCGTGCTGCGATCCGCGGTTTCTCGCCAGGGGCCTCGCGGCCCATCGGCTGCACCGTGGCCAGGGTGATCAGGACTCATTTCCCTGTTGGCGGTGCAGTCGGCGGGTGGTGGGGCCCCGGTGGGCGGAGCGGCGAGGCCACCTGCGGTTGCATTGGCGCGTAGGTCCCCCAATACCGGCCCGCCGCCGGCACCGATCCGCGGTCGGGCCGGGACCGATCCGCGGCGGGGCCGGCACCGATCCGCGGCGGACCTGCGGCCCACGTCGGCTGCACCGCGGCCAGGGTGATCGGGGCCAATTTCCCTGTTGACGGTGCAGTCGGCGGGTGGCAGCGGACAGACAGCGGCTGACGAAGCGGTCCCCGCAGCACGACTGTCGGTGAGGTCAGACAGACTGGCGGGGTGCAACGGGGAAGGGGCGACGGCTGCTGGTCGCGGCCGTGGGGACATTGGCCGGCCGGTGGACCGCCGTCACGGCGACCACGACGGTCGAGACGTTCGGCGACCCGGCCCGCGGACCAGACCGCCCGGGCCTCGGGTCGTCGAGCGAGAATGTACCTGGTCAAGCGGCCGAGGTCGGCGGTGCACGCCCGATGACGATGCACATCCACCGCGCCGAACGCGCGGACGCCCTCGCGGAAGCGTTGGCGCGGTTGCTGTCCGATCCGCTGGACGACGTGTTCGCCCAGGACGTGGTGGCCGTCCCGGCGCGCGGCATCGAGCGGTGGCTGATCCAGCGCATGTCCCACCACTTGGGGCGGCGCGCCGGCTGCAACGACGGGATCTGCGCGGCCGTGCGGTTTCCGTCGCCGACAGCGCTGATCGCCGAGGTGGCCGGCGTCCAGGACCACGACCCGTGGGCGCCGGATGCCGCGGTGTGGCCGCTGCTGGAGGTCATCGATTGCTCGGCGACGGAGCCCTGGTGCCGCACCCTGGCCGCACACCTCGGCTACCTCGCCGACGTTCCGGACGCCGAGCACCGCCGCGGACGCCGGTATGCCGTGGCTCGCCGGCTCGCCGGGCTGTTCGACGCCTACGCCACCCACCGGCCGGACATGCTCACCGCCTGGGCAACCGGTCCGGACGACGACGGCTGGGGCCGGCAGGTACCGCGGGACGTCGCCTGGCAACCCGAGCTCTGGCGCCGGCTCCGGGACCGGATCGGCGGCCCGGATCCGGTTGAGCGACTCGCCGGCACCCTCACGCAGCTGGCCGCCGAGCCGACGAGGGTAGCTCTGCCGGAGCGAATCTCGCTGTTCGGACCGACCGCGCTGCCGGCGGGTCAGTTCCGGGTGCTCACCGCGCTGGCCGACCACCGCGATGTCCACCTGTGGCTGCCGCACCCCTCACCCGCGCTGTGGGCGACCCTTGCCGATCGACCTGCCTCGGACGGACCGGTGAAACGGCAACTCGACCCGAGCGCGACCGCCCCGCGTCACCCGCTGTTGTCTTCACTCGGCCGGGATGCCCGGGAGATGCAGACCACCCTGTCCCGCACGTCGCACCTCGACATGCACCACCCGGCCGACCCGGCCGCGACCACACTGCTGGCAACCCTCCAACGCGACATCAGAGACAACAACCGTCCAGGTCCGGCGCGGCGCATGCTGGCCGAAGACGACCGCAGCGTCCAGGTGCACGCCTGCCACGGACCGCCCAGGCAGGTCGACGTGCTGCGCGACGTGATCGTCGGGCTGCTGGCCGCCGACGAAACCCTCCAGCCCAGCGACATCCTGGTCATGTGCCCGGACATCGAGGCGTACGCGCCGCTGGTGCAGGGCGCATTCGGGCTCGCCGACGTGGTCGACGGCGGCCACCCGGCGCACGGGTTGTGGGTGCGGTTGGCCGATCGCGCGCTGGCCCAGACCAACCCGCTGCTGGCCACCGTGGACAGGCTGCTGGAGCTGGCCGACGGCCGGGTCACCGCCTCGCAGGTACTGGACCTCGCGGCCTGGACGCCCGTGCGCCGCCGGTTCGGGTTCGACGACGACGAGTTGGGGCAGCTGGCCCGGTGGGCCGCCGACTCCGGGGCCCGGTGGGGTCTGGACGCCGCCCACCGCCGCGGTTTCGGATTGCAGGACTTCCCACAGAACACCTGGCGGGCCGGGCTAGACCGGGTACTGCTGGGGGTGGCGATGGCCGAGGAGGACAACAACCGGCTCGGCGTAGCGCTGCCGCTGGATGACGTGGGCAGCTCGGACGTCGACCTGGCCGGCCGACTCGCCGAACTCATGGCCAGGCTGACCGCTGCGTTCGACACGTTGACCGGCGACCGCACCGTCGCGCAGTGGCTCGACGCGCTGATCAGCGCCGTCGACAGCCTGACCCGGGTGACGCCCGCCGACAGTTGGCAGTCCGCGGAGCTGCGCCGCGAGCTGACCAGCGTCGAGCAGCACGCTGCTGCGGCCGGCGCGGCGGGCACCCGCCTGAGCCGGTCCGACATCCGCGCCCTGCTGGCCGGACGCCTCGCGGGCCGCCCGACCCGGGCCAACTTCCGCACCGGCACGCTGACGGTCTGCACGATGGTGCCGATGCGCTCGGTGCCCCACCGGGTCGTGTGCCTGCTCGGGTTGGACGACGGGGTGTTCCCGCGGGCCGCCCGCGAGGACGGCGACAACGTGCTGGCCCGCGAGCCCGCGGTGGGGGAGCGGGACCCGAGATCCGAGGACCGGCAACTTATGCTGGACGCCTTGATGGCGGCCACCGAGACGGTGGTCATCACCTACACCGGCGCCGACGAGCGCACCGGGGCCCGCCGCCCGCCCGCGGTCCCGCTCGGCGAACTGCTGGACGCCCTTGACGACACCGCCACCGCGGCCACCGGGGGCCCAGCTCGGGATCAGGTCGTGGTGCGACATCCGTTGCAGCCGTTCGACCCTCGCACAGTCACACCCGGAGCGCTCGGAAGGCCAGGGCCTTTCACCTTCGACCCCGTTGCGCTGAACGGGGCGCGGGCGGCCGCCGGTCCCCGCCTCCCGGCGCCGGTGTTCCTGCCGTCACCGCTGGCGCCACCGCCGGTTTCGGACATCGACCTCGCCGAGATGTCCGCGCTGCTCACCCATCCCGCCCGCGGGTTCCTGCGGCAACGGCTGGACGTCGCGGTCCGCTACGAACAGGACGACCCGTCCGACGCCATCCCGGTGGAACTGAACGCGTTGGAAAGATGGAGCATCGGCGACCGGCTGCTGCGGGACCGGCTGTCCGGCATCGGTGAGGACGACTGCCGGCAGGCGGAATGGCGCCGCGGCGTGCTGCCGCCCGGTCCGCTCGGGGCCCGCACCCTGAGCGATCTGCTGGACGAGGTGCGGCCGCTGGTCGAGCGGACCGCTGCGCTCCGCTCCGCGCCGCGCCGCACGGTCGACGTCGCGGTGTCACTGCAGGACGGACGTCAGCTGCGCGGCACGGTCAGCGGCTTGCATGATCGCGTGCTGATCGGGGTGTCGTTCAGCAAGCTGGGGCCGGCCGCGCGGCTCAAGGCGTGGATCGCGGTGCTGGCCCTGACCGCAGCATATCCCGACACCCTTTGGGGTGCAGGAACTGTCGGCCGAGGCCAGCCCGGTCGTCCGGCCTGCGCCACCATCACGCCGGTCCAGCAGGAGCACGCCGTCGATGTTCTCGGGGAGCTGATCTGCTTGTACGACCGGGGACTGAAGGAGCCGCTGCCGATCCCGGCGAAGAGCGCGGCGGACTACGCGGCGGCCCGGTTCCGCGATCTGGACGTCACCGAGGCCGAGCGGCGGGCCAGGGGGAAATGGGTGAGCGGAACCTATCCCGGTGAGGACGACGATGGCGCGCACCTGCAGGTGTGGGGTCGGCTCGCCCCGTTCGAGACGCTGCTGAAGTCGCCGCCGGACGACGCAGCGACCGGTGAGCCGCACCGGTTCGGCGAGCTGGCGGTCCGCCTGTGGTTCCCGCTGCTGGAACACGAACAACGGGCGGAGCTGTGAGCGCGTTCGACATCTGCGGCCCGCTGCCCATCGGCACCACCGTGCTGGAGGCCAGCGCCGGTACCGGGAAGACGCATACCATCGGCGCCCTGGTTACCAGGTACGTCGCCGAGGGCGTCGCGATACTGGATGAACTGCTGGTGGTGACGTTCGGCCGGGCGGCCAGCCAGGAACTGCGGGAGCGGGTCCGGGGACACCTGGTGCAAGCCGAACGTGCGCTGGCCGACCCGGCGACGGCCCGCTCGGCGCGGGACCCGCTGCACGCCCTGCTCGCCGACGCGCGCGACGAGGAGGTGGCGAAACGGCGGGAGCGGCTGCGGACCGCGCTGGCCGGTTTCGACGCCGCGACCATCGTCACCACCCACCAGTTCTGCCAGTACGTGCTGACCGGACTGGGCATCGCCGGCGACGGGGACAGCGACGTCGAGTTGGTGGAGAGCCTCGACGACCTGGTGGTCGAGGTGGTGGATGACCTGTACGTGCGAGCGTTCGCCGGAACCCGTTCCGGGGAGCCAATTTTCGACCGCGCCACCGCACTGACCTTGGCGCGCAGCGTGATCAACGACCCGCAGGCCCGGCTGGAACCGGTCGGCGAGGACCCGGGCAGCCCGCCGTTCCGCCGGGTGGCGTTCGGCGCAACGGTGCGCGCGGAGGTGGATCACCGCAAGCGGCAACGCCGCGTGCTGGGCTACGACGATCTGCTCAGCCGGCTGGCCACCGCGCTCGCACCGGAGGATGCCGCTGCCCGCGACCGGATGCGGGCCCGCTGGTCGATCGTGCTGGTCGACGAGTTCCAGGACACCGACCCGGTTCAGTGGCAGATCCTCGAACGGGCGTTCGCCGGGCGCGCGACCCTGGTGCTGGTCGGGGACCCGAAGCAGTCGATCTACGCGTTCCGCGGCGGGGACATCGCCACCTACCTGGCCGCCGCGCGCACCGCCGGCACGCACGCGACGCTCACCAGCAACTGGCGCACGGACGCGCCCTTGGTGAATGCCTTGCAGGTGCTGTTCGGGCAGGTCGCGCTGGGCGACCCGGAGATCCCGGTGCGGCCGGTGTCGGCGGTGTGCGCCGTGTCCCGGCTGACCGGCGCCCCGTTCAGCGCGCCGCTGCGGCTGCGGAGAATCCGCCGCACCGATTTCGGCGCCGGCCGCAGCGGGAAGATCGCCATCGACCGGGTCCGGAAATTCGTCGCCCGCGACCTGACCACCGACGTCGCCGGGCTGCTCGGGTCCGGCGCGAAGTTCTGCGACCGCCGTGTCGAGGCCGGCGACATCGCGGTGATCGTCGGCACCCACACCCAAGCGACGCTGGTCCGGGATTGCCTGGGCGACAGGGGCATCCCGGCCGTCGTCGCCGGAAACGTCAGCGTCTTCCACACTCGTGCCGGCGACGACTGGCTGGTGTTGCTGGAGGCGCTGGAGCAGTCGCACCGCGCCGGCCGGGTGCGGGCGGCGGCGTTGACGCCGTTCATCGGGTGGACCGCCGACGACCTGGCCGGCGGAGGTGAGCGACTGACGGACGAGCTGAGCGCGGTGCTCAGCCGGTGGGCGACGGTGCTGGCGGCGCGCGGCGTGGCGGCGCTGCTCGAGGTGGCGACCACCGAGCGGGACCTGCCGGCCCGGGTGCTCGCCCGGGTGGACGGAGAACGGCAGCTCACCGACCTCCGGCACGTCGGCCAGGCGCTGCACGCCGCGGCCCTGGACGCGGGCCTGGGGCTGTCCGCGCTCACCGAATGGCTGCGCCGGCGTCTCGCGGACACCGGCGCCGAGGTCGCCACCGACCGGATCCGCCGGCTGGACACCGACGCTGCGGCCGTGCAGATCCTCACCCTGCACGCCAGCAAGGGCCTGCAGTACCCAGTGGTGTACCTGCCGTTCGCGTTCGATCGCTACGTCCGCGCCCCGGGCACCCTGCTACTGCACGTGAACGGCGAGCGGGTGCTGGACATCGGCGGGCCCGGCACCGCCGGCCGTCCGGAGCGACAACGGCAGGCGCTGGCCGAGGAGGCCGGGGAGGCGCTTCGGCTGCTGTACGTCGGGTTGACCCGGGCAGAGTCGCAAGTGGTCACCTGGTGGGCGCCGACCAAGAACACAACGTGTTCCGGTTTGCACCGGCTGCTGTTCGGGCGCCGGGACCTCGGTGGGGGAGTGCCGGACGAGGTCGGGCTCGACGTGGACGACGTCGCCGAGCGGCGGCTGCAGGAACTGGAGCAACACGGGGGACCGGCGCTCGAGATCGCCTCCGCTGGCGCCGGTCTCGCGTCGCGGCCCGCGCCTATGTCCGATACCGCCTTCGCGGTAGGTGTTCTCAACCGCCGGGTGGACGGCGGATGGCGGCGAGTGTCCTATTCCTCGCTGTCCGCCGCCGGTTCCGCGGCTTCGGCGGTGGCCGGTGCATCCACGGTGGCCGGTGCCCCGGGAATGGTCGGTGCCGCGGGAATGGTCGGTGCCGCGGGGGTGGCCGGTGCCTCGGGAATGGTCGGTGACGCGGGGGTAGGCAGCGAACCGGAGTCCACCGAGCGACAGGACGAGGCGATCCCTGTGGTGCGCACGGGTTCCGCCGCCGACGATGCCCTGCAGGCGGTGCCGTCGCCGATGGCCGACCTGCCGTACGGGACGTCGTTCGGCACCCTGGTGCACGCGGTGCTGGAGACCACAGACCCGCAGGCGGCGGATCTGCTGGCCGAGTTGCGCGAGCGGTGCGCCGAGCAACTGGCCCGACGGGCCGCCGCGCTGACTCCCGATCAACTCGCGCAGGCGCTGCTGCCGGTGTTGGGGTCGCCGCTCGGACCGTTGGCCCCGGGCGTGACACTGCTGGACATCCCGATCCGGGATCGGTTGCCGGAGTTGGAGTTCGAGGTTCCGCTGGCCGGCGGAGACCACGCCGGGGCGCGGATCACGCTGGGTGCGTTGGCGCCCGTCCTGCGCCGGCACCTGAATGCCGACGACCCGCTCGCCGGGTACGCCGACCGACTGGCGTCGCCGTCGTTCGCCTGGCAACCGTTGCAGGGCTACCTGACCGGCAGCCTGGACGCCGTGCTGCGGTTACCTGGTCCGCGGTACCTGGTGGTGGACTACAAGACCAACTGGCTGGGAGATCCCACCGGGCCGGCGCCGTCGGCCCTGACCGCCTGGCACTACCGCCCCGAGGCGCTGGACGCGGTGATGGCGGGCTCAGACTACCCGCTGCAGGCGATGCTGTATTCCGTTGCGCTGCATCGGTTCCTGCGCTGGCGCCAACCCGGGTACGAGCCGGCCGTGCACATCGGCGGGGTGTTGTACCTGTTCGTCCGCGGTATGTGCGGGCCCTCGACGCCATCGGTTGACGGCCGGCCGTGCGGGGTGTTCGGCTGGCAACCGCCGGTCGGGCTCATCACCGAACTGTCGGATCTGCTCGACGGCGAGCCAGTTCGTGGCGGTCGGCCCGGGAGTGCGGCATGACTGCCGCACTCCCGGGCGCGTTGTCGGCGACCGAGTCGGCGTCCTTCGAGATCTTCGCGACCGACGACCCGTTCGATGCGAGGATCGCTCTCGGGGCAACGGGTTTGCTGCGCGCGTTCAACGAGGCCGGGGTGCTCACGGCCGCGGACGTGCACGTCGCGGCGCGGTTGGGGGAGCTCGGTGACGAGCCGGACGAGAGCGTCCGGCTGGCCGTCGGGCTGGCGGTCCGCGGGGTGCGCAACGGGTCGGTGTGCGTGGACCTGACCCAGCTGTCCCGGGTCGACCCGGCCTTGCCGTGGCCTGACCCCGATGCCTGGCTGCAGGCCGTGCGGGCCAGCGTGCTGGTCGGCGAGGGCAGGCCGCTGCGCTGGGAGTACGACCTGCTGTACCTGGAGCGGTACCGGCGTCAGGAGGAACAGGTCCGGCGGGATCTGCTGGCGCGCGAGGCGCAGCCCGCGCCGACCGTCCATGCTGAACTGCTGGCCGCCGGATTGCTACGGCTGTTTCCCGAGGAGGACGCCGATCAGCAACGGCTGGCCGCCGAGGTGGCCGCGACCCAGTGGACGACCGTGCTCGGTGGCGGGCCGGGGACGGGCAAGACCACGACGGTGGCCAGGGTGCTCGCGCTGTTGCTCGACCGGGTCGGTCCGCAGTTGCGGGTGGCGTTGGCGGCGCCGACCGGGAAGGCCGCGGCGAGGCTGCAGGCCTCGGTGCAGGGCGAGGCGCGGCAGTTCGCCGACCGGGATCGGCACGACCTGCCGGCGTTGCCGGCGTCGACCCTGCACCGGTTGCTGGGCTGGTTGCCCGGCCGGGGCACGCGGTTCCGGCATGACCGGGAGAACCGGTTGCCCTACGACGTGGTGGTGATCGACGAGACGTCGATGGTGTCGCTGACCATGATGGCGCGGTTGTTGGAGGCGTTGCGACCGGATGCGCGGCTGATTCTGGTCGGCGACCCCGACCAGCTGGCCTCGGTGGAGGCGGGTGCGGTGCTCGCGGATCTGGTTGCCGGACTGACCTCTCGGGCTGCTGTCGCCGACCTGGCTGTCGCTGTGCCGGCTGTTGCTGTGCCGGGTGGCGCTGTGCCGGGTGGTGCTGCACCGGGTGGCGCTGTGCCGGGTGGCGCTTTGCCGGGTGGCGCTGCACCGGGTGGCGCTGTGCCGGGTGGCGCTGTGCCGGGTGTTGTTGCGCCGGCTGTTGTTGAGCCGGCCGGGGGTGCGGCGGTGACAGGCGGTGGTCGCGGCGGCGTCGTGCTGCTGCGCAAGACCTGGCGGTTCGGCGGCGCCATCGCCGAACTCGCGGCCGCAGTGCGCGACGGTGACGCGGGCGAGGCCGTCGCGGTGCTGCGCCGTGGGGGCCAGGTGCGGCTGGCCGACGCCGGCGATCCCGGAGTGCGCGCCGACGTGGTCGAGGCGGCGACGGCGGTGCGGGAGGCCGCGCTGGGCGGCGACGCCGTGGTCGCGCTGGACCGGCTGGAGAAGCACCGGCTGCTCTGCGCGCACCGCACCGGCCCGCGCGGGGTGCAGGAATGGAGCCGGCAGATCGAAAGCTGGCTGGCCGAGGTTCATGACAACGTGCGTGAGGGGGCGTGGTACGCCGGCCGGCCGGTGCTGGTGATGAAGAACGACTACGCGCTCGGGCTGTTCAACGGCGACACCGGGGTGGCCGTCCGCGATGCGGCCGGCGGCTTGACGGTGGTCTTCACCCGGGAGGGCCGGCTGCTGCAGTATTCGCCGCGCCGGCTGGCCGACGTGCAAACCGTGCACGCCATGACAGTGCACCGCAGCCAGGGCAGCCAGTTCGAGCGAATCACTTTCGTGCTGCCGGAAGTCGATTCGCAACTGTCCACGCGGGAGTTGTTGTACACGGGGCTGACCCGGGCGCAGTCCTTTGTGCGGTTGGCCGGTACCGAGGAGGAATTTCGCGCGGCCATCGCGCGCCCGGCGGCGCGTGCGAGCGGGCTGCGCCTGAGACTGGCCGTGCAATGATGCTCCGTATTCGGCGTGCCGCTCATTGGTCCGACGAACCAGGCCGGTCGGAATGCCTGGTTGGGCGAGTCAGCCGTCAGGCCCGCGTGGGTGGGTGACCTGCGTTGGCGGGCATGGCGGACGAGGCTGGCCGGCGACAATTCTCGGTGCTCGTTACGACGGGCCGCGCACATTGACTTGGCCAGGCTCCGGCAGTGGCCCACGGCCAGCGGTTTGGGGTCCCCAAGGGGGGCGGCCACCTGCCGCCGGGCCGCCGGTCACCCGCCGCGGGGGTCGCCTTCTTTGGGGGTACGACTGGCTGGGTCAGGCGCCGCGACTTTCCGGAGACCGACCGTAGGATATTCATGGTTGCGCGCGGAGCCATCGTTCAAATGATGGGTTCGACAGGCAGGCGGGTGATCGTTTCTCCCGCACCAGTTCTATCGCTTCGCCGCTCCGCATCCCATTCAACATCAACGCGCGGGCGACGACCAGGCTGGAGCGATTCAGGCCCGCCTGGCAATGCACGAGAACCGGCGCCCAAAGGCGACAAGCGTTCAGCCACAACGCGATTTTGTCGACCTGATCGAACTCCTGATCTGTGCTGTCGTACATCCGCACTTCAAGGCGGCTGTCGAGCTCGTGGTAAGCGGTGTAGCTTTCCCATGGGTAGAGCGACACAAGGTGTTTGATGAAGCTGGGCAGGATCAATCCGTCCTCGCAACCACCCAGCCACAAGTTGGGAACGATTTCGCTGATGAACGGCACGTCGAAGGGCATCAGGCCGTGCGCGGAAACGCCCACCATATGTTGGGTCATGGGGTCGAATTCGATATCGATCTTTGTCGGGTCAGCTCTCACCGCGCACGCCTCCTTCGGGTCTCAGCCTAACCGCGATGGCGCAGACCGTGCGCGGAACACTGCCGGCGTCCTCCCCGGGTGGTTCGGTGATTGAGTTTGGCGGGAGCTCGGCCGGCGGCTGGGCTCTGTCGCGTGGCGGTTGAGTCGCACTCGTGATGGTCGTAGCGGCTCCCAGTTCGGCCGGAGGCCGTGGTCGACCCGACGTCCCGGCAGCGGGGATGCAGGCGAGTGTCGCGAGCCACCATCGACCCGGCCGGAGCAGCGCCTGCCCGGCTGGCGTTGCTCGAGAGATCGAGTATCCGGACTCATCCGGGCGGCTGAGCAAGAGGCACACTCTCGGGAAACCTGTTGACTTCACATCCCGTGCCCCTCCGACGGCTCACGCCCGGGAATCGAATCGCGTCACGTCACGCGATGCCGACCGAGCGCACCGCTCGATCGACCGTGGAGAACCGGATGCGTTCCTGTTCCAGCCGGATCGACGGCCCGAACGAGTCCTCCACCAGGTCCCGGTACAGGGCCGCCTCGTCGAGGTCCAGGTGCGGCAACGGAGCGGCGACGGGGGTCGGCTCGCGGACCCATTGCGTCGGGTGCGCCAGCAACGTCGCCCGATCCATCAGGATCGATCGGGCCGACGGCCAGTGCTGCCGGAGCCGGTCCAGGATGACGAACCCGTGGGTGTCGATGTCACCCCAGTACACCAGTTCCCGGTCGGCCAGCCAGCCCACCGCACCCAGCAGCGACAGCGCATAGCCGCTGCCGAAGACGACCATGGTGTCGGGCAGGGTCGGCAGGGCCAGGTAGCTGACCTCGTTCTCGATGATGACGACCCGGGAGCCGGTCGGTGCGGCGGCCAGGAAGTCCTCGGCGCGCAGACCGAGTTCGGCCAGCGCTCCGAACTGCGGATCATTCGCGGCCGGACGGAACCGCACGTACGCGGGCTTGCGCCGGAAACCGTACCGGCCCTCGAGATCTCGTCGAGGACGGCTGTGGTCGACGCGCGCCTGGGGAAGTTGCAGGTCGAGCAACTCGGCCAGCGTCCCGCGGTGCGCCTCGATGAACTTCGTGTCCACCCCGGGCACGTCCACCTGCCGCAGGTACATGCCCGGCCGGGCGGATTCGTCGATCCATTGCGCCGTGCGCACCAGCAGGTCCCAGTCGACGCCGAACGCCAGCACCTGCATCGGGTGGGCCTGCATCCAGTTGACCAGGCGGGGCGTGCTCCGGTCGGCGGCGTTAACCAGTCCGGCGAAGCGCTCGACCTCTGCCTGTACCCCGAGCACCGTCCAGAGCTGGCCGGGTTCGTCCAGCCACACCCGGGCGGGCAGCGCGTTGACGCCCGCGTGGCGACCGCCGACGCTGCGCGACTCGACCCGCCACGGTCGCCGTGCGGTTGGTGCCCAACGACGGCGCCAGGCGGCGACGTCGGCGAAATTGCCGGTCAGGTCACGCGCGCTCGGACCGCGGATGGTCAGGGCGATCGGCGCCCAGGGTCGGCCCGAGGCGAACGCGGTGAGCAATGCTCCGCCGGCCCACCGCCGGCGCAGGACGGCGACGACATCGTCCGGCGTCGTCCATGATCGCTCGTCGGCGGAGGTCACGGCTCGGTCAGGCTCCTACCCCGTCCGCGGTCCGTTCGGGCTGCGCCCGATGGTCGTCGACCCGCACCGCGAACCTGGCCTGCTGCTGGGCCCGGTACTCCTCGATGGTCATGCTCTGCAGCCTGGATCGACTGCCGGACTTGTTGTCGACGAAGCCGACCGCGGCGACGTACGGTTCGATCACGTGGATCTTCTGCAGCGGCGTCACGATCAACAGCTGCAGGCCGAGCTGCCGGAACAGTTTCAGGGCGAAGCGGGTCGACTCGTCCGAACCGCGGCCGAATGCCTCGTCGATGACGACGAACCGGAACGTCTTCGACAGCGGCGTGCCCCAGTCGAGCTTGAACTGGTAGGCCAGGGACGCGGCCAGGATGGTGTAGGCGAGCTTTTCCTTCTGCCCGCCGGACTTACCGCCCGAATCGGTGAAACTCTCGTATTCGGTGTCGTCCTCGCGCCACCGTTCGCTGGCCGAGAACACGAACCAGTTCCGCACATCGGTGACCCGCTTCGTCCAGGCCCGATCGGCCTCCGTCTGTCCCTCGCGGCCCTTGAATCGTTCGATGATCCGCTTCACCTGCAGGAACTTCTGTTCCGAATACTGCTCGGAATCGTCTCCGGCCAGCGAGCCGTCGGTGCAGTCGCGCAGCGCGGTGATGAAGTCCCTGATCTCGATGTTGTCGGTGCGGCGATGCTCCAACCGCACGTAACGGCCCGGGTCGTAGTCGATGCTGACCAGGGAGTCGTTGATTGTGTCGACCCGGTCGCGGATCAGATCGACCTGCCGGGTCAACTGCGAATGGAAGCCGGCGATGTCGCGGATCGTATTGGTGTTCAGGTAACTCTTGAAGTCCGCCTCGAATCGTGGCAGGTCGTCCTCGACGAGTCGCCGGTGCAGCGCACGGTATTCGGTTGCCGATGCGATCGAGTCGTCCATCTCGGCGGTCTCCAGCGGGTACCGCTGCCGGAAGTCTCCCATCCGCGAGACGATCTTGTTCCCGACACCGGTCAGCCGCGATGTCCGGGTCTCGATCAGCCTGGTCAGCGCCGCGCTGGTCGCCAGCTCGGCCTTGTCGCAATCGGCCGGATTGCTCAGCGGATGACCGTCGGGGATCCGCTCGGCAATCGCCGGGAACAGCTCCCGGGCCGTGGCACTGCCGGGGTCGGCCAGGGTCTGTTGGGTGTGTTCCAGGGCGCTGCGCGCATGCTGCAGCTCCGATTTCAGGCCCCCGGTCTCGTCGATCAACTGGTCGCGGTCGGCCTGCCGGCTGCCGAGTTGCGTTGTCGTGGCCTCGATCTCACGCGTCAGCCGGCCCAGTTCGACCGACGCTTCCTCCAGCCGGGCCTTCTCGGCGGTCAGTGCGGCGATCCGGTTGACCACCGCATGCCAGTCCAGGTCGGTGAAGTCGGCGAACATCGCGAGCTTGGCCAGGGCCTGGCTGCGGGCGTGGGTGGCGGACAGGGCGTCGGTGAGCTGCCGCCGGGTATCGGTCAGCCGGTTCTGCCTGCTCTGCACCCCGACCGCCTGCTGGGTCAGGGCGGCGATCTTGGCTTCGTTGCTCCATCCCAGGACGTACCGCCGGCGGTCGTCGATCCGTTGCTCGTCGTTCTTTTCGTGGCGCTGGTCGGACTTGATCTGCCCGTTGCGGGTGATCGCCTTCTGGGCCCGGCGGAATTCGCCCATGGTGGCCACGCATTGGTGCCCGGCGCGGATCCGCAACTCGCGGTCCAGCCACTGGAAGTACGGCGATTCCTGGATGTCGAGCTTGGTGTAGAGGGCGTCCGTGCCGCCGGCCGGGTCGGGTGCCGGCGCCACGCGCGGCGGCACCCGGTAGTAGACGAGCCGGCCGTTCAGGTGGTGATCGTTGATCCAGTCGGACACCGCCGGGTAGTGCGCGTCCGGCACCAGCAGGCTGACGCCGAAACCGTGCAGCAGGCGTTCCGCCGCGCCCTCCCAGTCGGCCTCCGGGGCCCGGACCTGGATCAGTTCGCCGGCGAACGGCAGGACGTCCTCGGAGATGCGCAGCTCGTGGCACAGCACCTGGCGAAGGTCGAGGTTCTTCCTGGGGATGTTGGTTCGGCGGTTGTCCAGACTGCGCAGTTCCGCGTTGACCTCGGCCGCCTCAGCCGTCAACTCCCTGAGCTCGACGCCGATCTCGGTCAGCCGGTTCTGCCGGTCGGAGTAGGCCGCGTCGACCTCTTCGGTGGCCCGGCGGATCTGCTCACGCCGCACTCCGAACTGCTCAGCGCCCTCCACCGGGTCCAACTCGACCGCGCGCAGCAGGTCGTTGAAGAGGTCGAACTGCTGGCGGCAGCGCTGCTGCGCGACGGTGTCCTCGGCGATGTGCCGCTCGATCTCGGCCAGCCGGTCGCCGCCGTGGCCGGCGCGTTCCAGCTCCAGTCGGGACCTGGTGGCGGTCAGCTCGGCCAGTTCGGCGCCGAGCGCGCGGAGCGCGCCGTCATTTCGTTCGATGCGGGTGAGCAGGCCGCCGATCTGCCCGTCCAGCAGCGCTGACTTGCGGTCGGCGATGAAGAACGGCAGCGCGGCGCGCTGCTCGGCGATGCCGGCGATCTGCGCGCTCAGCGCGTCGTGGGCATCACAGTCCGCCAGCAGCGGTCCGAGTTCGGCCAGTTGGTCATGCGCGCGGCGGACGGCCTCGTGCGCCTTGACCAGATCCTCGAAATGCGTGACCAGGCTGTCGATGCGGTCGGCCGCGTCGAACGGCTCCAGCATGTGCAGGCGGACGAAGTCGTTGAGGTTCCCGACCGACTTCATGGACACCGTCTGGTGGAACAGCTCCATGGCCTGGTCCGATTCGATGCCCAGCTGCCGCCGGTAGTCCCGCCCGTATTCCGGGAAATGCTGGTGCAACCGGGCACCCTGCCGGCGCAGGCGTTGCCGCAAGGACCTGATGTCGCCACCGAAGTCGGAGAAATGCTCGGCGATGGACAGCTCCTCGTCGGCGATCACGAACAACCGATCGGGCGGTCCCTGCCCGGTGTCCCGGAACCAGAACACCTGCGCGAGGGTGACCGTCGAGTCCAGGCCGGCATTGCCGAACACGCCGAGGATCACCGAGAACGACCGGGCGTCCCGCAGCCCGATCGGCCTGGAGGTTCCGGTGGTCTCGTTCCGTTCCGACTTGTGGTGACCCAGGACGTAGGAGCGCAGCGTCCGTTCCCGAAGGTCCGCGCCGGCCGCCTTGTTGTAGGAAATGCGGTTGGCGGGTAGCAGGAGGGTGGTGACCGCGTCGACCATGGTTGATTTCCCGGAGCCGATGTCGCCGGTGAGCAGCCCGTTGTCCCCACCCAGGCGCAGCGTCCACACCCGCTGGTCGAAGGTGCCCCAGTTGTAGACCTCCAGCCGGTCCAGTCGGTAGCCGGCCAAGCTGTCGGTGGCGCCGGCCAATTCCGTGGCGCCGAACAGTCCGCTCATCAGCCGTTCTCCTCCTCGACGCCGGAGCGCAGTTGCTCGGCGTAATCGGCCAGCCGCTGGTCGAAGTCGGCCAGCCATTGGCCATCCACGAAGGCCTTCAGGATTCTGCGGACCTCGTACACCCCGTCGGTATCCTTCACCCGGCGCAGGAATCCGAGATCGACGACCTTGGTGATGTGCGCGTCGATCAGGTCGACCATCCGGGCCTCGTGCCGGCCCTGCGGGAGGAAGACCCGCATGAGTTCGACGATCTGGTCGCGGGTCAGCATCAACCGGGTGTCGCTGTCGGCGGCGTCGAACTCGGCCAACTTCTTGCGGAGCAGCGCGAGCAGCAGGCTCACCGGAAACGACAGCGACCGGCGCGGGATGAGTCGCGGTATCGGTGGCGCATCGGGGTCACCGTCGACGGCGTCGACCGTCGGTGCGGACCGGAGAAACGCGTATCCCTCCGCCTCGTCGATGACCACGCTCAGGCCGAGGACGGCCACGTAGTCGCGCACCTGGGGTTGCAGCTGTAGCAGTTGCTGCCAGGGGATTTCGTGCGTCTCCCGATAGATCACCCCCTTCATCAGCTGCACTGTGACCAGCGATAGGTCCAGTTCGCTGCGATGGGGCATGGTGCCGGCCGGTCGGGTCATCGTCGGCGTCCTTTCGGCGCGGTGCTGGTGCGGGCGAAGGTGACCCGAGGCAGCGTGGCGGTGCGTTCATGGCCTTCGGCGTCGGACCAGCTGACCCGTTCGGAGACCCGCTCGTCGAAGACCACCTCGAAAGTGTCGTCGCTGAGCGAGAGGTAGGTGACCAGCTCGGCCAGCCC
>Ga0302299_10000311_pt1 | contig 25466 bp, 26 predicted proteins | sample III_Fen_N3_4_FD_198795 | JGI IMG/M metagenome (GOLD analysis project Ga0302299, IMG submission 198795) | Peat permafrost microbial communities from Stordalen Mire near Abisko, Sweden - III_Fen_N3_4 | ecosystem: Environmental > Terrestrial > Soil > Wetlands > Permafrost | place: Sweden: Abisko...
GAGGTCGAGCGCCCGGTACGGAGCGGGCGCCGCACCGTGGACCTTGGCGTCGGCGAAGGCGCGGCCGGCGGCGACGGCGGCGTCCCACGTCGCCGCGTCGGCGAGCGGTGCGCGCGGGACGGTGACCTCGCCGGTGATGACGTGCGCGGCCCAGCGCAGCGACTCCACGAGGAAGTCGGCCGGCTCGAACGCGACGTCGAACATGCCCAGGTCCATGGCCTCGGCGGGCTTGAGCATGCGGTTCTGGTTGAGCGGGTTCTCGAGGATGACCTTGAGCGCCTTCTCCGGACCGATGAGGCGGGGCAGCAGGTAGGCGCCACCCCAGCCGGGGATGAGACCGAGGGCCACCTCGGGGAAGGAGATGAGGCCGGCGCCGGTCGACAGCGTGCGGTAGCGGCAGTGCATCGCGATCTCGAGGCCGCCGCCCATCGCCGCGCCGTTGACGAGGGCGAACGACGGGATCGGGAGCTCCTCGAGCCGGCGGAGCGTGTCGTGGCCGGCCTTGCCGACGGCGAAGGCCTGCTCGCGGGACGCCGCGTGGCCGACGGCGTTCAGGTCGGCGCCGACGCCGAAGATGAACGGCTTGCCCGTGACGGCGACCGCGACGATCTCGCCCGCGGACGCCGCAGTGTGCACCTGGTCGAGGGCGGCGGCCAGCGACTGCAGGCCGCCGACCCCGAAGGTGTTCGGCTTGGTGTGGTCCTTGCCGTTGTCGAGCGTGATGAGCGCGGCCTTGCCGACGCCGTACGGGAGCTCGACGACGCGCAGCAGCGCCTGCGTCACGAGCTCGTCCGGCGCGCCTGAGGTGGTGATCTCGGTCATCGTCGTCACGCGTCCTTGCCGTCGAAGTGAGGGTTCTCCCAGATGACCGTGCCGCCCATGCCGAGGCCGATGCACATGGTCGTGAGGCCGTAGCGGACGTCGGGACGCGCCTCGAAGCCGCGCGCCAGGTAGGCCATCAGCCGGATGCCCGAGGAGGCCAGCGGGTGTCCGACGGCGATGGCGCCGCCGTACTGGTTGACCCGTGCGTCGTCGTCGGCGATGCCGAAGTGGTCGAGGAACGCGAGCACCTGGACGGCGAACGCCTCGTTGACCTCGAACAGGCCGATGTCGTCGATCGTGAGGCCGGCCTTCGCCAGCGCCTTCTCGGTCGAGGGGACCGGGCCGACGCCCATCACCTCGGGCGCGACGCCAGCGAAGGCGAAGGACACGAGGCGGGCCTTGGCGGTGAGGCCGAGCTCGGTGGCGACGCTCTCCGCGGCGAGGATGGCACCGGTGGCGCCGTCGTTGAGCCCGGCGGCGTTGCCGGCGGTGACCCGCCCGTGCGGCCGGAACGGCGTCTTGAGCGCGCCCAGGCCCTCCAGCGTCGTCTCCGGACGCGGCGGCTCGTCGACCGTCGCGAGACCCCAGCCGGTGGCCGCGACGCGCGTCGCGACAGGGACCAGGTCGAGCTGGACGACGCCGTCGGCGTAGGCCTTGGCGGTGCGCTCCTGGCTGCGCAGCGCGAACTCGTCCGCGCGCAGCTTGGTCAGGTGCGGGAAGCGGTCGTGCAGGTTCTCGGCCGTCTTGCCCATGAACAGCGCCTCGGGGTCGACGAGCTTCTCGGCGATCAGGCGCGGGTTCGGGTCCATCGCCTCGCCCATGGGATGACGGCCCATGTGCTCGACGCCGCCGGCCACGACGACGTCGTAGGCGCCGACCCCGATGCCGCTGGAGAGGTTGGTGACCGCGGTGAGCGCGCCCGCGCACATGCGGTCGACGGACTGGCCGGGGACCGACTGCGGGAATCCCGCAAGGATGCCGGCCGTGCGGCCGAGGGTCAGGCCCTGGTCGCCGATCTGCGTCGTGGCGGCGACGGCGACGTCGTCGATGCGCTCCGACGGGAGCGACGGGTTGCGGCGCAGCAGCTCGCGGAACACGGCGACGACGAGGTCGTCGGCCCGGGTCTCGGCGTAGATGCCGCTGGCGCCGGCCTTGCCGAACGGTGTGCGGACGGCGTCGACGAGGACGACGTCGCGCACGGCACGGGTGGGGGACACGGGCACTCCTCGCACGTGGGGGACCGATGGTTACCCACCGGTAATCCCCGATGCTACCCACCAGTAACCCGCCGCGGAACCGGGGCCGTGTTTTCACTGAAGGACGCCCTTGTTGCATAGAGGACAACAAAGGCGTCCTTCACCGAGAACTCTCACAGGTTCTTGAGGGCTTCTCTTCTCGAGAGGGGGGAGAGGTCGGGGTGCATCTGCACGAAGGTGCGGACCCACTCGGGGTCCTTCCAGGCGAGGTCGCGCAGCGCCCAGCCGATGGCCTTGCGGTGGAAGAACTCGCGGGACGCGGCGTTGGCCTCGATCACGTCGGTGAGCAGAGCGTGGTCGGTCGCGAGGCCGGAGCCGAGCTGGCTCAGGATCGCCGTACGCCGCAGCCACAGGTCGTCGTGCTCGGCCCATCGACGCACGACCGCAGCCATCTCGGCCGGGAAGGCACGGTGCAGCGGCGCGACCTGGCGCCCGGCCACGACGTCGACGAGGTCCCACCAGGCGCCCGTCATGACCAGGTGCTCCAGCAGCGGCACGAGGTCGGGATCGCGCCAGGCCCGCGCGGCGCGCAGGTCGAGGACCGCGAGGGCTGCGTAGCGCTCCTCGCGGAACGCGGCGCCGTCGTAGAGCTCTCGGACGGTGGCGTCCCACGTAGCGCGGTCGGTCACGGGATGCGCGGCGAGGACAGGGCGCAGAGCGGCGACCTGCACGGGCTTCGGAGCGCCGCGGAACGGCATCGCCGACTTCATGTAGGACCGCATCGCGACCGCGCGCTCGGGGTCGGCCACTGCCGCCAGCGCGACACGCACGTCGTCGACGAGGGCGCGGTCGGGTCCGGTCACGTCCCCAGTCTCGCGCGCGGAGGCTCCGGAGGGGCGAGGGCCTGCGCCCCGACGATCCGCCGCGCCGGCAGTGGCGTCCCGACGCCGTCAGACCAGCTCGGACTCCGGTGCGCTCACCGCGGCCGGAGCCGGTGGGCGCTGCGGGCGCAGGTAGGCGGTGAGCGTGACGACGAGGTAGACGACCCAGACGGCGAGCTGCAGCCAGGTCGTGACGGGGTCGAAGTGGAAGAACCCGCCGAGAAGCGTGCCGACAGGACCGTTCTCGTCGATGGTCGCGCTGACGTCGAAGGCGTAGTTCGCGCCGCCGGGGAGCCAGCCCGCCTCCTGCAGGTCGCGCACGCCGTAGGCGAGGACACCGGCGGCGACGACGATCAGCAGCGCGCCGGTCCAGGTGAAGAACGTCGCGAGGTTGAGGCGGAGGGCACCGCGATAGACCGCCCAGCCGATCAGGACCGCGGTGGCGATGCCCAGCAGGGCGCCCCCGAGGGCGGCCGCCGTACCCTCGCTGGCCGAGGTAGCGGCCCAGAGGAAGAGCGCGGTCTCGAGGCCCTCGCGCAGAACCGCGACGAGCGCGACCAGGCCGAGCGCCACGCCGCCTGAGAGCAGCGCCCTGTCGAGGCGGCCGTGCAGCTCGCCGCGCATCTCGCGCGCCGTACGCCGCATCCAGAACACCATCCAGGTGACCAGCCCGACGGCGATCACCGACATCGTCCCCGCGAAGGCGTGCTCGGCCTCGTCGGACAGCGAGCGCGACGTCGCCGTGAGCACGGCACCGAACCCGAGGGACAGGGCGATCGCGATACCCGTGCCGGCCCAGATCGCTCCGAGACGGCTGCGGTGCCCCGCCTTGACCACGTAGGCCACGAGGATGCCGACCACGAGCGAGGCCTCGAGACCCTCGCGCAGACCGATCAGGTAGTTCGCGAACATGTGTTCTCCCGTCGAAGTTAGGGTTACCTAACCACGGCGTCGATCGTCGTTTCAACACGGGCGGCTGTGTCCTGCGCCACGGACTCCGCCGTCGCCGACAGCGCCTCCACCAGGCCGGGCGCCACCAGGGCTACCTGCCAGGGCCGTGCGCCGCCGGAGCGCAGGGCGGCCCCGATGGTCTCGACGTCGAGCACCGCGGGCGGCGACCACGCGAGGCGACGCACGAGATCGGGCGACACGAGGTTCTCGACCGGCATCCGGTGCCGCTCGGCGAGCTCCGCCAACGTGGAGCGCGCGACCGTCAGCCGGGCTGCGGCCTCGGGGTCCCGCTCCGGCCAGGCCCGCGGTGGTGGCGGGCCGTCGGAGGGGAGCGACGAGGGCGGGAGCTCGGACTCGGGGAGGGCGAGGGCGGTCGTGACGGCGGCCTGCCAGTCGGCGAGGTGGCGGCGCGCCCCCCGGCCCTGGAACGCCGGCAGCGTGCTCAGCGCGGGTGGCTCCAGGCCGGCCGCCGCCGTCGCGGCTGCGACGATGGCGGAGTCGGGCAGCACGCGGCCCGGCGACGTGTCGCGCCGGCGGGCGATCTCGTCGCGCCGGTACCACAGCGACCGGACCACGGCGAGCAGCCGCGGGCGGCGGATCTTGTGCATGCCGGAGGTACGCCGCCACGGATCGACCCGCGGCGTCGCAGGCGGTGCGTCGCGGGCCGCTTCGAACTCCTCGTAGGCCCAGTCGAGCTTGCCCGCCTCCTCGAGCTCGGCCTCGAGGGCGGCGCGCAGCTCGACGAGCAGCTCGACGTCGAGGGCGGCGTAGCGCAGCCACGGCTCGGGCAGCGGGCGCGTCGACCAGTCGGCCGCCGAGTGCTCCTTGGCCAGCGAGTAGCCGAGGACCTCCTCGAGCATGCTCGAGAGCCCGACCCGCGCGTGGCCGAGGAGCCGACCGGCCAGCTCGGTGTCGAACAGGATCGACGGCGCCAGGCCGATCTCGCGCAGGCACGGGAGGTCCTGGCTGGCCGCGTGCAGGATCCACTCGGTTCCCTCGAGCGCGTCGGCGAGAACGGTGAGGTCGGGGACGGCGATGGGGTCGACCAGGTGCGTGCCGCTGCCCTCGCGGCGCAGCTGGACGAGATAGGCGCGCTGCCCGTAGCGATAGCCGGAGGCGCGTTCGGCGTCGACGGCCACCGGACCGGTCCCGCCGGCGATGGCCGCGGCCGCCGCGCGCAGCGCCTGGGGCGTCTCGACGACGGCGGGTACTCCCTCGCGCGGGGCGAGCAGCGGCGTCGCGGTGCTGACCGGTGCGTCGTCGTCGCCGGGGTCGACGGACGTCGCCTCCGGGGTCGCGGCGTCCGTCACGTGCTCAGGATAGGGACACGCCGAGCCGGGGGGACGATTCCTGGCGGCGGTGACCGGTCCGGGTGCGTCGCCCGACGGCGGCCAGGTGGCCGACGATCGGCTCAGCGGACGAGCCCGGCACGCATCGCGTGGGCGACCATCTCGGCGCGGTCGCCGGTGCCGACCTTGCGGGCGATCCGGGCCAGGTGGCTCTTCACCGTGAGGGCGGAGAGCCCGAGGGCATCGCCGATCTCCTTGTTGGAGCGTCCCTCGGAGACGAGCTGGAGCACCTCGACCTCACGGGAGGACAGCTCGTCCGGCGACGCGCCGCGAGGACGCAGGCGCGTCACGGGCGAGGGGCTCAGGGCGGAGGCCACGGTCTCCTCGGGGGTCACGATGTAGCAGCGGATGTGCGCGTTGATCGCGGCGCGCACGGCGTACGGGTCGTCGCGGACGGTCAGCAGGACGACGCGGCGCCAGCCGAGCTTGTTGAGGTCGGCGAGCAGCGGGAGGGCTGGGCCGTCGGCGAGCCCGCCGTCGACGACAACGAGGTCCCGGGGACCGTCGTAGTGGGCGCGGACGCGGGCCTCGGCGCCGCTGGCCGCCTCGACGACGTCGCGTGCTCCGAGCAGCCGCAGGCGACTGACCAGCGCCTGGCGGCGGGTCGCGGACTCCGCGACGACCAGTGCCGTGAAGCGAGCCCTCGGCAGCGGTACGACCGCTGACGGGCGCTCTACCAGTGCGACCACGGGTTGCCTCCCGGCATCGTCGTGCCGGACTCCGTCGTGTCCGGCCTACGAGTGCGTATCGGCCGGGTGGGGGGAGGTCTTGACCGCGGCGTAAACGGCAATTGGCGCGCTGCGCGACACGATCGGGTGAACTTCGCCGGGTGCGGAGCGCCGCTCGGGGTGCGCGAGCACGGAGCGTCAGCGCGCCCCCGTCGTGCTCATCGACGGGGTTCGACCTCGTGGTGGCGCGGTGGCCGCGGCGCTCTCAGCGGCGACGCGGGAGGGGCAGCGCAGCGACGCCGGGCGGCAGCGGCGGCAGCCCGGCGACCTGGGCGAGGACGTCGGTCCAGGCGCGCAGGTGGGCGCCCAGGTCGGTGCTCGTGGGCGTCCAGGAGGCCCGGATCTCGACGTCGCCCGAGGGCGAACGGTCCGAGATCGCGCCGAAGGACTCCGACGCGGTGCGAGTGACGGTGCCGGACTCGGCCCGGAACCCGGCACCGCGGTCGTCGAGGGCCTCGACGAGCCACGACCAGCCGACCTCGGTGAGCATGGGGTCCTGCGCGATGTCGAGTTCGACCGTGCCCTTGGCGAAGGTCACCACGCGGAAGTCGCCGTCCCAGGGCTCCTGCCCCTCCGGGTCGTGCAGGAGCACGAACCGGCCGCTCGCTGCCTCCTCGTCGTCGAGCACGACCTCGGCCTGCAGGGCTACGGCGTAGGGCGAGAGCCGCTGGGGCGCGGGGGTCTCCTCGAGCACCACCTCGGGCCGGACCAGCACGCCGCGGATGCTCGCGAGGGCCTCGGCGAACTCGCGCGGGACGGCCGCCGCCGCGGGGTCGGCCCCGGGGTCGCGCCGTCGACTGGTCACGAGCCGAGGGTAGGTCGGCGACGGGTCGCGGACGTGGAGGTGGCGCGGGTCACGGCGAGTCGCGCACGCGCCGGGGGCGGTTGCCTGGATTCGACGCCAGTGCGGCCCGGTGCGACGATCTCGCGGTGACCGAGCAGCCCCCGAACCGCACGCACGACGCCACCGAGTCCCCGGCCCTGCCGGACTCGCACCCGCTGCGTACGGGTCGCACGTCCTCCGCGCCGCTCGTGCTCACCGCGCGCCGCCGGCCGGTCCCGCACACCCCGGTCTGGTTCATGCGGCAGGCGGGCCGGTCGCTGCCGGAGTACCGCAAGCTCCGCGAGGGCGTCCCCATGCTCGAGTCGTGCTTCCGCACCGACCTGATCGTGGAGATCACGATGCAGCCGGTGCGTCGGCTCGGCGTCGACGCCGCCATCTTCTTCAGCGACATCGTGGTGCCGCTCAAGGCCATCGGGGTGGACCTCGACATCGTGCCGGGTGTGGGACCCGTGGTGGCCGAGCCCTTCCGCACGATGGCCGACGTCGACCGGCTGCGCGACCTCACCACCGACGACGTTGCGCCCGTGCTCGCCGCCGTCACCGCGCTGACCGACGAGCTCGGCGGCACGCCGCTCATCGGGTTCGCCGGGGCGCCGTTCACGCTGGCCTCCTACCTCGTCGAGGGCGGGCCGAGCAAGGACCACGTGCGCACGAAGTCGCTCATGTACGGCGCGCCCGAGCTGTGGCACGCGCTGCTGGAGAGGCTCTCGCACGTGGCGGGCCAGTTCCTGCGTCAGCAGGTGCTCGCCGGCGCCAGCGCGGTGCAGCTGTTCGACTCGTGGGTGGGGACGCTGCCCTCCCGCGACTACCGCGAGTACGTCCAGCCGCACTCGGCGCGTGCGCTGGCGGCGGTCGAGGACCTCGGCGTACCCAGGATCCACTTCGGCGTCGGGACCGGCGAGCTGCTGGCCGACATGCGCGACGCCGGTGCCGACGTCGTCGGTGTGGACTTCCGGGTGCCGCTCTCGGAGGCGTCGCGGCGGGTCGGCCCCGGCCACGCGCTGCAGGGCAACCTCGACCCCGCGTGCCTGTTCGCCGGCGCCGAGGCGGTCGACGCCCGTGTGCGCCAGGTGCTCTCCGACGCCGAGGGTCTCCCGGGCCACATCTTCAACCTCGGTCACGGCGTGCTGCCCTCGACCGACCCGGACGTGCTGGCCCGCGTGGTCGACCTCGTGCACGAGACGACCGCCCGCTAGCTGGAGCGGGCGGTCCGCCTCCTCGGGGCAGGGTGGTCAGCCCGCCTGGTCCACGACGTTGGGCGAGGTGCGCCGACGCCGAACGACGGCCGCGCCGATCAGGGCGGCGGGCACGAGCACGATGAGCCACGGGACCAGCGCCCCGACCACTGTGAGGATGCCGGCGGTGAAGGTCGTGAAGGAGTCCCAGCCGGCCTTGAGCCCGGCCACGAACCCGGTCTCGTCGGTCGCGGGCGTCGGCGCCGGGGCCGAGGATCCGAGGAGCCGCACCGTGACCGTGGCCTGGGCCGTCTGGTCGGCGAGGGCGCGCTGACGGGCCTCGAGCGCCTCGAGGTCGCTCTGGCGGCGGCTGAGCTCGCCCTCGAGCGCGACGACGTCACCGATCTTCGTGGCCTGCGCCATGAGCGCCCTGATCCGGGCCAGCGACGCCTGCGCGTTGCGCACCCGGGCCTCGACGTCAGCGACGTCCGCCGTCACGTCCTCGCTCGTCCTGGTCGCGGCGACCGCCGCGCCGAGCCTCGCGACGTCGGCGAGGAGGGCGTCGACCTCGGAGTTGGCCACCCGCAGGGTGGTGGTCGAGGAGGCGTACGACGTCGGGCAGCCGGTGCTCGGGCACGACGGCGTGCCGTCGGGGTTGGTCGGGACGTCCGGTGAGACCGTGGTCGACCCCGCCGAGATGGACTGGCTCGCGATCGTCGCGGAGTGCCCGGTCGCCAGGGTGCCGAGTGCGGCCGTGGCCTTGAGGACGTCGCCGACCTGGATCGCGACGTCGGCGTGCACGACGATCGAGCGGTCGGAGATCACTGCGAGCGGAGCACCGACCTGGCTGCCGCTCGTGGTCGACGACCCGTCCTTGGTCTCGATGGAGGGCGCCGCGCTGGAGCCCGTCCCGGCTCCGTCCACGGCAGAGCCCAGCGCGGCCGACGACGCGGAACCGGCCGACGAGCTCGCGGCGCCGCCGGAGCAGCCGACGAGCGCCAGCAGCGTGAGAGCGGCTCCTGCGGCCACCAGGCCATGGCGGCCGCCAGTGCGCGGGCGACGGGCGGGCGGGGTCCGGACGGGAACGGTCATAACTCCTCCTCGGCGGACGGCGAGCCCAGGCTCGCCCGGTGTCGTCGCTGTGACGAGGACCGGCCGTCCGCCCGTTCCGCGGTCGAGGTCTCGAATCGGCGGCGGTCCCCGCGAGGTGGCAAGGTGTGCGCGTGACGCGAGACCGACAGGGCGACGGGCGACCGCACGTCGTCGTCGTGGGTGGCGGCATCTCGGGGCTCGTCGCTGCCTGGCGGATCTGCCGGGCGCGCCACGACGTCGACGTCACGGTGCTCGAGTCCGCGTCCTGGCTCGGCGGGAAGCTGCGGGTCGGTCAGATCGAGGGGATCGCTGTCGACGACGGCGCCGAGTCGGTCCTCGCGACCCGGCCGGAGGCGGTCGATCTGATCCGGGACGTCGGACTCGGTGGCGACCTGGTCCACCCGACCTCGGCCGCACCCCGGTTGGTGATCGACGGCGACCTCGTGCCGCTGCCGACCGGTCTGGTGATGGGCGTGCCGACCGACCTCTCGACGCTGGCCCGGTCCGGCGTCCTGTCGCCGCAGGCGCTCGCTCGCCTGCCCCTCGACCACGTGCTGCCCGCCACGCCGATGGGCGAGGACATCTCCATCGGCGAGTACGTCGGACGGCGCCTCGGCCCGCAGGTGGTCGACCGGCTCGTCTCGCCCCTCCTCATGGGCGTCTACGCCGACCGTGCCGTCAACGTGTCGATGCGTGCCGCGGCACCCGCACTGTTCGAGGCCTGCCGGCACGAGCGCTCGGTGCTCAAGGCCGCGCTCGAGGTGCGTGCGGCGTCGCACCCGGCCGACGGGATCCGACGCCCCGTCTTCGCCGGCATCCGCGGCGGCCTCGGTCGGCTGCCCCTCGCCCTGGTCGAGCGGTTGCGCGCCGTCGGCGCCACCGTCGAGACCGGCGCGACCGTGCGCGAGCTGCGCCGCCGGGGGAGCGGCTGGGACGTCGTCGTCGGACGCACGAGCGGCACGCGGGTGGTCGCGGCCGACGCGGTGGTCCTTGCGGTCCCGGCCGCTGCAGCGGCCAGGCTCCTGCGCGGGCACTGCCTGCAGGCCGAGACCGAGCTCTCCGAGATGGAGGCGACGTCGGTCGCCGTCGTGACCCTGCTCTACCGCGCGGACGACCTCCCCGGCGGCGACCTGCCCGACGGGTCGGGCTACCTCGTCCCGCCGTCGGAGGGTCGCCCCGTGAAGGCCGCCACGTTCGCGTCGCACAAGTGGCAGTGGGTCGCCGACGAGTGCGTCGGACCGGGCTTCGTGGCCGTGCGGGCGTCCCTCGGCCACGCGGACGACGTCGAGAGCCTGCAGCGCGACGACGCCGACCTCGTGCCGCTCGCGGCCGGCGACCTCGCGTTCGTCGCACGGCTGGGCAGGGCGACGCCGGTCGCCTCGCGGGTCTCACGGTGGGGCGGCGGCCTGCCGCGTTACGCCGTGGGCCACGTGGACCGTGCGGCGCTGATCACCGAGGCGGTCGACGACGTGCCCGGGCTCGTCGTGTGCGGCGCGGCGTTCGACGGCGTGGGCATCCCGGCGTGCATCGCCCGGGCCGAGCAGGTCGCGACCCGGGTGGCCCAGCGTCTCGGGTCCGACGGACAATGGCGCCATGGCTGAACAGACGACGTCGGGCACGACCTCCGCGGGTGAGGGCAAGCGGCCGCAGCAGGGCAAGGTCGCGAAGGAGATCAACGACCAGATCCGCTACACCACGTGGTCGGTCTTCAAGGCCGTGGCTCCGCTCGGCGACCGTGACCGGGCCGCCGTCGTCCGCGAGGTGGAGGGGCTCGTCGAGCAGCTGGCCGCCAAGGACGTCGTCGTCCGTGGCTGGTACGACGTCGCCGCGCTGCGCGCCGACGCCGACGTCGTCCTCTGGATGCACGCGGCGTCGAGCGACGCGCTGCAGGACGCCTACCACCGGGTCCGGCGTACGGCGCTGGGCGGCGTGCTCGAGCCGGTGTGGTCGCAGATGGCGCTGCACCGCCCCGCGGAGTTCAACAAGTCGCACGTGCCGGCCTTCCTCGCCGAGGAGGAGGCTCGTGCCTACGTCTGCATCTACCCCTTCGTGCGGTCCTACGAGTGGTACCTGCTGCCCGACGAGGAGCGGCGCGAGCTGCTCGTGGAGCACGGCCAGATGGGTCGTGACTTCCCGGACGTGCGCGCGAACACCGTGGCGTCGTTCGCCCTCGGCGACTACGAGTGGATCCTCGCCTTCGAGGCCGACGAGCTGCACCGCATCGTGGACCTCATGCGCCACCTCCGCGGCTCCCGCGCCCGCCTGCACGTCCGCGAGGAGATCCCCTTCTACACCGGCCGCCGCCGCCCCGTAGCCGACCTCGTCGCCGACCTGACCTGACCACCCCCCGACCAACCGCACCTGGTCGTGATCGTCCCTTAGCGACGATCACGACCGGCAGTTTCTTGCACGCAGACGTCCACAACTCGCGATCTTGACCGTGTTCGAGGTGCGACGCGGGACGATCCGCGGCGATGATCGGACGGTGCCAGCGCCCGTGACCCCGCGCGCCGTCGGCGAGCGGATCGCCTACGCCGCACTGCCGGACGGCCTCAGGAGCTGGATCGACTCCGAGCTCGGTGAACCGGTCGTCGAGGCCGCACCTCAGACGGGCGGGATGTCACCGGGCCCGGCCGCGCGCCTCGTCCTCGCCGACGGGCGGCGCTACTTCGTCAAGGCAGTCGGCCACGAGCTCAACACAGGCACGCCGCGGCTGTTCCGCCACGAGATCGATGTGCTGCGTCGGCTCCCACCGGTGGACTACCGACCGTCGCTGGTCGCGTCGTACGACGACGGCGACTGGCTGGCCCTGGTCCTCGAGGACGTCGAGGGCCATCACCCGAACCTGTCCGACCCCGCGCAGATCGGCGCGGCGCGCGAGGTGATCCGCGCCCAGAGCAGGGAGCTGACACCGGACCCCGTGCGGATCGAGAGCGAGACGCTCGGCGCATCGGTCAGCCGCTGGCTCGAGGAGATCCGGGGGGTCGACGAGCACGTGCACGAGCTCCTCCCGCGTTGGTGGCTCGCGCACGAGGCCGGACTGCTCGCGCGGCTGGCGACCCTGCCCGACCGCCTCCCCGGCGAGTGCTGGTGCCACCTCGACATCCGCGACGACAACCTGCTCGTCCGGCCCGACGGCTCGGTCGTCGTCCTCGACTGGGGCATGAGCCGTCCCGGACCGCCGTGGGTCGACGAGGTGCTCCTCGACCTGCACGACGTGACGGTCCCGGTGTTCGACCGGCGGGTGTCGAGGATCCCGGCGTACGGCGTCCCCTCCGACGAGGGCCGCCAGGAGACCGTCACCGATCTCCTGCTGGTGCTCGGGATGTCGCTCGCGGTGATCTCGCACCACCAGGCGCCACCCGGCCTGCCGCGGCTGATGTCGTTCCGCCGCGCGGAGTCCCATCGGCTCCTGGTCGGGGCGCGACGCCGCCTCGGGCTCTAGCTACCGGCCGGAGGCTGCTCGACCGGGTCGAGCCGGATGCTCACCGAGTTGATGCAGTAGCGAAGGTCGGTCGGGGTGCCGTAGCCCTCGCCCTCGAAGACGTGCCCGAGGTGGCTGCCGCACGACGCACAGCGGACCTCGACGCGCTTCATACCCATCGACCGGTCCTCGATCTCGATGATCGCGTCGCCGGCCAGCGCGGAGTAGAACGACGGCCAACCGCAGTGCGAGTCGAACTTCGTGTCGCTGGTGAACAGGTGGGCACCGCAGGCGCGGCAGGAGTAGGTGCCTCGCGTCTTCGTGTCGGTGTACTCGCCGGTGAAGGCACGCTCGGTGCCCGCCTCGCGGAGCACGTGGTACTCCGCGGGCGTCAGCTGGGACTTCCACTGCTCGTCGGACTTCACCGTCACGAACGGCGTGCCGTCGGGCTTGGTCAGGGGCATGGGTCCGGTGTGCGCGCTCATGCCGGAGACGCTACGTCGCACCCAGGACCGCAGCCAGCCAGAACTGCTCACGAGACCCTTACGGTCTCAGCGGGTCGTCTCGACCGTGCGCACCCCGAGCACCGCGCCGAACACGATCAGGCCGACGCCGGAGATCACGTCGATCACGCGCAGCGACGTCTCGCCGAGCCGTGCGCCGACGGCCGCCATCACGCCGGCGAGGCCGAGGTGCAGGGCGCAGGAACCCAGCGCCGTGCCGAGGACGAACGCCGCTGCGTGCCACGGCTCGCCGGCGAGGTCGCTCACCGCGGCACCCGAGAACACCGCGGCCCAGGTGAGGATCGTGAGCGGGTTGCTCGCCGTCGCGAGCAGCGAGGTCCGGTACGCCGCGCCGGGGGAGAGCACCTCGAGCTCGGACTCACCGCCGAGGCGGACCCGGAACGCGTCGTAGAGCGTGCGCCCGCCGATCCAGACCAGGACGGCCGCCCCGGCCAGGCCGAGGGTGAGGCGCAGCGGAGCGGCCTGCAGCAGCAGGGAGGCGCCGAGGGCCCCGAGGACGGCGTAGACGAGGTCGATCGTCGCGGCCCCCATACCGATCGCGGCGCCGGGGCGGAACCCGAACCGCGCCGAGGTGCGCGCGCAGAGGAGGAAGATCGGACCCACCTGAAGCGCCACGAGCAGCCCGATGCCGAATCCGGCGAGGAGCGCCGCGATCACGACAGGCTCGCGGTCGACGCATGGCGGCACATGGGGGACATCGTGCCCGTCGAGCGCACCCGGGCGCACGCCGGTTGCAAGTAGCGTCACCCCATGGCCAAGGAGTTCGGGGCGCCGGTCGAGCTGACTGTCGGCGAGCACGTGGTGCGGGTCAGCAACCCCGAGAAGCCCTACTTCCCGCAGGAGGGCATCACCAAGCTCGAGGTGGTGCAGCACTACGTCGCGTGCGGAGACGGCATCATGCGGGCGCTGCGCGACCGGCCCACCACGCTCGAGCGCTGGCCCGGAGGAGTCGTCGAAGGCGCGCGGATCTCCACACGTGAGGGCTTCAAGGGCGAGGCGTTCTACCAGAAGCGCGTGCCGCAGGGCGCGCCGTCCTACGTCGAGACCGCGCACATCACGTTCCCGTCCGGCCGCACCGCCGACGAGGTCGCGCCGACGCACCTCGCCGTCGTCGCGTGGGCCGCCCAGCTCGGCACGGTGACCTTCCACCCATGGCCCGTGCGCCGCTTCGACGTCGAGCACCCCGACGAGCTGCGCCTCGACCTCGACCCGGGACCGGGGACGGACTTCCGCGACGCGGTGGATGTGGCGCACGTGCTCCACGGTCTGCTCGACGAGCTCGGCATCGTCGGCTGGCCGAAGACCTCCGGCGGCCGCGGCGTTCACGTCTACGTGCGGATCGAGCCACGGTGGGGGTTCATCGACGTGCGCCACGCGGCGATCGCCATCGGTCGCGAGCTCGAGCGCCGGATGCCCGGTCGCGTCACGACGAAGTGGTGGAAGGAGGAGCGGCCGCACGGCACGGTGTTCCTCGACTACAACCAGAACGCGCGCGACCGCACCATCGCCTCCGCCTACTCGATCCGGCCGAAGGCGCACGCGCCCGTATCGATGCCTGTGCTGTGGTCCGAGCTCGACGATGTGACGCCGTTCGACTTCACCGTGCGCACGGCAGGGCCGCGCTTCGCCGAGGTCGGCGATCGCATGAGCGGCATCGACGACACGGCGTACGACATCACGCCGTTCCTTGAGTGGTTCTCCCGCGACGAGACCGACCTCGGCGACCTGCCCTACCCGCCCGACTACCCGAAGATGCCGGGGGAGCCCATGCGGGTGCAACCGAGCCGGAAGCGGTCGTGACCTGCGGCCGCGGCCGTACTCACGTTGCGTGAGGTCCCGTTGACATCTCGTCACCTCGTTCGTCCGGATGGCGGAAGTCCGCCCGCACTTTGTCGCGAATCGACGACCCATTCTCGCCCGCCGGTCACCTAGCGCGACATGGTTGGTTACCCGGTGGTAAGGATGAGGGACCCGCAGGTGCGGGACCGATATCGACGGGCGGGAGAGGCGGTCGACGACGGCCTCGGGGGAGGCGCTGATCGACCCCGCTCCTCTGACAGGAGGAGTTCATGGCAAGAGTCAGAAAGGCCGGCGAAGGCCGGACCAGGTGGAGCCGATTCGGCATGGCGGCAGGCGTCGGCACCGTCACCCTCGGCGCCCTGGTGTTCGGGATCGCACAGGGCGCGCTCGCCCTCCCGCTCAACCTCGGTCTCTCGGGCGTGCCGTTCACGTTGTCGGCCACCTCCATCGACGCGAACCACTTCGCGCAGTACGCCTACCCCGATCAGCTGGGGCCGGCTGGCGGACAGATGGCTCCCATCATCGGCGCCCTGGCCAAGGGCACCGTGAATGACGCGTCAGCCGCGGGCAACACGTACAACAGCGGCAGCGCCTACTACGCCGCCGACACGATCACCCAGCTCGGAAGCGGGGTCACGATCACTGGCCTCAAGCAGAGCATCTGCGCGCCCGTCCCCGCGCTGCCGGGCAAGGCCATCCGCGTGCACATCGTGGGCGACGGCACCACGACCGCCACCAACATGACGATCCAGGCACCCGCGCTGACCGCGTCCTCGGCCGCCTTCACCAACTTCGCGATCGGTCAGACGGTCGGTCAGTCGGTGGGCCTCGAGGGTCTGACGAGCCCCTACGCGAGCGGGGACCCCGCCAGCCAGGTCTCCCTCGCCCAGCACGCGTCGCACGTGACGCTGAGCAACGTCAACCAGGTCGGTCTCGGGACCTCGGCTGACACGTTCAACCTCGGCGGCCTCCGGGTCTGGGCCGAGTTCGTCGACGCCGCCTCCTGCGCCTCCTGACGCAGCTGCCGGCAGGCAAGGGTGGCGCCCAGCCTCATCGTTGGGCGCCACCCACGGCCACCGCGTCACCCGGGCGGCCGGGTGCCGTCAGGCCGAGTCCGGCGTGGTTCCGTACCGTCCGACCAGGAGGTGCAGCGTGACAGTCGTCGAGGTGAGCGCGCCTGTCGTGGCGGCCCACGCGAAGAGCCCGAGCCGCTGGCGTCGCTGGCGCAAGTCGCGGCCGTTCTGGGGCGGCGTCCTCACGATCGCCGGTGGGCTCGAGGTGACCCTGATCCCCCTGGGGGCCTACCGCCTCGTCATGATCTCGCCGTCGATCGTGTACGCCATCGTCTCCGGGCTGCTCCTGGTGATCCTGGGTCTGGCGGTCCTCATGACCCCGCAGCACAGCCGCCTCTACGGAATGTTCATCGTGCTCGCTGCCGTGCTCTCGTTCCTCATGAGCAACCTCGGCGGCTTCCTGCTCGGAGCCCTGCTCGGGATCCTCGGTGGCGCCCTGGTCTTCGGCTGGGATCCTCCGGTCGACGCGACAACCGGTGGGGCGACGGTCGCGCAGGCTGAGACGTCGGACACCGTTGTGCTGCCCGACGAGGACGTGGACGTTCGCCTGGCCGACCTCATGGACGTGGACCTGCGCGAAGGCTCGACCGCTGCGGCACCGACCACGCAGACCGACAGCCAGGCCGCCCCGGACGTGGTCGACGTGTCCGGCGCGCGCGGGGGGGAGCCCGACTCTGACGTCATCGACCTCACGGCCGACCTGTCGAGCCGGTCCGACCCCAAGGAGCCGGGTCGTCCATGACCACCGGACCCGCTCCGGGGCGGCGCAGCCTGACGGCCGCGGCGTTCGCAGCGGCGACCGTGCTCGCGCTCGCTGCGACGGTGGCGGTCGCCGGCACGGTGCCGGCCTCCGGCGAGGATGTGAGCCCGTCTCCGCCGTCCACGAGCTCGTCGACGGGCTCGGCCATCACGTCCGACCCGGCCACGGCTCTCACGACGTCCGCACCGCCGGCCTCCGCACCGGAGGTGGATCCGAGCTCGTCCACGGCCCCGGACCCGTCGTCGACCCCGCCGAGCGTCACACCGACGCCGAGCGACACGCCGAGCACGACGCCGACCGCGGTCGCGTCGCCCGCGGCACGGAGCAGCGCACCACCTGCGACCGGCGGGGCGCGCGGGCAGCTCAAGGATGGTTCGGCCCCTGCCGCGGCCATCGGGAGCGCCGCAGTGGCCGTGACGTCGCCGGTGTCCGCGTCGTCCGTCGGATTCGACCTCTCCGCGGGAAGCACCACGTTCGCCGGATTCACCTTCGTGGGGCTGGTCACCGTGTCGACCCCGACCGGTGACGTCTCGGCGATGGACCTCACGGCCACCCACGCGTCGTTCGTCGACCTCGGCCTGGTCGTGCCGTGCACCGCCGTGGCGAGCGTCGGCACGGGGATGACGAGCGTCACCAGCACGAAGCCCGGCGGCACGTCCACCGCCGCCCAGGGCCTGGAGTTTTACCTCACGACCCTCACCGTGACGGTGGCCGGGAGCCCCACGACGTTCACGCCGGCATCGCCGCCGCCGTCGCTCGGCGACGTCACGGTCGACTCGCTCGAGGCGCACGGTCTGTGGGCGTCGATGCCGTCGTTGTCGGTCCCGGGGCTTGCCCAGCACACGGCGTTCTGCACGCCCTGACGCGCCACGCGGTGCCGCCGCCATGGACCAGCACCCGTGGGGCTCAGTCCCGGACCGTGACCCAGATCGCCGTCCCCGGCAGGATCCGGCCCCGCGACGGCGACCAGCCGCCCCAAGTGGCCAGGTTGCGTCGTGTCGGTCATGGCTGCTTCCTCTCGTCGTCACTCGCCAGACAACCTGGCCTGTTTCGCTCCGAGAGTTCGTGCGTGTCATGCGGGTCCGCACAGTGCTCCCGCTGGTCACACCCCGAAGATGCCGGGCGAACCCAAGCGCGTCCAGCCGAGCCGCGAGAAGACCTGACGACTTCTGCCCTGCCAGACGGCAGGGCAGAAGGTCGCGTCAGGAGCAGAAGTACGCTGTCTGGAAGTAGGCCTGGGCACCGATCTGGGGGCCGTTGACGCCGCCCAGGTACCCCCCGAACCGCACTGAGTCGCCGGCGGCCACGGAGATGACCGACGATCGGCTCGCCACCTGCTGAGGTCCAGTGAGGCCGTTGCTCACGAGGTACAGGCCGTACACGTTGTCGTTGTCGTTGACGCCGTTGATCTGCACGGCATTCCTGAAGAAGATGCTGGTGGACCCGGCCGCGAGCGCGACGCTGGGACTGAGCTGGACGCTGGAGGACACGAGGCAGGTCGCGGCCGCGGTTGCGACGAACACCGGCGTTGCAGGCGCGAAGTTGTCACCCGACCCCAGCGTGATGCCCACTGAGGAAACGTTGCTGCCCTTCGGGCCGGACGGTCCCGGGACCCCGGCATCGCCCTTGGGACCGGGAGCGCCTGTCGGTCCTGCGGCACCGGCCGGCCCTGTGGGACCCGACGTCGCTCCCGCCGCCAGCAGACCCCATGACGCAGCGGCCGTGGCGGGTGCATTCCCCTTGGACGCGACCTTCGCTACATAGGAGGAGCCGTTGGCAAGCACCACGTCCTGGGCCGCATAGGCGGTACTGGCCGACCACGTGCCGCGGTAGCGATAGCCGTTGCCCCAGCTGATGGTCTTCTCCTTGCTCGTGCACTTCTTGCCCGCTTGGGCGTCGACGACACGCAGGGCGCCGCTGCTCTTGGCCACGCAGCCGGTGTAGGTGGCGGTGGTCGAGGAGGGGATGGCGGCGAGGGCGGCACCGGTGCCGGCGACGAGGCCGGCGACAGCGATGCCGGCGACGAAGCCGACGGTTCCGCGTCGACGGGACAGGAAGTCGTTGAGAGGGCGCATCGGAACTCCAGACCTCGCGGGGAGTCCGGGCGCCCCCGTCTGCGGCCAATGTCGCAGCAGGCGGGCCCGGCGTCTGTCGAATGACGCCGCAGGCACCCGCCCGCCACGTTGGCATGACGCGGCGGCCCGCTAGGGTTCCACCATGGTCTTCACGCTCATCGTGCTGTTCTTCGTCCTGCTCGTCGTGATCGGCGTCGTCGCCTGGCGCATGATGAAGGGCGAGGACGTCCAGGGTCGCAAGAAGTAGGTCGCCACCTGCCGCGTCCCGGACGCTCAGTCCTCGAGGACGTCGCCGAGGTCGTAGCGCACTGGTCGTTCGAGCTGCTCGTAGGTGCACGACTGCGGCGTCCGGTCCGGGCGCCAGCGCTTGAACTGCGTGGTGTGCCGGAACCGCGAGCCCTCCATCGCGTCGTAGCCGACCTCCGCCACGAGGTCGGGGCGCACCGGGTTCCAGTCGAGCGTCTTGCCCGAGCTCCAGCGCGACACCGCACCGGGCAGCCGGTTGTCCTGATGCGCCTCGGCATCACGCCAGGCCGACCACGGGTGCTCGTCGTCCGGTCCGAGGGCGTACGCCGCCAGCTCGTCGACTAGCTCCGCGCGTCGTGCCATCGGGAACGACGCGGAGACGCCGACCGACTGGAGCGTCCCGGCGTCGTCGTACAGACCCAGCATGAGCGACCCCACGATCTGCCGGCCGTCCGCGCCGCGCTGCTTGTGCGGCCGCCACCCGGCGACGACGCAGTCGGCCGTCCGCGCGTGCTTCACCTTGAGCATGACCCGCTTGTCCGGCTGGTAGGTCGAGGACAGCGCCTTGCAGATGAGGCCGTCGAGGCCCGCGCCCTCGAACACCTCGAACCAGCGGCGGGCCTCGTCGAGGTCGGCGCTGATCCGGGTGAGGTGGACGGGCGGCTGCGCGTCGGCGAGAGCACGTTCCAGCGCCGTACGCCGGTCCGCGAAGGGTCGAGCCATGAGGTCCTCGTCGCCGAGGGCCAGCAGGTCGAAGGCCACGAACGAGGCGGGGGTCTCCGCAGCGAGGCGCTGCACTCGGCTGTCGGCGGGGTGGATGCGCTGCTGCAGCGCGCCGAAGTCGAGGCGCCCCCCGGTCCGCACCACGATCTCACCGTCGACGACGCACCGCGGGGGCAGGCTCGCGCGCACGGCGTCCACGATCTCGGGGAAGTAGCGGGTCAGCGGCTTCTCGTTGCGGCTGCCGAGAACCACCTCGTCGCCGTCGCGGAAGACGATGGCGCGGAAGCCGTCCCACTTCGGCTCGTACACGAGCCCTCCGACCACCGAGTCGGGCTCAGGTACGCCGGGCACGGGCTTGGCGAGCATCGGCGCCACCGGGGGCATCACAGGCAGGTCCACACCCACCATCCTGGCCGCCGTTGCCATGAAGGACGCCTCGGTTCCATAGAGAGCAACAAACTAGGCCTTCATCGCTAGGACCCGGGGTCAGCGGCGGCGGTAGGACAGCAGGAGCGTGCCGTCGTCCTCGAGGACGTGGTGGAGGCGCAGTCGGCGGGGGGCGTCCGCCAGCGCGGCACCTGCGAGGATCCGCGGGATCGACGTACCGGACTCGTACGAACCTCCGGCGAGCCGTGGCGATACCGTGAGGAGCAGCTCGTCGAGCATGTCTGCGGCCACGAGGTCCGCGAGCAGGTGCGGCCCTCCCTCGGCGTGCACCCGGTGGAGACCACGGTCGCGGAGCGAGGCCACGGCGGCGGGGAGGTCGACGACCGACTCGCCGGCCACGACGACGTCAGCCACCTCGGACACGCGGGCCCGTCGTACGGGGTCGGAGGACGCGCAGGTGACCACCAGGGTGCGCACCGCCGGACGCGCGAGCAGGTCCGAGTCGAGGTCGAGGTCCAGGGACCGGCTCACCAGGGCGATGACGGGTACGTCGGTCTGCCCGGCTGCGCGTCGTCGGTCGAGGAGCTCGGCTCGCACCCGAGAGGGCCGGTAACCCTCCCAGCGCGCCGTTCCTGCGCCGACGAGCACGACGTCGGCGAGGCCGCGGAGCCGTCCGAAGACCCGGCGGTCGGCGTCGCTCGAGATGCTCGCGGACCGGCCGTCGGGGGAGCGGGCGGCGCCGTCGGCCGTCATGACCATGTTCGCGCGCAGCCACGGCTCGCGTGACGGGTCGCCCGGCCAGGCGTAGACCGCGTCGAGGTCGGCGTCGGTGAGGTCCTCGGCCGGGACGGGCAGGAGCATCCGCACGCGGCGATCCTCGCACGCCGCGAGCCGGGGGCGTTTGCGATGAAGGACGCCTTCACCGCAAACGCCGAGATGAAGGCTCCGTTTGTTGTCCTCTATGGAACCAAGGCGTCCTTCATCGAGATCGCAGCTCAGGGGCGGGGTCGGGTGGCTGCGGAGAAGATCGCGACGATGACGGCGGCGATGAGCACCTGCAGGGCGAAGACCAGCCAGAAGCTCCAGTGCTGGGAGTACCCGATGGCGGCCCCGATCGCGGCGGCCACGACACCGACGATCATCGTGAGCAGGCAGCCGATGGGTTGGTTGTTCGGCACGACGATCCGCGCCACGGCACCGATGATGAGTCCGATGAGGATGGCCGAGAAGAAGCCGCTGATCTCCATGGCGGCATCCTGACGCATGGGAGGTCCGGATGGGCAAGGTGCCGGCGCTCGAGCCGCACGAGGTCGCCGAGAGCATCCGGTTCGCGCCGGGCGCCTCGCTGTCCGAGATCGACCCCGGCGCCACGCCGCTGGTGCCGGGCGACCGGGACACCACGGTGGAGCGCACCGCGGCGCTCGTCACCGAGCTCACCGGGCTCCAGGAGCGCCTCTACGCCGAAGGGGTGGGCGGAGGCCACCGCGCGCTGCTCGTGCTCCTGCAGGGCATGGACACCTCGGGCAAGGACGGCACGGTCCGGCGGGTCGTTGGTGCGATGAACCCCGCCGGCGTCAGCATCACGTCGTTCAAGAAGCCGACCTCCGAGGAGCTCCAGCACGACTTCCTGTGGCGAATCGACAACGCGCTGCCGAGCCCAGGCGACATCGGCGTGTTCAACCGGTCGCAGTACGAGGACGTCCTGGTGGTTCGGGTGCACGACCTCGTGCCGCAGAGCGAGTGGTCCACCCGCTACGAGCGCATCAACGCCTTCGAGCACCGCGTGGTCGACGCCGGGACGCACATCGTCAAGGTCATGCTGCACATCTCGAAGGACGAGCAGAAGCGACGTCTCGCCGAGCGGCTAGAGGACCCGTCGAAGTACTGGAAGTACAACGCCGGCGACCTGCAGGAGCGCGCGTTCTGGCCGGACTACCAGGCGGCCTACCAGGACGCACTGTCGCGCTGCTCCACCGATGCGGCTCCGTGGTACGTCGTGCCCGCCGACCACAAGTGGTACCGGGACTGGCTCGTCGCCAGCCTGCTCGTCTCCGCGCTTCGCGACATGAACCCGGTGTACCCGCCCGCCGACTTCGACGTCGCCGAGCAGCGTCGCCTCGTTGCTGCGCTGGACTGACCCGCAGCCGGCCTACGGCCGGACGACCTCGACCCTGTGTCCCGGACGGATCTGGCCGCCCTGGACCACCCGGGTGTTGATCCCGCGCAGGCGCAGGAAGCGGCCGTCGGGGGTCGCGGTGAGGCGCAGCGCCTCGACCCCGAAGCGCTCCTTGAACTGGGCGCAGCCGGTGTGCGGCGCCGCGGTCACCTCGAGCTCGGCGTCGCCGATGCGCAGCAGCGTGCCGGTCGGCAGGTTCTCCGTCGACAGGTCGAGGTCGACGTAGAGCTGGTCGCCGGCGAGCGGCCACCGGTCTCGAGAGGCGGCCACGAGCTCGGCGGCGCGCGCGTTCATGACCGTCACCTGGGCGTCGGGGTCGGGCCCGCCGTCGGCGGAACGGGTGCTGCCTCGTTCGATCCAGGTGTCGCCGACGATCCCGAGCTCGAGGTCGACCGTCGCGACCTCCGGCGCCGCGCGCTCTCCCTTGCCCGGGCGTACGACGATCAGCTCCAGCACTCCGGAGTCGCGAGGCGACTCGCGCACGTGCTCGACACCGGCGAGGAGCTCCTCGGGAGTGCGGTGGAACGGCGCGTGCTCGCTCATCTCGGCGGTCATGACCCGATCCTGGCTGACGAGGGCAGCCACGCACCACCACGAATCGGCGTTCGGGCCGCCCGTCTCACACGGAGACCGGCAGGCGTTCCCAGCCGCGGAGCACGAACGTGTCGCGCTGAACGGCGCCGTCCGCCGACGTGATCGCGGGGAATCGCTCGGCGAGCATGGGCAACGACTGCTGCATCTCGAGCCGGGCCAGCGGTGCCCCGAGGCAGAAGTGGATTCCGGCGCCGAAGGCGATGTGCGGGTTCGGGTCGCGCCCGACGTCGAACGTGTCGGCGTCGACGAACATCTCGGGGTCGCGGTTGGCGGACCCGAGCAGGGCGGCGATCTTGTGCCCCTCCTGAATGACGCTTCCGTTGATCTCCACGTCGCGGGTCGCGGTGCGCTCGAAGAGCTGCGACGGCGTGTCGTAGCGCAGCATCTCCTCGACCGCGGTCGCGGCGAGGCCCCACGGGTCCTCGACGACGCGCCGCCACTGGTCGGGTCGCTCGAGGAGGGCGACCATGCCGTTGCCCATCCCGTTCACCGTCGCCTCGTGGCCGGCGTTGAGCAGCAGCACGACCGTGGCCGCGAGCTCGCGCTCGGTGAGCCGCTCGCCCTCGGCCTCGACCTCCGCGAGGTGCGTGATGAGGTCGTCGCCGGGCTTCGTGCGTCGGTCCTTGGCCAGTGCGTCGATGTACGCCGCGAACTCCCGGCACGCCTGCTCGGCGCGGCGGTCGTCCTCGGGTGTCCGGTCGTACTCGTACATCTTCACGATGGCCTGCGACCACGGCCGCAGCAGTGGGACGTCGGACTCCGGGAACCCGAGCAGGTCGGCGATGACGAGGACGGGCAGGGGCTCGGCGTAGTCCGCGATCAGGTCGAACGTGCCGGTGTCGCTGGCCAGCTCCTGCGCGTCGTCGAGGAGCTGAGCGCAGAGTTCCTGGATCCGCGGGCGCCGGGTCTCGATGTGGCCGCGGGCGAAGGCCTTCGCGACGAGCTGCTTGAGCCGGGTGTGCTTGGGCGGCTCGTTCTCGAGCAGCGCGTCCTCGTGCAGCCAGTTGAAGGTCTCCCACACGTCCTCGGGCGCGCGGGCGCGGAAGATGCGGCCGAGCCTTCGGTCGCGCAGCACCGAGTTCGCGTCGTCGAAGCGGAAGGCGAGCCACATCCCGAGGGTCTCGTCCCAGACCGGTCGCCCGGCCGCGCGAAGGCGGGTGAAGGCGGGGTAGGGGTCGGCGAGCGTGGCGGGGTCGGAGATGTCGAAGACGACGTCGCTCATGCGGCCGACCCTAGTGCCGCCGGCCGCCGCTCGAACCCGCGAGTACCTGGCGCAACTGTCGTCAGCGAGGCCCGCTCCGCGACGGTTGGACCAGGTACTCGCGACCGCAGGGAAGTGCGGTCAGGCGTCGAGCGGGTCGCCGCGCAGCCACTGGATCGCGTCGGTCGCCGAGTAGCCGTCCGGGTGCGTCTTGAGCAGCGTGCGTGCGCCCTCGAGGTCGTCTCCGAGGGTCACGATCGGCAGCTCCTCGGTGCCGTCCTTGCGCACCTGGGGCAGCCCTGCGCTCGCGACGAGCGCGTTGCACAGGCAGGCGCGACCCGCGATCTCGTCCTCGGCGCCGCCCTTGCGGGTGAACATGTGGTCGGGCTCCGACGCGCAGCGGTAGTCGAGCTTGCCGTCGGGCCGGCGGAACGGGGTGCGCAGGTGCCCGAGGTCGCAGACCTTGGGCCTGGCGTCGCGCAGGCCGAAGTCGGACAGCGTGCCGGGCAGCTGCGCCACCTTGAACGGGAAGCCGGTGGGCGAGGCCAGCGGGTCGGTGCGCGTGGTGAGCGTGCCGTCGATGAGCGAGGTGCGCAGGCTCTCGCGGATGTCCGGGCGGAAGCCGGAGTCCTCGCTCATGGCGAACAGCGTGCCCACCTGGATCCCGGCGGCACCGAGGGCGAGGGCTTCCTCCAGGCGGGCCGGAGACCCCCACGACCCGGCGAGCCAGAAGGGCAGGCCGAGGTCGGCGAACTTCGCGGGGTCGATGACGTCGCGCGGGCCGTAGACCGGCTGGCCGTCGTCGTCGAGCACGAGCTTGCCGCGCGGCGGTGCGTTGTGCCCGCCCGCGGTCGGTGCCTCGACCACGAAGCCGTCGGGACGCGTGACCTCGTCGCGGGCGAGGTACTGCGCGAGCACGTGGTTGGCCACGATCGCGAGGAACGTCGGTCGCTGCAGAGGAGGGAGTTCCGTGCCCATGACCTCGCGCGGGTCGATGGTGACGGCATAGGCGTCGTCGGGCAGCGCGTCGGTGACGTCGACCGGCAGCGATGCCACCTGGTGCAGCGCGAGCTGGTCGAGCAGGTGAGGGATGTGCGCCGGGATGCCGGCACCCATGAGCACGTAGTCGACGCCGGCGAGCATCGCGCCGTACGCCGTCCACGGGGTCGGCGTCTGGATCTTCTCGAGGAAGTTGACGCCGACGACGCCGCCGTGGCCCTCCTTGGCTAGCCACACCTCGGCGAAGTTGGCGACGACCTGCAGCCGCTGCGCCCGGAGCGACTCGGTGAGCGACGGACGGGGGATCGCGACGTAGGGCTGGTCGGGTGCGCGCCCGCCCTCGACGAAGTAGTGGTCGAGCACCTCCTGCGCCACGTCCGGCACCGGAAAGGCGGCGAAGGCGCGCCGCAGGTCGCCGTCGAGGTCGCCGTCCTGGAGCCGGCGCG
>Ga0302299_10000312_pt1 | contig 25406 bp, 22 predicted proteins | sample III_Fen_N3_4_FD_198795 | JGI IMG/M metagenome (GOLD analysis project Ga0302299, IMG submission 198795) | Peat permafrost microbial communities from Stordalen Mire near Abisko, Sweden - III_Fen_N3_4 | ecosystem: Environmental > Terrestrial > Soil > Wetlands > Permafrost | place: Sweden: Abisko...
TGGTCGGCCCCGCCACCGCTGCCGCCTAGGGCGGGGTCAGGGCTTGTAGGCGCCGGACTGCTGCTGCACCAGCGACACGAGGTTGCCGTAGGCCACGTTCACGTCGACGAGGTGCAGGCCCCACGTGGGCCCGAGCAGCTCGGTGAGGTGCGGCGCGGTGGCGGGGGTGCCCTGCGTCGGGGTGACCTGGAGCCAGGTGGCGTTGCCCGACGTCTGGCACGCACCCGTGACCATCTCCGGGAACTCGACCCAGGGGGTGGTGATGCCCTTCGACCCGACCAGGCCGCCGCCGAGCAGGGAGGCGCCGGTGGGGTAGAAGGAGTCGAGCGGCGCGCTGCCGCCCGCGGGTGCCGCGGGGTTGACGCAGAGCACCTGCATGCCGGCGGCGCCCTTGCCGAAGAGGCTGGCAGCGGGGGGCTGCTCGAGGAAGCTCGAGTACGCCACGACGCACCCCGTCTGGGTGGTGGAGGTGCAGGCGGGGACGTGCTGGAAGCTGCCGCCGACGGTCTTGCCCTGCGGCACCATCACGTTGCCGCCGAGGAGCAGCGCCGACACCAGGAGCTTGCGCTCGGCGGGGTTGTCGTCAATGTCCTTCTTGATCAGCTGGGTGAGCACGAACGCGCCCTGGGAGTGCCCGATGAGCACCACGCCCCGGCCGTTGTTGTCGTGCTGGAGGTAGTCGTTCCAGGCCGCCTCGACGTCCTTGAAGCCGAGGGTGCGGTCGCGCTTGCCGGTGCCCGTCCCGCCGATGGCGGCGAGCGTGGCCTGGCGGTACATCGGGGCGTACACCCGGCAGGCCTGCGAGAAGCGCGATGCCTGGGCGTTGGCCACCGAGGTCTCGGCCGGGTCGATGTGCAGGTTGGCGATGGCCGTCTTCTGCTCGCTCACCGTCGGGTACACGTAGAAGCAGTCGATCTTGGGATCGGTGGCCGCCTGCGGCGCGGGCGTGACCACGGTGCGGGTGCCGTCGGCCGTGACCTTGGTGGTGGCGAGGCTGTTCAGGCAGGGGTTCGGCGTGGCGCCGGGCTTGCACAGCCAGACCGTGGCCGACGCCGCGGCCGCCGTGGTGGTGCTCCCCGCCACGGTCGTGGCCGACGCGGCCGACGTCGGCGGCGCGGTGGTGGCGGCCTGCTTCGTGCCCTTGCTGCTCGAGCAGCCCGCGGCCAGGAGTGCGATCCCGACCAACAGAGTCAAACGGCGCATGGTGGTTCCCCCTCGAACGATCCGAGCGGTAGTCAACCACCTGCGGCCTCCCGGCGCGGGCACCGTCGGCCGCCCGTCGTTCGCCGCGGGTTCGCGGCGTCACCCGGCGCCGTTTGGTCTGGACCTCTACCATCGGCGGGCATGGGGGCATCACACGTCAGTCGTCGTCGCGTCCTGCAGGGGATCGGGGCGGGCGCCGCGCTGTCGATGGTGGGCGGGGTGCCCGCCTGGGGTCGGTCGTCGGGGCACCGCCTGGTGCTGCCGCCCGGCACCCGGCCCGACCCGACCAAGCCCGAGGGCGCCGACCTCCTGCCGGAGATCGAGCACATCGTGATCTACATGCAGGAGAACCACTCCTTCGACAACTACCTCGGCATGCTCGGCCGCGGTGACGGCTTCACCCGCGTGGGCGGCGTCCCCACCAACAGCAACCCCGACGGCAAGGGCGGCCACGCCACGGTCTTCAAGGCCACCCAGACCTGCGACGTGCTCGACGGCGCCAGCCAGTCGTGGAACTCCAGCCACCGGTCGTGGAACAACGGCGGCATGGACGGCTTCGTCACCGCGGCGGGCGGCGCCACCGGGAGCATGGCGTACTACGACGGCACCGACCTGCCCTTCTACTACGGCCTCGCCAGCACCTTCCCGGTCTGCGACCGCTGGTTCTGCTCGGTGCTGGCGCAGACCTTCCCGAACCGGCGCTACATCCAGGCGGCCACCTCGGTCGGCATCGTGTCGACCGACGTCAACGAGGTCCTCGCCACCCCCGACGCGCCCAACGGCCTCATCTGGGACCGGCTCAACGCGCACGGCATCACCTGGAACGACTACGCCATCGACCTCGCCGACATCCTGCTGTTCCCGAACTTCTACGGCGCCAACAAGTCCCACGTGCAGACGTTCCACCAGTTCCACCTCGACTGCGCCAACGGCACGCTGCCGCAGGTGAGCATCATCAGCCCCGGCGACAAGCAGTACAGCGAGGAGTCGCCCGCCGACATCCAGGTGGGCGAGGCGTACAGCGCCTCCATCGTCAACAGCGTGCTGCAGAGCCCGCTCTGGCCCAAGACCGCGATGTTCTTCATGTACGACGAGCACGGCGGCTACTACGACCACGTGCCCCCGCCCGCGGCCCCGGCCCCGGACTCCATCGCGCCCCGCATCACGGTCCCGCCCGACCAGCCCGGCGCCTTCGACCGACTCGGCGTGCGCGTGCCCGCCTTCATCATCAGCCCCTTCGCCAAGGCCGACTACGTGTCGAGCGTGGTGCACGACCACACGTCGGTGCTGAAGTTCATCGAGACCAAGTTCAACCTCGGCGCGCTGACCTACCGCGACGCCAACGCCGACAACCTGCTCGACTCGTTCGACTTCGCGCACCCGGGCTTCATGGACCCGCCCGTGCTCCCGGCGCCGGGCCTGCCCCTCGCCGGCAACGCCTGCAACCCGCACCCGGAGTTCCCCCCGGTCGAGCCGCCCATCCCCACCACCACGACCACCACCACGTCGACGAGCACCACCACCACGTCGACGACGTCGCCGTCGAGCAGCAGCACCAGCGTCGCGGGCGCGTCGACCACCGTGGCCGGCGCCACCTCGACCACCTCCTCGGGCGTGGCCGCGGCCACCGCCACCACCAACGGCGCAGGCGGGCCCACCGGCTCGGCCGCCGCCCTGGCCCGCACCGGCGCCAAGCTCGACGACCTCACCGAGCTCGGCGGGGTGGCCGCCCTGGCGGGCATCGCCGCGGTACTCGCCGCCCGCGAGCGCCACCAGCGCGAGCGCGTGGTCGTCAGCCCCGACGCCCTGTCGTTCGACGACCTCGACACCGAGTAGCTCTGCCGGCCAGGGCGGGGTGGCGGGTGCCAAGCTGGCCGGGTGCCGATCACGCCGCTGCCCGACCCCGACGCCGACGGGGCCCCGCCGCGCCCGCTGGCCGACGGCATCGACCGGCTGCTCAAGGGCCTGGGCGCGCCTCCGGTGCCGGTGTTCACGGTGCTGGCCGAGCAGTGGGACCAGGTGGTGGGGCCCGCGGCGGCGCCGCACTGCCGGCCCGGCGGGGTCACCGAGGGCTGCCTCCACATCGACGTCGCCGAGCCCGCCTGGGCCTCCCAGATCCGCTGGCAGGAGGCCGACATCGTGCGTCGCGTGGCGGAGCTGACCAGCCCGGGAGCGGTCACGCGCGTCGACGTGCGGGTCGGCCGGCGCCGCTGACCTGGGGCCCCTTCCCGGCGGTCGGATCCGGGCTCCGCGACGTGCCGCAAACCCGCCGGGGATGGTCCGGAGTGTCCTACCTGGCTGGTAAACTGCCTTCATCGTGATTCGGGTCGTTCACCTGCGGTTTTGCCCTGCGGAGTACCTCGAATCGCCTCCTGTCACCCGGCGCTCGCGTCGAACCTGAAAGGCCGCGTCTTGGCCACGAAGTCCCCCTCATATGGTGCGGCCGATATCCAGGTGCTCGAAGGCCTGGAAGCGGTGCGTCACCGGCCCGGCATGTACATCGGGTCCACCGGGCCCACCGGCCTCCACCACCTGGTGTGGGAGGTCGTCGACAACAGCGTCGACGAGGCCATGGCGGGCCACTGCACCCGCATCGACGTCACCCTGCTGCCCGATGGCGCCTGCCAGGTGTCCGACGACGGGCGCGGCATCCCCGTCGAGCCCTACAAGGACCCCAAGTACAAGGGCATGTCCACCGCCGAGGTGGTGCTCACGGTGCTGCACGCCGGTGGCAAGTTCGGTGGCGGGGCCTACAAGGTGTCCGGTGGCCTGCACGGCGTGGGCATCTCGGTGGTCAACGCCCTGTCGGAGCGCCTCGAGGTCGAGATCGACAGCGGGGGCAAGCACCACTTCATGGACTTCGCCAAGGGCGGCAAGATCCAGACCAAGCTCAAGGAGACCGGTCCCGCGCCCCGCGGTCGCACCGGCACGCTGATCCGCTTCTGGCCCGACCCCACCATCATGGAGGAGGTCACGTTCCGGGCGCAGACCATGCTCGAGCGCTTCCAGATCATGGCCTTCCTCAACCGGGGCCTCGAGATCCGCTTCAACGACCAGCGCCCGGGCCACGAGGCCGAGCCGACCACGTTCAAGTACACGGGCGGCATCATCGACTTCGTCAAGCACGTCAACCGCACCAAGGAGGCCCTCTTCTCGAAGGTGGGCTACTTCGAGGGCAAGGACGAGGACTCCGAGGTCGAGGTGGCGTTCCAGTGGAACACCGGCTTCAACGCCGACGGCCTCCACAGCTTCGCCAACGGCATCAGCACCATCGAGGGCGGCGTCCACGAAGAGGGCTTCCGCACCGCCCTCACCGGCGTCGTCAACCGCTATGCCCGGGCCAAGCAGCTGCTCAAGGAGAAGGACGAGAACCTGGCGGGTGAGGACATCCGCGAAGGCCTCACCGCCATCATCTCGGTGCGCCTCGGCAACCCGCAGTTCGAGGGCCAGACCAAGGGCAAGCTCGGCAACACCTCCATGCGGTCGCTGGTCACCAAGGTCACCAACGACAAGCTGCAGCAGTGGTTCGAGGAGAACCCCACCGAGGCCAACAAGATGGTCAAGAAGGCCATCGCCGCCTCCCAGGCCCGCATGGCCGCCCGCAAGGCGCGCGACGTCATCCGCAACAAGACGCTGCTCGACGGCGCGGGCATGCCCGACAAGCTCAAGGACTGCTCGTCGAAGAACGCCCACGAGCGCGAGCTGTTCATCGTCGAGGGCGACTCCGCCGGCGGCTCCGCGGTGCAGGCCCGCGACCCCTACTCGCAGGCCATCCTGCCCATCCGCGGCAAGATCCTCAACGTCGAGCGGGCCCGTCTCGACAAGATGCTGAAGAACAACGAGATCCAGGCGCTCATCTCGGCCATCGGCGCCGGCGTGGGCGAGGAGTTCGACGTCGAGAAGCGGCGCTACGACAAGGTCATCGCGCTGTGCGACGCCGACGTCGACGGCAGCCACATCCGCACCCTGCTGCTCACCTTCTTCTTCCGGCAGATGCGGGGCCTGGTCGAGCAGGGCTGCATCTACATCGCCCAGCCGCCGCTCTACTCCACCGAGGTGGGCAAGGAGAAGGTGTACCTCAAGGACGATGCCGCCAAGGCCGCCTTCCTGGCCGACAAGCCCAACCACCGCAAGGACTTCGCCCGCCTCAAGGGCCTCGGTGAGATGGACTACGAGGAGCTGCGCGACACCACCATGGAGGTGGGCAAGCGCACGCTGCTGCAGGTCACCGTCGAGCAGGCCGCCCTGGCCGACGAGGTCGTGTCCATCCTCATGGGCGACGACGTCGACAGCCGCAAGCAGTTCATCCAGACCAACGCCAAGGACGTGCGCTTCCTCGACATCTGAGGACCGCGCCCCGTGACCGAACGAGACGAATGAGCGACACGCCACCCCCCGACGACCCCGCCGACGACGGCGAGGGCATGATCGACACGGAGCCCATCGAGATCCAGGAGGAGATGGAGCGCTCCTTCCTCGACTACGCCATGTCGGTCATCGTGGCGCGGGCGCTGCCCGACGCCCGCGACGGCCTCAAGCCGGTGCACCGTCGCATCCTCTGGGGCATGTACGACATCGGGGCGCGCCCCGACCGCTCCTACATGAAGAGCGCCCGCGTCACCGGTCACGTGATGGGCTACTTCCACCCCCACGGCGACGCCTCCATCTACGACGCCCTCGTGCGCATGGCCCAGAGCTTCAGCCTGCGCCACCCGCTCGTCGCCGGCCACGGCAACTTCGGCTCGCCCGACTTCGGTCCCGCCGCCGCCCGCTACACCGAGTGCCGCCTCGACCCCCTCGCCATGCAGATGCTGGCCGACATCGACGAGGAGACCGTCGACTGGGGCGACAACTACTCCGGTGAGGTCCAGGAGCCGCTGGTGCTCCCGTCGCGCTTCCCCAACCTGCTGGTCAACGGCAGCCAGGGCATCGCGGTGGGCATGGCCACCAACATCCCGCCGCACAACCTGGGCGAGGTGGTCGACGCCACCATCCACCTCATCGACAACCCCGAGGCCACGCCCGACGACCTCATGCAGTTCGTCAAGGGCCCCGACTTCCCCACCGGCGCCCAGATCATGGGGCGTGCCGGCATCCTCGACGCCTACCGGACCGGCAAGGGCTCCATCAAGCTCCGCGCGGTGGCGGAGATCGTCGAGGGCTCGGGCCGCCAGCGCGACCGCATCGTGGTCAGCGAGATCCCCTACCAGGCGAGCATCAACACCATCGCCACCAAGATCAAGGAGCTCGTCGAGACCCGCCAGATCGAGGGCATCGCCGACGTCAACGACGCCTCGGCCGGCGAGAGCACCAACCTCGTCATCGAGCTGAAGAAGGACGCGCCCGCGCTCGTCATCCTCAACAACCTCTACAAGCACACCCCGCTGCAGTCGAACTTCGCCATGAACATGGTGGCCCTGGTCGACGGCGTGCCGCGCACGCTCAACCTCAAGCAGGCCCTCGAGGCGTACATCGAGCACCAGGTCGACGTGCTGACCCGCCGCTCCGAGTTCCGGCGCCGCAAGGCCCAGGAGCGGGCCCACATCGTCGAGGGCTTCCTCAAGGCCATCAACGTCATCGACGAGGTCATCGCCACCATCCGCGCGTCCGACGACCGCCCGGCCGCCAGCGCCGCGCTGCAGGCCGAGCCGTTCGAGTTCAGCGAGATCCAGGCCATGCAGATCCTCGACATGACGCTCGGCCGCCTCACCCGGCTGGCGCGCATCGACCTGGAGACCGAGCACGCCGAGCTGCTGCTCCAGATCACCGAGCTCGAGGCCATCCTGGCCGACCCCGCCCGGCTCCGGCAGCTCATCAAGGACGAGCTGCTCGAGGTGCGCGACAAGTACGCCACCGACCGCCTCTCCGAGATCACCTACGACCCGGGCGACCTCGACATCGAGGACCTCATCGACGACGAGGACCTCGTCGTCACGCTCAGCTCCAAGGGCTACATCAAGGCCATGCCCTCCGACACCTTCCGGTCGCAGGGCCGCGGTGGTCGGGGCGTGGCCGGCACCAAGCTGCGCGACGAGGACTACGTCATCCACATCCTCACCACCACCGCGCACGCCTACCTGCTGTTCTTCTCGAACCTCGGGCGCGTCTACCGGCTCAAGGCCCACGAGATCCCCAAGAAGGAGCGCACGGCCCGCGGCACGGCCATCGTCAACCTGCTGCCGCTCCAGCCGGGCGAGAGCATCCGCTCCATCATCGACACCCGCGACTACGAGACCAACCAGTACCTCTTCTTCGCCACCAAGAAGGGTCAGGTCAAGAAGACCAAGTTCACCGAGTACGACTCGTCGCTGCGGGCCGGCATCATCGCCGTGAGCCTCCGCGACGGCGACGAGCTGGTCAAGGTGATGCCCGCCAACGACGGCGACGACATCTTCATGGTGAGCCGCACCGGCATGACCGTGCGGTTCGACGGCGGCGAGGTGCGGCCCATGGGCCGCTCGGCTGCCGGGGTGCGCGGCATGAAGCTCAAGGAGGGCGACGAGCTCGTCTCCTGCGACGTGGCCCGCGACGACGCCACCATCCTCATCGTCACCGATGCGGGCTACGGCAAGCGCACCAAGCTCGAGCACTTCGCCCGCAAGGGCCGCGGCATCCAGGGCGTCCGGGGCATCCGGCTCACCGCCCGCCGGGGCCACGTCGTGGCGGCGTTCATGGTGTCGCTCGACGACGAGATCTTCGTCATCGCCTCCGGTGGCACCGTCATCCGCATGCCGGTGCGCGAGATCTCCTCGCAGGGCCGCGACGCCACGGGCGTCCGGGTGATGAACCTCGACGACGGCCAGGAGGTCGCCGCCGTGGCCCCCGTCCTCGCCAACGACGACGACTGACCCCCCGCCACCCCACGCGGTGGCCCCTTCCCCCGCCAGCTGAGCAGCCGCGGAAGGAGCCACCCGTGCGCGGTGGGGAACGAGCCCAGGCCACGCCCCTGATGGCGGCGTTGGTGGTGCTGGTCGGCGTGGTGGCGCTGGCGCTGGTCCGGGTGGGCGGCGGCGCCGTCGACGCGGCGCGGGCCCAGACCGCGGCCGACGCCGCGGCGCTCGCGGCTGCCTCGGCGCCGTCGCCGGCCGCGGGGCGCGGGGCCGCGCTCGCCGTCGCCCGCGCCGACGGGGCCACCGCGGTCGACCTGGCCTGGGTGGGGAGCGATGCCGTCGTCACGGTGCGCCTCGACAGCGCCACGGCCCGCGCGCGGGCCCGGCCCCTGTCGCCGAGCGGGTAGGGACCCCGGCGTACACTGCCCCGGTGTCCGCCGAGCAGCCGAGTGCCGTCGAGAACGCCCCACCGGGGCACCCCGACGACCTCGTCGGTGCCGACCCGACCGTGACCACGGCCCGCGACGGGCTCGCCGAGGCGCCCCCTCCCACCACCGGCGAGACCGCCCTGTTCACCGCGCCCGGCACCGAGCCGGTCGTCGAGCCGGTCGTCGAGCCCAGCCGTGACCCGGCGCCGGAGCCGGTGCCGGCCGCCGTCGCCGTGCCCCCCGCCGCCGAGCACGTCCCGGAGCGCCGCCCGCACGGTCGGCGCGTGGTGCGGGTCGTGCGCCGGGTCCAGCTCTGGTCGGTGTTCAAGGTCGCGCTGCTGAGCTTCCTGGTGTTCTACGGCATCACCCTGCTCGCGGCGGCAGCCGTGTGGTCGCTCGCCAACTCCACCGGCCAGGTGCACCACATGGAGAAGTTCATGCGCGACATCGGCTTCGACAACTGGACGTTCGACGGCGGCCGGCTGTTCTCGGCCACCGCCTTCGCCGGTGCGGTCCTGGTGGTGCTGTTCAGCGTGCTCACCACCCTGGCCGGGGCGCTGCTGAACCTGATCTCGGAGCTGACCGGGGGCATCCGCTTCATCGTCATCGAGGACGTGCAGCCCACCTGGTCCGAGGACGTCGACGTCGACGAGGACGACCTCGCGCTCGACGACGAGCCCCGGCGGAGTCGCGGCCGGCGCGCCCGCCGCGCCGCCTCCGACGCCTGACGACCCCGCAGGCCGCCCCGGGCGTTCGGGCTGGCACGGCCGCGACGGTTCCCACTACCGTCGCAAGCCGCACACGCGTGCGGGGCTATAGCTCAGTCGGTTAGAGCGCACCCCTGATAAGGGTGAGGTCGCTGGTTCGATTCCAGCTAGCCCCACAGCTCCGGACACGTTCCCCTCGTGTCCGGCGACCGCCCCCGCCGGCTCGCTGCCGGTCCTGGCCCAGCTGCAGGGAGTGATCCGGTGACCCTTCTCCGACGTGCGTTGGCCGCACTCGGCATCGCGGGCCTGGTGGCGGCCGTGCTGCGCCTGCGTGGCTCGGGCGGCGTGCCTCCGCAGCAGGGCGGCTGGCGCGAGCTGTCCGGCCCCGACCTCCGCTGATGCGCGTCGCGGTCGTGGGCCTGGGGGCCGTCGGCATCCGGGCCGCGCGCCAGCTGGCGTCGACGCCCGAGGTCGAGGCCCTGTTGCTGCGCGACCCGCGCTCGGGGCGCGCCGATGAGGTGGCGGCCGCCATCGGGGCCGTCGCCCGGGTCGACCACACCACCGAGCTCCCCGACACCGATGTGGTGGTGCTCGCCGGCCCCTGCCGCACCCAGCTGGCGCTCGCCCGCGACGCCGTCGCCAAGGGGTGCCACGTGGTGTCGGTGTCCGACGACGTCGGCGACGTGAAGGCGCTGCTCGAGCTCGGTCCCGAGGCCGAGGCCCGGGGCGTGTCGGTCATCGCCGGCGCCTCCTTCGCGCCCGGCCTCAGCTGTGTCCTGGCGGCCCACGCCGCCGGCAGCCTCGACCGGGTCGAGGAGATCCACTCCGCCGCGCTCGGCACGGGCGGTCCGGCGTGCGCGGTCCAGCACCACGCCGCGCTCGGCGGTCGGGCCATCGAGTGGCGCGACGGCGGCTGGCTGCGCACCCCCTCGGGGTCGGGCCGCGAGCTCTGCTGGTTCCCCGAGCCGGTCGGCGCGGCCGACTGCTACCGCGGGGCCCTGCCCGGCCCGCTCCTGCTCGTCCCCGCCTTCCCCGGCATCGCCCGGGTCACCGCCCGGGTCGCCGCCACCCGCCGCGACCGGCTCACCGGGCGCCTCCCCATGCTGCGGCCGCCGCACCCCGAAGGCGGCGTCGGTGCCGTGCGGGTCGAGGCCCGGGGCTGGCGCGGCTCGGTCAGCGACACGGTGGTGCTCGGCGTGATGGACCGCCCGGCCGTCGCCGCGGGCGCGGTCGCGGCCCTCGCGGCGGTGTCGGCGGGGTCGGGATCGGTCCGCCGGCGCGGCGCGGGGGGCCTCGCGGAGCTCATCGAGCCGCTCTCGTTCCTGCACGAGCTGGCCCGGCGTGGCGTCAAGGCGGCGGTGTTCGAGGGCCGCTCGCTCTTCGCCTGAGCCGTCCTTTTGCGCGCGATCACGCAACGGGAATGTGACAGTTGTGTGGCCGTCAGCGCAGCTCAGACGCCGTTTCCGGCTCGAGCCCGCCGGCTCCCGCGCGGCTGCCGGTGTGGTGGCGAGTGTCACGACCCTTCCGAATTGGGCACGTTCTCGATGCTTCTCGTGCCCTGAGCGTGCTCGACGGTAATCGTGAGGCTTGCCACGTCTGGGTACGAGGGACTACCCGTTAGCGACTCGGCGCCGTCGGGTGGCGGAAGCGGAGTGGAATCGGGCTCTCGGGAATCGACTCAAGTGTTTGCGCGTCGCTCCCGAGAAAACGTGTCGACTGTAGAGGAGGGGCGATGGCCAGCTTGGACGACGCCGACATCCAGAGGCTCATCGAGCAGCACCTGCCGCTCGTGCGTCATGTGGTCTTCCAGGTGGCGGTGCACTTCCCCCGCCACGTCGACCGTGAGGAGCTGGCCACCGCCGGCGCCCTCGGTCTGGTGGAAGCCGCCCGCCGCTACGACGAGGCACGAGGCGTGCCGTTCGACCGCTTCGCCGCGCAGCGCATCCGGGGAGCGATCCTCGATGCCGTCCGCGCCGCCGACTGGGCCCCGCGCTCGGTCCGCACCCTCGCCCGCCGCCTCGAGTCGGTCGAGCAGCGCCTCGCCACCGAACTGGGTCGCGTGCCCTCGGTCGACGAGACCGCCGAAGCGCTCGGCATGACCCGCGCCGAGCTGCACCGCCTCCAGGACCGCATGTTCCGCTCGGTCGTCCTCGCCCTCGAGTACGAGGTGAACGACGCCGACGAGGACCTCACCCTGGTCGACGTGCTGTCCGACGGGACCACCATCGAGCCCTCCGAGGAGCTCGAGAACCGTGAGCTCGTGCACTACCTCCGCGATGCCATCGCGCTGCTCCCCGACCGCCATCGCGTGGTCGTCGACGGCTACTTCCTGCAGGGGCGCAAGTCGCAGGAGCTCGCCGACCAGCTCGGTGTCACCGAGTCGCGCATCTCCCAGCTCCGCTCGGAGGCGCTGCTGATGCTGCGCGACGGCATCGAGGCGCAGTACGAGCAGGCGCCGCGCGACGAGCCGGTGGGGCGGGTGGCCCGCCGCAAGGCCGGCTACGCCGACGCCATCGCCGAGGCGAGCGCCTGGCACGACCGCATCACCGTCTGACCCCCGGCGCCCCTGCCGCACGTGGCGTCCGCAGGTGGTCGCTGAGCGACCAGATGCGGACGAGCAATGACGGAGGAACCGGGCCGGGCGGGCTCGCTACCTGAGGAACGCGAGCAGGCTCGGGATCTGGAGCTTGCCGCTGGCGGCGAGGGCATCCTGGTAGGCGCTCTCGGTGGTCAGCAGCGAGAGGTCACCGTCGTCGGGGAGCAGCTCGTCGTCGAAGGGCAGCGGCCGCCACGTGCTGATGGTGGGTGCCGGCGAGGTGGGGCGCTTGCCCGCCGCGCCGCGGCGCCGTCCGGACCGCGCCTTGGCGCTGGCCCGGTCGACCGCCTCCTGGGCGTCGGCCACCTCGCGGATGCCGTCGCGGGCGAACTCGGCCGCCTGGTGCGCGGCCACCTCGATCTCGGCCACCAACGCCGCCATGGCGTCGTGGTGGTCGCGCAGGATGCCCGCCCAGGGCACGCCGGCGAGCGATGCCAGCTGACGCAATGTCGGGGCCTGTCCGTGCAGTCCGCGCACACCGAGCAGCTGCACATTGGCGGCGCGCAGGAGGTCGACTTCGCGGGTCCGCTGTCGAGCGCGCTCGATCTCTTGGCTCGTCCACCGCAGAAACCGCACCTCACGTGCCTGCAGGAGCAGGCGCGCCAGGGTGAGTCGGTAGAGCAAGACTTCGAGGTGATGACGCTCCTGGCGGAGGACTTCGGCCAACTCCTCCAATGCAACCTCCTGGGCTGCAATCCATCGGCTGCCGAACCGGCACGGTGAGCCTCTCCCACAAATATCAGCCGCGGGATTCGCCCGCAAAGGGGCGCTCCGGTGCTGGTCAGAAGCTGATGTGGGTGCGCCAGCGTGCGGCGACGTCGAGGTCGCCCGAGGTCCGGCACGCACCGGCGTCGAGCCGTCCCCAGAGGAGCAGCAGCAGCGTGGCGGCCGGCGCCTCGAGGACCAGGTCGGTCGCGGCCGTCTCGGGTGCCGGCGAGGTCCAGCTCAGCGCGGTGCCGTCGGCGTGGACGAGCCACGAGCGCTCGACATCCGGGGCCACCAGGCGGAGCGTGACGGGACCGAGTGCCCGGATGGCGTCGGCTCCCAGGCGCAGGCTGGTGAACACCTCGAAGAACTCGTCGATGCCGTCGGTGGCCAGCTCCCGGTCGAGGGGTGCGGCGTCGAGTCCGGCCGGCCCCGCCGACTCGGCGTCCCAGCGGTGCACCGCGGTCTCGTGGGCCATGCGGCGCGCCCAGAAGCGTGGCGGCTGCCGTCCCGCCCAGGTCGGGACCAGCGTCTCGTCGGGGTCGGCGGTGGCGTCGAAGGCGTTGGCCGCCTCGAAGGTGGCGAGGTCGGCCTCGAGCTGCGCGGCGCCCTCGGCGAACCACGCGCGCACCTCGGGCCCCTCGGGGGCGTGCGGCAGCTTGGCCCAACGGCCCCCCTCCGGCGTCGGGTCCGCCATCATCTGCGAGACGCTGCGGTGCACCCGACCGAGGTGGTCGGTGAGCCGGGACACGGTCCACCCCGGACAGCTCGGGACGTGGGCCTCGAGGTCGGCGCGGCTCAGCACCTCCGTGTAGGCGAGGACCTCGTGGTGCAGGGCAGGGCGGAACTGGTCGTCATCCATGGGCCTCGGGGTCGGGCGGTCGGAGGGGCGTGGTGGGCTCAGGGCTGTCGGGGAGGGCGGTGGTGGCCGCGGCCTCGGCGGGCAGCGGTGCCGTAGCCTCGGGTGCGGGCGGGGGCGAGGGCGCGACGGCGGTGGGGGTGACGGCGGTCGGGGGCTCGGCGGGGACGGCGCCTGGCGGCTCGGCGGGGACGGCAGTGGGCGGCTCGGCGGTGACCGGCTCGGGGGCCGTGACCAGTCGGGCGTCCTCCTCGTTGCGGTCGGCGCGGTCGTCGGCCTCGCGCTGCTCCCGGTTGCTCTGGGCCGCCATGAGCCGTTCGAACGGCGCGTGGTACAGCGCCACCAGCCGGGTGGCGCCGTGCAACACCAGCGCGGCCAGCGCCACCACGCCCACCGCGGCCATCACGATGGGCAGCGGCGGGAGTGACAGGGCGAAGTAGGTGCGCCCGGCCGGGATCGCGAGGACGAGCAGGAACCCGCCCAGCATGGCGGCGACGAGGATCCTCCGGCTGCGGTTGAGGGGTGAGGCGAGCGTGACGAGGACGAGCAGCCCGATCGACACCAGCACCAGCGTGGCGGTGGTGCGCTCCTGGTCGAGCGTGAGCGAGCCGTCGACGCGCGCCAGGTAGTAGCCGGAGAACGTCGCCACCGCGGCGAGCGTCCCGCACGGCACCGCGAAGCGCAGCACCCGGGCCACGAAGTGGGGCTCGGCCCGACGGTCGTTCGGTGCCAGGGCCAGGAAGAAGGCGGGGATGCCGATGGTGAGGGCGCCGACGAGCGTGAGGTGGCGGGGCAGGAAGGGGAACGGCAGCCCGAGCACCCCGACGGCCAGCGCCAGCAGCATCGAGTACACGGTCTTGGTGAGGAAGAGGTTGGCGACCCGCTCGACGTTGGCGATGGCTCGGCGCCCCTCGGCCACGACCTCGGGCAGCGAGGCGAAGCGCTGGTCGAGCAGCACCAGCTGGGCCGCCGAGCGTGACGCCGCGCTGCCCGAGCCCATCGCCACCCCGATGTCGGCGTCCTTGAGGGCGAGGACGTCGTTGACGCCGTCACCGGTCATGGCCACGATGTGGCCGCGCGCCTGCAGCGCCTTGACCATCGCCCGCTTCTGCTGCGGCGTGACGCGTCCGAAGACGGTGCCGGCGTCGACCGCCTCGGCGAGCGCCTCGGGGTCGTCGGGGAGGGTGACCGCATCGATCCCGACGAGGGTGCCGTCGGGGTCGAGCCCCACCTTGCGCGCCACCGCGGCGACGGTGGCCGGGTGGTCGCCCGAGATCACCTTCACCGTCACGCCCTGGTCGGCGAAGTAGTGGAGCGTCTCCGCGGCGTCGGCCCGGACCTTGTCCTCGAGCAGTGCCAGCGTGTGGGGCGCGAGGCCCGGAGGCAGCGCGTCGGGGCCGGTGATGGGCTGGTCGGTGTGCGCCAGGAGGAGCACCCGCTTGCCCTGGGTGGCGTAGGTCTCGACCGCCGCACCGAGCGCGGGCGAGTCGGGGATGGCGCGCAGCACCACGTCGGGCGCACCCAGCACCCAGGTGCCGTCGGCCCCGAACGTCGCCGCGCTCCACTTGCGCGCCGACGAGAACGGCACGTGCGCGGTGGGCGTCGGGAGCACCTCGCCCGGGGCCGCGGCGGGCAGGCCGGCCTGCACCGCGCGCATGGTGGAGTTGGGCGCCGACTCGGCGGCGATGACGGCGCGGAGCGCCGCGGCCGACCCGGCCTCGTCGGCGCCCGGGCCCGGCACCAGGCGGTCGAGGGCCAGGTCGCCCTCGGTGAGGGTGCCCGTCTTGTCCAGGCAGATGGTGTCGATGCGTGCCAGCGTCTCGATGGCCGGGAGCTCCTGCACCAGCACCTGCCGGCGACCCAGGCGGACGATGCCGACGGCGAAGGCGACGCTGGTCAGCAGCACCAGCCCCTCGGGCACCATGGCCACCACGCCCGCGACCGTGCCGCGGATCGACTCGGCGATCCCGTCGCTCGCGTGCAGCTGGCTCACGAGCAGGAGGATGCCGGTGGGCACCATGAGGTAGCTGACGAGGTGGACGATGAAGTCGATGCCGCTGCGCAGCTCGGAGCGGGCCAGCGTGAAGCGGCGGGCCTCCTCGGCGACCTGGCTGGCATACGCCTCGCGCCCGACCCGGGTGGCCCGCATCGAGCCGCTCCCGGCGGCCACGAAGCTGCCCGACATGACCGGGTTGCCCGGCTCCTTCAGCACCGGGTCGGACTCGCCGGTGAGGAGGCTCTCGTCGATCTCGATGGAGCTGCTGGTGAGCACCTCGCCGTCGACCACCACCTGATCGCCGGGCTCGAGCAGCAGGACGTCGTCGAGCACCACCTCGTTGACCGGGATCTCCCCGGCGGTGCCGTTGCGGCGCACCCGCGCCCGGGGGCTGCTGAGCACGGCGAGGCGGTCGAGGGTGCGCTTCGCCCGCACCTCCTGCACCACGCCCACCACGGTGTTGGCGATGATCACGCCGCCGAAGAGCGCGTCGTTCGACGGGCCCACCACCAGGATGATCACGAACAGGCTGCCCAGCAGCAGGTTGAAGTAGGTGAAGACGTTCGCCTTGACGATCTCGCCGACGCTGCGCGTGGGCGCATCGGGCAGGTCGTTGGCGAGGCCGCGGGCACGCCGGTCGGCAACCTCGTCGTCGCTGAGGCCGGTGCTGGACACCGGAGCGGCAACCGTCGTCATCGCCCGCGAGGCTAGGCGAGCCGACCCCCGCGGCCGCCCGGTCGGGACCCGTCAGTCGTCGACGACGGTCAAGGTGGGAGGCGGCAGGGTCGGGCCCTCGTCGTCCTCGTCGTCCTCGTCGTCACCCAGGGGCGCGAGCGCCAGCGCGCCCGAGCGGACGCTCGCCACGGCGGCCGCCACCGCGGCACCGAGCGCGAACGCGATGAGGAGGCGCGCCAGGGTGGGGCTGAGGTCGCTGAGCGGGACGGCCTTCTCGAGGGCGGCGATGCGGAGCAGGCCCCAGGCCAGCAGCGCCGCCGAGCCCGCCAGCACGGCGATCGCGCGGGTGGCGGTGTTGCGCATGACGACGCTGAGGATCGCGGCGATGATCGCCGCGACGGGGAGCGCGACCGCCACCGGGTTGCCGCCCGCCTGTGACGGGACCACCGCCAGCTCACGCCACCCCGAGATCAGGGCGGCGACGCCTCCGAGGCCCACGAGGACCGACGCGAGGGGGAGCGCCAGGCGGCGCCACACCAGGGCCACGCCCGCGACGACCACCACGATGCCGACCACCAGGCCCCAGGACAGCAGCGCGTTGGGCGCAGGCAGCAGCAACAGCTCGCCGATGACGGTGACGCGGCGGCCGTCGACGGTCATGGGGATGACCCACTTGCCGTCGGCGCGGGCCGTGAGCTGGACCCGGTCGGTGCCGGGCACGAGCTTCGGCGCGATGTCGGGCGTCATGTAGTGGATGCGGTGGTCGTGCCACACGTAGGTGCCGCCGTGCGCGACCGTGGTCCACTGCGGGTCGGCCGTGGCCTGCTGCGCGCCGACCCCGGGTGGGAACGTGGGGATGACGCCGTAGCGGTTGGCGTTGAGGTAGGTGGCCGGCGAGAGCTGGTTCTCCTGCACGCTGCCGTCGGCGAGGACCCGGAGCCACGGCTCGCCGTCGTAGCCCGGCACCGCGGCGGTGTGACCGTGCCTGATGTGGAGGTAGAGGAAGCCGTCGCCGCCCACGACCCGGAGCGTCATCGCCGGTGTGGGGGGCGAGATCGACAGGATGCGCGACCGGTAGTTGGTCGGTTTGGCCGGGTCGGCCGCGGCCACGGGAGCCAGGGCGCCGAGCGTCACGACCGCCACGAGCAGGCTGGCGAGGAAGCGGCGGGTGCGCATGGCGGGGGTGCTCCGGGGGACGGTGGGTGTCGGGGGAGGTGGTCGGCGGCGACGGTCGGGTAGTTCCCCCATGCTGGCACCCGGCCAGGCGCGCCCCGGTGCAGGGGTGCCCTGCCTTGGGTCCGGGCGTGCCCACCGACCATGATCGGGAGGTGGACGACCTCACCCGGCTGGCGCTCGAGGCGGGCGCCGGCGACCAGGCCGCGCTGGCGGCGCTCGTGCGGCGCACCCAGGCCGAGGTGTGGCGCCTCTGCGCGTACCTGGTCGACCCGCAGGCCGCCGACGACCTCTCGCAGGAGACCTACCTGCGCGCGGTTGCCGCGCTGCGCCGCTTCCGCGGTGACTCCTCGGTGCGCACCTGGCTGCTCGTCATCGCACGCCGGACCTGCGCCGACGAGCTGCGCCGCCGCGTGCGCCGCCGCCGCCTCGACGCCCGCGTCGAGCAGCAGGCACGCACCGGGCCCACCACCGATGCCGATCACGCGAGCGCCTCGGCCATCGACGACCTCGTCGCCGGCCTCGAGCCCGATCGTCGCGCCGCGTTCGTGCTCACCCAGGTGCTGGGCCTGTCCTACGCCGAGGCCGCCGAGGTGTGCGGGTGCAAGGTGGGCACCATCCGCTCGAGGGTGTCGCGGGCGCGCGGCGAGCTCGTCGACCTGCTCGACGCAGGCGCGGTGGCCGGCGAGGAGCGACCCGCCTGACCGGTCGGCGCGTCAGGTGAGCAGCGCGAGCAGCTCGTCGTGGATGTGGCCGTTGCTGGCGACGCCGTGCCCGCCCCCCGGCGTGACGTTGCCGTTGAGGTCGGTGAAGCGGCCACCCGACTCGGTGATGATCACCGGGACCGGGGCCAGGTCGTAGAGCTCGGCCGAGTGGTCGACCATGGCCTCGAGGCGTCCGGTGGCCACCAGCACGTAGCCGTAGCCGTCGCCCCAGGTGCGGAGGTTGAGCCCGGCACCGCGGACCGCCTCGAGCGCGGGTGCCGGCCACGACGAGGTGGAGAAGCTGCTGGTGGTGAGGTACGAGCGCCGCAGGTCCTTCTCTTCGCTGACGCGGGTGGGCACACCGTTGCAGAAGCAGCCGAGCCCGCGTCCGGCGTAGACGGTCTCGCGGATGGCGGGGATGTTGATGACGCCGATGGCGATGCCGTGCTCGTCCTCGAGCGCGAGCAGGTTCGAGTAGAGGGGGACGCCGCGCATGAAGGCCTTGGTGCCGTCGATGGGGTCGATGATCCAGCGGCGACCGGACGTGCCCTCGGTGATGCCCTCCTCCTCGCCGAGGATGCCGTCGTCGGGGTGGCGGATCGCCAGCTCCTCGCGGATGAGGCGCTCGGCGGCGCGGTCGGCCTGCGTCACGGGCGTGCCGTCGAGCTTCTGGTCGATGTGGAGCAGCTCGGAACGGAACCACTCGAGCGTGACCTCGCCCGCCCGGCGGGTGAGCGCGACCGCCTGCTCGAGCAGCGCGGGGTCGGCAGGAGGTGCCTCGGAGACCATGGGTACAGCATGACACGCGCCCATCGGTCCAGACCCATGGCCCCCCGCCGCGGCGACCTCCCGGTGCCGGCGCGACGGCGTGAGCAGGTCCGGACCTGGCCGATAGGGTGCACCCGTCCCTCATCGTCCCCCGTAGCGGAGGCCCCCCGTGTCGCAGTACTCCCTTCCCGACCTGCCCTACGACTACGGAGCGCTCGAGCCCCACCTGTCCGGTCAGATCATCGAGCTCCACCACGACAAGCACCACGCCGCCTACGTCGCCGGTGCCAACACCGCCCTCGACAAGCTGGCCGAGGCCCGCGAGAAGGGCGAGTTCGGCGCCCTCACCGGCATCGAGAAGAACCTGGCGTTCCACGTGTCGGGTCACCTGCTCCACTCGCTCTACTGGCAGAACATGAGCCCCGACGGCGGGGGCGAGCCCGAGGGCGAGCTCGCCGCGGCGGTCGTCGAGGACTTCGGCAGCGTCGACGCGCTCAAGACGCAGATGAGCCAAGTCATCGCCACGGTGCAGGGCTCGGGTTGGGCCGCCCTGTCGTGGGAGCCCGTCGGGCAGCGGCTCGTCGTCCACCAGGTGCTCGACCACCAGGACAACGTCGCCGCCGGCTCGCTGCCGATCTTCGTGATCGACGGCTGGGAGCACGCCTGGTACCTCCAGTACAAGAACGTGAAGGCCGACTACGTCACCGCCTTCTGGAACGTCGTCAACTGGGCCGACGTGGCCACCCGCTTCGCCAAGGTCCGCAGCGTCACGCTGCCCTGAGAGGCCGCACCGTCCGTGCCGGGCCCCGCTCCTCGTCGAGGGCGGGGCCCGTTGCATTCTCAGTGATTCTCAGAACCGGGTAGGGTGGGGCGATGCCCGCCGACCTGCACCTCACCGTCGACCGCACGCTGCGGCTGGGGGGGCAGCGCTACACCCCCAACCGGCGCGTGGTCGTGGAGCTGCTCGAGGACGCGGGCCGGCCGCTCACCATCGCCGAGCTGCTCGCGGCCGGCGACCGGCTGGCGCAGAGCTCGGTGTACCGCAACCTCGCGGTGCTCGAGGAGGTCGGGGTGGTCCACCGCGTGGCGGGCGGCGACGAGTTCGCGCGCTACGAGCTGGCCGAGGACCTCACCGAGCACCACCACCATCACCTGATCTGCTCGTCGTGCGGCGCGGTCGCCGACTTCACGGTGTCGCCCCAACTCGAGCACAGCCTGCAGCAGGCCTTCTCGCGCGTCGCCGACGCCACCGGCTTCCAGCCCGAGCGCCACCGCCTCGACCTGGTCGGCGTCTGCGCCGCCTGCGCCTGACGCCCCGGTTCCCCAGAACTCGGGGGACGCCGACGGGGGGGTGCGGCGGGCGCTGGCCCTACGATGGCTCGCCCGCTTGCCTGCCGCCCCGCCGATCCTGGAGACGTGATGCCGCACCCCCGCCGTCTGCCGTGCCGCCCCTGCGGCAGGCCCGTCGAGGCGAGGCGCGCGTGACCCCGGCCGAGGAGGCGGCGCGCCGCCGCACGTTCGCCATCATCTCCCACCCCGACGCGGGCAAGACCACGCTCACCGAGAAGTTCCTCCTCTACGGCGGGGCGCTGGGGGGCACCGGCGCCGGCGCGGTGAAGGCGCGGGAGGGCCGCCGCTCGGCCACGTCCGACTGGATGGAGCTCGAGCAGAAGCGCGGCATCTCCATCACCTCCACCGTGCTGCAGTTCCCGTACCGCGGCCACACGGTGAACCTGCTCGACACCCCCGGCCACCGCGACTTCTCCGAGGACACGTACCGCGTGCTGGCGGCCGCCGACGCGGCGGTCATGGTCCTCGACGCGGCGAAGGGCATCGAGCCGCAGACGCTGAAGCTCTTCGAGGTGTGTCGCACCCGCGGCCTGCCGCTGCTCACCTACATCAACAAGTGGGACCGCCCGGGACGCGACGCGCTGGAGCTGATCGACGAGATCGAGCGCCTCATCGGCATGCAGCCCACGCCCATGACCTGGCCGGTCGGCATCGCCGGCGACTTCCGCGGGGTGGTCGACCGCCGCTCGGGGGACTTCGTGCGCTTCACCCGCGTCGCCCGCGGCGCCACCGAGGCACCCGAGGAGGTCGTCGACCCCGAGCGGGCCGCGGTCGAGGAGGGCGCGGCGTGGGGCCAGGCCGACGAGGAGCTCGCGCTGCTGGGTGCCGTCGGTGCCGACTTCGACGAGGAGGCCTTCCTGGCCGGGCTCGTCACCCCCACGTTCTTCGGCTCCGCGCTCACCAACTTCGGGGTGCGCCTGCTCCTCGACGCGGTCATCGACCTGGCGCCGGCACCCACCCCCCGCCTCGACGTCGAGGGCCGGCCCCGACCGCTCGACGCGCCGCTCTCGGGGTTCGTCTTCAAGGTGCAGGCCAACCTCGACCCGTCGCACCGCGACCGCATCGCCTACCTCCGGGTGTGCTCCGGTCGCTTCGAGCGGGGCACCGTGGTGACGCACGGCCGCACCGGCAAGCCGTTCGCCACCAAGTACGCGCACACCGTGTTCGGCCGTGAGCGCGAGACCGTCGACGAAGCCTTCCCGGGCGACGTGGTGGGCCTCGTCAACGCCACCGACGTGCGCGTCGGCGACTCGCTCTACCTCGACGAGCCGGTGGAGTTCCCGGGGATCCCCAGCTTCGCCCCCGAGCACTTCGCGGTGGCCCGGGTGCGCGACACGGGACGCTTCAAGCAATTCCGCCGCGGCATCGCGCAGCTCGACGAGGAAGGCGTGGTCCAGGTGCTGCGCCACCCCGACCAGGGCGACCAGGCCCCCGTGCTGGCCGCGGTCGGGCCCATGCAGTTCGAGGTTGCCGTGCACCGCCTCGAGAACGAGTTCGGCGCACCCGTCGAGCTGAGCCCCACCAACTACACGGTCGCCCGGCGCACCGACGCCGCCAGTGCGCTGGCCCTGCGGGGCATGCGCGGCGTCACCGTGCTCGAGCGGGCCGACGGCACCCTGCTGGCCCTCTTCGAGAGCCCCTACTGGCTCGACCGGGTGGTCGACGACCAGCCCGACCTGCTGCTCGCACCGCTGGTCGGCGCAGGCCTGGCGGGCTGACCCACCACGGGCCCCGCCCCGCCCGACCTCAGCCGCAGACGAGGCCGTTGGGCGGCGGCTTCAGCGTGATCAGGTAGGTGTTCACCGCGTCGTCGACGCATGCGTCGCCCTGGGCGTAGATGGTGTGGCCGTTGCCGCGATGCGTGATGAGCACGCCCTGCGGCAGCCGCCGCGCCAGGGCCACGCCGTCGACGTAGGGCGTGGCCGGGTCGTTGGTGGTGCTGACCACCACGATGGGCGGTGACCCGATGGCCTTCGGTGGGGTCAGCGGTTGCGACGGCGTCGGCCAGTAGGCGCAGCGGACGTAGTCGGTGACGGTGCCTTCACCGAGGTGCGGCGCGGCCTTGCTGGCCGCGCGCCCCGCGGCCAGCACGGCGGCCGGGTCGTGCGGCCACGACCAGTCGAGGCAGCTCACCGCGAAGTAGATCTCGAAGCCGTTCGGGTAGGTGCCGTCGGGGTTGCGCTCGAGGTACGCGTCGGCGAGCCGGACCAGGCCCGAGCCGTTGCCTTGGTCGGCCTGCTTCAACGCGGTGGCGAGGGCCGTCCACTCGGCCTGCGAGTAGAGCGCCTCACCCACCCCGAGCTGGAACTCGCCCGGGCCGAGCGGTCGGTCCTGGCCGGGCGCGGCGATGGGCGCGGCCTCGACCTTGGCCTGCACCCGCGAGACCACCGCCGCCGGGTCGCTGCCCAGCGCGCACGGGGGGTTGGCGGTGCAGCCCTTCTCGAAGGCCTCGAGGTTCTTCTCGAACGACAGGCCCTGGTCGGTGGCGGCTTCGAGGCCGGGCTGCCCCAGCCGCACGATGCCGTCGAGCACCATCGCCCGGATGTGGGTGGGGAAGAGGTCGGCGTAGACCTGCCCGATGCTCGTGCCGTAGGAGTAACCCAGGTAGTTGAGCTTCGACTCGCCGAGCGCCACGCGGATCCGGTCGAGGTCGCGGGCGACGTCGCGGGTGCCGAGGTGGGGAAGCAGCGCCTTGTAGGCGGTGGCGCAGTTGCGCACGAACGTGCGGCTCTCCTGCAGGAGGTGCGAGGTCTGCTGGGCCGTGCGGGGCGTGGGGTCGGAGTGGTACATCTCGGCCAGCGTCCGGTGGCAGTCGAGGGGGCTGCTGCGGCCGACGCCACGCGGGTCGAAGCCCACGATGTCGAAGCGCTCGTGGATGTCGGCCGGCCACGGGTTCCCCTCGGCGAGGTCGATGCCCGAGCCGCCCGGACCGCCCGGGTTCACCAGCAGCGAGCCGATGCGCTTCGACGGATCGGAGGCGGGCACCTTCACCAGCGCGACGGAGAGCTTGGGCCCGTCGGGGTGGGTGTAGTCGACCGGGACCTGGACCTTGGCGCACTCGAAGCTGCCGTCGCACGACGTCCACGTGATCGATGAGGTGCCGCTGGTGGTGGGGCTCGAGCCCGACGTGCCGGGCGTGGTGGAGCCGCCGCCCGCGCTCGTGGTGGGCCCGGAGCTCCCGCCCACGCGCACGCTGCACGCGGCCAGGAGCGCAGCGAGCACCGCGACGAGCACGGCCGAGTGGCGGATCGAGGGTCGCATCACGGCCGAGACGGTACCGCCCGCCCGGTCCCGGGATGCGGCGGTACGGTCGCGGGGCCCGGTCCGGACGCCAGCTCCGCGCCGCGCTGCCAGGGGAGCCGCCGTGGAACAGAGCACACCACCCGAGTCGTGGCTGGTCGGCGTCACCGCCGCCGGCGACCAGCTGGCGAGCCTGCGCGTCCACGCGGGCTACCTCGCGGCGGGCCCGGCGAGCGGCCGTCCCCACCGGGTGCACGTGCGCTTCCGGCTGCACGACCCCTCGCCGAGCGGCTTCCCCGGCGCGGGCGAGGCGCTCGACCTGAACGTGGCCGAGGAGCGGGTGGTCGCGGCGGTGCGGCCCGTGGCCGTGCTGGTTGCCGTGGTGACCGCTCCGGGGTTCCGCGACCTGGTGCTGCACACCGACGACCCCACCCGCGTGGCGCTCGAGGTGAGCGACGACCTCACGGCCGACCTGGGCTACGAGCCCACCGTCGACGTCGACGAGGACCCCGCCTGGAGCACCTACCGGTCGCTCTTCGCCGATGCCGTGGTCGCCGACGGCGATCGTCGCGTGGTGGCGCAGCTCGGTGAGCCCGGGCCCGATCCCACGCCCTGCCTGGCCCGGTACTTCGTGGTGTTCGAGGGGCGCGACGAGGCGGTCGCGGCCCGTCAGGCGCTGGTCGACGCCGACTTCGACGCCACCATCGTGCTGCCGCCCGACCAGGGCGGGCCCGACGGGATCGAGGCGCGCGCCGACGGCGGGGCCCCGCAGCCGGTGGCCCCTCCCGGCGGGGCCGTGCTCGTGATCAGCGACGAGGTGGTGCTGAACCAGGCCGAGGCGGCCCGGGCGCGCGACAGCGTGGCGTCGTTCGCCGCGTCGTGGGGCGGTTCGTTCCAGGGCTGGCGCGCCGACCCCCTCGACTGACGAGGCGCGTCGACCGCGGTCAGGGAGCCGAGCCCTGCAGGCTCGACACCTGCGGCACGGCCGCGTCGCGCTCGAGGCGGCCGGCCGGGAGCGCTTCGCCCGCGAGCTCGCGGTCGAGGAAGTCGATGGTGACGCGCCGCACCACGCCGGCCCACGGCTCCTGGCCGGCGAAGGGGGGCAGGTGGGCCACGCCGTGCAGCTCGACCCACCACTTCGCGCAGCACCGCGCGCCGTACAGCTCCTGGCTGTGCGACAGGGGCACGAACTCGTCGGCGTCGCTCACGACCATGAGCAATGGCGGGCCCGCGGCCTGCGGCGCGAAGGGCCCCATCCCCGTCGGTAGCTCGCCCGAGAGGTCGACGACCGCCCGGACCCGGGGGTCGGCGAAGCGGGTGCTGTACCCGGACGTGAACGCCACGTCGGAGCCGTCGGAGTGCCCGGCCACGCCGACGCGGGCCGGGTCGAGGCGCCCGGCGAGCGGGCCGGTCGATGACGCCGAGAGGTGGAGCAGGGAGGTGATCAGGAACGTGACGTCGGCCGGCTCGTTGACCTGGTCGGCCTCGTCCTGGGGATAGGGGCCGGTCCCCGAGGTGAGCGGCAGGGTCGGTGCCGCCACCGCGAACCCGGCGGCGGCCCACGACCGCAGCAGCTGGTCGTAGGTGGCCGGGGTGACGCCGTAGCCGTGCAGGAACACCAGCCACGGCAGGTCGTGGCCCGTCGGGGTGCCGCCGGCCGTGGCGGGCAGGTACACGGTGGTGGGGAGGTGGCGGGTCGGCGCCACGGTGGCCCCCTGGCTCACCGTCGGGCGGGAGGTGTCGGTGAGGTCGACCTGCAGGGTCGTCGTGGCGGCCGCGGGCGCCGGCACCGGTCGGGCCGTGGTCGACGGTGCGGGGCGGGTGGTGGTGGGTCGGGTCGCGGTGCCCGGCACCGACGTGTCCGGCGGTGACGTGGTCGTGAGGAGGGTCGGCGCGGTCGCCGACGAGCCGCTGCTGCAGGCCGCCGGGAGCACCAGGGACAAGGCGACGAGCGCCCCCCCGACCACGCGGCGGGGACGCGGCGGGAGAGGGGTCACGGCAGCATCGTGGGGGATGTGACCCGCCTGCCGCAAGCGTCCGCCATGCGATCGGCGCTCTGAGGCCGCTCGCTATGCTGCGCCCGTGCCGACGGAAGTTCACGACGCGGGACCCGTCGGCGTGCCCGGATCGGCGGACGACGAGGTCGACCCGGCCCCCGACGCGCCCGGCCCG
>Ga0302299_10000313_pt1 | contig 25398 bp, 14 predicted proteins | sample III_Fen_N3_4_FD_198795 | JGI IMG/M metagenome (GOLD analysis project Ga0302299, IMG submission 198795) | Peat permafrost microbial communities from Stordalen Mire near Abisko, Sweden - III_Fen_N3_4 | ecosystem: Environmental > Terrestrial > Soil > Wetlands > Permafrost | place: Sweden: Abisko...
GAAGACGGCCGCGCTCGCGCCTAACCACATGCTGCGGGTGCCCGATCCGAACGTGATGATCGCGCGCGAGTGCGAGTCGCTGCCAGTCGAGCTCGTCATGCGTGCGTACCTGACCGGCGTGACCTCCACCTCGATCTGGAAGGCCTACGAGGCCGGCGCGCGCACGTTCTGCGGCCACGCGCTGCCCGACGGCATGCGGAAGAACCAGCCGTTGCCGCACCCGATCCTGACGCCGTCGACCAAGGCGGCCAAGGGTGATCACGACGTGTCGGTGTCGCGCGACGAGTTGCTCGCGATGGGCCGGATCTCGCCGGCGCTGTTCGAGCGCGCCGCCGAGCTCGCGGCCGCGCTGTTCGCCGAGGGCCAGCGCCACGCCGCCGCCCGCGGCCTGATCCTGGCCGACACCAAGTACGAGATCGGCATCGATCGCAGCCGGCCGGACGGCGACCAGCTCGTCGTGATCGACGAGATCCACACCCCGGACTCGTCGCGCTACTGGTACGCTGACGACTACGAAGCGCGCCTGGCCCGCGGCGAGGAGCCGCGCAGCCTCGACAAGGAGTACGTCCGGCGCTGGCTCGCCAACGACGCGCACTGGTCAGGTGATGGCCCCCCGCCGGTGATGCCCGACGAGGTCAGGGTCGAGGCCGCCCGCCGCTACATCGCGTCCTATGAAATCGTCACCGGCGAGACCTTCGTGCCCGACCAGCGCGAACCGATCGCGCGGATCGCAGCGGCCCTGGGAGCCGCGTGATGGGGACGGTGTCGCATGTGTCGCGGTTTCGCAAGCCTCCGATGCGAGCAAGTAGCCTAAAATACAGTCATCGCCTTGGGGACGGACGGTCCTCAGCGATACGAGACAAAAGCGACACCGTCCCCATCACAAGTTAAGCAATTTTCGATGGTTCCAAGGATTGCAGGGCGCAGCAACGAGACAAAAGTGACACCGTCCCCGGGGGGGGCATGCTGATCCTGGCCGGTCGGCAGGCGCTCAGCCTGGCGCGGCAGGGGCGTGCGTTGGCGAAGGGCCGGCTGGTGTGTCCCGGCCTGCGTGGGCTGACGGCGCGCTGGGTGCACCTGGTGACGACGGAGCGGGCGCTGACCGTCGAGGAGGGGGCGCAGCTCGAGGTGCTGCTGGCGTACGGGCCGCACGATGATCGGCCGGCGGTGACGCCGATCGGCACGGTGGAGACGGCGACGTTCTTCGTGACGCCGCGGATCGGGACGACGTCGCCGTGGTCGTCGAAGGCGACGGATATCGCGCACGTGTGCGGGCTGGCCGCGATCACGCGGATCGAGCGCTGTGTCGGCTACGTGGTGACCGGGAGCAAGCTGTCCGCGCACGCGCTGGGGACTGCGCTCGCGGATCGGATGACCGAGAGCGTGATCGTGCGCGAGGAGGAGCTTCCGCAGATCGTGGCGCACGTGGGGACGGCGACGCACGGTGGTACGGCGGCTCGGGGCGGCGCTGCGGGCGGGAGCGCTGCGCGGGTCGCGCCGCGGCCGCTGGGGTACGTGGTGCTCGGTGCTGAGCCGCGGGCGACGCTGGCGGAGGCGAGCAAGCGGCTGGGCCTTGCGCTCGCCGAGGACGAGATTGCGTATCTGGCGGAGCGCTACGCGGCGCTCGGCCGCGATCCGACGGATGTCGAGCTGATGATGTTCGCGCAGGCGAACAGCGAGCACTGCCGGCACAAGATCTTCAACGCCGAGTTTCATGTGGCGGGCGAGCGCCAGCCGGCTTCGCTGTTCGCGTTGATCAGGCGCTCGACCGAGCGCGCACCGGGCGGCGTGCTGTCGGCGTACAAGGACAACGCCGCGGTGGTCGAGGGCGTGGTGGCCGAGCGGCTGTTCCCCGACGCGGATGGCGTGTACCGCGGGCACCGCGAAGCGTCGCACGTGCTGGGCAAGGTCGAGACCCACAACCACCCGACGGCGATCTCGCCGTTCCCGGGCGCGGCGACGGGGTCGGGTGGCGAGATCCGCGATGAGGGTGCGACCGGCCGCGGCGGGAAGCCGAAGGCGGGCCTGGTCGGCTTCACGGTGTCGGATCTGCGGATCCCGGGGGCGCTCGAGCCTTGGGAGCCGCCCGCCGAGCGCTGGATCGGCTCGCCGGCGCGGATCGCGACGGCGCTCGAGATCATGACCGACGGCCCGCTCGGCGGCGCCGCGTACAACAACGAGTTCGGCCGGCCCGCGATTCTTGGCTACTTCCGGACGTTCGAGCTGGCCGAGCCCGGCGCAGGCGATGTGGTTCGCGGCTACCACAAGCCGGTGATGCTCGCGGGAGGGATCGGCGCGGTGCGGCCGGGGCACGTCGAGAAGGCCGCGATCCCGGCGGGCGCGGCGCTGATCGTGCTCGGCGGACCGGCGTTCCTGATCGGTCTGGGCGGAGGAGCGGCGTCGTCGCTGGCGCAGGGCGCGTCGGCGGAGGAGCTCGACTTCGCGTCGGTCCAGCGCGACAACCCGGAGATCCAGCGGCGATGCCAGGAGGTGATCGATCGGTGCTGGGCGCTGGGCGACGCCAACCCGATCTTGTCGATCCACGACGTCGGCGCGGGTGGGCTGTCGAACGCGCTGCCGGAGCTGGTGCACGACGCCGGGCTCGGCGCGCGGCTCGAGCTTCGTGCGATCCCGACCGGCGAGCCGGAGTTATCGCCGCTGGAGCTGTGGTGCAACGAGGCGCAGGAGCGCTACGTGCTCGCGGTGGCTCCCGAGCGCGTCGCAGACCTGGCCGCGCTGTGCGCCCGGGAGCGCGCGCCGTGGGCGCAGCTGGGCACCGCGACCGCCGACGGCCGGCTCTCCGTCGGTGACGCGCTGGATCCGACCCACCCGCCCATCGACCTGCCGCTCGAGGTGATCCTCGGCAAGCCACCGCGGATGGTGCGCCGCGCCGAGCCCGTGACCCCTCGGCGGTTCGCGCTAGACCTCGGTGGAGCGAGCGTCGCCGAGGCCCTCGACCGCGTGCTCGGATTGCCGACGGTCGCGGACAAGAGCTTCCTGGTGACGATCGGGGATCGCACGGTCGGCGGCCTGATCGCGCGCGATCCGATGGTCGGCCCGTTCCAGGTCCCGGTCGCCGACTGCGCGCTCACGCTCGCCGGGTTCGAGACCAGCGCGGGCGAGGTGATGGCGCTCGGCGAGCGGCCGCCGATCGCGCTGCTCGACGCGGCGGCGGCGTCGCGCATGGCGCTCGGCGAGGCGATCACCAACCTGGCAGGCGCGCCCATCGGCGAGCTAGGGCGGATCAAGCTGTCGTGCAACTGGATGGCGGCGGCCGGGCACCCCGGCGAGGACGCGCGGCTGTACGCGGCGGTGCAGGCGGCGAGCGAGTGCGCGATCGCGCTTGGCGTCGCGATCCCGGTCGGCAAGGACTCGATGTCGATGCGTACGGTGTGGGACGTACCGGTGCGCGACGCCGGTGAGCCTGCCACGCCGTTGCGGCGCGCCGCCGAGGACGCGGCCGGGGCCGACGGGGCGGGCGCTGGTCCGTCGGGGCTTGCGGCGCTGGGCGCCGAGCTGTCCAGGCTGATCGCGAGTGTGACGCAGGCGCGGCCCGCGGGAGCTGGTCCGGTGGCGGCCGCCGCGAGCGCGACGCAGGCGGGGGCCGATCCGTCGGAGAGCGCCGCGGTCGCGAGCGCGCAGACGCGGCCCGCAGTCGGCTCGGCGCAAACAGCGCCGGACGCCGAGCTGTCGAGGCTGTTCGCAGGTGCGGCGCAGGCGCGGTCCGCAGGTGCGGGATCCGGTCCGTCGGCGCAGGATGCGCCGGACGCCGGGCTGTCGCGGCTGTTCGCGGGTGCGGCGCAGGCGCGGTCCGCGGGTGCGGGACCGTCCGGGCCGGCTGCGCCGGGGACCACGCCGTCGGAGCCGGACGCGAGCGGCGCCGCGGAGGCGGACCGTGCGAGCGCCGTCGCGACCGCGCTGGCCGAGCTGGGCGCGGGGCTTTCGGAGCTGATCGCCAACGCAGCGCGGGCCCGGACCGCGGCGGCGAGCTCTCGCCCGGCAGGCGACGACACGAGCGCGACGGCGTCGGGGTTTGCCGGGCTGGGCGCCGAGCTGTCGAAGCTGATCACCCGTGCGACCCAGGCGGGCGCGGCGGGGGCGAGCACCGCGCCCGGGTCGGACGACGCGAGCGCAGGGGCATCGGGGCTCGCCCGGCTGGGGGCCGAGCTGTTGCAGCGGATCGCGCACGCAGCGCAGGCTCGAGCGGCGGGTGCGAGCGCTGGGGTATCGGCGCACGGTGCGAGTACGGGGCCGTCGGCAGGGGCAGCGCCGGGCGGCGAGCCGGTGGGCCCGCCCGCGGTCGATGCGCAGATCGCCGAGGCCGCGCGTGCCGCGGTGGCGAAGATCGATCGCGCGACGGCCGCGGTCGACGCGTTCGCGGCCCGGTTCGCCGAGCGCGCATCGTCGGTGACCGCGTCGCTGGTGTCCGCGCTGTCGCCGGCGGTGGCCGCGGGCGGATCCCGTGCGACTCGCACGGTGGTGTCGCCGGTCACGCTGGTGGCGACGGCGTTCGGCCCGGTGACCGATGTCCGCCTGGCGGTGACCCCGTCGCTGCGCGGCGAAGGCTGCGCCCTGTTGCTGATCGATCTCGGCGGCGGGCGCAACCGGCTCGGCGGGTCGTGCCTCGCCCAGGTGTTCGGCCAGCTCGGCGACACGCCGCCCGATCTCGACGAGCCGGCGCGGCTGGCCGCGGTGTTCAGCGCGCTGCAGGCGCTGGTCGCCGAGCGGAAGCTCACCGCGTACCATGATCGATCCGACGGCGGCCTGGTGGTCACAGCGCTCGAGATGGCGTTTGCGTCGGGCCTGGGCCTCGAGCTCGACGTCACCGCGGTCGCCGCAGATCCGTTCGCCGCGCTGTTCAGCGAGGAGCTCGGCGCGATCGTCGAGGTCGCCGACGCCGACGTGGCGCTGGTTTTGGCGCGGCTGGCGGAGACCGGCGCGCAGGTCCACCCGCTCGGCCGCGCGGTCGCCGGCGAGCGCGTGCGGATCGTGCATCGCGGAGCGGTGGTGGTGGAGGCTACGCGTGGCGCGCTGCGTGCGCGGTGGTCGCACGTCAGCCATCAGCTCGCGGTGCGGCGCGACGATCCGACGTGTGCGGCGGAGGAGCACGCCGCGCGGCTCGCGCCCGACGCGATCGGCCTCACCGCGGAGCTCACGTTCGATCCCGCGACCCGGCCACCGGTCGCGCCGATGGTCGGCACCGGCGCCCGCCCGCGCGTCGCGATCCTGCGCGAGCAGGGCGTCAACGGACAGGTCGAGATGGCGGCGGCGTTCGCGCGCGCCGGGTTCGACGCGATCGACGTCCACATGACCGATCTGATCGAGGGCCGCGCCGATCTCGCCGACTGCCGCGGCGCGGTGGCATGCGGCGGGTTCTCGTTCGGCGACGTGTTCGGCGCGGGCCGTGGCTGGGCGGCGACGTTCCGCTACAACGCGCGCGCGAGGGACGCGCTGGCGCGGTTCACAGCGCGGTCCGACACCTTTGTGCTCGGCGTGTGCAATGGCTGTCAGGCGCTCGCCGATCTCGCCGACCAGCTGCCGGGCGCGGCGGGCTGGCCGCGGTTCGTGCGCAACCGGTCCGAGCAGTTCGAGTCCCGCCTGGTGCTGCTGCGCATCGAGCCGGGCCCGTCGATTCTGTTCCGCGACATGGCGGGCTCGCGCATCCCGGTCGCGACCGCGCACGGCGAGGGCCGTGCGGAGCTCGACGCTCGACAGCTCGCCGCGCTCGAGCGCGCCGGTGTGATCGCCGCGCGGTTCGTCGACGGTCGTGGCGCGGTGGCGACCAGCTACCCGGCCAACCCGAACGGCTCGCCGGGTGGCATCGCGGCGCTGACCAGCGCCGACGGTCGGATCACGGTGATGATGCCGCACCCCGAGCGCGTGTTTCGCACCCAGCAGCTGTCGTGGCACCCGCCGGAGTGGGGCGAGGACAGCCCGTGGATGCGGATGTTCTACAACGCGCGCGCCTGGGTCGGCTGACCCGAGCCCGCGTCATCGCGGCGCTTACCGTGCGGCGTCGGGGACGCCACGCTGGCTGGCGGGTAGCATCGCAGAAGGCCGACCCAGGGGGCACAGCGGGAGGGCCCGAAGCGACGCTCCACGCCGATCGCGAAGCTGCAGCCCCGCACCCCGCGCGACCTCGTCGCGATCGTGCGCAAGGCGATGGTCCGCGCGCCTGCCGATCGCTACCCAGCCGCGAAGCAGCTCGCCGAGGATCTCCTGCGGTTCCAGACCGGGCGGCTGGTCTCTGCGCGGCGCTACTCGTTCGCGACGCGCGCGACGCGCTGGTTGCGCAAGCGATGGGCGCCGGTCGCGCTCGTCTGGTGGCCGGGGTGGGCGCGGCGCCAGCGGTGCGCCCCTCGGCGGCGACCGTGCTTGGCTGATCGAGCCACTCGATGTTCTAGGTTCGCGTCGGAGCAGCGGGCGCGGCTTCTCGAGCCGGCGCGCGGTTCGCGAGGTGCACGTGCAGCTCGGCGCGCAGCTCGCCCAGCTCGCGCAGCAGGGTCTCGATGTTGACCTCGTTCTTCAGGTTGACCTGGAAGTCGGTCTCGGCCTGCGCGCGATCCTTGGCCGATGAGCGATTCTGGCTCATCACGATCAGCGGGCCCTGGAGCGCGACGAGGATCGCGAGCAGCAGGTTGAAGAACACGTAAGGGTACGGGTCGAACTGCGCGCGCAGCGCCGGCGCGTTGATCAGCATCCAGCCCAGCGTGAGCCCGAGGAGCACCAGGATGAAGGCCCAGCTGCCGTTGAGCTCGGCGACCTTGTCGGCGAGCTTCTGGCTCCACGTCAGCTTGCGCTCGAGCTCGGCGACCACATTCTTCGCGGCGCGCCGCGACAGCATCTCGTTGGTCGCGCGGAGCCGGCCCGCGAGCGTACGGAGCAAGGTCATCGCGCCCTGCGGGCGTTGCGCGAGGTAGCGTGACAGCGTGTCGCGGTCGAGCTCGAGCAGCGTCGCGTCGGTGGTCGCGACCGCGCTCGCCGAGCGCGGCTTGTCATCGAACAGCGCGAGCTCGCCGAGATACTCGCCGGTCGAGACGTCCTTGAGCGAGATCCGGCGCGAGGCCTCGCCCGGCAGGTAGATGTTCACGTGACCGGCGGCGACGATGAACATGGAGGTGCCGCGATCGCCGAGCTGCATGATGATCTCGCCGGCCGCGAACCGGCGCTCGATCAGGCTGTCGGCGAGCGCGCGGAGATCGTCGGCTGCCAGGTGCTCGAACATCGGCGTGCTGGCGAGGAGCTCGGAGTGGTTCATGGTGCGTACCTCGTCGAGCGCACGTCGAGGCGGGGCCGCTCGAGACCTCGCCTCGGCGCTCGGTGTTCCCGAGTGTCATCGCGACGATCGTGGCGCGCAATGGGCTCGCGATTACGTTCGGGCTAGATCTCGCCGGGCGCGCGGCTACCCCTTGAAGTAAGCGTCGAGCGCGATCGACAGCGCGTCCAGCGTGTCGGCCGATGGCGTAGCCGAGCCCGAAGGTCAGCCGCGGGAGACACCGCGAGACACCGGAGACAGCTCGAACCGGACGGCGGCCTACTTGGCCGCGAGCACGTCGACCTTCCGGATGTCGGGCGGCACCGACAGCAGCTCGTCGGCGCGGCCCAGCAGCGCCGCGGCGATCTGGCCCTGGAGGTGGGCGGTGCGGCCGGCCTCGTCCGCGAACGTGTCGAAGATGCCGAAGCTGCGCGGTCCGGCCTGGAAGGCGTACCACGTGACGGTGCCGGCTTCCTGGGCCGCGAGGGCCTGCGCGCTGCGCAGCAGGTCGGCGAGGGCGGCTTCCTTGCCGGGGCGGGCTTCGAGCAGGGCGACGATTCCGAGCTTCATGGCGGTCTCCTTCGATGGGGTTGCCGGGGCAGCCTAGGGCGCGGCGGGCGTGTCTGGTAGTGGCGCGAACGACACGTATGATATCGTTCGCGCCAATGCGGATCGCCGTGCTCGTGGTCGACGACGTGTTCGATACCGGCTTCGCGTCGGTGCTCGACACGTTCGAGGCCGCGAACGAGCTCGCCGGGGCGCATGGTACGCGCTACGAGGTGACGGTGGTGTCGCCGCGTAGCCGGGTCCGTACGCACCACGGCTTTGTCGTGCCGGTCCATCCCCTGCCGGCGAGGGCTCCCGATCTCGTGATCGTCCCGGCGCTCGCCTGCAAGCAGCCCGACACGATCGTCGCGGCGCTCGGGCGGCCGGACGTCGGCGAGACGATCGACGCGCTACGACGCTGGCACGCGCGCGGCGCCCGGCTGGCAGCGGCGTGCACCGGGACGTTCGTGCTGGGGCGCGCGGCGGTGCTCGATGGCGGGCGCGCGACGACGAGCTGGTGGCTCGGGCCGACGTTCCGCCGCGAGTTCCCGGCGGTCGAGCTCGACGAGTCGGCGATGCTGGTGGTCGATCGCGGGACGTTGACCGCGGGCGCGGCGCTCGCCCACATCGATCTCGCGCTGGCGGTGATCCGCGAGCGCAGCCCGAGCTTGGCGAGCCTCGTCGCCCGCCACTTGCTGATCGACGATCGACCGTCGCAGGCGGCGTTCGCCGCGCCGTCGCACGTCGCGCACGACGACGCGCTGGTGAAGCGGTTCGAGGCGTGGATCCGCGGCCACCTCACCGAGCCGTTCGCGCTCGGCCGGGTCGCACGCGCGGTCGGTTCGAGCGAGCGGACGCTGCAGCGCCGGATCCGCGCCGTGCTCGGCAAACCGCCGGTCGCGTTCGTCCAGGACCTGCGGCTCGAGCAAGCGGTGCACCTGCTGCGGGTGACGCAGGGCAGCGTCGACGAGATCGCCGGCGCGGTCGGCTACGGTGACGGCTCGACGCTCCGCACGCTGCTGCGCCGCCGGCTCCGCACCGGGGTCCGCGAGCTGCGGCGCGTCGACGTTCGTGGCCGCCGTCCACAGCGCAGTCCCGCCTCGCAGGCGGGTGCGAGCTTCGAACCCCGAGAACCTGCCGCGCAGCGCGGCCGATAGAGGCCATCATGTCGAACCGACGCAAGGATGAGACCCCGTGGCCGGCGACGATGCCGTCGCGCGACGGGTCGCGGGGCAGCCGTCAGCTGGTCGAAGATGCCGAGCGCGAGCTGGTCGCGGCCGAGACCGCGTATGCCGCCGTCACCGCCGCCGGTGAACCGGAGGGCTGGGAGGCGCGACGGCGCGATCTCGAGCAGGCGATCGCGGTCGCCGCGCGAACGCTGGATGCGGCGCTGCGCGCAGGCGGGCCCCAGGATCTCGGCGCCCTGGAGCTCAGGCTCGCGGCGCTGGTCGGCGGGTTCGCTGAGCTACGGCCGCCGGCGAGCTACGGGCCGGTGGCGTTCGAGTCCGAGCTCTGCCAGGTGCTCGCCGCGCCGCTGGTCGGCGGTGCGCACGACGGCTATGCGCGCAAGGAGGCGGCGCTCGACGAGCTGCTTCGGCTGCTCAGCGTCGCCGACAGCCGCGCGCTGGTGGCCCGGATCGAGAAGCCCCACCCCGAGGACGCCCTGGCGACCGGGTTCCGTGGCCTCGCGACCGAGCGGCGCGCGCGGCTGCTCGCCACCCTGCGCGGGGCGGCCAGGCGCGAGGCCCAGGCCGGCGAGGCCGCGCGTCGTGCGGTGCTCGCCGCTGCGCGAGCGGGCGGCGCGCCGGCGAAGGGCAAGCCGTGACCGCCGCGGTCAGCGCGCGCGCACTCCGAGCGAGCGCAGCCTGGCCGCGAGCTGGTCGGCCTGTCCGGCGTGGTTGTAGAGGTGCGCCGAGACCCGGACGAGCGGGCCGGCCGCGAAGTTGACGATCGGCACCTCCCAGCCATCGCGCAGCAGCTCGGTCTCGAGCGCGACGGTGGTGACCGTGGGCGGCAGCGCGATCGGGACGGCGGCCATGCACCCGAGGTCGTCGTCGCCCGCGAGCTGCGCGGCGCGGCTGCCGCCGAGCGCGTCGGTCAACCGGCGACGCAGCTCGCACGCGAGCGCGTGGTTGCGCGCGTAGACCGCGGGCCAGCCGCCAGCCTCGCTCGCCACGGCCTCGATCGCGGTCGGCACCGCGAGGTGCGGCGACGGATCGTGGGTCCCGCTCCAGTCGAGCTCGGCGTGAAGGCGGTTGGCGGGGCCGTACTCCGGACTCGCGCCGTGCGAGGTCACCACCGGGCGCAACGGCGCACCCTCGGCGGTCGCGACGAACCCGGAGACCTTCGGGGCGCACAGCCACTTGTGGCAGTTGCCGACATACCACGTCGCGCCGAGCGCGGAGACGTCGAGCGCGACCTGGCCCGGCGCGTGCGCGCCGTCGACGAGCACCGGGATCCCGCGCGCGGTGGCGAGGCCGACGAGGCGCTCGATCGGCAGGCGGAGCGCGCTCGGGCTGGTGATGTGATCGAACAGCGCGAGCCGCGTGCGCGGCGTGATCGCGCGGGCGACCGCGTCGACCAGCGCGTCGGCGTCGAACGGCAGCGGCACGGGCACGAACGTGATCGTCGCGCCGCGCGCCGCGGCGAGCTTGCGAAGCTGGTTGGCGCACGCGCGATAGACGTGGTCCGTGGTGATGATGTGGTCGCCCGCCGCGAGCTCGACCGAGCCGATCGCGAGCGCCGTGCCCGTGGTGGAGCTCGGGACGAACACCAGCCGCTCGGCAGGCGCGCGGATGTACGCGGCGAGGGCGGCGCGGGCGCGATCCAGCTCGGCTTGCCAGTGCAGCACCAGGAACGTCATCGGCGCGGCCTCGAGCCGGGTCCGCCACGCGCTCGCGGCGGCGATCACCTGCGTGAGGCAGCCGCCGAACGAGCCGTGGTTGAGGTGCACGATCGCCGGATCGAGGGACCAGCGCGACAGGGGAGACACGGGCTCGACGAGTTGCACGGCGCGAACCATACCCGAGGCGGGCAGCGCCGCGCGACGGATGGGCGGCGTGTGCCGGCGGCCGGGGGCGGTAGCTGTGCGGGCGCGCCGTCCGCGCCGGCTGATGCTTCGTCGCCCGTGGGGGCCGTAGGGGTGACGTCCGTCGACATCGGCTCCGCGCCACGGGTCTCGTTCCATGCCACGACGCGGGTCGAGGTGATCCGCGGTCGCCGTCAAGGTCGACGTCTGACCATTCATCACAAGTCCTCGACGCGAGCGAGGTCGTGAGCGTGAGCGTGAGCGTGGACGGCGACGTGAACCCTGGACGTTGACCTGGCCTCCGGCCCCGCGGATCCACATCACGTCGAAGCTCTCGGCGTCGATGGTGGCGTCGCGGTCCGCAGCCACCCCGACGGTATTGTCGCGGTCGTGGTCGCGGTCGCGGTCGCGGTCCACGTCCAGGTCTCGATTCATCACAAGTCGTGGACGTGGCGTGACCGTGGCGTGACCGTGGACGGCGACGGCGACGGCGACGATGAACGGCGACGGCGATGTGGTGGCAGCCTCTTCGGCGAGTTGGCGCTGCCCGCGAGGTCGCGCGCAATTCCACGACCGGCTCGCTGTGCGTCTCCGGCCGATCGTCAAGGTCGACGTCCAGGCCCTTCGTCGCCGTCTCCGTCGCTGTCAACGCACACGTCCAGGCCCACACTCACGTTCACGACTCGATAGAAACAAGTGCCGCGTTCGCCGCCCGCGTTTCATCAGCCGGGGTCGCCGCCACATCCCGAACGCATGCGCGGCGATGCGGAACTTGTGATGAATCGAGAGACGTCCAGGTCTACGATCACGACCACTCCATTCGTCGACGATCACGGCCCACACCTTGCCCGGCTTGGTTTCCATCGAAGGCTCGACGTCGAACCGCACCCGAGCTGCGACGAATCGCTGGAGGTCGACGAATCGAGAGACGCGTCGACCAAAACGCCCGTGCAGGCACACGTCAAGGATCACGGTGTCGCTCTCGCGTCAGCTCGAACGCGGGCCGCGCGCGCCGAGCAGCCCGGCGACCCGCGCGCGATCTACGGATGCGGTCGCTCGGGCGAGCCAGTCGAGCGGCGTCTGGCCCTCGTCATCGCGGGCGCCGGGATCCGCGCCGTGCTCGAGCAGGACCGCGATCGTCGCGAGGAAGCCGGCCTTGGCGGCGTAGTGCAGCGCGGTGGCGCCGGTCGCCGTCGAGCCGAGGCGATGCCGGTCATCAGCGCGGGCACCGTGGCGGAGCAACGCGCGAACATAGTCGGGATCGTCCTTCCTGCCCTGGTTGCCGGTGCAGCTCGCCCGGATCCAGTCGCCCGACGCGTCGACGCGGGCGCCGGCGCGCGCGAGCACCGGCGCGATCGCGGGGTGCAGGACCCAGCGCCCGGCCCCGATCGCCGTCGCGTCGGCGCCGCGCGCGACGAGCAGCTCCACCATGGCGAGAGCTTCACGTTCCGCCGCGGCTCCGAGCGCCCGACCGCCGCCGACCACGGGCGGGCCGGAGCGCTCGAGCAGGGCCTGGAGCGCAGCGAGGTGGCCGCCGTGGATCGCGTGGTGCACGGGGGTGATGTCGAGGATGTCGCCGGCGGGATCGGGGACCTGCGCCAGCGCGCGGTCGCCGGCGAGCAGGGCGCGGAGCTCGGCGACGTCGCCGAGCAGGGCCGCGGTGAACACGTCGGTCCGCGCGCCGCGCGCTGTGAGCAGCGCCTCGACCTTGGCGCGCCGCCTCGAGCGCGCCGCGCACAGCGGGGTCGCGAACAGGAGGCGGCCGGCTGGGCCGGGCAGCGGCGCCGGTAGGTTGACGTCGACGCCGCGCACCAGTAGCAGCTCGACGATGGCGAGCTTGCCGGCGAGCGCCGCGGCCTGGATCACGAACGCGGCGTGGGTCGGGAGCCGCAGGGCCGTGGGCTCGCGCGCGAGGAGTGCCGCGAGGCCCGCCTCGTCGCCCTTGCGCGCGAGCACCTGGGCGCGATTGCGAGGATGATCGGCGGACCCGAGGCCGCATGTAGCGGCCCGCGTGGAGCTCGGCGGCAGAAAACGCCGCGCGCCGGGGGCGTGCACCGCAGCCCGATCGGGCTCTGCTTCATTGACGAGCGCGAGCGCGAACGCCTCTGCCTCGCCGAGGATCAGCCGGCGATCCGCCGCCGCCGGGACTGCTGCCTCGAGCGATCGCCGGAAGTGGCCGAGCCAGCGGCCTGCGAACGCGCGCGTGATCGGGACGGCGTCGTGCTTGTGCTTCATGCTCGCGTGGGCGACCTCGTTGTAGCGCGGCTCGCCGCCGAGCCACTCGGCGAAGAACAGCTTCTGCCGCGCGCGCTCGAGCGTCAGATCGCCGGGGAACAGCGGCCGGAGCACGCCATCGTCTTCGATCCGATCATAGAGCCCGTCGATCAGCTGGTCGACCACCGGCGGCCCGCCGATCCTCGCCAGCAGGTCCGTACCGCGGAACCGACGTACGTCTACCCCGCGGCCAAGGAAGCTGCGGTGGGCGAGGGCGTCGGCGGGCGGCGTCATCGCGCGGCCTCTCGCCGCGTCGACCAGCGCCGCGCGCGACGGGCATGCGCGGTCGGTTGCGGTGCGGGGCTCTCCATCCGGCGAGTGTACGAGCCGATGCGAGCGGGCGGAACCGGCAAGCTCCGGCTGGTTGCGGCCTGCGAGGCCCGGCCCGGATCAGCCGAGCGCGCGACCGGCCGGCCAGGGGCTGGCAGCGCGGCTTGCCGGACGGTCTCGCGGCCCGGCTTCACAGGTCGATCGCATGCACCGCGACGGCGGCGATCCGGGCGGCGACGAGCAGGGCCACGTAGCTCCAGCTCCACCAGGTCGGCGAGTAACCGCGCGAATCCGACGGGCGCCCGAACACGACGAAGCATCCGCCCAGGCCGAGCCCGATCGTCGTCAGGACCGGCAGGGCGCGGCGATAGACCACGAGCCCGGTGGGGTTCGCGATCTCGTCGCGGGCGAGCAGATCCCGACGGGATCTTCGCGAGGAAGTTGTCGTCGAGCGCCGGCGAGGTTGGCGTAGATTGTCCTCGTGATCGACCCCGCAGCGCACGCGCGCCTCGAACGGTGGAAGCTGTCGCTCCTCGAGCTGTCGGCGGCCAATCGGCTGATCGACGTCAAGGACGGCAAGACGACGATCCCGCTGCCGGCCGCCGAGCCGGTGGCGCTCGCCGGGGCGCTCGCCGAGGGCGCGGCGTTCGGCTTCGAGGCAGGGCCGGGTGCGGGTGCAGCCGGCGTGCTGCGCTCCCCGCTGGCGGCACCGGAGCTGGCGAACCGGCTCGTCGCGATCCGCCGCGCGGCGCGGGCGCAGCTGGCCGATGGCGGCGTCCACACGCTGTGGCTAGGGCTCGGCCTGTTGACCTGGCCCGACGACGCGCTCGATGAGGACACCGGAGAGCCGATCGAGCGCACGGCGCCGCTCGCGCTGTGGCCGGTCGAGCTCGAGCGCGCGGCAGGAGGCGTGCTGCGGCTGGTCGAGGTGGCGGGGCTCGAGCCGCGGTTCAACCTGACGCTGGGCGAGAAGCTGCGGCGCTCGTTCGACGTTGCGCTCGGGCCCGCGCAGGGCGGTGACGAGCTCGACCTCACGGCGCTGCTCGACGCGGCCGAGGCGATCGCGGCGACCCGGCCGGGCTGGCGCGTCGCGCGCGCTGCGCAGCTCGGGATCTTCGCATTCGGCAAGTTCGTGATGTGGAACGATCTCGACGCCAGGGCGGACGAGTTGTTCGACAGCCCGCTCGTCGCGCACCTCGCGACCGGGCCGGGCACTGCGTTTGCGCAGCCGTCGCCGGGCGCGCTCCGCGCGGTGACGGGCGGCGATCCGGGCGGGCCGGTGATCGCGCCGCTCGATGCCGACGCCAGCCAGCTCGCGGCGGTCGCGGCCGCGGGCGCCGGGGCGAGCTTCGTGTTGCAGGGCCCGCCGGGCACCGGCAAGTCGCAGACGATCGCGAACCTGATCGCGCACTGCCTCGCCCACGGCAAGACGGTGCTGTTCGTGACCGACAAGATGGCGGCGCTCGAGGTCGTGCAGCACCGGCTGGCCGCCGTCGGGCTCGGCGAGTTCTGTCTCGAGCTCCACTCGCACAAGGCGGTGCGCGCGCAGGTCGTCGCTCAGCTCGGCCGCGTGCTCGAGCGCGCGTTTCGTCCGGCGGCCGGACCGACCGGCGAGGACGCCCGGCTCGGCGAGTTGCGCGCCGCGCTCGACGGGCACGCCGCCGCGCTCCACCGGGTGGGCCCGTTCGGCCGCTCGCTGCACGACGTGCTCGGCCGGCTGGTCGAGCTGCGGTCGCCGGGCGACGGGGGCGCGCCCGCCGGCGGGGCGCTCGCCGAGCGCGACGCGACCGGGCTGGATCGCGCGACGTTCGAGCGAAGGATGCGCGCGGTGGCCGAGCTCGCGGCCGCGGCGATCCCGATCGAGCCGGTCGCGAGCCACCCGTGGCGGACCTCGACGCTGACGCGCTGGCCGCTCGATGGGCGCGACCGTGCGGCGGCGGCGCTCGCCGAGGCCGCTGCGGCGGCCGCCGAGCTGGCGCGTGCGGTCGAAACAGTCGCGGGCCTGGTTCCCGGTCTGGTCGCGCGGACCCGCGAGCAGCTGGTCACGCTGGGCGCGCTGGCGGCGCTGGCGGCGAGCTCGCCGCGCCCAGGGGCAGAGCTGTTGACCCAGCTCCGGGCCGCGCACAGCGACGACATCGCCGAGCGCATCGCGCTGATCCGCGCGCGCGGCACCGGGACGATCGAGGCGCCGCGCGACCCCGGCACGTTCCTCGTGCTCGCCAGCCGGCATCGCGCGCTCGCGCTCGAGGTGAACGATCGGTTCACCGACTCGGTCGAGCGGCTCGACGCGCCCGCGCTGTGGGCCCAGCTCCGCCGGTGGACGCGGCGGTTCGCGCCGCTGCGTTACCTGGCGCTGCGCGAGGCGCGCGCCGAGATCCGCGCTGCCGCGATGCCGGGCATGCTGGAGACCGACGGCGCGATGATCGGCGCGCTCGAGGCGGTGATGGCCGAGCGCGCGGCGCGCGCGGCGCTGCTGGCCGCGGCGGAGCCGGCGCGCCGGTGGTTCGGTGAGCTGGGCGGCAAGCCGCTGGAGCTCGATCTGAAGAGCATCGACGCCGCGGTGGGCTGGGCCGCCGAGCTGCGGCGCGCGTTCGACGCGGTCGACGTCGCGCAGGGCGAGCCCGGGCGAGCGACGGCGTGGCGGGCGCTGGTGGCGCAGGTCGCCGCGGGCCACAGCGCGGACGCCGCGGGCAGTGGTGAGCCCGCGTTCGCGCGGCTCGCCGAGGGCGTCGGGCGCTGGCAGCGGGCCATCACCGCGGCCTCCGAGGCGACCGGGATCGACGTCGCGGCGCTTGGCGCGAGCGGCGATCGGCGGAGCCGGACCGAGGAGGGGGGTGGCATCGATCGCCTCCCGGCGCACCTCCCCGCGCTCGCCGAACAGATCGAGGAGCTGCGCGGGGCGCTCGATGCGCTGCGCGACTGGGTCGCGTATCACGGCGCGCGCCAGGCGGCGCGGACCGCAGGCGTCGGGCCGGCGCTCGCGGCGCTCGAGGCCGGCGAGCTCGGCGCCGGCGAGCTGGTGGCGGCCTGGGAGCGCGCCACGCTGCTCGCGTGGGCCGACGCCGAGCTCGCCGATACTCCGGCGCTCGCGCGGTTTCATGGCGCGGCACACCACGCCAGCGTCGCCGCGTTCGCCGACCTCGATCGCGCGACGCTCGCGGTGGTCCGGTCGCGTGCGCTGGTCCGGCTCGCCGAGCGCGTGCCGCGCGTCACCACCGATCCGGGCGGCGAGCTCGGCACCTTGTTGCACGAGCTGAAGAAGCAGCGCGGCCACCGGCCGCTGCGCCGGCTGTTCAGCGAGATCCCGACGCTGTTGCCGCGGCTCGCACCGTGTCTCCTGATGTCGCCGCTGTCGGTCGCCCAGTACCTCGATCCATCGCTGCCGCGGTTCGACGTGGTGGTGTTCGACGAGGCGTCGCAGCTCGCGACCGCCGACGCCGTGGGCGCGCTCGCCCGCGCCGAGTCCGCGGTGGTGGTCGGCGATTCGAAGCAGCTGCCGCCGACCCGGTTCTTCGCCACCGGCCCCGGTGCGGTCGATGACGAAGCGGCCGACCAGGTCGAGCTCGAGAGCCTGCTCGATGACTGCGTCGCGGCACGTCTGCCCGAGCTCCGGCTCGCGTGGCACTACCGGAGCAGGCACGAGGATCTGATCGCGTTCTCCAACCAGCGCTACTACGGCGATCACCTGCAGGTGTTCCCGGCCGCGCACCGCTCGTCCGACCTCGGCGTGGCGTGGCGCAAGGTCGACGGCGTGTACGATCGCGCGGCGACCCGGCAGAATCGCGTCGAGGCCGAGGCGGTCGCCGCCGAGGTGGTGGCGCGGCTGCGCGATCCGGCGCAACGCAGCCGGTCGCTCGGCGTCGTGACGTTCTCGCGCGCCCAGCAGGAGCTGATCGAGGATCTGCTCGACGCCGCGCGTGCCGACGATCCCGAGCTCGATGGCTTCTTCGATGCGTCGCACCCGACCGGCGAGCCGGTGCTGGTCAAGAACCTCGAGACCATCCAGGGCGACGAGCGCGACGTCGTGATCCTGTCGGTGGGCTACGGGCCCGACGCGGCGGGCGTGTTCACGCGCAACCTGGGCCCGCTGTCGCAGCGCGGCGGCGAGCGCCGGCTCAATGTCGCGATCACGCGTGCGCGCGAGCAGCTGCTCGTCGTGTCGAGCTTTCTGCCCGAGGACCTCGCCGACGCGGCCGGGCCGGGCGTGCAGGATCTCGCCGCGTTGCTCGCGTTCGCGCGGGCCGGCGGCGGCGCGGCGCGTCCGGCGGTCGGCGACGACGCGGTCGCAGCGAGCCCGATCACCGCGGCGATCGCGCGCGGGCTCGGCGAGCGCGGCTGGATCGTGCGCCACCAGGTCGGGTGCGGCGCGTACAAGCTCGATCTGGCGGTCGTCGATCCGAACGATCCGGATCGCTATGTCCTGGCGATCGAGCACGACGGCGCGGCCTACGCCGGCGCCCCGGCGGCGCGCGATCGCGACCGGCTGCGCGGCGAGCTGCTCGGCCGGCTGGGCTGGCGCCTGCACCGGATCTGGTCGCTCGACTGGTGGGCGGATCCCGAGCGCGAGCTCGCCCGTGCGCACGGCGCGATCATCACGGCGGTCGCGGCGAGCCGGCAGCGCCGCGCGGCCGATTCCGGGCCGCAGCGCAGCAAGCGCTCGCCGGTGACCGGCCCGGCGCGCGCGGGCTCCGGCCCCATCGAACGCACCCCGGCGCGCGGCCAGACCAGGCCACCGCCGGCGGTCGCGGCGGGCTCGGGGCCGACCGACGCGATGGCCCAGCTCGCCGACGACGTGACCGCGGCGACCGCGACCGGCTCGGCGCCGATCGATCCCGCGGGGGCCGACCCCGGCCTGGCCGTCGGGCTCGCCACGCCGCGCGTCTCTCCTACCCCGATCCGGCTCGCTCGGAACGCGATTGCGATCGGGCCGTACCTGGCCGCCGCCATCCCGGCCGGCCGGCGCGCGCCCGACGACCTGTTCGCGGCGCGCCACCTCGGCGAGCTCGGCAAGATCATCGATCAGGTGCTCGCCGCCGAGGCGCCGATGCACGTCGATCTGCTGGCGCGGCGGGTCGGCGCGTATTTCGGGATCGGCCGCGTCACCCAGCGCGTGACCGATCAGGTGCGGGGCGCGCTCGCCGGCCGCGGCCGGTGGGGTGACGAGCCCGACGTGGTGTGGCGGCTCGATCAGGATCCGGCGGGGGTGCCGCCGGTCCGCGTCGCGGGCCAGGGCGCGTCGGCGCGCCGCGAGATCGACGAGGTGCCGCTGTGCGAGGTCGCGGCGGCGGCGCGTATCGTCGTCGAGCGTGCGGTCGGCATCGCAGCGAACGACCTGGTGCGCGACACCGCGCGCCTGCTCGGCTTCGCGCGGGTGACCGAGCGCGTGATCGAGCGCGTCGCGTCCGGTGTGCGGCTCGCGGCGCGCCGCACGCTGATCGAGATCGAGGGCGGCCGGGCGACGCTGCCCGACGCGGCGTGACCCAGGTCCGCGCCTCTCGCGTGGGGCCCGCACACCTTGACCGCCAGCCCGTCACCCAGGTCGTGAGTCGCGATGGAGGCCACGGGGTGAGCTCGACGAGGGCCAAGGGATGACTGATCCGCGCGCCACGGTTCGGCGGTGACGTCCCGGCGGCTATCGGCTACGATCTCGTGATGCTCGCTACGCAGCTGTCGTGGCCGTGGAGGTCGGTGGGGTTGATCGCGGCGGTGGCGCTGGTGACCGGCGTGCCGACGATCCGACGCGATCCGCGGAGGCCGCGATGGGCGTCGAGGATGCGGACGCAGAACACGCTGGCCGAGTTCCGCGTCAAGCTGCGCGGCTTCGGTGACCCGCGCTACGCGTTCAGGCGGCTGTTTCACCACCTGCCGCGGGGAACGTTCGATGATCGCGCACGCTGGATCGTGCTCGACGCCAACGCGCCGTACGGCGTCGAAGCCAAGCTCGCCGAGCTGCGCGCCGATCCTCAGATCGAGGAGGCGTTCGTCGCGCCCGAGACGACGCTGCCCACCACCGCCCCGTGGGCCATGCTCGAGGACAGCTGCCCGATCTCCACGCCGTCGTTCGAGCCGTACCAGGGCTACCTCGGCCCGGCTCCGTTCGGTATCGACGCGCCGGCGGCGTGGCGGCTCGGCGCGCGCGGCCAGGGCGTGTGGTTCGCCGACATCGAGGGCGGGTGGAACGCGCAGCACGAGGACCTGCCGGGCGATCGCATCACCCACGTCAGCGGCGACGAGGTACGCACGCCAGGCTGGCGCCCGCACGGGACCGCGGTGCTCGGCGAGGTGGTCGGGCGCGACAACGGCAAGGGCGTGGTCGGCATCGCCCCGGACGTCGAGCGCGTGTTCACCTCGTCGATCGGCGGCGTCGCGGTCGCCGACGCGATCGACGCTGCGGCCGAGGCGCTGCGCCCCGGCGATGTCCTGCTGATCGAGCTGCAGTCGACCGGGCCGCGCGGCCGCTACGTGCCGGTCGAGCTGTGGGACGACGTGTTCGACGCGATCAAGGCCGCGACCGCGCGTGGCGTGATCGTGGTCGAGGCCGCCGGCAACGGCGGCGAGGATCTCGATCACCGGATCTACCGCGGCGCGTTCGATCGCAAGCGCCGCGACTCTGGCGCGATCCTGGTCGGCGCCGGCGGCCCACCGAGGCCCGGTTACACCGACCGCGCGCGGCTCGATTTCTCGAACTACGGCGGCCGGGTCGACGTCCAGGGCTGGGGCCGCAAGGTCGCGACGCTCGACTACGGCGATCTCCAGGCCTGCGCGGGGGCCGATCGCCACTACACCGGCGAGTTCTCGGGGACGTCCAGCGCGTCGCCGATCGTCGCCGGCGCCGCCGTCCTGCTCGAGAGCATCGCGCGCTCGCGCGGTCGGGTGCTCGCGCCAGACGAGGTGCGCGCGCTGCTGCGCCGGACCGGGACACCGCAGGCCGGAAATACCCGACAGGCGATCGGCCCGCGGCCAGACCTCGGGCGCGCGGTCGTCGAGCTGCGTTGACCGATCGCGTCACGCTGGCACGCAAGCGGTGCGGCGCGCGCAGACCGTGCATAACTCGAGCGTGATCCGCCGGCCGCGACATCGGCTACGCTCGCCGCATGGTCGCGTCCTACGCTCACGGTACCAGCAGCGTCCCGCTCCTCGGCCAGACCATCGGCGAAGCGCTCCGCGCGGCGCGCGATGCTTACCCCGAGCGCGAGGCCCTCGTGGTGCGCTCGCAGGGTTATCGAGCGACGTATCGCGCGCTGTGGGACGCGGTCACCGAGGTCGCGCGCGGCCTCCTGGCGATGGACATCCAGCGCGGCGATCGCGTCGGCGTGTGGTCGCCCAACCGGTTCGAGTGGCTCGTGCTCCAGTACGCCACCGCGCGGATCGGCGCGATCCTGGTCAACATCAACCCGGCCTACAAGCCGACCGAGCTGGCGTACGTGCTGAACCAGGCCGGGGTCAGCGTGCTCGCGATGTCGCGCGGGTTTCGCCACAACGACTATGTCGCGATGCTCGCCGAGGTCCGCGGCCGGTGCTCCACGGTGCGCGCCACGATCGTGTTCGAGGACGACTGGGCCGGCCTGATCGCTGGCGGCGCGGCGGTCTCGGCGGACCGGCTCGCCGCGCGCGAGGCCGAGCTCGGGTTCGATGACCCGATCAACATCCAGTACACGTCGGGGACGACCGGCTTCCCCAAGGGCGCGACGCTGTCGCACCACAACGTGCTCAACAATGGCTACTTCATCGCGCAGACGCTGCGCTACACCGAGCGCGACCGGGTGTGCGTGCCCGTGCCGTTCTATCACTGCTTCGGGATGGTGATCGGCAACCTCGCGTGCATGACGTCGGGCGCGTGCGTCGTGGTGCCGGGCGAGGCGTTCGAGCCGCTGCTCGTGCTCGAGACCATCGCCGCCGAGCGCTGCACGTCGCTGTACGGCGTGCCGATGATGTTCATCGCCGAGCTCGAGCACCCGTCGTTCGCGTCGCACGATCTGTCGTCCCTGCGCACCGGCGTGATGGCGGGCGCGTCGTGCCCGATCGAGGTGATGCGCGGGGTCCAGGCGCGGATGGGGATGCGCGAGGTCACGATCTGCTACGGGATGACCGAGACCTCGCCGGTGTCCACCCAGAGCGCGACCGACGATCCGGTCGACAAGCGGGTGACCACGGTCGGCCGCGTCCACCCCCACGTCGAGGTCAAGATCATCGAGCCGTCGACCGGGCAGGTCGTGCCGCGCGGGACGAGCGGCGAGCTGTGCACCCGGGGCTACAGCGTGATGCTCGGTTACTGGAACGACGAGGTCGCGACCCGGACCGCGATCGACGCCGCGGGCTGGATGCACACCGGCGACCTCGCGACGATGGACGACGAGGGCTACGTCAACATCGTCGGCCGGATCAAGGACATGATCGTGCGCGGCGGCGAGAAGATCTACCCCCGCGAGCTCGAGGAATACCTCCACACCCACCCGGCGATCGCAGAGGCCCAGGTCGTCGGCGTGCCGAGTACGAAGTACGGCGAGGAGGTGATGGCCTGGGTGCGGCTGAAGGCCGGCGCCGCGGTATCGCCCGAGGAGCTCACCGCGTTCTGCACCGGCAAGATCGCGACCTACAAGATCCCGCGATACTGGAAGATCACCGAGGAGTTCCCGATGACGGTGACCGGCAAGATCCAGAAGTTCCGGATGCGCGAGCAGGCGATCGGCGAGCTCGGCCTCGCCGAGGCTGCGGCGATCCGCACAGCGTGATCGCCACGCGGGCGACGCCGCGAGGACGAGGCGCGGGCCTGGTTCACGGCGTGCGCACGCGATGCCACTCCGAGATGGGGATCCGCCCGTTGGGCGACACCGGGACCTGATAGCTGAGGTCGTCGCCGTCCAGCCTGAACTTGCGCTTCTGCTCGGTGCCGTTCCAGTTCGGGAACGCGGACTGCTCGATGCGGAACACCAGCAGGTGTGAGGCCTGGTCGATCTCGCAGTGGCCGATGTGCGAGCTCATGCCCATCGCCGCGGCCTGGTACTCGGCCGCGGACGCCTTGCCCTTGTCGTCGGAGGCGAACCTCGGGCGATCGCTGCGATAGATCTGCAACGAGTAGCGGCCGTCGTCGTCGATCATCAGCGTGCCTCGCGGCGAGCTACCGAACGCCTGGACGCGCGTGCCGTCGGGCAGCAAGTCGTCGGCGGCGGTCAGCGTCCAGGTCCCGGCGAGCGGAGAGCCCGCGGGGTGGGAGAGCGGTGGCGATGCTGGCGCGTCGCGGGGCGCTGCGGGGCCGGGCGCTGCGCGCGGGGGCGCCGAGCACGCGACCGTGAAGCCCGCCGCGAGCGCGAGCAGGCCGCCGCGACCGCGTGGTGGCGCGCTCCCCGGCGTGGCGTGGGTGGTGACCTTGACCGTGTGCTGCAAGCGGACCTCCATGTAACCGGATGTCAGGTTACGGCAATCAGCTATCACGGCATTCGGTAACCTGTCAATCAGGTGTCGCGCGCGGCGCGGCTTCGTGAGCCGGCGGCTGTCGAGGTCGCCGCGCAGGTCGCGAGCAGCCTCGCGGTCGCGTCGAGGTGTCGGGAGACGATCGACGGCCGATCCGTCACCCACGGCGTCGAGGTCGTCACCCCGGGTCGGGCGAGCCGCGCCCGGCGCGCCCAGCGGCGACGCGAAGCTGGTTGATCAGCTCCAGCACCCTGGGCGTCGGCCACTCACCTGGCCGAACTGGCGGCACCGGCAGCCCGGCGACGTGCTGGCCGGCGTCGTCGGGTGCGGCCCACGCGTCCCACGAGGTGATGACCGTGTTGCCGCCCGCGAACAGCTGACGCGCGAGGGCGTTGAGCCGTACCAGGTTGCCGTCGGCGCGATGCCCGATGAGCAGACCGGCGTCGACGGTCAGGATCAGCGGCGGCACGTCCGCGCGCCGGGTCGCCTGCAGCCAGCTGTCGAGGTACCCGGGGACCTGGCGCGGGGTCAGCGGCGGGACGGTGAACACCGCGATCGGTGGGCCAGCGGCCAGCTCCGCCGACAGCTCCGAGGCGCCGATGACGAGCAGGTTGAAGTACCGCGTGCTCCGTGCCGCGTGGGAGAGCGTGGCGAGCTCGGCGGCCACCCGCGTGTTCGCGACCGGGCCATCCACGACGATCAACGGCACGCGGCGCGCCGAGGAGGTGCCTGCGAGCCGCTCGAGCAAGCCTTCGACGTCCGGGCCCGCGCCGCTCCCGGAGCTCGCGATGGCGCCGAACGCGCGCGCGCATCGCTGTGCGAGGCTGCCGGGGCGCGCACCGGCCTGGCGGAGATCGACATACACGCCGTTGGCTGGATCGGTCGCGAGCAACGAGCGCGCGACTGTCGAGCGTCCGCTTCCGGGCCCGCCCGCGATCACGAGCGTCGTGCCGGGCTCGGCGAGCCGCGCGTCGAGATCACGGAGCAGCGCATCGAACGGTGCTCCGCGGTAAGGCGGGTCGCCGGACGCGAGGTCGGCGAACGGTTCGAGTCGAAACCCCCGCGTTTGCCACGCGGGGGCGGGAACGTCGAGCGCGGGCGGTGATGAAGCTGGACGACGCGCAGGCGTCGCGCTCGGCTTGACCGCCGACAGCGAGCCGAGCTCGCGCAGCACGCCGCGGGCCTCCCAGGCGACCGCGCGCGCGGACTCATAACGGTCGAGCGCTGACTTCGCCATGCACCTCCGCACGACGCGCATGCACGCTGCGGCAACATCAGAGGGAAGCTCTGGCGGGGCCACGACGTCCTGTTCCTGGTGGGCGACGCCGAGGCTCGCGATCGTCGCGCCGTCGAGTGGTGGTCTGCCGGTGAGCAGGTAGTAGTAGGTCGCGCCGAGCGCATACAGGTCGGTGGAGATCGTCGCCGACTCGCCCCGCCAGATCTCGGGCGCGAACCGCGGGCGCCTGGGCGCGCCGCGCGGAGATCGCCATTCCGAAGTCACCGAGCTTCGCGGCGCCGTCGCCGTTGATCAGGATGTTGCCTGGCTTCACGTCGCGGTGGATGATCCCTGACGTGTGGGCGAGCTCGAGCGCCGCAGCGAGCTGGAGGATCACCTCGGTGGCTTGCTCCGCAGCGAATGGTCCCAACTCACTCACCCTCGCGTCCGCGGACACCCCTGCGACGTACTCCATCGCGATGTAGCGGTATGAGCCATGGCGCGCGACGCTGTAGATCTGGACGACGGACGGGTGGTTGAGCTTGGCGACGTTGCGCGCCTCCGCGAGGAACCAGGCCTCGGGATCGTGCTCGGCGGGCGACCAGGTCAGCACCTTGACCGCGGTCGGGCGCAGCAGCGCCTCATCGGTCGCGAGGTAGACCACACCCATGTTGCCCCGCCCGAGCACCCGCACGAGCCGGTAGTTGCCGAGCTTGAGACCAGCCAGCTGCAACGCGTCCGTCACTGGCCTTGCTCGTCCTGCTCCTGGTAGATCTGCATCAAGACGCTCTGCACGCTGAGCACGAGCGCGGGGCTGGCGGCGACCGGAGCGCTCGGATCAAACGAGAACCTGCCCGTCGCCCAGGTCACCATCTCGCGGAGCGCGCTGTAGATGCGTGCGACGCGCGAGCGAGCTACCTCGTCGTGCGTTACCAGGCCGCGCGAGACCAGCGCGCCATCGATCGCGTCGACGTCGAAGCACTCGCGCGGCAGGTCGGCGAGCTCGAGGCGCGCCGCGGGGCTGAGCTGTGCGCTGGTCAGGAGGTAGTCGCGAAGATCGAGTGCGTTCGGCGAGGCCGCGCCGGCGATCATGCCGCGTGCGAGCTGGACCGTGCCTACCTGGGCGATCGTCGTGCAGGTCAGCACGCCCGTGCGATGCGTGCTGCGGAGAAACTCCAGCACGTCCGGCACCGAGAGCTCCTCGAGATCACCGCTGAACACCGGGCCGCTTCCCGCCGATTTGAGGGGGGTCGGGATGGGGCCAGACGGAAGCGTCGGTCGAGCGGGCGCGCGCGCGACCGCAGGTGACGGCGCGCCTGGCCCGTCCGGGGGCGCGGCCTTCGGTGGTGGCTGGGTCGAACCGGTGATCCGCTCCTTCAGCGGAATCGTCGGTACGCG
>Ga0302299_10000314_pt1 | contig 25395 bp, 19 predicted proteins | sample III_Fen_N3_4_FD_198795 | JGI IMG/M metagenome (GOLD analysis project Ga0302299, IMG submission 198795) | Peat permafrost microbial communities from Stordalen Mire near Abisko, Sweden - III_Fen_N3_4 | ecosystem: Environmental > Terrestrial > Soil > Wetlands > Permafrost | place: Sweden: Abisko...
CCGCCGGCCTCGTACCCGCCGCGCTCGGCCCACTGCACGACGGGGAACAACGTGATGCCCTGCGCCTTGAGCCAGGAGCGTTTCTCGCCGGCCGCGAAGTCCAGATAGGCCTGCGCCCAACGGCGGGGCCAGTAATCCTCGGCACGGTCGAACCCGGCGGATCCGAACCAGTCCGCCGCGGCCAGCTCGGCGGAGTCCTTGATGCCCAGCCGGCGTTGCTCGGGTGATCCGATCAGGAAGAGCCCACCGAAGGACCACCAGGCTTGCCCGCCGAGACTGGCGGGCCCCTCCTGATCGAGCACGATCACCGACCGCCCGGCGTCCGCCGCTTCGGCGGCCGCGACCAACCCGGCCAGACCGGCTCCGACAACAACGATGTCCGCGTCAGCCATGCCTCGACCCTTCCATACCTGTGTTTTCGCCCACCCGAGCGGGCACCGGGCGCGCGAGATGATCGTCTCCGCGGCCTCCCGCGGCCGTCGTCACCCGTCGGCCAGGCCCTGATGGGGGCAACCGGGAAGATCAACAGTGGCACGCCTCTGCCGATGATGTGACGCGGTGTGACGGACATCCGACCGATGATCAGCCATTCGAGGCGTCAACCGGGATGTGGTGCGCCCGTAGCATTTCCCCAACAGACCTCGGGAAGGCGGGAGCGGATGCGGTCCATGACCGAGGTGGTGGCCGGTCCGCTGCGGGCGACCCCGCGGCGTTTCCGGGTCCTGTTGGGCGTTGGCGCGGCCATCGTGGTTCTCGGCTACCTCGCGGTGCTGCTGCTTTCGTCCGGTCCAGGGCCGTCCGAGCTCGTTCGCCTCGACGGGTTCGTTCTGCTGGCCGCGTTGGTGCTGTTGGCCGACCTGTATCCACTTCTCCCCTGGATGCGCGACGTCCGGGCGAACGTCACCTTCGCCTGGTCCGCCGCCCTTTCGCTGGCTGCCGTGTTGGTCTACGGACCCGTCGCGTCGCTCTTGTTCCTGGTCAGCGGGCTGACCGCGGCGCTGTCGCGGGGCAGCGGCCGGTGGTGGCGACCGGCCTTGAACATGGTGACCTTCGGGCTGGTCGGGCTGACCGTCGCCACCTTGGCCGCCCTGCGTCCGGCCGCCAACCACTCCGGGCAACCGACCCCGCTTCAGTTGGCCGTCTGGGGTCTGGGTTTGGCCGCGGTCGTTGTGGTGCTCAACGCGCTGTTGATCGGCCTGAGCCTGACCGAACTCGGCGTGACCACGTGGCCCGAGCAGTACGAACGGTTCGGCAAGGCGGTGCGGATCTGGGGCGTCAGCCTGATCACGGCACCGCTGCTGGCGGCCATGGCGCTGGACGGGCCGTGGGCGCTGCCGTCCATGGCGCTGATCATCGTGTCGCTGAACCATCTGAGCCGGACGATGTTCCGCAGCACCGCCCAGGCGCGAACCGACCCCTTGACCGGGCTCGCGAACCGGTTGACCCTGATCAGGCGGCTCTCCGCCCGCATCGGCAGGCTGGACAGCGACAGCCCGACGGTCACGCTGATGCTCATCGACCTCAACCGGTTCAAGGCCGTCAACGACACCTACGGGCACCTGGTGGGTGACGAGGTCCTGCTCGCGGCGGCTCACCGGCTGCAGGCCGCGGCGGCGTCCACCGACCTGGTCGCCCGGTACGGCGGCGACGAATTTGCCGTTGTGCTCGGTCCGCGGACCACCCGCGCCGAGGTCGCCCTGGCCGCCGACCGGTTCCGCGCCGCGCTGACCTGCTCCGTGCAGGTCGCCGGCGCGGTGATCGCCCTCGGCGGGTCGGTCGGGATCGCGGAGACATCCGATCCGCGGATGGATGTCCTTGGCCTGGTCGAACAGGCCGACCGTGACATGTACCGGGCCAAGTGGAGCGCCGACCACGGCACCGACCGGGTTCCCGGCGTTCCCGGCGTTCCCGGCGTTCCCGGCGTTCCCGGCGTTCCCGGCATTCCCAGCGTTCCCGGTATTGCCAGAGCCGCCGGCGCCGATGCGGTGACCGCCGTTCAGGCCGCACCCGACGCTCGGGGTGCGGCCGCCCCGATCCGGCCGCGGCAGCCGGTCTGGAGCAGCACCGTGCAAGGCTCCGCTTCCGGACCCGCAGCGGGTTGGCCCGCAGTGCAGTGGTCGAGGTCGCCGTGGGTGGGGGCCTGGTCGGGTTCCGGTTCCGGGTCCGGGTGGGAGTCTCTGCCCGACCTGCGCGAGTCGGGTGCGGGCAATGCCCAGTGAGCCGCGTCCACCCGGCGGGCGACCACCGGTCCGTGGGCGGGACCGGTGAACGAATCTGCGGCCACGGTCAGCGATCAGGTCAACCCCGTCGACGCGCCCCTGGACCTGACGCCGGAGGCCTTCCGCTGGTGGCTGGCCGGTTGCGTCGCCGGGGTGTGCGCGGCGTTCACCGCACTGCTGATGCTCGCCCCCGGTCCAGATCTCGTGACGATCCTGCGCGAACCCGCGATGCTCATCCTGATCGTCCTGGTGCTGCTCGCCGACCTGTATCCGCTGGTTCCGTGGATGCGGGAGTCGAACCCCTTCGACGAGTTCATCCTGTCCACCCCGCTGTCCCTCGCCGCCATGCTGGTGTTCGGTCCTCGGGCCGCGGTGGTGTTCCTGCTCGCCGGAGCGGCCATGACCATCGCGATGCGGATGGTCTGGTGGCGCGTGGTGCTCAACATCTCGCTCTGGGGCATCCAGGGGGCCGCCGCCGCCGGTGCCCTCGTCCTGATCACCGGGTCATTTGACTGGAGCGCGCCGATCCCGGTATGGCTGATGCTGCCGATCAGCGGTGTGCTCGCGCTGGTCATCGAAACCCTCAACGTGGTGCTGGTGGGCGCGTCGCTGACCCTGGTGGGCGCCATCACCTGGGCCGAACATCTAGCGGACTGGCGGCGCCAGATCACGATCGGCTCGCTGGCCCTGACCGCGCCGATCCCGGCCGTGCTGGCCCTGCACGCGCCCGGTCTGTTGCCGCTGCTCGCGCCGGCGATGGTGGCCGCACAGTCCGGGCTTCGCGCCGTCGCGTCCCGCACCACGCAGGCCGGCGCCGACCCGCTCACCGCGGTCGCCAATCGCGCGACGCTCCTGGCGAGGATGCGGCATCGCATGTCCCGTCCCGGAGGTGCGAAGGACCCGGTGACGCTGCTGCTGGTCGACGTCGACAGCTTCAAGCAGGTCAACGACGCCCATGGCCACCTGGCCGGGGACCGGGTGCTGGTCGAGGTCGCGCGGCGCCTGGAGGAGGCCACCCGCTCCACCGATCTGGTGGCCCGGTTCGGTGGTGACGAATTCGCCATCCTGCTCGGCGCCGACGCGACGGCGACCAGAACGGCCGAAGCGGTCGCCGACCGCATCCGCCGGGCGGTTGCCGGCCCCATCGTGATCGGTCAGCAGACCGTGGTCGTCGGGGTGTCGGTGGGATCGGCCGTCGGGACCGGGGATGCGCGGGAACTGTTGGCCGCAGCGGACGCCCAGCTGTACCGCGCGAAGGCCGTCCGCCCGGCGCCGGGTCCCGCCACCGCGGGCCGGGCGCCGGTCGCCCCGGCCGGGCCAGGGTCGGTGGCGGACACCGACTGGGACTCTCCGGTGGTGAGCGTGACCCGTCCGCCGGAATCCGGTGTCATCTCCGCCGTCTGATGTTTCCGCCGGTGGCGTTGACCGGGTGCGGACTTCCCGGCCGGCGGCCTGTCGATCCACCGACCGGATTCGGTCGGCGGGTCAGCGCGGGCCGCCGTGGACCCGCCGAAGGATCCGTTGGTCCGCGCGTCGGCCGGCGTGGCGAACACCTGCGCGGGTCGAGGACAGCTCGCGCCGGATCTCCCACTGCCGGAGTCGCGTGCCGTGGCGATCCGATCGGGCACCAGAATCAGAAGGGGCCGGTGGAGTCGGCTCAGTGCGTGAGCCCTACCGAGCCCTCGACGCGACCGGCGGCCGGCAGGTGTGCCACGATCGAACCCAGCGGCACACGCTGGCACACCCACGGAGAAGGGATCGGGAATGACCGATCAAGCCGCCGAATCCGGCTCGTTGGACCTCAGCACACTGGAGCCGTTGGGCGCAGGCCCGACCCGCACCCACGTGGTGGAACACCTCGCCGACTACGGTCGGTTCCGCCTGCTCATCGACGGCAAGGAGGTGGCCGTGCTCGACTATCGGCGGCTGCCCGGCAAGTGGAACCTGGTGCACACCTACACCGAGCCGGCAGCCCGCGGTTACGGTGTCGCCGGCGAGGTGGTCAGGGCCACGCTGGACGCCGCGCGCGAGGAAGGCGTGCACGTCATCCCGACCTGCCCCTACGTGGAATGGTGGATCGAGAAGTATCCCGCATACGCGGATCTCGTCGCCACCGAATGACGGCACCGGCCCCGGGCGAGCCGGGACCAACCGCGGGGCCGCCGGCCGGCCGGCCGGACCCGGATCCAGCCGCCGAAACCACCTCGGTGGACCCCGACCCGTCCGGCCGCACACCACCGGCTGACCCGGGCGCGTTCGGCGCGGACTGGGATGCCGCGCTCGATGCGGCCCTGGACGAATTTGATCGCCCGCAGGACGGGTCCACCGACCTTGCCGGTTCGGCGGCGCCGGGCACCGCTGGCACCGCCGACGGTCCCGCGGGGAACGGCGTCGATCCCGGCGGCCGGCGACGGGCCGGGCTCCGAGCGTCGCTGACGACCTTGTCCGCCCGGATGATGACCGAGCGGGCGTTTCGTGGCACCGGAGCCCCCGGAGCGACGGCCGATGAGCGGGCCGCCGAGACGGGTGCCACGGGCCAGGCGGAGCCCGGCCGTCCCTATCACTCGCCGTTCAATTGGGGCTTCTTCGGCGGGCTCGGCCTCGTCCTCGCGTACGTCACCTATCTGGTGCTGGACACGATCCGCGACACGCTGCTCCTGCTGGCGATCGCCACCCTGCTCGCGATCGGGTTGAATCCGCTGGTCAGCCTGCTCGAGCGGCACGGGGTGCGGCGGGGCGGGGCGGTGGCGCTGGTGTTCATGGCGTTGCTGGCGGTGATCACCGCTGCGGTCTTCGCGATCATCCCGCCGATCGTCACGGAGCTGATCTCCTTCGTCGGGTCGGTGCCCCAGCTGATCAACGACCTGCAGCACAACCCCACCGTGCAGAGCCTGGACCAGCGGTTCGGGCTGCTGGAGGCCCTGCGCAATTCGAACATCGTGCAGAGCCTGGGCAGCGGCGCCGCCGGTGGGATCCTGAACGCCAGTTTCGTCGTTGCCTCGATCTTCATCGACCTGGTCATCATCCTCATCCTGACCCTGTACTTCCTGGCGGGTTTCCCGCGGATCAAGGCCGCGGCGTACCGGCTGGTGCCGGCCACCCGCCGCCCACGGGTGATCGATCTCGGCGATCGCATCCTCAAGCAGATGGGCGGCTACCTGTCCGGCGCGACGATCATCGCGCTGCAGGCGGGGCTGATCGCCGGCATCTTCGCTTCGATCATCGGCCTGCCCTACCCGTGGGCGATCGCCCTGGGCGCCGCGGTACTGGACTTCATCCCGGTGGTCGGCCCGATCATCATCGGCGTCTCGATGACCCTGCTCGGGTTCACCCAGTCGCTGGCGGTCGGCATCATCGCCGGCGTCTTCTACCTGTGCCAGCATCTGTTCGAGGCCTACTGGCTGTACCCACGGGTGATGCGCCGCGCCGTGGAGATCTCCACCGGTGCCGTGGTGGTGGCCATCCTGATCGGTGCCGCATTGCTCGGCGTGACGGGCGCAATCCTGGCCGTCCCGGTGGCCGCCGCCATCATGCTGATCGTCCGTGAAGTGATCATGCCGATGCAGGAGGGTTCGTGACCGACCGGTGGCGGCACCTCGAGGTGGCCGACCAGTACGGCCGCCGGGCGATCGTGACCGGCGCGAACACCGGGCTGGGATACGTCAGCACGTTGGCGTTGGTCCGCGCGGGGGCCGAGGTGGTGATGGCGGTACGCGACCTCGACCGCGGTCAGGTCGCCGCCCAGCGGATCCGCAAGCAGGAACCCGAGGCGAAGCTGCGGGTCATCCATCTGGACCTGGCCAGCCTGGCGTCCGTGTACGACTTCGCCCAGGCCCAGGTGGACGACGGACCGGTGGACATCCTGATGAACAACGCCGGCGTCATGCTGGTGCCGACCCGCGAGCGCACCGCCAACGGCTTCGAGCGGCACATGGGGATCAACCACCTGGGTCATTTCGCGTTGACGGCCCGGTTGCTGCCGGCCCTGCTGCGCTCGCCCGGCGCCCGGGTGGTGTCGGTGACCTCGCTGACCTACGCGCGGGTCGGCCCGCTGGATCACGGCCTCGGCCTGACCGGCGACTACACCCCGATGCGGGCCTACGGGCAGTCCAAGCTGGCGGTCGCCGTGTTCGGGCTGGAACTGCAGCGGCGGTTGCACGCGGCCGGGCTGCCGGTGACCTCGGTGCTCGCCCATCCGGGATGGTCGGCCACCGCCGAGACCCAGCCGAACGACGACGCCGCCCGGTCGGTCCGGCTCGCCCGCCGGGCGACGGCGATCCTCGGATCGCCTCCGGCACAGGGCGCCAGGGCGCAGGTCTACGCGGCGACGGCAGCGAGCCTGGCCGGTGGGGAGCTCGTCGGACCGCGGTGGCTCGGCCGCGGCGCACCCGCCGCAGCGACGTTGGCCGCCGTCGCCGCCGATCCCGTTGCCGCGCGGTGGCTGTGGAACGAGTCCGCGCGGCTGACCGGGGCGGATCCCGGACTGGGAACAACGTGATGATCGAGCTGCCGGACGCTGCGGGCGACGAGGCCGACAGGTCCCGGCCGACGGCTGGCGGTATCGGCGGCATCGGCGGCATCGGCGGCACCGGCGGCACCGAGCCGCGTTCGAAGGTGATCTCCTGGCACGATCCGCACACCCTGGCCGAGGCGGGCCGAACGCTGACCGGCGCCGACTTCCTCCGCCGGATGGCCGCGAGGATCCTTCCCGCCCCGCCGATCGCGGAGTTGATGGGCATGACGATCAGGTCGATCGACGTCGGGGATGTCGTCTTCGAGTGCGAACCGGACGAATCGACCTACAACCCCCTCGGCATCGTGCACGGCGGTCTGGCCTGCACGCTGCTGGACACCGTCACCGGGTGCGCGGTGCACAGCACCCTGCCGGTCGGGGTGGGCTACGCCTCGCTCGAGATCAAGGTCAACTACCTTCGCCCGATCCACGGCGGGACACCGATCCTCGCGCACGGGTGGGTGACCAAGCCCGGACGCCGGGTCGCCTTCGCCGACGCGGATCTGCGCGATCCGTCCGGGGTGCTGCTGGCCACCGCGTCGTCGACCTGCCTCGTGGTGGCCGGTTGACGGCCGGTTATCCGGTCACGCCGGCGGGGGTGAACCGCCGACGTGACCTGCCGATATCGGTGGCGCTCAGCCCTGCGGACGCGGCCGGCGAACGATGACCACCAATGCCGCCCCGATCAGCGCGGCCGCGAGTCCAAGGGCGGCCCAAACCCAACCGGACAGCCCGGACGAGCTGCCCGTCGTGGTCGCCGCCGCGGACGGTGCCGCACTGGACGATGCCGCACTGGACGATGCCGCACTGGCCGGCGCCCCGGCCAGGGAGGCGGTGGCACCCGCCGAGCCGGATGGCGCGGTCACCGGAACGGTCGCTCCGCCGCCGGGGATGGTGACCGCGGCGCCGGCCAGCTCGAAATGGATCTCGCCCTGGACCGGATGCCCGTCCGCCGAGACCACCCGATAGGCGATCAGGTAGGGACCGGACTGGGTCAACGGGCCGACATCGTTCGTCACGACGTTGCTGTCGATCGTCGGCGCCCCGCTGGCGTGCGGCTGACCGTCCGGGCCGGTGACCGTCACAATGGGTTCGAAGTCCTGCACCGGCTGATCGAAGGTCAAGGTGACCGTCGTCGGCGCCGCTGACAACGTCGACCCGTCCGTCGGATCGCTGCTGATCAGCACGTTGTGCGCGGCGGCCGGGCCGGCCAGCCCCACCGCTGCCGCGATGGCCAGCAGCAGAACAACCGCCAACCGGCCCAGCGTCCGGAGCGGCCCTGACCGCGAGCGGGGACCGTGCATCGTCATGCCCCGCCTCTCGCCGACGGCCGCCGGCGTAGCGCGATCGCGCCGACCAGCAGAGCCGCCGACCCGACGACGATGCCGACGACGGCCAGGATCACGGCGGTCGAATTCGATCCGTCGGTGATCTGGGAGTTGCTGGCCGCGGCCGACACGGTGGAATCGGCGGTCGCCTCCGAGGCCGCGGCTGGTTCCTCCGATGGGTGGCTGGACGCGGCTGCAGCCGTGCCTGGAGCCGCGCCGTCACCCGCGGCCTCGACGGTCAGTGTCGGTACCGGGTGTTCGGGTTCGGCTCCCGACGCGGGGGTCGGTTCGTCCCATTTCACGATGGTGCCGTCGTCGTAGGTCTGGGTGACGGGGAACTGCAGCGACTCGACGGCCGGGACCGGGCCGGCGGAGATCTCGAATTCGGCGAACTCGCCGGGTCCGATCCGGGTCGCGGATTCGGCGGCCCAGGTCACCGAGGTGACGGCTTCCTTGATGGTGATATCGCCTTCCGTGACGGGTGCCGGCAGGGTCTGCTTCTTCGGCGTGACGGTCCACCCCGGCACCGCCTTGACGGAGACGTCGGCGAACGGGTGTCCGGCGGGCAGCCGGACGGTCACCCCGACGGTGCCGGCGGTCTCCGATTCGTTGGGGACGTGAAAGGTCAGGTTGACAGATTCCTCGCCGGCCGATGCGGTCGTGGGGGTGACCGCGACGTGCGCGGCGGCGGTTCCGGCGCCCACCAGCAGGCCGGCAGCGGTGGCGGTGATCAGGGTCAGGAGGCGTCGCGGGCGGTGCCCGCGGCGAGACTGGCGTGACATGGCTGTCCTTCGTGACATGGGAGAGGTCGGTTGCTGACGGCGCGGGGTCCGGACGGCTGACCGCAGCGCGGCCGTGCTCGACCGGCCCGGGGCCGTCGCGGCGGTGGTCGCCGGCGGCATGGGGGCGGCCGGCGTCAAGGGCGGCCATCACCAGGCAGGCGGGGCCGCCGCGAGGACCGCCCCGGGCGGGAGGACCTGGCGGCGGGGCCGCCGGGTGTGGTGGTGACGAGTTGGTCAGGCCGTGGTGGGCGGTCCGCGCCGGGACACCGAAGCGGCGAGCCGCGCACCGCTGCCCGGGCCGGGGCGATGGCCGATGAACGCGGTCCAGGACGGCGCGAGCCAGACCTGCCGGGTGGAACGAGCGCTCGCCAGCACCCGGTACAGCGCGGCGAAGAGCTGGAACAGGGTCCTCTCGCCGGCCGTCATCAGCCAGGCGGACGCCAGCGCGGCGATCAGATGGAAGGCCACCATCCGTGGCAGGTCGGGGTGGTCGGGGCCGTGCGACGTCACCTGGAACAACAGGTGGAAGACGAGCTGACTGCCGGCCAGCATTGCCGTGATCTCCAACCCGTTGCGCCGGCGATCGGCCAGGCCGGAGACGGTCCCGCCGACCAGCAGGGCCACGCTCAGCAGCACCGCGGGATCGGGGGGATGACCGCCGCCGGAGCCATGCGCCAGCGTGGCCAGCAGCGTGGCGAGCATCGCGAACACCGAAGCCCGCAGCACCCGCCAGCGCAGGGTCGTCGGCGCTTGCACGCCGTCAGGCTACGGGACGGGTCCGAATGTTCCGGTTCGTGCCCGGTCCGACCGGCGCCTCGGACCGCGCAGCCGGCCGGTTATGCCGTCGACGGGCCGACCAGGAAGGTCATCAGTTCGGCGTCCACGTGATCCAGGTCGGAGCCCACGGCATTCAGGGTGGCCCGTCGGGTACCGGGCGGCATCGACGCCGTCGCGTCAACGGCCGCGCCCAGATCGGTGAGCCGGGCCAGCGCCGAATCGCTGAACCGCACAACGGACATGTCCCCGCTGCGCCGCGAACGAAGGTCACCGACCGCCGAGGCCAGGCCGGCGATGCGGGCGCGTGCCGGACCCGTCGGCCCGCGATAGGCCGCGACGTCCTCGACCGCGACCCCCAGCTGGCGGGCTCGCTGGTCGTCCAGCAGCCCGCGGACCGAGGTGGAAGCCCGCATCACCCCGGCCGCCACCAACGGGCCAGCGACTCTGATGGCGGTGACGACCCGCAGCACGGTCCGCGGATCTGTCACCGTGGTGAGCAATCCCGGGCGCTTGGGGTGCCCGGATGGCTTCGTGGACTTCTTGCTCTTCTTGCGGCCGAATGCCACGGTGCTCCCCTCCTCAGGCCGGCGACCGGCGGTCAGGGCTCAGCGTAGAGGGGCGCAGTTCACCGGCGCATCAGGGAGGCACATCAGCGATGCGGCGGGGGGGCCCGCGCTCGCCTTCTCTCAGCCGCGCCGGCCTTCTCCCAGCGGCGCTCGCCTACTCTGGGCCGCCCTCGCCTACTCTGGGTGGTGATGATCTCACCAGTTCGGATCCGGCCGGCACGCGCGCCTTCGTCGCCCGGCGCGGGTCGCCGCGCCGAATCGCGCCGGTGAGTGTCGGCGACGCGCTCGGCGTCGGCACGGGTCCGGATATCACGCCCTCGCGGGACGGCCCGCCGGACGTCCGGCTGGGGCCCTCCGCGGCCGGCCGATGCCCGCGGCGGATCCACCTCGACGCGGCCAGGCCGGAAGCGCGTCCCGGCCCGAGCACCGGCGCACAGCGCGCGTTGACGGAGCTCATCGAGCACCGCCGGCGTGTCCTGCTCACCGTTCGAGGGGCTCTCGGTGAGCTCGTCGCCGTGCCGTGCGATCTGGGTGATCCTGCGTCGGCCGATCGTCTCGGGCCGGTCGTCGTGGGTCCGCGGCTCGCGGCCGGCGTCCGCTCCGGTGCTCCGGACGTGCTGGTATGGGCCGACGACGGGTATGTCCCCGTCATCATCCGGGCGCACCGCACGCTGCAGGGTGGCCGGGGGGCACAGTGTTCACCGGTGAGCGACCCGTCCTCGGTGCAGCTCGACCCGGGCCGCCGGGCTCGACGGAATCGGTCGGACACCCTCGCGCTGGCCCATCACTACCGGCAACTGACCGATCTCGGGTGGGCGGCAGGATCGCCCCGCGGCGGGGTGATCGGCCTGGGCGGTGGCACGGAGGGCGACGCCGGCGACGACGCCGTCATCGTCTGGTACGACCTGGACATGGCGGAAGCGTCCGTGCTCGTCGACTACGACCGCCGCTTCGCCGACCGGCTGAACGTCGCCCGGGCCGCGGCAGCCGGCGGGGAACTCGCCTGGCCGTCGCGGATCGCCGAATGCCGGCGCTGCCCGTGGTGGCCGGAGTGTTCGGCGGAGCTGGCAGCGGCCGGGGACGTGTCGCTGCTGGTGATCGGCCCGGATGCGGCGGCCTTGCGAGCCGCGGGCGTCCGCACGGTCGATGAGCTGGCCGACCTGCCCGCAGCGCTCGCCGGCGCACTCCGCCTGCACGCCGGATCGGCGGGCCAGGCAAGGGTCCGGGCGCGCGCCTGGCAGCGGGGCGTACCGCTGGTCCGGATCGGGCAGGGCGGCGCGGTCAAACGGGCGGACGTCGAACTCGACGTCGACTCCGAGTCCTACGGCCAGGACGGCGCCTATCTCTGGGGCACCTACCTGTCCGGTGCGGACGTCGGCCTCCCGCAGGGGTACCGGCCGTTCGCCACCTGGCAACCGCTGCCGTCCGCCGCCGAAGGCGAGATCTTCGTCGACTTCTACCGGTATCTGCAGCAGGTCGGGCAGGCGGCGGCCGCTCGGGGCCGCACCTTCGCGGCGTTCTGCTTCGCCCGAGCCGCGGAGGAACGGTGGATGCGGACCATGCCCCGACGGCATCCCGCCGTCGCCGGCATGCCGTCCGAGCGGGAGGTGGCCGCCTTCTGCGGCTCGGCGGAGTGGGTGGACGTGCACGCCGAACTCAAACGGCTCTTCGTGCCCACCGGCTCGCTGCGGCTGAAGTCCGTCGCCGCCGCGCTCGGGTTCTCCTGGCGAGATCCGGAGCCGGGCGGGGAGAACTCGATGGCCTGGTACCTGGCCGGCGTCGACCCCGCCGTCGGGCCCCCGTCGGGGCGCGGCGATGAGTCGATGAAGCTGCGTGTCCTGCACTACAACGAGGACGATGTGCGGGCCACCCTCGCGGTGCGTCGCTGGCTCAGCGAAAACGGCGGAGCGCTGCCGACCGCGGCCGAACTCGCCGCCGCCCCGTCGTTCTCTCCCGGCTCCGACCGGCCGTGGGGCTCGGACTGCCCGTCGCGCTCGGACCGCTCGCCGCAATCCCCCGGAATCACCGCGGGGGCATCCGGAGCGCACCGTCCAACCGGATGACCTCGCCGTTCAAATAGTCCTGGGCCGCCAGCGACAGCACCAGGGCGGCGTACTCGTCGGCCCGGCCGAACCGTTGCGGGAATGGCACGTTCGCGGCCAGCGCCAGCCGGAACTCCTCGGTCACCCTGGCCAGCATGGGCGTGTCGAGGATGCCCGGCGCGATCGTCATCACCCGGATGCCGAACTGCGCCAGGTCGCGGGCTGCCGGCAACGTCATGGCCGCCACTCCGCCCTTGGACGCCGCGTAGGCGACCTGTCCGACTTGACCGTCGAACGCGGCGACCGACGCGGTGTTGACGATCAGGCCGCGCTGCCCGGCCTCGTCGACCGGGTCGGTGGCGGCGATCGCCTCGGCGGCCAGTCGCAGCACGTTGAACGTGCCGATCAGGTTGATCGTGACGACCCTGGTGAACAGGTCAAGGTCGTGTGCACCCCTGCGGGACAGCACCCGCCCGGAGGTGCCGATGCCGGCGCAGTTGACCGCCAGCCGCAGTGGGGCCGTCCCGGTCGCTCGCGAGATGGCGGCCGCGACGTCCTCGGCCCTGGTGACGTCACCGTCCTGGGCCAGGATCGACGATCCGGTGGGCCGGCCGGCATGCTGCCATCCGGTGGCGAGGTCCAACCCGACGACGTGCACGCCGGCGCCGGCCAGCGCGGCCGCGGTCGCTGCCCCCAACCCTGACGCGGCCCCGGTGACGACAGCGGACGAGCCAAGGATCTGCATCGACTGCTCCGTGTTCTCCCGTGCGCACGGCACGTGGCTGGTTGATCCGTCGGATGACGCCTGGTGACCCCGCCGGATCACGCAGCGTCGTGCGACCGGCCCGGCCGGTCGAAGGCGAGGGTAGCTCCCACCGGGCCGGTCCGACGGTTCGGCGGTGCCGCGCCGGCCGCCCGGGTTCCTGTCGATCGCCCGGCGGGTGTCCGGTGCCGATGACCGCGGAGGTGGCCGAGCATTCCCGCGTTCGAGCGACACACCGTGCTCGAACGCCAGTTGACCGTGCCCGAATTGACGTCACGGCGATCGGCGGCGAGGCTGGCCCCGTCGGCCTCAGGCCGGTTTTCGGCTGGAGACTGGTCGGCCCGACGACCGCGGAGGTAATGGTGTTCCTGCTCCGGAAGCCCATCATGGCGGTGTCGGACAGCGCTGCCGTCCGTACCGCGGTGTCCAGGGCCCCGATCACCCGCTCCGTGGTCGACCGGTTCGTCGCGGGCGAGACAACGGCCGACGCGGTTGCCGCGGTCGCCGATCTGCACGCGCACGGCCTGCAGGTCACGCTGGATCATCTCGGCGAGGACACCACCGACCGCTCGACTGCCGACGCCACCGTCGATGCCTACCTGCACGTCCTCGAGGCGCTGGCCGCCGCGGGACAGGTCGCGGGCTCGGAGCTGTCGGTGAAGCTCTCGGCGGTCGGCCAGGCACTGCCCGCCGCAGACGACCTCCCGGGCGGCGGTCATGCGTACGCCCTCGCGGGCGCGCGGCGGATCGCCGAGGCAGCATACAGCAGCGGCGCTCGGCTGACCCTGGACATGGAAGATCACACCACCGTCGACAGCACCCTGGAGGTGCTGGCCGTTTTGCGCAAGAACCACCCGGATGTGGGCGTCGCCATCCAGGCGATGCTGCTGCGCACACCCAGGGACCTGCACGAGCTGACCGGGCCAGGATCGCGGGTGCGGCTGGTCAAGGGTGCCTACGACGAACCCTCCGACGTCGCCTTCACCGAACCGGCGCAGATTGATCTCGCATACGTGCGGGCGCTCAAGGTGCTGATGAGCGGCAAGGGCTATCCGATGATCGGCTCGCACGACCCCCGGATGGTCGCGATCGGCGCCAAGCTGGCCGCCGACGCCGGGCGCACGCCGAACCGCTGGGAGCACCAGATGCTGTTCGGTATCCGGCCGGAGGAGCAACGCCGGCTGGTCGCCGCCGGCCGGACGGTCCGGGTGTACATCCCCTACGGCTCGGACTGGTACGGGTATTTCACCCGCCGACTGGCCGAGCGACCGGCCAACCTGCTGTTCTTCCTCCGCTCGATGGCCGGCCGTGGCTGACCCCCCGCCGCGGACCCCTTCTCCGCGCGGGCCCCTGCTCCGCGCGGATCAACTTCGACCGCGCGGCTGAACTCGTTGACTTCAGTACCACCGTTCACAAACGAGGGGAGTTGATCCGCGCAACGGAAGTTGATCCGCGCGGGGGGGCGGCGGGGGAGGGGGGCGAGGCGGTCGGCTGCGCCGGACGATCATGGACAGCGCACCGGGGACCGTCCGGGTGACGTCAGCGCCGCCCCTTCGCTGATCTCCGCACCGCACACCACGTCAGGAGCCCGATATGGATGCGATCACCCACCCGCCGACCCCGGTCAACGAACCCGTGCTCGACTACGCCCCCGGCTCCCCGGAGCGGGCGGCGCTGACGGCGGCGCTGGCCGCCGTCACCGGGCCGGTCGAGCTCGGCGCGGTCATCAACGGGACGTCCCGGCGCCCCGGCGGTGAGCCGTTCGACGTCGTCGCCCCCTTCGACCACCACCGCGTCCTGGCCACTTCCGCCAACTCCACCCAGGCCGACGCCAAGGACGCCGTCGCCGCCGCCCGGCAGGCCGCTCCCGGCTGGCGCGCGATGGATATCGACGCCCGGGCGGGCATCCTGCTCCGGGCGGCGGACCTGCTCGCCGGGCCGTGGCGGGCGCGGATCAACGCCGCGACCATGCTCGGCCAGGCGAAGACCGCGTACCAGGCGGAGATCGATTCGGCCTGCGAACTGGCCGACTTCTGGCGGTTCAACGTGCATTTCGCCCGGCAGGTGCTGGCCGAGCAGCCGATCGCCAACTCGCGCGGCATCTGGAACCGCACTGACCACCGGCCGCTGGAGGGGTTCGTGTACGCCGTCACCCCGTTCAACTTCACCGCGATCGCCGGGAACCTCCCGACCGCGCCGGCGCTGATGGGCAACGTCGTGGTGTGGAAGCCGTCGATCACCCAGCAGCTGGCCGCTTCGTTGATCATGGACCTGCTGCGGGAGGCCGGACTGCCCGCCGGCGTGATCAACATGCTGCCGGGCCACGGACCGGAGATCTCCGAGGTGGTGCTCGCGCACCCCGACCTGGCCGGGATCCACTTCACCGGCTCGACCCGGGTGTTCCAGGGGCTGTGGACCTCCGTCGGCGCCAACATCGCGGGCTACCGGTCGTATCCGCGACTGGTCGGGGAGACCGGCGGCAAGGACTTCATCGTGGCCCACCCGTCGGCCGACGTCGACGTGCTGCGGACCGCCATGGTCCGGGGGGCGTTCGAATACTCCGGCCAGAAGTGTTCCGCGGCATCGCGGTCCTATGTGCCCGCGTCCCTGTGGCCCGCGCTGAAGGACAGGCTGATCGCCGAGACCGAGGAACTGACGATCGGTTCCGTCGAGGACTTCAGCAACTTCACGAGCGCCGTCATCGACGATCGGTCGTTCGGTCGGCTCAAGGCGGCCATCGATCGCGCGCACGCGACGGACAGCATCACGGTGCTCGCCGGCGGCTCCTACGACGACGATATCGGCTACTTCGTCCGGCCCACCCTGCTGCTGGGCACGGATCCGCGCGACGACATCTTCTGCACCGAGTACTTCGGACCGATCCTGTCGATCCACGTGTACCGCGACGACGATTTCGCCTCGATCCTGACCGACGTCGACACCGCGTCTCCCTACGCGCTGACGGGTTCGATCATCGCCCGGGACCGGGCGGCGGTGGAACAGGCGAGCGGTGCACTGCGGTTCACGGCCGGCAACTTCTACATCAACGACAAGCCGACCGGCGCGGTCGTCGGGCAGCAGCCCTTCGGCGGGGCCCGGGCCTCCGGGACGAACGACAAGGCGGGATCGGCGGCGAACCTGATGCGCTGGACGTCGCCGCGGTCGATCAAGGAGACGTTCGTGGCGCCGACGTCGGTCGGGTATCCGCACCAGCGGGCTGAGTGACCCACTCTCCCGGTTCCGCGCGGATCAACACCGACGGCGCGGATTAACACGCCGACTTCGGTACTGCTGATGCAGGAGTCAACGGGTTCGGCCGCGCCGGGGCCGGGGATGGGCGACCCTTTCAGCTCGGCTGGACCAGCACGGCCACCGTCCGGGCCGGAACCGTGACCGTGCCGCCGCCGACGACGGTCCGTTCCCGCACCACCGGATCCGATCCCGCCGCCTGCACCGGGCTCAGCGAGAGGCTGCCGGCTCGGGCGACCGGGACGACCTGCTCGGACGCGGCGGCGTTGAAGAGGACCACGATCCGATCCAGCGCCGGGTCGACGTCCGGGCCGACCGTGTCGTCCAGCACCATGACGATGACGCCGGGCGGCTGGTCCGGCCCGCCCAGCGGGAACGACAGCTTGGTCCTGATCAGGGCGGCCGAACCCAGCCGGAACAGCGGCGAGGAGAACCGCAGCGCCAGCAGGTCCTGCGCGGCCGCGGTGGCCGCTCCGATATCGCCCGGCGTCGGCGGCGCGACGCCGGCCAGCAACGGCCTCATGAACGGCCATCTCGCCTCGTTGTCCGCCTTCGGCGGCAGGCCGGAGCCGAAGGTGCTCTGCCGACCGGTCCAGTCGATCCGGTTGAACCAGTCGCCGGAGTTGTAGGAGTTACGGTCCAACGACTTCGAGCGCAGCAGGTCGTTCCCGGCATGCCAGAGCACCGGGCCCTGGCTCAGCGCGGTGGTGGCCAGCGACACGGTGTTCATCCGCACCCGATCGGCCATCGAGGTCGAGGCGGGCAGCTTCAACATCAGTGAGTCGAACAGCGTCTCGTTGTCGTGCGCGTCGACGTAGCTGATCACCTCGGACGGTTCGGCGGTGTAGCCGGCCGGCGAGCCGTTGAAGTCGATCTGGGCGCCGGTGACGGCGGCGCCGGTGCAGTCGATGAACTCGAACCCGGCCAGGTTGCCGGCCAGCCCGACCTTGATCAGGTCCTGATAGTGCAGCAGCCGGGACTTCTGGTGCGCCGTCGTTCCGTTCGCGGGAGAGGTGTTCGGGTCGGTCAGCAGCCCGGAACCGAACCCCTGGACGGAAGGATCGGAGTCGAAAGGTGAACCACCGCGGACCGCGTCCCTGAGCCGGTCGCTGAACGTCGCGATCCCGGTGCCGGCCATGTTGGCCTGGGTGGCCTGCACGAAGCGGGCGTTGTCGGCGATCTCGCCGAAGTTCCAGCCCTCGCCGTACAGGAAGATCTTCTTCCCGTCGACGCCGTCCCGGCGCGGGGTCAGCTGATCCAGTGCCGCCCTGATGTTGAGCAGGTTCTGTTTGCTGTGGTGGCCCATCAGGTCGAACCGGAACCCGTCGACCTTGTACTGCGTGGCCCAGGTCACCAGTGAGTCGATCATCAGCTTTTCCATCATGGCGTGCTCGGAGGCGGTGTTCGCGCAGCAGGTCGACGTCTCCTGCGCCCCGGTGGCCGAGAGCCGTTGGTAGTAACCGGGAACGACCCGGTCCAGCACCGAATTCGGATCCTGACCTGATGCCGCGGTGTGGTTGTAGGCGACGTCCATCACCACCCGCAGACCGATGCCGTTGAGCCCGGCCACCATCGCCCGGAACTCGCGGGTGCGCCCGGCACCCTCCGGGTCGGTCGAGTACGAGCCCTCCGGGGTGGTGTAGTGCAGCGGGTCGTATCCCCAGTTGAAGCCGTCCCGGTCGGCGACCGCGCCGACGCACGCCTGCTGCTGCCAGCCGTCCGGCGGATAGCTCCGCAGGTCGCACCGCGGGGTCGCCTGCGCCGACCGGTTCTCCTCGATCGTCGCGATGTCGAACGCGGGCAGCAGGTGCACCGTGTTCAGCCCCGCCTCGGCCAGCGCGGCCAGGTGCTGCATCCCCGCGGACCGGCGGTCGGCGAACGCCAGGTACGTCCCCCGATTCCGCTCCGGGACGGTCGTGTCGTTGATGGAGAAGTCGCGGATCTGCAGCTCGTAGATCGTCGAGTCCTCCGGCTGCGCCAGGACCGGCTTGGCCAGCGAGTGCCAGCCCGGCGGTGTGAGCTTCGCCGACGTCAGGTCGGCGATCACCGACCCTCTGGAGTTGGTGGTCAACGCAACGCTGTAGGGATCGGTGACGACGTTGGTCTCGACCCTCCCGGTGGAGGGGATATAGACCGTCACCCCATACCGGTACGTGCCGTCACGCCAGCCCGGCGTGCCCCGGCCCGTCCAGATGCCGTCCCGATCGCGGGACATCTGCATCCGGGTCTCCGTGCCGTCACCGCCGGGCGGGTCCACCAGCAGCACGACGTCCTTGGCGGTGGGTGCCCAGATCGAGAACACCGGGGTGCGGAGCACCCACGACGGCCCGAGCTGCCGGTCCGTGGCTCCGCGGTACAGCTCGTCCAGCACGCCGGGGATCTGGGTGCCGGTGGCGTCGATGAGTCGGCCGCGTTCGTCGCGGGCCGCGATCACGACCTGGCCGGTGAGGATGTCGGACAGCAGCCTGCGGTCCCGGGCGTCCTGCGCCCGCAGTCGCAGCGCGTCGTAGCCGACCAGCTGCGGCCGGCCGGCCCGCACGTCGGCGGGTAGGCCGGCCGGGTCGAAGGTCAGCGGAATCGACGACCCGCCGGTGATGCCCTCCGCGTCGATCCCGAGACCGCCTTCTGCGGCGTGGTGCAGGCGGAACGTCACCCCGCGGGCGGTTGCCTCGTCGAGGCCGAGGTCCCAGGCGATGAGGCCTCGTTGCAGCCACTGCGCCCGGCGGGCGATCAGGTCGGGGACACCCCCCGCCCGCCGGGCGGTGATGGTCAGCACGTGGGTGGCCAGCGCGTAGCTGAACGTCACCCGATCACCGTCCCGGACCGTGAACCCGATGTTCGGCCCGTTCGGCACGCCGCCCTCGCCGTAGTTCTCATCCCAGGACAGGCCATGGGCCACCTTCGCCCCGTAGGTCCCGGCCGACAGCGCCCAGGTCGAGAAGGTGTAGACGCCGTCGCCGTCGGGATCCTGCAGCCGGGAGGTCAGGCACGCCGGCTGCCAGGCACCGTTTTCGCAGCCCAGTTCGCCCTGGAACGAGCCCGCCGCGACGATGATCATCGGACGATCGCTGTCAGCCAGTGCGTGCGGCGGTCGGGGTAGGAGGTCATCGTCTTACCGCCGTCCGGGGATGCTCAGCGGGATGTCGGCCCCAGCTGTGACGCCGCCTTGACCGTACTTCCCGCCCCGATCTCGGTGATGGCGGCCTCGAAGGGGCGTCCTACCCGCCGGTGGATCGGACCGGCCCGAGCGAACCGAAGGCGGTCGACGGCCAGCCGAACCCGGGATCACCGGCGCCCAAGGACGACACCACCGCCGGTCCGCCGACCTCTGGGGTGCTGATCGAGGGCGACGTCGTGGCCGACGGTGATCGGGGCACGCTCAGGTCGCGAAGGGTCGGCGGCTCGGCCCGAGTGATCGTGGCACCCTCCGAGGACCGGTCATCGACCCCGGCGTCCGCGGGAACAGCCGTCGCGGGAACAGCCGTCGCAGGATCAGCCGTCGCTCTTTTGGCGCCCGTCGCCGCATGGCCGTTGCCGTCGACACCGTCCTCCCCCCCGACAGCGCCGACTCCGGTGACGGTACCGGCGTCGCGCACCGGGAAGTCGGGCGCGACCGGCAGTTCGATCGTCGGCGCGTTGGGTGGTGTACTGGCGGTACCGGGCGTGCCCAGCGCCCAGGCCGCGATCCCGGCTCCGGCGACCACGATGACGGCGGCCGCGGCGGCCGGGCCGAGGGTTCGAGCCGGCCGGCGCCGGCGCCGGTGCCGACTGTCCGCCGTACGTTCGCCGACCGGGGTGCGGCGGTCCCGGCCCGCCGTGCGAAGGGATGAGGTCACGCCGCCCAGCCACGAGGGCGGGTGCTCATGGTCCGGTTGCTCACGGACCGCGGCCTCACGGCCGGGTTGCTAGTCGGTCCGCACCGCGGTCCGCAGCGGTGTTCGCGGCCGGCGGAGCGTGTCATCCGCGGCATTGTCGAGCGCCGACGATGGCCCGGCGGCCCGTTCCCACCAGGGGTGGCCGGGGCCGGTCGGTGGCTGCGTCCCGACGACCCGCGATGCACCCGAGGTGCTGCGCCGATCCAGCTCGCTCTGGCGCCGCGGCCGTCCGGTCATTCCGGCGACCAAGGGGGCCCGCCGGCTCGGCGGGAGGCGCCGGAGTTGTCCGGCGGACAACACGGTCCGCGGCAGGCCGTCCGGCCGCGGGACCGCGCGGCGCCGGCGCGTCGCCTCGGGCAACCGGGTGTCGCGGGCGTCGGCACCGGCGCGACGGGCTCTTTCGAACCTCATCACCCTGATCCCAGAATCCGACCGGTCCACCAGCATGGGGCACCCCTTCGTTGACGTGTCGGCGCCCCACCCCTGTCCGACTCAGGGCCCGAATGCGAGCCGGGCACGAGCGGACGGCCGTCGGCGTGCGGTTGCCTGCCGACGCCGGTGATTCGGCGCCGCGGCCTCGTGAGATGGCTCCCGGGCCCGACGGCCCGAGAACGTTGACCGTCGACCCAGCCGCGACCAGGCGACCTGGATACGGTGACTGGCATGACTGACTTCACACTGCGGCGAAACAAGGTGGCCATCGTCGGGGCGGGCGCCGTCGGCGCCACCTTGGCCTACGCCGGCCTGATCCGAGGCATGGCGCACGACGTCGTGCTGTACGACATGAACGCCGACAAGGTGGAGGCCGAGGTCCTCGACCTGCGGCACGGCCTGCAGTTCGTGCCCCCCGCCGAGGTGCACGGCTCGGACGACGTTGCGGTCTGCGAAGGCGCGGACGTGATCGCGATCACCGCGGGCGCCAAGCAGAAGCCGGGACAGACCCGGCTCGAGTTGGCCGGCACCAACGTCGGGATCTGCCGGGCAATCATCCCGAAACTGCTCGACGTCGCGCCCGATGCGGTCATCGTGATGGTGACCAACCCGGTCGACGTGCTGACCCTGGCCGCGCTGAAGTTCTCCGACCTGCCGGCTCACCGGGTGCTGGGCAGCGGCACCGTGCTTGACTCGTCACGGTTGCGCGATCTGATCGCTCGGCACTATGGGGTGGCCCCGCAGAGTGTGCACGCGGTCATCGCGGGTGAGCACGGCGACTCGGAGTTCCCCTTGTGGAGCACCGCGACCGTGGGCGGCGTTCCGCTCAAGGACTTCGCGATGCCCGGGGGGACCAAGCTGGATGCTGCCGCCGAGGAGCGCATCGCCCGGGAGGTCGTCACCGCCGCCGAGCGGATCATCCGGGGCAAGGGCGCCACCAACTACGCGGTCGGCCTGGCGGCCACCCGGGTGATCGAAGCCGTGCTGCGGGACGAGAACGGTGTGCTGCCGGTCACCTCGTTGCTGGACGGCCACTTCGGGCTGTCCGACGTGTGCCTGTCGCTGCCGTCGGTGGTCAACCGCAGCGGCGTGGCGGCCGTGCTGGACGTGCCGATGTCCCAGCGAGAGCTCGACCTGTTGCAGGCCTCGGCGAAGGAAGTGCGTTCGGTCGCTGCGTCGCTCGGCCTGTAGCACCGCGGAGATGCTTGACTTCCCGTTCGGGGTCGTCCTGAGCATCCTGGCCGTCGCATTTCTGGCGAGCAGGAAATGGCAGTCCCCGAAGGATCCCGCGCCGGCGGGTGGCCAGGCTCTGATCGACTTCACCCTCGAGGTGCGGCGGAGGGTCAAGATGTGCGACGTGCCGGGATTCGCCGATCACCTGGTCCGTTTCTCCTATCTCGCCCGCGCCGGGGCGACAAGGGTGGTGACGGCCGACGAGGAGTTTGTGCCCGGTGACCATGTGGTCATCATCGGTGCAGACAAACCGGTCCGTGAGGCGGTCGATTTCCTCGGGGAGAGAGTGCCGGAGCACCTGGCCCAGGACCGGTCGAAGGTCGACTTTCGGCGGATACTGATCTCGAATGCCCGGATCGCCGGCGACACCGTTGGCGAGTTGGACATTCCGGCCCGATTCGACGGCATCGTCACACGAGTGCGGCGCGGGGACGTCGATCTGCTCGCCTACGACGATCTGATGGTCGAGCTGGGCGATGGCATCCGTGTCGTCGTGCCGCGGAGGCGAATGCCGGCCGTGTCGAAGTACCTCGGCGATTCCGAACGGCGGGTCAGCCAAGTCGACGCCCTGAGCCTGGGGATCGGGCTCGCGCTGGGATTGGCCATCGGGCTGATCGCGATTCCGCTGCCGGGTGGCATCAAGCTGAGCCTCGGCGCGTCGGCGGGACCCCTGCTGGTGGGCATGGTGCTGAGCCGGATCGAACGCACCGGGCCGATCGTCTGGTTCCTGCCGACTTCGGCGAACCTGACGATCCGGCAACTCGGGCTGTTGCTGTTCCTGTCCACCACCGGGCTCGCCTCGGGCCAGGCATTCGCGTCGCAGGCGTTCAGCCTTCAGGGCTTGAAGATTTTGCTGGTGGGCGTGGTACTCACGGTCGTCGCGTGCGCGTTGGTCATCGTGGTGGCGCGCTTCCTCGGGTCGAGTCCGGCCCGGATCGCGGGCGCCATTTCCGGTTTCATCTCGCAACCCGCAGTCCTGGCCTACGCCAACCAGCGGGTGGCCGACGAGCGGGTCAACGCTGGTTACACCGCTCTGTTCGCCGTCTGCATGATCGCCAAGATATTGCTGGTGCAGGTCGTCGTCGGGCTCTAGCCGCCCGCACTGACGCGCGCCCGACCGCGCAGGTCACCCCGCCGCGCGGATCAACTTCCGCCGAGCGGTTGAACATGCGCCGAGCGGTTGAACATCCGCCGCGCGGATCAACTTCGGTCGCGCGGATCAACTCGGCGCCGTTGTGAATGACGGTACTGAAGTTAACGAGTTCAGCCGCGCGGCGGATGTTGATCCGCGCGGCGGATGTTGATCCGGGCGGTGGGTTCGCCAGCATCATCGTGCGGCCCTGACCGGTGAAAGTCACCCGCGGCGCAGGCCGATCTGCAGGTCGTCGAGGTACTCGGCGGCGAACCCGGCCTCGGAATAGGCGAGATAGAAGTTCCACATCCGGATGAAGGTCTCGTCGAAACCCAGGTCGCGCACCTCGGGCAGGCGCGCGTTGAACCGGTGGCGCCACTCCTGCAGGGTCGGCACGTAGGACAGCCCCAGCCGGCGGGTCTCCTGGATCCGCAGCGAGGTGTGGTGCTTCACGACCTGGTCGATGGCGGTCATGGACGGCAGCGTCCCGCCGGGGAACACGTACTTGTGCACCCACGTGTAGCCGTTCCGGGTCGCCAGCAGCCGTTCGTGCGCCATGGTGATCGCCTGCAGACCCATCCGACCGCGTTCGACGAGGACGCGATCGACCGCGGTGAAATAGTCGGGCCAATAGCGCTCGCCGACCGCCTCGATCATCTCGACGCTGACGACGGCGTCGTACGTGTCGGGCTTGCGGTTCGCGTGGTGCCGGTAGTCCTCGAGCAGCACCTCGACCCGATCAGCGAGGCCGCCGGCGGCGATCCGCCGATCGGCCAGCTCCTTCTGCTGCTCGGACAGCGTGATGGTGGTGACCCGGGCGCCACGTTGGGTGGCCGCGCGGGTGGCCAGCCCACCCCAGCCGGTGCCGATCTCCAGGACGTGCATCCCGGGCCGCACCCGCGCCAGGTCCAGGATGCCGTCGATCTTGCGCAGCTGCGCCGCCTGCAGGTCGTCGCCGGGCTCGTACCAAGCGGCCGAATAGGTCAGTGTGGGGTCCAGGAAGAGCTCGAAGAGATCATTGGACAGGTCGTAGTGCCGGTGGATGTTCTCCCGCGCACCGGTCGGGGTGTTCTCTTCCGTCGACGGCGGGCGGCTCTGCCAGGCGTGACGTAGCCTCTGCAACGACCGCGGGACCAGCATCGACATCCGTTGCGCGAGGATGCCGAGAGCGGCGGCCAGTTCATCTGTCGCTGCGTTGGCCTCCTCGGCGGCTGCGGCCGACGGCCCCGTCATCGGGTCGTAGGGGGTCGGGACGGTCCAACCGCCTGCGGTGAGGTCGCCGGTCATCCAGGCCTCGCCGAAGCCGATCAGACCGTCGGCGCCCAACCGGGCGAAGAACGCTTCCGGCCGGACGATGTCCAGCCGCGGGCCGCCGGTGCCCCATCGGGTGCCGTCCGGAAACGACAGGGTGATCGGCAGGGAGGTGAAGGCGGCCTTGGCCACCCGGCGCGCGATCGCGGCGTGCACCGGCACCCGCGGGACGTCGAACAGTCCCGGCCATACTCCGTCGGATGGCCGTGGGATGGCTCGGGGGCGGGTCGGGCTGAGCAATGCCATGGTGGTGCACTCCCTCTGGCGAGAAGTTCGTCCCTCGCCTCGCGATGTTCCTCGTGCGCTGGTCATTCGGAGCTGATCGGCGCGCGGGCAGGTGAGCCGGGCGGGTCAACGTGGAACGTGGCGGGTGGAATTTGGTGGGTGGAATGTGGTGGTCAGCACCATCGAATCTCATTGAAGACGCGCCCCTGCGGAGCGCTCGTACGCTGGTTCCATGAGCCTGTTCTTCCGGAAGTCCGGAGTGCCCACCGCCGAGACCGCTCTTCGCGGACGCGAGGAACCGATTCCCGTCACCGATGTGCATACCGTTCTGGGCACCCGACTGGATGAGCCCTTCCCCGAGAACTTGTCCGTTGCGGTGTTCGGGATGGGTTGCTTCTGGGGAATCGAACGGCTGTTTTGGAGAATGCCGGGCGTCTACACGACCGCGGCCGGATACGCGGGCGGGTACACCCCCAACCCCACCTATGACGAGGTGTGCAGCGGCCGGACCGGACACGCGGAGGTGGTGCTGGTGGTCTTCGATAGGGCGGTCGTCAGCTACCAGCAGTTGCTGCGCGCCTTCTGGGAGAACCACGACCCGACCCAGGGAATGCGTCAGCACAACGACGTCGGCAGCCAGTACCGATCGGCGATCTACCCCACCGACTCCGGGCAGGCCGCGCTGGCCGTGGCCAGCCGCGACGCCTACGCCGCCGCGCTCGGCGCCGCCGGCCACGGCGAGGTCACCACCGAGATCAAGCCGCTGACCAGGTTCTACTACGCCGAGGACTACCACCAGCAGTACCTGGACAAGAACCCCTTTGGGTACTGCAACATGCACGGCACCGGGATCGCCTGTTCGATCACCGGGACAACGGGTCTGGGGATCGCCGCAGCACACTGAGCACCCCGGCCGGTTCGCGCCGTGAGTATGGCGTCGCGACCCCT
>Ga0302299_10000315_pt1 | contig 25382 bp, 22 predicted proteins | sample III_Fen_N3_4_FD_198795 | JGI IMG/M metagenome (GOLD analysis project Ga0302299, IMG submission 198795) | Peat permafrost microbial communities from Stordalen Mire near Abisko, Sweden - III_Fen_N3_4 | ecosystem: Environmental > Terrestrial > Soil > Wetlands > Permafrost | place: Sweden: Abisko...
GATCGTGGCGTCGCCGACGTAGGACAGATGGGGAACCTTCGCCCCGACGCCCACGTCGGCGTTCTTCATCTCCACGAACCCGCCGGCCCGGCTGCCGGCCTGGAGCACGGTTCCCGGCCGTAGGTAGGTGTACGGACCGACTCCCGCGTCGGGACCCACCACGGCACCCACACAGGTTGCGTTGAGGATCCGGGCGCCCCCGGCCACGGTCGTGTCGGTCAGGCTGACGTTCGGCCCGACGACCGCTCCCGAGGCGACGGACGTGTCTCCGTGCAGCTGCACGTTGGGCAGCAGCGTCACGTCGGGCGCGAGAGCGACCGCGACGTCGACCCAGGTGCTGGCCGGGTCGACCACCGAGACCCCGGCGCGCATCCACTCGGTGAGGACCCGGTCGCGCATCAGCCGACCGGCCTGCGCCAGCTGCACCCGGTCGTTCACCCCGCGCACCTCGTCGGCGTCGGCGAGGCGAACGGCCGCCACGGCGGCGCCGCCGTCGCGGAGCAGGGCGACCACGTCGGTCAGGTACTCCTCGCCCTGGCTGTTGTCCGTGGTCAGCCGCTCCAGCGCCGCGCGCAGGGCCTGCGCCTCGAAGGCGTAGATGCCGGTGTTGACCTCGTCGATCGCCAGCACGCCGGTCGAGGCGTCGGGCTGCTCGACGATCGCCGCCAGGTGGCCGTCGGCGTCGCGCAGGATCCGGCCGTAGCCGGTCGGGTCGCCCACCTGAGCGGTGAGCACGGTGGCCGCGACCCCGCTGGCCTGGTGGGCGGCGACGAGCCCGGCGAGGGTGGCCGTGGTCAGCAGCGGGGTGTCGGCGCAGACGACCAGGACCGTCCCCTCGAGGTGGGCATGGGCCGACAGGGCCAGGCGCACCGCGTGCCCGGTGCCGAACTGGTCGGACTGAACGACCGGGTCGGCCTCGGGGGCGATCTGGCCCAGATGGTCGACCACGGCGTCGCGGGCGTGACCGACGACCACCACCAACCGGGTCGCACCGACGCCTTGGACCGCCGCCACGACGTGGCCCAGCAGCGAGCGGCCCAGGATCTCGTGGAGCACCTTCGGCGTCGCGGACTTCATCCGGGTGCCCTCGCCCGCGGCGAGGACCAGGACGGCTGCCGGGCGCTGGCTCAACGGGGGCTCCTCGCTCGGCGGCGTCGGGGGGCGGCGCAGGCGGGTCGAGGATACCGCGCAGCCGCGCGGCCACCCGGTGGCTCCCGGGGGAGGGATCGAACCTCCGTTGACGGATTCAAAGTCCGCTGTCCTGCCATTAGACGACCCGGGATCGCTCGCGCCGCGCCGGGCGCGGCGCAAGCGTAGGTCGTCACCGCGCCCGGTGCGCTCGACGGGCTCAGACCCGACCGGGTGTTGCCAAACCTACGGTTGCGTAGGTTACGCTTCCGTAGCCTGCCCGTTCCAGTTGAGGAGTAAGGCCCGTGACCCTGGCACCCACCCCGTCGCCCGCCGTGGACGCCGAGACCCTGGCCCGCCTGCAGGCCCCACCGATCGATCCCACCGCCCGGCCGGGCCGGGAGCGGCAGAGCCCGCTCAGCCTGTTCTTCTTGACCCTCTTCATCGTGGTGCCGCTGCTCGCCGTGCTCCTGGCGGTCCCGGTGGCGTGGGGCGGCTTCCTCGGCTGGTCCGACGTCGTGCTCCTGGTGGTCATGTACATGATCACCGCACTGGGCATCACCGTCGGCTTCCACCGGTACTTCACGCACGGGTCGTTCAAGGCCTCCCGCGGCCTGCGGATCGCACTCGGGGTGGCCGGCAGCTACGCCGTCGAGGGTCCGGTCGACCGCTGGGTGGCCGACCACCGCAAGCACCACGCGTTCAGCGACAAGGAAGGCGACCCCCACTCGCCGTGGCGTTACGGCGAGCGACCGCGAGACATCGCCCGCGGCCTCTTCTACGCCCACCTGGGGTGGCTGTTCGACATCGAACAGACGTCGCGCGAGAAGTACGCACCCGATCTGTTGGCCGACCGCGACATCGCGCGCATCTCGCGGGCCTTCCCGATGTTCGTCCTCGGGTCGCTGCTGATCCCGACCCTGCTGGGCGGCCTGCTCACCTGGTCCTGGCAGGGCATGGTGACGGCGTTCTTCTGGGCCGGACTCGTGCGCATCGCGCTGGTTCATCACGTCACCTGGTCGATCAACTCGGTCTGCCACGTCGTCGGCGAGAAGCCGTACCGGTCGCGGGACCGCAGCGGCAACGTCTGGTGGTTGGCGATCCCGTCGTTCGGGGAGAGCTGGCACAACGTGCACCACACCGACCCGACCAGTGCTCGTCACGGTGTCGACAAGGGGCAGGTCGACATGAGCGCGTGGGTGATCGGACGCCTGGAGCGTCTCGGGTGGGCGACCGACGTCCGATGGCCGCGTCGCGACCGGTTGGACGCCCGACGGAGCGCAGCGGTCGACACGGCATGATGACCGGGTGACCCAACCCGTCGAAGAACGCCGCACCGCGCGCGCCCGCATGAGCGGCGCACAACGCCGCGAGCAGCTCCTGCAGGTGGCGCGACGACTCTTTGCCGAGAAGGGGTTCGAGGCGACGTCGGTCGAGGAGATCGCCGCCAAGGCGAGTGTCAGCAAGCCCGTGGTCTACGAGCACTTCGGCGGCAAGGAGGGGCTGTACGCCGTCATCGTCGACCGCGAGATGAACACCCTGCTGACGTCCGTGACCACAGCGCTGACCGGTGGCAATGCCCGCCAGCTCGTGGAGCAGGCCGCGCTGGCGCTGCTGGACTACATCGAGAACGACACCGACGGGTTCCGGATCCTCGTCCGCGACTCACCGGTCGCCACGAGCACCGGGACCTTCGCCAGCCTGATCGGGGACATCGCCTCGCAGGTCGAGCACCTGCTCGCCGCCGAGTTCAAGGCCCGTGGCTACGACACCAAGGCGGCGCCCATGTACTCGCAGATGCTCGTGGGCATGGTGGCGTTGACCGGGCAGTGGTGGCTCGACGTCCGCAAGCCCAAGAAGGACGAGGTCGCCGCCCATCTGGTGAACCTGGCCTGGAACGGGTTGAAGGACCTCGAGGCCCGACCCACGCTCATCACCCGTCGGCCATGAACGCGAGCTCGGCACCGGTCCCGTCCGGGGGTGACGAGGTCGACGACCTCGTCACGGCCTGGCACCGGGAGCGACCGGACCTCGACGTCTCGCCGCTGGAGGTGCTGAGCCGCGTCACCCGCCTGGCCCGCCACCTCGATCGCGCGCGCGCCAGCGCCTTCGACGCGCACGCCCTCGAGGTGTGGGAGTTCGACGTGCTCGCGGCCCTTCGCCGAGCAGGTGTCCCCTACGAGCTGTCCCCCGGGCGACTGCTTCAGCAGACGCTCGTGACCAGTGGCACCATGACCAACCGGATCGACCGGCTCGAGGCCCAGGGCCTGGTCACGCGACGCACCGACCCCACGGACCGCCGGGGCGTGCTGGTCCGGCTCACCGACATCGGGCGGGCGAAGGTCGACGCGGCTCTGTCCGACCTCCTGGCCCGGGAGCGGCAGATCCTGGCGTCGCTGCGACCCGAGCAACGGGCGCAGCTGGCCGCTCTCCTGCGCACGATCGTCGCTCCGTTCGACCAGGCGACCTGACCACCGAGGGTCCCGAGGCCCTGGCTCAGACGGGCGCGGAGGCGTCGGCCGCCACGTACCGACCGTCGCGCAGGACCGGCACCACGTCGTCCACGTCGATCTGCTCGGCGAGCTCCACGTCACGCGTGAACCCGCGATCGACCAGCTCGATCCCCGACGGGCACTGCGCCAGGGGCCGGATGGTCTCGAACGCGCGTGCGGCCGCCTCGGCCTCGGGGGACAGCGCGACGCCTGCGTCCTGGGCCAGCAGCCGGGCCGCGATGGCCCCGGCCCCCACCAGGTCCTCATAGGCGACCCGCAGCGAGCCGTCCGCCCACTGCTCGCCGCTGGGCACCAGCCCGACGTGGTCGAAGCGCGGGGCGAGCCAGTCGGCCACGGCCCGGGAGTTGCGCAGTGATCCCGCGACCACGGTCAGCCCGCCCATGAGCGAACCGGTGCTGAGGGCCGACCCGTTGAGCGACGGCATGACCAGTCGGTCACCGGGTCCCACGTCGAGCAGGCTGGCCGGGGACAGCGTCCGACCCTCACGGTTGTTGCGTCCGCGGACCAGGGTCGCGCCGATGGCGCGGGCCAGCTCCTCCGCCCGCTCGCTGCCGTTGTGCGGCCAGACCACGGCGCCGCGGGACACCGCGACGCTCACCGACGTGGAGAACGACAGCACGTCGACGATCACGATGGCCGGACACCGTTCGGCCAACGCGCGCAAGCCCGTGGGCCCCCACTCCAGCTCGATGATCACGGGGCTAGCCTCGCACGCTCACTCGTCCACCGAACGGGCGCCGGCCACCGGACCGAACGCCCGGCGCACGGTGCGGCACGTTCCGGACGACGTCAGGGCGACCGCCAGGTCCAGGGCATGGTCCTCGTCGCGAGCCAGGAAGGCGCACGTCGGACCGGATCCGGACACGAGCGAAGCCAGGGCTCCGTACTCCTCACCCACGTCGAGGGTCATCGCCAGCGACGGGCGCAATGAGACTGCCGCGCGTTGGAGGTCGTTGGACAGCTCCCGGCCCAGCAGGACGGGGTCCCCCGACCGAAGCGCGGACATCAGGCCGTCCGAGACCCGGGGCTCAGCCTGCACGCTGCCCGCCCGAAGCCGATCGAGCTCGGCGTAGACGGCCGGCGTGGACAGGCCCACCTCCGCCAGCGCCAAGACCCAGTGGTAGCGGCCGCGCGCCAGGGCCGGTGTCAGTCGCTCGCCGCGGCCCGCGCCCATGGCGGTGTGTCCGTGCAGGGCGAACGGGACGTCGCTGCCCAACCGGGCCGCGATCACGGTGAGCTCGTCACGATCCAGGCGGGCACCCCAGAGCTGGTCGAGGGCGAGCAACGCGCCTGCGGCGTCGGCGCTGCCTCCGGCCAGTCCGCCGGACACCGGGATCCCCTTGCGCAGGTGCAGGTGGGCGCGTGGCTCGATCCCGATCTGCTCGGCCAGCTCGTTCGCGGCCCGCCAGGCGAGGTTCGTCTCGTCCATCGGCACCAGGTCGGCGCCCTCACCTTCCACGCTGAGCGTCAAGGTGTCGCCGGCGATGGCCGTGACGTCGTCGTACAGCGACAGCGCCTGGTAGACGGTCGCGAGCTCGTGGAAGCCGTCGGGACGCGAGCCACCCACGGCGAGCTGCAGATTGACCTTCGCGGGCACCCGAACGGTGACGGTGCTCACGCGGCGGCTCCGGACGGTGGACGACAAGGCCCCCCGATGCTACGGCCCGTTCCGGACCGGCCGCTCCTGGGCGAGCCGCGCGAACTGGCCCACGTCCAGCTGCTCACCCCGGGTCCGCGGATCGATGCCGGCTGCGCGAAGTGCCGTCTCTGCGGCGACCGACGAGCCGGCCCAACCGGCCAGCGCCGATCGAAGGGTCTTGCGGCGTTGCGAGAACGCGGCGTCGACGACAGCGAAGACCTCGGCCCGGGACGCGGTCGTCACCGGCGGCGGACGCCGCTGCAGGGCAACCAGGCCGGACCCGACCCTCGGCGACGGCCAGAACACGGCCGGGCTGACCGAGCCCACGCGCCGCACGTGGGCGAACCAGGCCGCCTTGACGCTCGGGATCCCGTACACGCGGCTCCCTGGTGCTGCGGCGAGCCGATCGGCAACCTCGGCCTGCACCATCACCAGCGCGTGCGTCAACGAGTCGACGTCGGCCAACAGGTGGAGCAGGACCGGCACCGAGACGTTGTACGGCAGGTTCGCGACGAGAACGGTCGGTTCGGGGCGGAGGTCGGTGACCGTCAGGGCGTCTGCCTGGAGGACTTCGAGCCGTCCGGTGAGTGAAGGCGCTCGCTCCGCGACCGTGGTGGGCAGGGCGGCGGCGAGCACGGCGTCGATCTCGATCGCGATCACATGCGCCACCCGCGGCAGCAGGGCGAGCGTCAACGAACCGAGGCCCGGTCCGACCTCGACGACCACGTCGGTGGGGCCGACGCCCGCGGCAGCCACGATCCGACGAACCGTGTTGGGATCGATCACGAAGTTCTGACCACGCTGCTTGGTCGGTCGGACGCAGTAGCGACTGGCGAGTGCCCGGACCTCGGCGGGCCCGAGCAGCGCCGACGGTGGGGCCGGGTCGTCAGTGCTCACGGGTCAGGAGTACAGCAGGTACCCGCACACCGGCCATGGGGCGGAGCCGGATCGGGAGTACAGCAGCTCCGCGCGATAGGTCTGCTCACCGACGCTGGCGTAGATCGGGTTCCCGGCACCTCCCACGCCGTACCAGGTGCCCAGGGCGAACTGGTACAGGCCGTAGTAGCCCGCCGGGTTCACGGCCAGCGGGTTCCCTCCGGACTCGCACCGCGCCAGCGCCGCCCAGTTGAGACCGCTCGGCGTGGGCGTCCACGTGGGTCGTTCCTTGGTACCGAAGCGGACGGTCTGCGGCCTGGCGGGCCGCAGGATTGCGACGATCGTCCGGTGGCGGTGCACGACTCGACCGTCCCGGAGCCGGACCCGGACCTCGACCCGGGCCAGACCACGCTGTCCCGCCCGGACGAGCTCGGTGTCGCCCTGGTACAGCGCGGGGTCCGGGCGCCTGATGATCCGGAAGGGGAGCGCCACCCGACTGCGGTGCCGCAGCACCTTGACCCGGGTGACCGTGACCACCTGGCGGTGCGTGAGGAGGGTGCTCAAGGGCACCGAGGCCCGGTCCAAGGGCCCCAGGTGGATCCCTGACTGACGCACAGCGGCGCCCACGGTAGGCGCGGCCGTGACGATCAGGGTCCGCCAGCCGTCGTGGCGGATGACCAGGGTGTCCGGCAGTCGCACCCGCAGTCGGGCTCCCGAGAGGGCGAGTCCCTGGGACCTCGACGCGGACACGACCGCGCCCTGGTTCCGCAGGTTCAGCTGCTCCAGCAGATCGTCGACGGTGGCGGCGGTGGTCCAGATCCGCTGCGTCGCTCCGTCGAGGTCCAACGTGATCGGACGCGCGAAGCGCACCGCAACCTCTGAACCGTCGACCAGCGTTGCCTGTGCATCCGGGGCGACCACGTCACGCGGTTGAGTGCGCACGCCCTGCTCGGCCAGCAACGCCCCGACCGTGTCGGCGTAGGTGCTGACTGCATGACGATGGCCATCGACGACCAGCGTCACGTGTTTGTCGGCGTTGGCGAACGCAGCGGTGCCACCGACAACGGCGATGACGACCGCGACGTTGAGCGCCACGACGAGCGGCTTGCGAAGCACACTGCTCCAGACTTCGTCGATCCGGCCACGAGCGTGCACCCATGCGATCGCGCAGAACTGTGTTCATCGTTTCGACGTTGTTCATCGATTCGACGACCGAAAGAGCTCCCCAACGACCGCCAGGGCTTCCCCGATCCCGGCTGTCCGAGTCTCGACGCTACCGCCGACGGCCGACACCCACCACCGGTGTGGACGGCTCACGAGCCTGTGGGTTCACCCCATGCGCGAAACACACGCGTGGCATTCAGGTCGGTAGCGGACGCAAGCGTCTCAACGTCGACATCGTGCAGTTTCGCGAGCGCACGAACAGTGAGCGGAACCAGATACGACGCATTGGGACGACCGCGGTACGGAACCGGCGTCAAGTACGGAGCATCGGTCTCGACGAGCATCAGCTCGAGCGGAACGTCGAGCGCAGCTTTGCGAAGTTGTGTCGCGTTGGCGAATGTAACGGTGCCCGCGAACGACAGGTACCAACCGCGTTCGACACAACGTCGCGCCATCGACACGTCACCGCTGAAGCAATGGAACACGACCCGTTCCGGCGCACCTTCGTCGTCGAGCACACGCATGACGTCTTCGTGTGCGTCACGATCGTGGATCACCAGTGCCTTGCTGGTTCTCTTGGCCAGATCGATGTGCCAGCGAAACGACTCCTCCTGTGCCATGCGACCGTCCGGTCCGGTGCGGAAGTGGTCGAGCCCGGTCTCGCCGACGGCGCGAACCAGTGGGTCGTCGACCAACCGCTCGATCTGCGACCACGCCGACGCGAGCTCGCCGCGTGCGGCCAACTGCGGTGCCTCGTTCGGATGCAACGCCACTCCGGCCACGACCGACGCGTGCTGCCGGGCCACATCCACGGCCCAGCGGGCACCGTCCAGATCACAGCCGATCTGGACGACGCGGGTGACGCCCACGGCCGCGGCCGCCGCCAGGGCCTCCGAGACGGACAACGACGCACCGTCCCGCTGGATGTCAAGGTGACAGTGAGAGTCCACCGTGGCCACGGGGAGCGGTTCGGGTGCGGGGGGATACGTCGATCGGGTCATGGGACCGGCTCGAATCGGGCCGTGAAGTGACGCAGCGCCTTCGGCTGCTCGGTGATCCGGTACCCCGGAAGCTCGCCGGCCTTCCGCGCCACGCGATCGCAGACTTCGATGACGTAGTCGATGTGACTTTGGGTGTAGGTGCGCCTGGGGATCGCGAGCCGAACCAGGTCCATGGCTGCCGGTTCCTCGGTACCGTCGGCGCGCCGACCGAACATGACCGTGCCGATCTCGCACCCGCGCACACCGCCGACCTCGTACAAGGCGATCGCCAGCGACTGGCCCGGGTACTGCAACGGTTCCAGGTGTGGCAGCAGTGCCCGCGCGTCGAGGTAGACCGCGTGTCCGCCGATCGGTGTGACGACCGGCACGCCGCACGACAGCAATGCCTCACCCAGATACGCGGTCGACCGGATCCGGTAGCGCAGGTAGTCGTGGTCGACGGCTTCGGTCAGTCCCTGCGCGAGGGCTTCGAGATCGCGTCCCGCGAGACCTCCGTAGGTGGGGAATCCTTCAGTGAGGATGAGCAGGTTGCGGGCCTGCTCGGCGAGCAGGTCGTCGTTCATGGCCAGCCAGCCACCGATGTTGCCCATCGGATCCTTCTTGGCGCTCATCGTCATTCCGTCGGCCAACGCGGCCACGTCACGAACAATCGCTGTCACGTCACGACCGGCCTGGTCCGCCTCACGCTCACGGATGAACCACGCGTTCTCCGCGAAGCGGCACGCATCGAGGAACAGCGGCTTCCGGTATGCGTCGCAGACGGCCCGGACGGCCCGCAGGTTCGCCAGCGACACCGGCTGACCGCCACCGGAGTTGTTCGTGATGGTGACCATGACGAGGGGGACGTCGGCCGAGCGCTCGGCCAGCAGCCGCTCGAGGGCATCGACGTCGAGGTTCCCCTTGAACGGATGGTCCGACGTCGGGTGACGACCGGCTTCGATCACCAGGTCGACCGCTTCGGCACCGGTGGCCTCGACATTCGCCCGGGTCGTGTCGAAATGGGTGTTGTTCGGCACGATCTTCCCCGGACCGCCGACCACCTCGAAGAGGATCCGCTCGGCGGCGCGACCCTGATGCGTGGGAATCACGTGCCGGAAAGGGAAGAGATCCTGGACGGCGTCGCGGAACACGAACCACGAGGGAGATCCGGCGTACGACTCGTCACCGTGCTGGATCGCCGCCCACTGGTCGCGGGACATGGCGCCAGTTCCCGAGTCGGTGAGCAGGTCGATCAGGACGTCCTGCGCGTGCAGCGCGAACAAGTTGTAGCCAGCGGCCGACAGCGCCGCACGTCGGTGCTCTGGCGTCGTCAGATGGAGCGGCTCCACCGAGTGGATGCGGAACGGTTCGATGATCGTGTTGAACTGCGCGTCGCTGCTCATGTCGCGCAGGCTATGCCTCGGTGCGAGGCAGCGTCAGCCCGGCTCGAGTCGGGCCAGCTCCTCGTCGACCACGCTGGGGTCGAGCTTGCGGAAGACCGGTTGGGGCGCGTCGAGCCTGGTGCCAGCCCGGACGGGGGTGGACGCCCAGCGAGCACCGGTGTCGTAGTCGCCCATGAGCACGGAGTAGACGTTGTCCTCGTCGCCCTCGCCACTCTCCACGACGTCGCGGATCTCTGGCATCGGCGCCCAGACTCCTTCGCCCCCGAGCAGCTCGTGAACCCGCTGCGCCGCGTGAGGGAGGAACGGGGTGAGCAGGACGTTGCAGTCGCTGACCGCCTGCAGCGTCACGTGCAGAACGGTGCCTTGACGCTGGGGGTCGTCCTTGAGCTGCCACGGCGCTTGCTCGGACATGTACTTGTTTGCCTCGGCCACGGTCCGCATGGCCTCGCTGATCGCCGCCTTCTGTCGTCCCCGCGCGATCAGGTCACCGACCGAGTCGAACGCGGCCCGCGTCGTCCGCAGCAGGGCCTGATCAGCGTCGGTGAGCGGCCCTGCCTCCGGGATGACTCCGAAGTTCTTGGCCGCCATGGAGAGGGAGCGATTGACCAGGTTTCCCCAGCCCGCGACGAGCTCGTCGTTGTTGCGCCGCACGAACTCGGCCCAGGTGAAGTCCGTGTCCTGCGTCTCCGGACCGGCCGCGGCGATGAAGTAGCGAAGCGCATCGGCGTCGTAGCGCGAGAGGAAGTCGCGGACGAAGATCACCACGGACCTCGAGGACGAGAACTTCCGGCCCTCCATCGTGAGGTACTCACTGGAGACGATTTCGGTGGGCAGGTCCAGCCGGCCGAGCGGTCCCGCTTCACCACCCTTGTCACCCTCGCCGTCGTAGCCGAGCAGGATCGCCGGCCAGATGACGGAGTGGAAGACGATGTTGTCCTTGCCCATGAAGTAGTACGAACGAGCGTGGGGGCTCTGCCACCACCGGCGCCAGGCCTCGGGATCGCCGGTGCGCCGCGCCCACTCGATGGAGGCCGACAGGTAGCCGATCACGGCGTCGAACCACACGTAGATCCGCTTGTCGTCCCGGTCGGCCCAGTCGGCGAGAGGGATCGGCACACCCCAGTCGAGGTCGCGGCTGATCGCCCGTGGCTGCAGTTCCGCGATCAGGTTCTTGCTGAACCGCAGGACGTTCGGTCGCCAGTCGGTGCGTTCGTCGAGCCACCGGTTCAGCGACTCGGCGAAAGCCGGCAGGTCCAGGAAGAAGTGCTCGGTCTCGACGAAGTCCGGCACCTCACCGTTGATCCGCGATCGAGGGTCCACGAGGTCGACCGGGTCGAGCTGGTTGCCGCAGTTGTCGCACTGGTCGCCACGAGCACTGCCGTACCCACAGATCGGACACGTGCCCTCGATGTAGCGGTCCGGAAGCGTTCGACCGGTCGAGGGCGAGATCGCGCCGAGGGTGCGCTGGGTGAACACATATCGGTTCGTGACCAGCTGTGTGAACAGACCCTGCACCACGTCGTAGTGGTTGCGTGTGGTCGTCCGGGTGAACAGGTCGTAGGTCAGTCCTAGACCCTGCAGATCCTCCAGGATCACGCGGTTGTAGCGATCGGCGAGCTCACGTGGGGTCAGGCCCTCCTTGTCGGCCTGCACCTGGATCGGTGTTCCGTGCTCGTCGGTGCCGCTCACCATCAGGACCGGGTGACCCTTCATCCGCATGTACCGGCTGAAGACGTCGGACGGGACCCCGAACCCGGAGACGTGGCCGATGTGCCGCGGTCCGTTGGCGTAGGGCCAGGCGACGGCGGTCAGGATGGGCTCGGCGTCCGACATGCGTCCGATCCTAGGGGCGCCTCAGTCGCGTCCGTTCTTCGCGTTGATCGCCGCGTCGTAGACCCGCCGTCGGCTGACCCGGGTCTCGCGCGCCACCTGCGCGACGGCGTCCTTGCGACTGAGCCCTTCGGTCATCTGGGCCGCGACGAGCTCGGCCAGCACGGGGTCGTCTACCTGACCGACCGAATCCGGGGCACCTTGCACGACCAGCGTGATCTCACCGCGCACGCCGCCGTGTGCCCACTCGACGAGCTCCCCGAGCGTCCCTCGACGGACCTCTTCGTACGTCTTGGTGAGCTCTCGAGCGACGGCCGCACGCCGTTCGCGGCCGAAGGTCTCGCGCAGGTCGGCCAGGACGTCGGGGAGCCGGTGCGGCGCTTCGAAGAACACCATCGTCCGCTGCTCCTGCGCGAGGCCGCGCAACCGCTCCTGGCGCTGCCCCGCCTTTCGGGGCAGGAAACCCTCGAAGCAGAACCGGTCGACGGGAAGGCCCGAGACGGCCAACGCGGTGGTGAGCGCCGACGGGCCCGGGACGGCCGTGACCTCGACACCCGCTGCCAGCGCCGCGACCACCAGGCGATAGCCAGGGTCGCTGACTGCGGGCATGCCGGCGTCGGTGACCAGCACGACGGTGTCACCCGCCGCGAGCCGGGTGACGAGCTCGGCGGTCCGCGCCCCTTCGTTGTGCTCGTGGTAGGAGACGATTCGCCCGCGCGGCTCCACCGCGAGGGCTGTCGTGAGCCGGTGCAGTCGACGGGTGTCCTCGGCGGCGACGACGTCGGCCTCGGTCAAGGCGACCCGGAGTCGCGGTGAGGCGTCGTCCACGCAACCGATGGGGGTGGCGGCGAGCACCAGGCGACCGGACATGCCGCCATCCTCGCAGCGGGCACGGCCGACCCCACCACTTTCCCGGTCCCGGCTCGGCGTTGCGGAGACCGCCGTCACCGGTCCTTACGATGCTGCGGTGACGACCACGGCGCAGCCTGCTCCCGCCGAGTTCGACGGCGCAGAGCCGACGGGGACCAGCCGGCCCCCTTGGCCGACGGCCCACGAGCGGCTGCGCCCACCGATGCCGGCCGGTGGGTGGCGCGGCTGGCTGGGTCCGTTGCTCGTGACCGTGCTCGCGGGAATCCTGCGGTTCTGGCGCCTCGGTCAGCCGCACGCGTTCGTGTTCGACGAGACGTACTACGCCAAGGACGCGTACTCACTGCTGAGGTACGGCTACGAGTCCCAGTCGGTGGGCGACGCGAACGAGAAGATCCTGGCCGGGCACCTGACGAACGTCTGGACGGGGGATGCCTCGTTCGTCGTCCATCCGCCTCTGGGCAAGTGGCTCATCTCGATCGGCATCAAGGTGTTCGGCATGACGCCGTTCGGCTGGCGGTTCATGGTCGCCGTTCTTGGAACCCTGGCCGTCCTGGTGCTCGCTCGCACGGCACGACGGATGACCCGGTCGAACGTGCTGGGAACGATCGCCGGGTTCCTGCTGGCGATCGATGGGCTGGCGATCGTGCTCAGTCGGACCGCCATCCTCGACGGCATCCTGATGTTCTTCACCCTGTGCGGTTTCGCCGCGCTCGTCGTCGACCGTGACCGGTACCGCTCTCGCGTCGCGACACGGCTCGAGGACTACGCCGGGCAGGCATTCGGCCCGCGTTCGGGGTTTCGTCCGTTCCTCGTGCTCGCTGGTGTGTTCTTCGGCATGGCGTTGGCGACCAAGTGGAGCGCGTTGTGGTTCATGGCGGTGTTCGCCGTGCTGGTCGTGGTGTGGGACGGGGGTGCTCGCCGCACCGCCGGCGTCCGGCGTGCGCTGTCCGGGGCGGTGCTTCGTGACGCGCTTGCGACGTTCACGGCACTCGTACTGGTTCCGATCGGCGTGTACCTTCTGTCGTGGTGGGGGTGGTTCCGGTCGGCGGCCGGCTACGACCGGCTCTGGGCACTCCAGCACCCCACGTCGGGACTGGCCCGCTTCGTCCCCGACGCGCTGCGCAGCCTCTGGCACTACCACGCGGAGGCCTACCACTTCCACGTCACGCTCGAGACGCCGCACGCCTACCAGTCGAACCCGCTGGGCTGGTTGCTCCTGGTTCGACCCGTCTCGTTCTTCTACCAGGGTCCGAAGCAGGGCGAGCAAGGCTGCACCGTGGGGTCGTGCGCGCGCGAGGTGCTGGCCCTGGGCACGCCGGTGATCTGGTGGGGAGCGGTCGTCGCCCTGGTCGTCATGGTCTGGCTCCTCGTGGCCCGAAGCGACTGGCGGGCGGCGGCGATCCTCGGTGGCGTCGCAGCCGGTTGGCTGCCGTGGCTGCACTACATGCAGCGGACGATCTTCCAGTTCTACGCGGTCGTCACCCTTCCCTTCCTCGTGCTCGGGTTGACGATGACGATGGGGCTGATCCTTGGGCCGCCCACAGCCCGACCGGAACGGCGCAGTGTCGGGGCCGCCGTCGTGGGGTCCTACCTGGTTCTGGCCTTCGCGAGCTTCTGGCTGCTCTGGCCGCTCTACACGGCTCAGGTGATCCCCTACCACTCGTGGTGGTCGCGGCTGCTGCACATCAGGTCGTGGGTCTGACCTACCCTGCTCCCTGTGACCGTCGCCGCGAACACCGTCGCCGCACCATGGCGTGGAGTCCGTGGGGGAATCGTCGGACTGCTCGCGTGGTCGTCCGTCCTGACCGCGCACGTGGCTGCCTCAGGCGCACTCCCGTCCATCGGCGCCACCGTCGCGACGGTCGGGTTGGCCGCCCTGGTCGGCATCTCGTTCGCCGGTCGTCAGTTCACCTGGTGGCGCGGCTTCTTCGTTCTGCTGCTGCTGCAACCGCTACTGCACGTCTCCCTGGCTGCCCTCGGCGGCGGGCATCACCACTCGGTGAGCGACAGCTCGGCCAGCTGGGTCATGGTGGGCGCCCACGTCGTGGCCGCGGCCGTGGCCGCATGCTGGGTGACCGTCGGGGACCGGCTCCTCGTGGCCGTCGTCCACGCGTTGGGCAGCCCGTGGCACACGCTCGCAGCGAGGCCGGCTCAACTGTCGATGGACTTGCCACGCCGTTGGTTCCCGCGACCCAACGACGCGCCGTACGGCCCGGTCCTCACGGGTGCCCTGAACCGACGAGGTCCGCCACGGGTGTGCGGCGTCTGACGGCTGGCCAGTCCGCCGACAGACGCTGACTGATCACTTCACCCGTGCCCGTCCGACTCCCGTTTGGAGTGTTCGACATGTCGACGCGTTTGCGAGCCGCCGTCGTTGCGACGTTGGTGGCCCTACCGATGTTCTTGCTCATCCCAGTCGCCTCGGCGCACGCCGGGCTGCTGGGCACTACTCCCGCTGCCGACGCGGTGCTGTCCAAGAGCCCTGCCGAGGTGGTCCTGACGTTCGACGAAGCGGTGCTCGACAAGGGTGCCGGCATCCTCGTCACCGATGCGTCCGGCCGGCACTACGAACAGGCCGGAACGCTGAACTACGGCGGCGCCAAGATCTCGATCCAGCTCGACCCGCTCGGCGCCCCGGGCACTTACACCGTGGCCTGGCGCGTGGTGGCCGACGACGGCGATCCGCAGTCGCAGACCTACCCGTTCCAGTACCAGCCACCCGGCTCCTCACCGTCGTCGACCACGACGCCGTCTGTCGTCGCGGCCCCGGCGGCCACGTCGGACGCATCGGGGACGACGACCGACGAATCGGGTTCCGCCCCGTGGGTACCGGTCGCGATCATCGTCGGCGTGGCGGTGGCCGCAGGCTTGGTGGTCTGGATCCTCCGTTCGGGACGAGGAACCGGTGACTCCTCCGGACACTGAGGTGCGCGGGCCGTCCAGGTCGTCGGCGGGACGAATCTGGCTCGCCGTGGCCGGCGTGGCCGTCTGCGCCACGATGGCTGCGCTCTGGGTCGGCGGTGGGCGCCCCGTGGCGTCCGCCGCCGGCCTGCCCGATCCCGGCCAGCTCACCTTGTGGCTGCTCCCGTTCGCCCACCTGACCGCGGACGCTGCCGCGGTGGTCACCGTCGGGTTCCTGCTGGCGCCGGCCGCGTTGATCGCCACCCGTCAGGGTGGATTGTCGACGCGGGCCCAACGAGCCACCCGGATCGCCTCGTGGGCGGCGGTCGTGTGGGCCGCCGCTGCGCTGAGCCTGTTGGTGCTGACCCTCTCCGACATCCTGGCCGTCCCCCTGGGACAGGCCCTGAGTCCGAGCGCGTTGACGAGCTACGTCAGCCAGATCCCGCAAGGCGGGGCGTGGGCCATGGTCGCTCTGCTCGCCACGGTCGTGGCCGTGACGGCCCGCGAGTCCGGGACGTCCGGGAGTGCCTGGGTGGCGCTTGCTCTGGCCGTCATCGCCTTGTTGCCTCCAGCCCTCACCGGCCACGCCGCCTCAGCGGGCGACCACGACGTCGCGACGTCGGCGTTGGTGCTGCACATCGGTGCAGTCGTGGTCTGGGTGGGCGGGCTGCTGTCGATCACGTGGTACGCACTCGGCGGCGGACGCGACGTCCCGCTGGCGGTGCGGCGCTTCAGCGTCCTGGCCGGCTGGGCCTACGTCGCGGTCGGCCTCTCCGGTGTGATCGGCGCGGTGGTGCGCCTGCACCAGCTTCCGGAGCTCTGGTCGAGCGGGTACGGCCGTCTGGTCATGGCGAAGACGGCGCTGTTCGTCGCCTTGGGCGCCATCGGTTGGTGGCACCGACGGCGCACGCTCGCCGAGCTGGACGCCGGTCGGTCCCGGTCGTTCGTGCGCTTCGCGATGGTCGAGGCACTGATCATGGGCGCCACGGTCGGAGTCGCGGCGGCCCTGGCCCGCACCGCGCCGCCCGTCCTCTCCGGCGCCCGCTCACCCACCGAGACCGACGTCGTGCTCGGCTTCTCGATGCCACCGCCGCCCACCCTTTGGCACTACCTGACGCTGTGGCGGCTCGACGTGCTGGTGTTCGGCGTGATCATCGTCTGCTGCGTGTACTACCTGCGGTGGTTCGCGCGGCTGCGACGCCGCGGTGACCACTGGCCGGTCGGGCGGCTGATCGCCTGGTACGCCGGCCTGCTGACGGCTGCGGTTGCCACCACGTCGGGGCTCGCCACGTACGGCCGTGTCGTGTTCAGCGATCACATGGTGCAGCACATGCTGCTGGGAATGATGGCGCCGGTCCTGCTGGTTCTCGGTGCACCGATCACGTTGGCCCTGCGAGCCCTGCCGGCCTCCGGTGCGGGCCAACCACGGGGAGCCCGCGAGCACCTGCTCGCGTTGCTGCACAGCCGCGTCGTCAGGGTGCTGACCAACCCGATCGTCGCGCTGCTCCTGTTCGTGACGGCGCCCTACATGGTGTACTTCTCGAACCTCTTCGAGGTTGCCATGCGCAACCACTGGGCGCACGAAGCGATGCACGTGCACTTCATCCTCGTCGGGTACCTGTTCTACGAGACGCTGATCGGGACCGACCCGCTGCCCCACCGAGCGTCGTATCCGCTGCGGTTGCTGACGCTGCTGGCGTCGATGCCGTTCCACGCGTTCTTCGCGATCGCATTGATGCAGTCCAACACGGTGATCGCCTCGTCGTACTACGCGCTGGTCGCTCCGTCGTGGGCGCCGGACCGGTTGGCCGACCAGACCGGCGGCGCCGCCTTCGCGTGGGCGTTCGGCGAGTTTCCCGCGCTGATCGCGATGCTGATGCTCCTCCTGCAGTGGTCGCGAGCCGACACGCGGGAGGCCAAGCGCATCGACCGGCAGGCCGACCGCGACGGTGACGCCGACCTCACGGCCTACAACGAGATGCTCGCCGCTCGCGGCCGGGCCGACCGGCGGAATGGTCCCTGACCGTTGCCGGATGCGCATCGATCGTCCTAGTGTCCGGTCATGATCACTGCAGTGCACACCCTCGTGTATGCGGACGACGCTGAACAGGCACGGACGTTCTTCCGCGACATCGTCGGGTGGCCGTACGTCGACGCCGGAGACGGTTGGCTGATCTTCAAGACCGGACCGTCCGAGCTCGGCGTCCACCCCACGTCGGACGAGAACGACGGCGAGACGTGGTCAACGGGGCAGCACCACGAGATCACGCTGATGTGCGACGACCTGGAAGCCACGATCGGCGAGCTCCGGGCCAAGGGTGCCGAGTTCAGCCGTGGGATCCGAGACGACGGGTTCGGACTGACCACGATGCTGAAGGTGCCGGGTGCCGGCGACGTGATGCTCTACCAGCCGCGTCACCCGCCGGCCCACAGCCGCTGATCCGGACCCACGACTACCAGGCGTAGGCCTCGGGCGCCGGGCCACCCGGTCCGGGGAAGATCTCGTCCAGCCGGTCCAGTGCCGCAGGCTCGAGGTGGACGTCCAGCGCGCCGACAGCTCCGTCGAGCTGCTCCACGGTCCGCGGACCGATGATGGGAGCCGTGACGCCCGGCCGGCTCAACAGCCAGGCCAGCGCGACGTCGGCCGGCTGCTGACCGAGCTCGTCGCAGAACTGCTCGTAGGCCTCGACCTTCGGCCGATGTTCCGCCAGCCGCTTCTGAGCGGTCTCACCGGCCGACCGCCCGGCACGCTGTTTGCGCAGGATCCCGCCAAGCAGACCACCCATGAGCGGCGACCATGGGATCACCCCGATCCCGTAGGCCTGGGCCGCGGGGAGCACCTCGAGCTCGATCGTGCGCTCGATCAGGTTGTACAGCGACTGCTCGCTCACCAGTCCCAGCCGGTGCCGGCGGGCCGCCGACTCCTGTGCCTGCGCGAGGTGCCAGCCGGCGAAGTTCGACGAGCCGAAGTACAGCACTTTCCCCTGGGTGCGCAGAACGTCGAAGGCGTCCCAGATCTCGTCCCACGGCGTGGAGCGGTCGACGTGGTGCATCTGGTACAGGTCGATGTGATCGGTCTGCAGCCGCCGCAGCGATCCGTCACAGGCGTTGCGGATGTTGCGGGCTGACAAGAAGGTGTCGTTCGGCCAGTCGCTCATCGAGCCGTACAGCTTCGTGGCGATCACCGTCTTCTCGCGACGCCCGCCACCTTGGGCGAACCAGCGTCCGATGATCTGCTCGGTGAGACCTTCCCCCTTCTTCCACCCGTAGACGTTGGCGGTGTCGAAGAAGTTGAGGCCGAGCTCCAGCGCACGGTCCATGACGGCGTACGAGTCCGGCTCGGACGTCTCCGGACCGAAGTTCATGGTTCCGAGGGTCAGCCGGGAGACGGACAGGCCAGACCGGCCGAGGTGGGTGTACTCCATGGGAAGAGGCTACGGCTTGGCTGGGTCCGTGGTCAGGCGACAACGACGCCGTACGCGCGCCCTGACGGCCACGCTCTGGGTGGAGCTGAGGGGATTCGAACCCCTGACCCCCTCGATGCGAACGAGGTGCGCTACCGGACTGCGCTACAGCCCCAGGAAACCCCGTGAGGATAGCAACGACAGCTCCACCCGATCGCGGCGCGGCCGTCGTCGGCTCGGGTGGGTGCGGGTGAAGGCGTCCGTTGTTGATCAAGGAGAAGATGCTGACCTGGGGTGATCAACTCACTCATCAAGTCCAAGATCAACGACGGGGTGGCCGGGAAACCGGGGTCAGTCGTTGACGGCGGGGCGCCGGTCGAGCAAGGCGTTCAGCTCGTCGGCGGCTTCCTGGGCCTGCGCGATCGCCTCGTCGGCCTCGGGGACCGGCTCGTCGAGGAACCGTCCGCTCGTCCAGGCCCCCGGAGAGGTGAGGTCGATCACCCGGACCGGACGCACCGCCTTGGGCGCGGTCACGTACGTCGGCAGCGGGAAGCGGGCCGGCTGCCACGTCTCGTCGTCGGTGGCGACGGCCGAGATCGGGTCGGGCTCAGCCGCCAGTGGCGGGACGGCGGGTTCGGTGGCCGGCACCGTTGCGACGGCTGCCGGGGCGCTGCGCCGCTGGTCCGGTGCCCTCGCCGCGACCGTCTGCCACGGGCGGGTGCGCCCCTTGGTCTCGACCACGACGCTGGAGTCGTCGGCGACCGGACGTGCACCCGCCGGCTCGCGACGCCGCGTCCCGGGCGCCGCCGGACGCCGCCGGGGGCGACGAGCGGCCCGCGCCCGCTTCGCCTGCTGCGCCAGACTGACGACGTAGACCACCAGCAGCAGCACCGGGACGGCCGCCGCGACCCAGGGGACGACGCCGAGCACCGCGAGGACTCCGAGGGCGGCGACGGTCGCGACCAGGGCCAGCAGCACGCGCAGCCGTCGCCGCGCCTGCCGACTGCGGGCGGAGACGCGGCGGTCACCGCTGCCGGTGACCAGCGGGCGCGTGGCCGCTTGTGGTCGCGCCGGCATCACGAGCTCACGCTGACCGGCGGTCGGTCGCGGGGACAAGGTGCGCATCGCCTGGGAGAAGCGATCGGCGCTGCGGGACTCGTTGGTGGCGTCGTGACGGCGGATCCACATGGGCACCAGGACAACCGCCCACAGTGCCACGATCACGCCATAGACCACGCCACTTCCCACGAGGGTTCACGGTAGGTGGCATGTCCGGAACATCCCGGTAACACACTCGGTGTGTCGCACGTGGTCTGGTCACTGCCGCGGCGCTGCCTGCCAGCGGGCGAGCAGACCACCGGTCAGCTCGTCGGCGCACAACGCGTAGACCAGATGGTCGCGCCAGTCGCCGTCGATGTGCAGGAACCGGTCCCGACGACCTTCGAACCGAAAGCCCAGCTTCTCGGCGACCCGACGACTCGGCTCGTTCTCCGGGCGCATGGCGATCTCCAGGCGGTGCAGGCCGAGCCCCACGAACGCATGGTCGGCGGCGAGCGCCACCGCCGTGGGGATGATGCCGCGGCCGGCATACTCCTGGTCGATCCAGTAGCCGATGTGCGCACCACACTGCGAGCCGTACACGATCCCGCCCACGGTGACCTGACCGACCAGCCGTCCCTCGTAGGTGACCACGAACGGCAGGGCCCGACCGGCACGGGCCTCCCGCAGGAGTGCGGCGACCATGGCGGGGAACGAGGGCACCGGCTGGCGCGGGTCCGGTGGCGTCGCCTCCCACGGCCGGAGCCACTCCGCGTTGCGCCTGCGGACGCTGAACCAGTCCCGGCGGTCCCGCCGATGCAGGGGCCGCAGACCCACCGAACCGGCCGCGAGGGTGACGGGCCAACCACGGGTCATGCGGTTCGGCGCTCCAACACCACCACCGTCACGGCGTCGTCCGGCGCCAACCGCGACACGTCCTCGGGTACCACGATCATCGCGTTCGCCGCGGCGAGCGCGGCCACCTGGTGGGTGCCCCGGCCGGGCAGCGGCGTCACCACGTACCGGCCCTCGGTCACCTCGAGCCGCGCGGGTAGGTACTCACGCAGGTCGAGCGGCGAGGTGAGCCCACCAGCGAGCCAGGCGCGCACGGTGGGCCGATCGAGCGGGTCGGCACCGAGCATCCGACGCACGACCGGCCGCACGAACACCTCGAACCCGACGTAGGCGGCCACGGGACTTCCGGGCAGCGCGATGAAGGGGGTGTCGTCGGGCCCCACCCGCCCATGGCCGTGCCACGTCCCCGGCGCGATCGCCACGTCGACGAAGTCGACGGACGTGGTGCGGTCGAAGGCCGCTCTCACCACCTCACCCGGGCGCTCACTCAGTCCCCCGGTGAGCACGACCAGGTCGGCCCGCACCAGCTGGTCGTCCACGGTGTCGAGCAGCTCGCGCGGATCGTCACCGACCATGCCGACCCGATAAGCCGTCGCCCCGGACTGGGTGACCGCCGTCGACAGCAGGTAGCTGTCCACGTCCGGGTGCCGCCCGGGCATCTGTGCAGCACCGGGCTCGATCAGCTCGCTGCCCGTGGCGACCACGACGACCCGCGGTCTCGGCCGCGCCGAGACGCGGCCAAGACCCAGCGCCGACAGGAGACCGATCTGCGTGGGCCCCAGCCGCGTACCCGCTGCCAACATCAGGTTGCCGGCCGTGACGTCTCCCCCGGCCGGACGCACGTTGTCACCCGGACGCGACGGCTTGGCAATGCTCACCTGGACGACGCCGCCGTCGGTGTCGCCGAACGGCACCACGCAGTCGGCACCCGCCGGCAGCGGTGCACCGGAGGTGACCCGCAGAGCCTGGCCCGGCGGCAGGCTGTCCACCCCGGCGCTCGTCACGATCACGTCGCCACCCACGGGCAGGACGACAGGTGCAGCCGACGTGGCCCGGGCGACGTCGACGAGCCGCACGGCGTACCCGTCCACTGCGGCAGAGTCCACCGCCGGCAGCGACTCGCGCGCGACGACGTCGTCGGCCACCGTGCAGCCGTACGCGTCGAGCAGCATCAGCTCGATCGGCGCAAGCGGTTCGATTCCCTCGAGCAGCGCGGCACGGTGCTCGTCGACGCTTCTCACGCGTCGCGCTCCGACAGGTAGTCGCGCAGCCACTGCAGCAGCTCCGGGCCCAGGTCCTCGCGTTCGCAGGCCAGGCGCACGACGGCCTTGAGGTAGTCGACCCGGTCGCCGGTGTCGTAGCGACGCCCTGCGAACACCACACCGTGAACGCCGCCACCGTCGGCCGCCGGGAGCGTCACCAGCTCGTGCAGCGCGTCGGTCAGCTGGATCTCGCCACCGCGTCCGGGAGCGGTCCGGCGCAGCACGTCGAACACCGCCGGAGACAGGACGTACCGGCCGATCACCGCCAGGTTGCTCGGAGCCTCGTCGGCGGGCGGCTTCTCCACCAGGTACGAGATGTGGAAGACGTCGGCCTCGTCCGTGGCGTCGACTGCGGCGCTTCCGTACAGGTGCACCAGGCTGCGCGGAACCTCCATCAACGCGATGACACTTCCCCCACGCCTGGCCTGCACGTCGATCATCCGGGTCAACAGCGGGTCGCGGGGGTCGATCAGGTCGTCGCCCAGCAGGACGGCGAAGGGTTCGTCGCCCACGTGCTCGGCCGCGACGAGCACCGCGTGGCCGAGGCCGCGCGGATCGCCTTGCCGGACGTAGTGGATCGCGGCCAGGTGGTTGGAGTCGACCACGGCCGCGAGCCGGACGTCGTCGCCCTTCGACCGCAATGCCTCCTCGAGCTCGACGTTGCGGTCGAAGTGGTCCTCCAGCGACTTCTTGTTCCGTCCCGTCACCATCAGGACGTCGTCGAGGCCGGCCGAGACGGCCTCCTCCACGACGTACTGGATGGCCGGCTTGTCGACGACCGGCAGCATCTCCTTGGGAGTCGCCTTGGTGGCCGGGAGGAAACGCGTGCCCAGCCCGGCAGCCGGGATCACCGCCTTGCGCGGTCGGGGGGTCACGGTGCGATGCCTTTCAGCCGGACGACGTCGACGATGGTTCCGGCGACCACCTGCCGTGGCGTCGACCCTAGCGGGCCGCGTGCGGCAGGTCGGCGCTCGCAGCGCCGGCCATGGCCCAGCCGTTGCGCCCAGCGCGCTTCGCCAGGTACATCGCCTCGTCGGAGGCCCGCAGGAGCGCCTCCGCGGTGGAACCGTCCTCGGGGAACGAGGCGCCACCCACCGAGATCGTGATCTGCAGCTCGGGCCCACCGTCGTGGAACGGGGTCGCCCGCACGACCTCGCAGATGCGCCGGGCCATCGCCGCGACCCCCTCCCGATCGGTCTCGGGAAGGATCAGGACGAACTCCTCGCCGCCGTATCGCGCGAAGACGTCCACCTCCCGGACCTGGCCGCTGACCCGGCGCGAGAGCTCCCTCAGCACTTCGTCACCACGGGCATGCCCGTAGGTGTCGTTGACGGTCTTGAAGTGGTCGAGGTCGAGCATGAGCAGGCCCAGTGGACGATGGAAGCGGACGGCGCGCTCGATCTCGGAGTTGAGCGTGCTCGACATCGACCTGAAGTTCGCCAGCCCGGTCAACGGGTCCGTGATCGACATCCGCTTGGCCTCGCCGTGCAGCAGGACGTTCTCGACGGCGATCGCTGCCTGGCCGGCCAGCGTCGACAGCGCCGCCTCGTCGTCCGCGGTGAACCCGTCGACGCCGTGCGCGAAGACGGCCAGCACGCCCAGGACGTTGGGCGCCCGCTCCAACGGCACGGCCAGCACCTGAGCGTCGAGGGGCTCGCCGGACGCCGGTTGCAGACCACCGTCGCCGAGCCGGCCGCGGATCGGGGAGCCGGACTGCGCCACCCGGCCGAGGACTCCCACGCCCAACGGGAGCGATGGGATCGCCCGCAGCCGCTGTGCCGCCATCCCCTGCTCGGCAAAGCCCACGAGCGGGCCACCGTCGATCGACAGCATGACGACACCTGCCCCGGCACCCACGCTCGTCCGCGCGGTCTGCAGGACGACGGGAAGCAGGGAGTCCAGGTCGTGAGTCGCCGACAGCGCCTCACCGAGTCGGTGCAGGTTCTTGCGCATCTCGTCGCGGCTGGACTCGAGGGCGGAGATGTAGCTGCGCAGCTCGGTCGTCATGTGGTTGAAGGATGCGGCGAGACGACCTGCCTCGTCGTTCTTGCGGACGGCCAGCGTGCGACCCAGGTCGCCTCCGGCCACCGACTCCACGGCATCGGTCAGGTCCTCGAGGTCGCGGGTGAGGTCGCGGGCCAGCCAGCGCCCCAGCAGCACAGCAATCAGCACGGCGAGGACCACGACCACGGTGACGGTGCGCAGCAACGGCGTTCCGTCCGACACCGGCGCCACGACCACGATGTCGTACGGCTGCCCACCGGGGCCTGCCTTCTCGACGGCCGCGACGTAGCCGGACGCGGACACGACGTCCACTCCGCCCTGGGTCTGCGCCACGAACTTCGGAGCCATGCTCTGGCCCACTGAGACAGCTCCGGTCGGTGAGACCAGAACGCCGTCGTGGACCAGCGCCACCTGTCCGTCCACGGCCAGCTCGCTCGCCGTGTTGGCCGGCCACGGTCCCCCCACGCTGGTGGCCACCCAGACGCGCTCGAACGCGCCTCGTCCGTTCGAGACGAGCACCGACGACGCGAGCACCGAGCCGGCCGCCTGACCGCTGCTGCACTCCTGCAACGACGCCACCGTCACACCGTCGGGCAGCTGGCCCGCCTGGGCGACCACCCGACCCGAACCACCGTCGACGACCGCGGCGAACGTGCCCGGCGTGTTGCTGGACACCACCTCGCGCACGGCCGCCCTCGGTGACACCGAGGCGGTGCTCTCCGCGAGTGCGTGCGCGCTGACGCCCGTGTACTCGCACAAGCCCATGATCCGGTAGGCGATCGCCTGACGGCTCGAGGCGAGGTTGTACTCCAGGCGGTTGAGGTCGGCGCGCGGGACCGCGACGCTCACCAGCACGCCGGCCGCCGCCAAGGGGACGAAGACCAGGATGCCCAGGACGAGGGCCAGCCGCTTGCGCATGGTCACGCCGGCCGCCTCCTCGTCTCGGGGCACGCGATGGGTCGGCGCCTGCGGTGGAGGTCGGCCGTTCGGGTGACGACCTTGAGCCCTTCAGCGGTGATCGACGGGTGAGAATGGCCCGGTGACCGTGTCCGACCGCAAGCGCGCGTTGCGCGACTTCGGTCGCGCGCAGCGGCGTGCCCGGCCCCGGCGGCCGTCCGGGGCCGACCTCCTGGCCGACGCCGCGCTGGCCCGCCCCGAGGTGAGGTCCGCACGGACGGTGGCGGCCTACCTGGCGGTGGGTGACGAACCGGACACCCGAGTCCTGATCGAGCGGCTCCACGCCGCCGGAACCACCGTCTTGCTGCCGGTCGTCCAGCCCGACCTCGACCTGGACTGGGCGGCCTACGAGGGTCCCGACCTGCTCGGTGCCGGACCCCGGGGGCTGCTCGAACCGTCCGGGGAACGACTCGGCCGGTCCGCGGTCGCCAAGGCCGACGTCGTCCTCGCGCCCGCGCTGGCGGTGGACGTCACCGGGCGCCGGCTCGGACAGGGCGGGGGCTGCTACGACCGTGCCCTCGCCCGAGTCCCGGACCACACCCCGGTGCTGGCCGTCGT
>Ga0302299_10000316_pt1 | contig 25377 bp, 25 predicted proteins | sample III_Fen_N3_4_FD_198795 | JGI IMG/M metagenome (GOLD analysis project Ga0302299, IMG submission 198795) | Peat permafrost microbial communities from Stordalen Mire near Abisko, Sweden - III_Fen_N3_4 | ecosystem: Environmental > Terrestrial > Soil > Wetlands > Permafrost | place: Sweden: Abisko...
GAGCCCGGCGACAACCTCTCGGCCTGACCGCTCGCAGGCGCTCACGAGCCCGTACAGCGCCGGGGCCGCTCCTCCTTGAGCCTCAGAAGGAGGGATGCCTGGATGCCGGCAGGGGCCGATGAACCTTGAACATGGGTCTGCACGCTGACGACTTCCCAGCCGACCTTCAGTCACTGTCGGACGGCGCGATCACCGCTCTCCTGGAGCGCGCCGAGGAGGAAGAGCGATCGATTTCCAGTCGGCGCAGCCGGCTGCACACCTGGATCGACAACATGGACGTCAGGAGCGGGACAGCGCTCGCGGAGTTCGACGAGGACCTGGTTGCAGCCCTCCAGAAGGAGGAGCGTGCGCTCTCGGAGCGACGGCTCCAGCTGCATCAGACGATCATCGACCTCCGCGTCGAGCGAAGCTGGCGAATCGATCACCGCCGACCGCATCTGAGTTCTGTCGAGTAGACGCCGCCGTCTGTTGGCGGCTCGGCGTTCAGGGAGCGCACGCGGTGCGGCGGCCAAGCGCCCCGGATCCAACCACGAAAGGAAGGCTCCAGCAACGGCAGTGATGCCTGGGCCATCAACGAACGCGGACAGATCGTGGGTCAGAGCGCGACGACCAGCCGCACCATGTCGCCCTCTGGACGCTCCGTAACGGCTGACCCACTTCGGTCGTTCGTTGTCGACAGGCGGGATCAGGGATCCCGCCGATGAGGCCCGTCACCATCGAGCAGAAACGGCTAGAGGAGTGAAGCGGGCGAAGGGACTCGAACCCTCGACCTACGGCTTGGGAAGCCGACGCTCTACCAACTGAGCTACGCCCGCATGCGCGGTGCAGTCTAGCCGCACGGCGTTCACCGAATCCTCATACCCGCCGCGTAGACTCGCGGGCGTGCGCCGCCTCGCACTCGCTTCGATCGCCGCTCTCGTCGTGCTCGCGCCGCTGCAGACACAGGCCGCGCCGCGGGCCGACCCGGCCGTCTTCGCCGGGCTCGGCACCTGGTTCGACGTCTACGACGGGCCTGCCTACCGGAACCCGGCGGCGACGGCGGCGCGCCTCCAGGCCCGCGGAGTGCACACGGTCTACGTCGAGACGGCCAACGACCGCAGCGCCGCCGACGTCGTCAACGCGAATGCGCTCGGCCTCTTCGTGGACGCGCTGCGGGCGCAAGGCATCGTGGTCGTGGGGTGGTACCTCCCTGGGTTCGCCCAGCCGGTCGTCGACCTGCGTCGAACGCGCGCACTGCTCGCCTTTCGTACGCCTACCGGTGCTCCCTTCGACGGAGTCGCGCTCGACATCGAGTCGCTGCGCCTGAAGAGCGCCGGATTGCGCACGACGCGGCTGCTCACGCTCAGCCGCACCCTCAGCGCCGAGGCGGGGGACACGCCGGTGGCGGCGATCAGCTACGCCCCGCGCGGGCTCGAGCGGCACCCGGCCGTGTGGCCGCGCTTCCCTTGGGAGCAGCTGACCCCGCTCGTCGACGCGTGGATCCCGATGACGTACACCGGCGGCGGCATGCGCGGGTACGACGCCACCTACGGCTACGTGGCGCGCTCGCTGCGCCTGTTGCGCGCCGCCGTCGGCCCGGACATCCCGATCCACGCCGCCGGCGGCGTTGCGAACCGGATGACCGCGGAGGAACTGAAGGCGTTTGCCGACGCCGTCACCGACGACGGCACCGTGACCGGATGGAGCCTGTACGACTTCCCCACCACCGGCTCGAAGGCGTGGGCAGCACTCGTGCCGCTCGCGCCCCGTTAGGCGCGCTCCAGGCCGACGGCTGCGGCGATCGAGAGGAGCCGGCCTTCCTCACGGGCGCCGGCGAATGCCGGGCCGTCCACTGCAAGTACCAGTGATTCCAGCTCTGCCTGCTCGCGCTCCCACTGGCCCACCTGCCTCGTTGCGACCTCGCTCTCGACCGCCCCCCAGAGTCGCCCCGCGCGCTCTGCCAGCCCGTCGGCCGCCGCGATCGCTGCGAGGTTGGCGGCGGCGAAGACGATGTGCTGCCGATCGCCTAGCTCGACTGCGGTCTCGAAACCGAGGTGCGCGTATCTTCGCGCCTCGCCGAGGTTGCCCCGCTCGCGTTCGAGCGTGGCGGCCGTCTCCAGCTGGCCCGCCTCCCACCAGGCCCAGCCGGCCTCGCGGGCCAGCTTTGCGCTCTCGAGCGCGAGCGAGAGGGCGAGCTCGAGATCTCCCTCGCGGTACGCCTTCTGGACGAAGAAGCCGAGCGCCTGGGCCTCGCCGACCTTCGATCCGAGCTCGCGCGCCTCGCGCAGTGAGTCTTCGAGGAGGGGCCAGGCGGCGTCCAGGTCGCCTCTGAGGATCATGTTGGCGGCGACGCGGAACCGGAGGTGCGCCGCCTCGGTCTGGCCGCCCGTCCGCGTGAGGAGCTCGAGGCTCTCGCTGTAGCAGGGCCTTGCCCGCTCGTGCTCGCCGAAGATGTCGAGCGAGCCTCCCAGGGCACGCAACGCCGAGGCTCGGAGGTAGGGGTCGCCATCGGTCGTTCTCTCGAGCAGCCGCTCCAGCCACGCCGCACCCTCGACCGGGTCGCGGACGACCCAGAATGCTTCGAGCCAGGTGGCCAGGTGGAGGCCTCGCTGCGGATCGTGGTCGACCGACCACGCGAGAACCGCCCGGGCGTTGTCGATCTCCGGCTCGACGAGGCCGAAGTTCCACGGACGTGGCGTGTCGATGACGGCGCGCGTGCCGGCCCGGTCGGCGAGCTCGATCAGCCGATCGGCCTGCTTCCACCGCAGCTCGTCCTCCTCACCGGACTCGTCGAGCCGCTCGCGGGCGAACTCGCGGATCGTCTCCAGCATCCAGAAGCGCTCCTCGCCGTCCGGATCCGCACGGCGGCGGACGAGGCTCTTGTCGAGCAGCGAGGCGAGCGTGTCGAGGTCGGCCCCGCACACGTCCTCGGCCGCCTCGAGCGTGCAGCCGCCGCGGAAGACGGCGAGACGGGCAAAGAGCTGCTGCTCGGCCCCGTCGAGCAGGTCGTAGCTCCAGGCGATCGTGGTACGGAGCGTCGCGTGCCGTTCGTCGACGTCCCGCCCGCCCTTGAGCAGGTCGAGCCGCTGCCCGATGCGCAGGAGCAGCTGTTCCGGGCCGAGGAGCTTGACACGGGCGGCCGCGAGCTCGATCGCGAGTGGGAGGCCGTCGAGGCGGCGGATCAGCTCGTGCACCGCCGGCACATCGCCGACGTCGGGGCGGATCGACTGGGCGCGCTCGAGGAAGAGCGTCACGGCATCGGCCTCGACCATCGGCGGCAGGTCGAGTTGCGCCTCACCCGCGATGCGGAGCGGCTCGCGGCTCGTCGCGACGATGCGAAGAGACGGAGCGGCGGCGAGGAGATTGGCGATCACGTTGGCGGCGTCCGGGAGGAGCTGCTCGAGGTTGTCGAGGACGACATGGGCCCGCTTCTCGCCGATCCGCGTTGCGATCGCGGCCGGCGTCTCTCCCGAGGCGCCGAGGTGGCCGGCGATCATTGGCACGATCAGCCCGGCGTCGCGCACGGGCGCGAGCGGCACGAAGACCGTGCCTGCGTCGGCCTCCTCGGCCAGGAACCGGGCGAGCTCGATCGAGAAGCGTGTCTTGCCCGTGCCGCCGGGGCCGACGATCGTGAGCAGGCGCGGCTCGCGGTCGACCCAGAGCGACGCTCCCTCGACGAGCTCGCGCTCGCGGCCGAGGAAGTGCGTCGCGGGCGTGGGGAGCTCGACGGCGCCCGGCGTGCGCAGCGGCGGGAACTCACCCGCACCGAGCTGGTAGAGCTGAGCCGGTGCGTCGAAGTCTTTGAGGCGATGCCGGCCGAGGTCGAGCAGCGGCTGGTCCTCGACGAGGGCTGCGGTGGCGGAGGACAGGATCACCTGGCCGCCGTGCGCGAGCGAGGCGACGCGCGCGCCGCGGTGGACGTCGATGCCCGCGTATCCCTCTGCGGTCGTCGTCGGCGCGCCCGTGTGGAGGCCCATGCGGACCGTGATCGGGCCGGGCGCGAGCGCACGCTGGCCTGCGTCCGCCGCCGCCACGGCCCCCGCGGCGGTCGGGAAGGCCACGAAGAAGGCGTCGCCCTGTGTGTCGACCTCGACGCCCCCGGCGGCTTCGAACTCCGCGCGGAGGATGCGGCGATGCTCGGCGAGCGCCTCGGCGTAGCGGTCGGCGCCGACACGCCTGAGAAGTCGCGTCGAGCCCTCGATGTCGGTGAAGAGGAACGTCACCGTCCCGGTGGGCAAGCCGCGCGGCACGTCCGCAGTATCGCTCAGAGGGCCGCGGTCAGTCGGACAGCACGTCGAGCAGCCGGTCGATCCGGGCAACGGGCTTGAAGCCCAGCCGCTCGAGAATCGGCCGCGACATCTTGCCGGCGTGCGTGACGAGCACCGGCGTGCCCCGGGCGGCCGCCTCGCGGGCGCGTGCCGCGACGAGCGCGCGATAGGCGCCCTTCCCGCGCGCAGACGGCAAGGTGGCGCCGCCGAAGAGGAGCAGGCCGAGCGCGGTGTAGGAGGCGTAGCCGGCAGCGACGGGCCCGTCGTCGAGGAAGGCGAGGAACATGGAGCCGTCGATCCCCTCGCGGGCGAAGTCGGCCTCCGCCTGGGCGTACCCGGCCTCCTCGCCGAGCTTGTCGCCGAAGGCCTCGTCCTGGATGCGGCGCGCCAGCACGAGCTCGTCGACGGACTCGATGCGCCTCGCGACGACGCCCGGGGGCGCGGGGAGCTCGTCTCCGGACTCCAGCACCATTCCGACGGCGACCGGCTCGCCCTCGACCGGGACGATCCCGAGCGCGCCCAGGCGCTCGATCAGGTCGGCGGGCGTGCACGACTCGCCGAGCTCCCACTCCGCGCCGCCGCGGCCGCGCTCGCGCAGCATGGCGCGGATCTCCCCGACGGCAGGCTCGACGTCCTCCGGGGCGAGCCTGACCCGCTGGACGGTGGCACTGTGCGGGCCGCTGCCGGGGGAAAGGTAGATCGCGAAGCGCCCGGCCGGGTCGGTGACGAGCTCCCGCCCCGGCGACAGCTGCTGGTGCACGTTCGGGTTCTCGGCGAGCTCCCGGATCACGACCAGGCCTCCATCAGTCGGGCGCGGGTCGCCTCGAGGTGCTCGGGGAGCACCTTCACGTCGGCCAGCACCGGCATGAAGTTCGTGTCGCCGGCCCAGCGGGGTACGACGTGCTGGTGGAGATGTGACGCGATCGACCCGCCGGCGACGGCGCCGAGGTTGAGCCCGACGTTGAAGCCCTCCGGGTCGTACACGGCTCCCACGGCCGCGACGGCCCGCACTGTCAGCTCGTGCAGCTCCCGCGCCTCGTCGCCGTCGAGGTCGCCGAGCGCGGGCACGTGGCGCGTGGGCGCGACCATGAGATGCCCCGAAGCGTACGGGAACTTGTTCAGCAGCACGATCGTCCGCTCGCCCCGGTGCACGACAAGGCTCGAGCTGCCGAGCTTGCCGGCGGCCTCGAGGCAGAAGACGCACCCGTCGGCGGCGCCAGCCTCCTGCACGTATGCGAGACGCCAGGGCGCCCAGAGCCGTTCCATCGGCGTCTTGTACCACGTATCATCGCGGCGGCTGCGGCGCCGACTCCCCGGGAGGGACGCGTGTCGTACCCGTACGTCGAGAGCCCGAACCACACCGCCGCAGCCGGACGCGCGATCGACGTCGTCGTGATCCACACCATGGAGATCCCCGAGCGGAGAGGCGCCGCCGAGTCGTGCGCGCGCTGGTTCGCGAATCCCGCGGCCGAGGTGTCCGCGCACTATTGCGTCGATGCGGACACGGTGGTCCAGTGCGTTCGTGAGGAGGAGATCGCCTGGCACGCCCGCGGTGGGAACGCGACCTCGGTGGGCATCGAGCTCGCCGGCTTCGCCCGCCAGGGCCCGGCCGAGTGGCGTGACGCCTACAGCGGCGCCGTCCTCCAGCGGGCGGCCCGGCTCACGGCCGAGGTGTGTCTGCGGCACGGGATCCCGGTCCGGCGCCTGCGCGCCGCCGACCTCGTCGCGGGCCGCCGCGGCGTGACGGGGCACGCCGACGTGAGCGCGGCGTTCCGCAAGAGCGACCACTGGGACCCGGGGCCGGCCTTTCCCTGGAGCAGGTTCCTGCGGTTAGCGCGCGGCGGCGACGTCGTCGAGCGCGCCGGCGAGGCCTGAGGCGACCTCGTCCAGCTCGTCACGGGTGATCACGAGCGGTGGCGAGATCTGCAGGCCGCCGCCGACGAGGGTGCGGGTGAGGACGCCGTGGTGGCGCGACCTGAGCGTGACGCGGTCGGTGAGGCCGGGATCGTCGGCGAGGAGCGCCGGGTCGATCTGCACGGCGGCGACGGCGCCGAAGCCGCCGCGGATCTCGGTGACGAGCTCGTGGGCGAGCAGCGGCGCGAGCGCGTCCGGCAGCTCCTGCTCGAGCTCGAGCCCGCGGGCGACGAGGCCCTCGCGCTCGATGATGTCGAGGTTCGCGTGGGCCGCGGCTGCGGCGCTCGCGTGGCCGGAGTAGGTGTAGCCGTGCCGCCAGACGCCCGCCTCCGTCCCGTTCCAGAACGGCTCCTGGAGCCTGCGCCCGACGATGACCCCGCCGAGCGGCACGTAGCCGGACGTGATCCCCTTGGCGAAGGTGATCGCGTCGGGGTCGAGGCCGACACGGCTCGAGGCGAACCAGTCGCCGACGCGCCCGTAGCCGCAGATCACCTCGTCGACGACGAAGAGGACGCCGTGGCGGCGGCAGATCTCCTGCACGGCCTGGAGGTAGCCCTCGGGCGGAAGCAGGATCCCGCCGGCGCCGATGATCGGCTCGCAGAAGAAGGCCGCCACGTGCTCTGCGCCGAGCTCCACGATCGTCGCCTCGAGTGCCTCGGCCGAGTCCCAGGGGACGCGGGCGGTGCCGCCGGCGAGCGGGCCGACGCCGACCTTGAAGGCCTCGGTGCCGACGATGCTCGTGCCGTAGCCCGCGAGGCCGTGGTAGGCGCGCTCGCGCGAGACGATCACGGTACGGTCCGGCTGGCCGAGCAGGCTCCAGTAGCGGCGCACCAGCTTGACCACCGTCTCGATCGACTCGCCCCCGCCGCTCGTGAAGAACACGGCGGCGTCGTCCATCGGGGCGAAGCCCGAGATGCGCTCGGCGAGGTCGGTGGTGGGGCGGCTGGAGACGTCGCCGTAGTGGGAGTACGCGTGCAGCTTTCGCATCTGCGCGGCCGCCGCGTCGGCGATCTCGGCGCGGCCGTAGCCGACGTTCGCGTACCAGAGACCGCCGGTCGAGTCGACGTAGCGGTTGCCCTGGTCGTCCCAGACGTGGCAGCCCTCGCCGCGCTCGAGAATGAGCTCGCCGGAGGCCTGCACGGCGTGCATGTCGGCCACGGGGTGCCAGAAGTGGGTCATATGCCAACCCTATCCGCCGGGCGTGGCATTGGCTCGGGCAACGACGACGCCTACCGACCGTCCCAAGTGGCTCTGAGCCACAAGCGTCTTCAGCGGCCCGTGACGGCTTCGCCGCCGACTCCGCGCCGCCGCGCAGGATCGCTTCGTGGCTCTGAGCCACAAGCGATGCTCGGGACGCAGTAGGAGTGAGCCCTCTGGTTCGCACCGATCGAGCACGGCTGGCGGCTGCACCCGCGTGGCGCTGCCCGGGGCGGTGGTCAGGCGGGGCCGGTGATGGAGCCGATCCGCGTATCGAGCCTCGCCCGCGGGCAGGCGCCCCAGTAGCCCCGCTTCGATGCCTGCGCCTCCGTGACCGCGGTCAGCAGGTCCCGCGCGTAGCGGCCCAAGTCACCGTGGAAGAAGTACGCGCTCGCGGCCCCCTCACGCACGAGCTCGAGATTGACGTTCCGGCCGCCGGCGACGACGTAGCGCAGGAGGCGACCGTAGCGGTCTGTCGCGTCGAGCTCCGGATCGCGGACGAGGGTGATCGCGCGGCCGATCGGCGCGAGCCGGCGCAGGGCCGCGAGCGCGGCCCTCCCGTAGCAGTCCGTGTGCAGCTCCGGCGCGTCGATCTGGACGAGCCGGATGCGGTCGCCGGCAGTCGTGCGCAGCGTGTCGCCGTCGTTCACGTAGGCGACCGTCGCCCGCTCGCCGGCCGCGAGGGTGGTCAGCGCCGGCGGGGCAGGGGAGGAGCCTTGGCCGCCGCAGCCGGCCAGCGAGACGGAGACCGCGAGCGCGGCGACGAGCGGGTGAGGCTGAAGCCTCACCCCGACGTCAGTCGACCGGGACCCAGACGAGCCTCACGTCGGTGACGCGCACGTCGGTCGCTTCGAGGCGGATCGCGACCGTCTCGACCGACTCGGCGACCGTCTTCCACTTGTCGTCGATCGCGGTCACCTCGTCCAGGATCTCCTGCTCGAGTTGCGTGAGGTCGTCCTGGGTCTGCTGCACCTTTGCCTCGGCGGTCTCACGGCGCTCGGCCGAGGTCGCCACCTGGCCGTGCTTCGACGCCACCGAGCCCACGGAGCTCGCGATTGACCGCGCGCTGCGCCTGCCGCCGAGGAGAGCACCGAGGACGGCGCCCGCTCCCGAGATCAGCTCGTTCGCCTGCCGCGACTTCGTCTGGGTGTCGAGCTCCTGCACGCGGCGCTGGGCGAGCTCGAGGGCGTTCTCGAGCCGATCCTTCTTCGCCTCCAGTCGTTCCTTGATCTTCGCGGCCTCGGCGTCGGCCTTCATCTGCCCCGCCTCGTCGCAACGGCCGAGGAAGGCCTCCTCCGTCTCGCCGGGCCGTGAAGTGAGCTTCAACTCTTTGTTGCGGAAGACCTCGAGCGCCCGGTTCGCGACGAGCCGGGCCCGCACGTCCTTCGCCGCCGCGGTGAAGAGCTTCGGCTCGGAGATCGGCGCGGCGGGCAGCACGTAGGTCGCCCCGGCGGGGGCGTCCGGCCGGAAGTCACGGTCGTCGAAGTCCACCACGGTCTCGGCGTCGAGGTCGAGATCGCTGTCGAGCGGGCCGTAGAGCGCCTCGAACTCCTGCTGCTCGTCGATCCCGGCGGCGGTGTCGTCGTAGCGCAGCGCGACGCGGGTGGCCAGGAAGGCCTTCAGCCGTGTCACCCCGGCGGTGGCGCCGACCTGCGCCGCCCACGGCGCGGCCGGGTCGAGATACGACACGGTCGTGCCCTGTGCCACGGCGGGAGCGACGGACGTCTCGTCGGCGGCGAGGGTTGCCGCGGGGGCTGCCGCTGCGGCCGTCGCAGCCTCCGGCCCGGCCGCCCGCGCCGCGGCGCTCATCAACTGCTGCACCTCCTCCTTCGTCAGCGGCCCGCGCAGGTAGGACATCGCCCAGCGCGTCGCGAAGACGCGCGGCCGCGAGTCCTTCGCCGAGACGAGCATGAACTGCCGCTTCTGGAGGGCGCCGATCGCCGTGTCGAGAGCGGCGACGTCGGTGCCGCCCGCAGCCGAGCGCAGCCCTTCGAGCACGCGTGCCTTGTCGTTCTCGGTCTGCAGCCGGCCGACCAGCCAGGTGCCCGCGTTCGACATCGCCTTGTAGTCGAGATCGACGGGATTCTGGGTCGAGAGCACGAGCCCGAGACCGAAGGCCCGTCCCTGCTTGAGGATCGTCAGGATCGGCTTCTTCGCCGGAGGCGTCGCGGTCGGCGGCACATAGCCCGCGACCTCGTCCATGTACGCGAGCGCGCGAAGGTCAGAGGTGCCGGGCTGGCCGCGCATCCAGGTGACGAGCTTTCCGAAGACGAGCGTCGTCACGAACATCCGCTCCTCGTCCGAGAGGTGCGCGAGGTAGACGATCGCGGCTCGCGGCTTGCCCTCCGGCGTGAAGAGCAGCGCCTGGGGATCGAGCGGCGCCCCCTCGTTCCAGGATGCGAAGGCAGGCGAGGCGATCAGCGCGTTCAGCTTCAGCGCGAGCTCGGTGCGGTCGCTGGGCGGGAAGAAGGCGTCGACCTCGAAGACGCCGAGCTTGCGGATCGGAGGTGCCTGCACCTGCCCGATCAGCGTGCCGAGATCGAGGCTCGTTCCGGCGCGCCACGCGTTCTCGATCAGGTTCGAGAGGAGGACGTGCTCGCGGCTCGAGAGCGGGTCGGCGGTGATCCCGACGAGGCCGAGCAGGCTCGTGACGGTTCCCTCGATCTCGTCCCGGAGGGCCTCGGCCTCGGTGTCCCACGAGAGCGCAGGCGCGCGGAGCGAGCCCAGCACGTTCAGCGGCACGCCGGCAAAGGAGCCGGGGGTGTAGATCGTGACGTCGGCGGCGTCCTTGAGCTGCTGGATCCGCTCGGGCCCGATCCCCTGGGCCGCGAGGCCCTCCCTCCAGCTCGTCGCGGTCTTCTCGGCCAGGGCCTCGACCGTGATCCCCTCCGACTGAGCCTGCGAGGCGCTCACCCACGGCTGGAAGCTCGCAGGCGCGAGGTCGGGGAACGTGAGCGCGAGGTTGCCCATGTCTCCCTTCGGGTCGATGATCAGCGCCGGGATGCCCGCGAGCAGGGCCTCCTCTAGGAGGTCGATTGCGAGGCCGGTCTTGCCGGAGCCGGTCATGCCGACGATGACGCCGTGCGTCGTCAGGTCGCTCGAGCCGACGGCGAGGTCGTCCGCGCCGGCGGCACCCGTCGCCGGGTCGATCAGCTTGCCGAGGTGAAAGGAGCCACGATCCGGCATCACCCGCGAGTCTACGTAGAATCGTCCGATGATCGACAGGATCCGCGTCCAGCCCGGCACGAGCCCTCACGTGGGGCGCCGCGACGCCGGCGACGACCTCGGGCTGAAGGACAAAGACCACGCCTACGCCCGTCTCGACGAGTTGCGGGTGCAGCTCGAGAAGCTGCAGCAGCGGCTCTTCGCCGAGGCGCGCCACTCGGTGCTGCTCGTGCTCCAAGGCCTCGATGCGTCGGGCAAGGACGGCGTCATCAGGAGGGTCTTCGAGGGCGTCAACCCCCAGAGCTGTCGCGTCGTCTCGTTCAAGGCTCCGAGCTCGGCGGAGCTCGCCCACGACTACCTCTGGCGGGTGCACGCGGCGCTGCCGCAGCGTGGCGAGATCGGCATCTTCAACCGCTCGCACTACGAGGACGTCGTCACCGTCCGCCTCCTCGGGCTCGCGCCCGAGAAGGTGTGGAAGCGGCGGCCGGGCCACATCGTCGCCTGGGAGCGCCTGCTCGCGGACGAGGGCACGTCGATCGTGAAGGTGTTCCTCCACGTCTCCAAGGAGGAGCAGCGGCGGCGCCTGCAGGAGCGGATCGACGATCCCGAGAAGCGCTGGAAGTTCCGCAAGGGCGACCTCGACGTGCGGGCCCGCTTCGACGAGTACATCGCCGCCTACGACGAGGTGATCGAGCAGACCTCGACGGAGCACGCACCGTGGTACGTGGTGCCCGCCGACCACAACTGGGTCAAGGCGACCGCAGTGGCCGAGCTGCTCGTGCACGCGCTCGAGCGGATCGACCCGCAGCTCCCCGAACCCGAGGAGGGCGTCGAAGGCCTGGTCGTCATCTGACGCGGGCGGGGCCTGCCGCCCGCGTCTTCAGGCGAGGATCGAGAGGACGAGGTCGGGCGGGCAGCCGTGTCGCAGCAGGCCGACGACCTCGACGATGTCGACGTCCACTTCCTGCGCGATCGACCCCGCGTCCTCGAGGGGCATGCCCCACTCGGCGAGCGCCTCGAAGCGTGCGCGCACGAGCCGGGCCCGGAGCGGGTCGTCCTGTCGGTGGGTGGCGAGCGCCGTCGCCGTATGAGCTCTTCCTGTTGCCGCAGTGGGAGCGTTCATGGTTCCTTCTCGCTAGTCGCTGAGGATGGGGAGCACCAGATGCGGGGGACAGCCCCGCTGGAGGAGGACGATGGCGTCGAGCAGCTCGACGTCCAGGTGGCTCGCGATCACGAGCGCGTTCCCCGGGGGGCAGCCGTGCCAGGTGAGGCTCTCGAAGCGGGCCCGCAGGAGCTCCTCCGCCTCGGTCGCCTCCAGCATCTCGAACTGTGCCGCAGTCATCTCGAAAGTCCCTTCTGTCGCCGCCTGACTTGCCCTCCGGAGTGTTCCCGCGGAGCAGGGAGGGGGCCATCACCCAGCCGAGGGGAGATTGATACCTCGGTCGAGTGAAGTGCGGGCGACTAGAGGGCGATCCGGAGGGCGAGCTCCGGCGCACAGCCGCGCTCGACGAGCCGGGTTGCCTCATGCAGGTCGACCTCGGCGTGCCCGGCCAGGATCAGTGCGCTGCCGGCGTCATAGCCCGCGTGCAGGAGCACCTCGAAGCGCCAGCGTACGACGGCGTCGGCCTCGACGTGAGGCTGCTCGAGCTGCTCGAATGGTGCCGCTCTCATGACGAGAGGAGCTATCGGCACGAACGGTGGCAACCCTGAGCGGAACGCGGACGTCAACCGGCCGGCAGCGGGCCGGCATCGAGCCGGTTGAGGCTGCGCCCACCGCCCTCCGCGCAGACGACGACATCCTCGATCCGGACGCCGAAACGCCCGTCGAGCAGGATCGACGGCTCGTCGGTGAAGGTCATGCCCGCCTCCAGCACGGTCTCGTCCTCGGGTGAGAGGAACGGTCGCTCGTGCACGTCGAGACCGATCCCGTGGCCCATCCGGTGCCGGAACGCGGGGCCGAGGCCGGCCGCCTCGATCGGCCCGCGACAGGCTGCGTTGACCTCGCGTGCGAGGGCGCCCGGCACGAGCGCGGCACGCCCAGCCTCCTGCGCGGCCAGCATCACCGCGTACGCCTCGAGGTAGCCCTCGGGTGGCTCACCCGCGACGACGGTGCGGCCGAAATCCGAGCAGTAGCCGCGGTGAACGGCGCCGAAGTCGAACATCACGCACTCGCCCTCGGCGATCGGCTCCGTCCCTGTCCCGTCAGATGAGTCGTGGCCGAGCCACGAGAAGATGTGGGTCGGGAAGGACGGGCAGCGGGATCCGCGAACCGCCAGCTCGTGCTCGACGTCCTCCTGCAGCTCCCGCATCGTCACGCCGGGCGCGACGCGCGAGGCGGTCGCCGCCATCGCTTCGTCGGCGATGCCGCAGGCGACGGTCATCAGCTCCAGCTCGCGCTCGGACTTCACCCGCCGCACCTCCGCCACGAGCGGGCCGCCGTCGACGACCGTGGCCCCGGGCAGGGCCGCCTGGAGCTCGAGGGCCGTGCGGGCCCAGGCGCGGGTGCCGATCCCGATCCGGCCGACGCCGCCGAGGCGGGTGGCCGCGGCGCGGAAAAGCGCCTCGCCGTCGTCGGTCTCGTTAACGATCACGACCTCACCCGGCTCGGAGCCGCCGAGGTGGAAGGCGACGAACATGCGCGGCAGCACGAACAGCGGCTCCCGGCCGGGAGCGAGGAACGCACCGGTGACCCAGCCGTTCGCATAGGTGATCTCACCGAACGCAGGCAGATCGCGCTCGAGGCCCGTCAGGTACTCGAGATCCGCCGACGGCGGCAAGAAGAGCGCGTCGAGCCCTGAGGCGGCGAGGCGCTCGAAGAGCCGCTCGCGGCGCAGCGGCAGTTCGGCGGCGAGACCCGCGTCCACGGCTAGAGCCAGCGCTTGTGGCGGAAGAAGCCGACCATGCCGACGATGACGCTCAGCATGAGCACGACGATCACCCAGAAGGCGGCAGAGGTGTCGAACCCGGGGAAGCCGACGTTCATCCCGAAGATGCCGGAGATCAGCGTCAGCGGCAGCAGGATCACGCTGAAGATCGTGAGCACACGGAGGACGTCGTTCTGCCGGTGCGAGATCACCGACTCGTTCGTCGACTCGAGGCCGTCGACGACCTCCTTGTAGTTGTCGAGCTGGTCCCAGATTCGCTCGGCGGAGTCGACGATGTCGTCGAAGTAGAGATCGAGCTCCTCCGGCAGGAACTTGTCGACGCGGCGCTCGAGCACCCGGAGCGTGGAGCGGCCGGGCTTCATGACCTTGCGATAGGAGATGATCTCCTGCTTCGCGTTCGAGATGTCGCGGACGACGTCCTCGGCATACCCCTCGAACATGTCGTCCTCGATCGAGTCGAGCTTGTGCCCGATCTTGTCGAGGATCGGAAAGCAGTAGTCGAAGAGGTCGTCGAGCACCTCGTAGAGGAGCCGCCCGGTCCCCTTCGCGAACAGCTGCTCCCGACGGGCCTCGTCGGTCTCGCAGCGCGCGAACAGGCGCGTGACCGGGAGGAGCTCACGGTTCGGGATCGTGACCAGGTAGTCGGAGCCGATGAACACGTCGAGCTCGGCCGCGTTGAGGCGCTGGATCGCCTTGTCGTAGACGGGGAAGTGGAGGACGATGAAGAGGTAGCCGTCCTCCTCGTAGTCGTCGACCTTCGGCCGCTGGCGCTTGGAGACGATGTCCTCGACGTCGAGCGGGTGCCAGCCGAAGCGCTCGGACAGCATGTTGGCCGTCTCGACGTCGGGGCCGACGACGTTGACCCAGGTAACGCCGCTAGCGGTGAGCTCGCGAACAGGGTTCGGGAGCGCGACGACCTCGGCCGCTCCGCGGCCGCGAGTCTTCCGTGCAAGGCGGGGCAGGCTCGGCATAGGTACTGAGGGGATCGTCGATCGCGAGAACCATGTTCGTGATTGTACCCGCCATGCCTGCCTCGGCCACCCCGGGCGCCTGCTCAGGCCGCGATCGGCGTGCGCCGTGCGCTCGCCGGCAGCGCGGGCTCGAGCAGGAGTGCGAGCGCGCCCGCGACGAGGCAGAGCGCCGCAGCGCAGAGCCCGACGCCGGTCGGCCAGGCCCGGGCAGTGCGCCGCCGATGGCGGGTCCGATCGGGCGCGGGTCGGGCGAATCGCCCTACCGCTCGAAGCTGGCTAGAGGACAGGCCCCGCAGCGGCGAACGCCGGCCGGGCGACGAGCGTGTCGCGCCAGCGCTCCACGTTCGGGTACGGGCTCAGGTCGAGCCCCGTGTGCGCGGTGCGGTAGAGCACCGGCGCCGCCGAGACGTCGGCGATCGTGAAGCATCCGAGCGCGTAGCCCGACTCGTCGACGAGCGCGTCGAGGGTGCGCAGCAGTGGCGCGATCGACTCCGCGACCGCGGGCAGCGCGTCGAGGTCGGGCGGGCCGCCGCCCATGCCCTTCCCGGGGACGAAGCCGAGCGCGGGCGCCTCGAAGCGGAAGAAGGCCGGCCGGAACGTGATCGCCCAGCGGTCGAGGAGCTCGTCGACCGCCGCCCGCTCGCGCAGACTGGTGGGGTAGAGGTCGTCGCGCGCTTCGCGGCCGGCCAGGTAGCGCAGGATCGCCTGGGACTCGGCGAGCACCATGCCGTCGTCCTCGAGCGCAGGGATGCCGCCGACCTTGTTGACCGTGAGATACCAGTCGGGCCGCGGCAGGTCGAACGGCACGGTGCGCGTCTCGTAGGAGAGCCCCAGCTCGGCGAGCATGAACCGCGCCTTGAGCGCGTTCGACGACACCGGGTTGTCGTACAAGAGAAGCCCCATGAGCCGATCGTACGCCAGCTGCAAGTACACTGGTGCTCCCGAGCGCCCGTAGCTCAGGGGATAGAGCGCGCGCCTCCGGAGCGCGAGGTCGGAGGTTCGAATCCTCCCGGGCGCATTGGCCGACCCCGGCACCTCCTTACGGGGTCTCCTGATCTGCCTCCTCGAGCCGACGTAGGCGCCAGTCGATCGACGAGGCCATCCGTTCGAGGCGGTTCATCAGCTTCTCGCGTCCGACGGACGAGGCTTCCTCGAGGTCCTCGAGGCGCCGCAGCACCGAGCGCATCTCGATGTCCGGCTCGATCGACCTCCGCGTGTAGGAGCTCTCGCCCGGGCTCGCGGATCCAGGCGACGCGGGCGCGCCGTTCGCGGCAAGCTCCTCCAGCCGGGCCGAGAGCTCCTCCAGCCGTTGGGTCATCGCCCTCGAGCCCCGCATCTCCACGAGCGCGCGATCGTGCTCGCCGAGGTGGAGGCTGAGCCGCTCGATCGCCATCCGCGTGCGCTCGAGCTCTTCCTCGATTCCCTCGTCGATGCCCAGCGAACCGGGCGTGGCCGCCTGCGAGCCGTTCGCGACCTGCTCCTCCAGCATCCGGGCCAGCTCCGCGAGACGGCCGTCGAGCTCGTTGCGCAGCTGGTCGACGGGCCCGTTGTCGAGGGGCATCGGGGCGGCCACCGTCTCGGCGAGCTGATCGAAGCGCGCACCCAGCGCTTCGAGCCCTGCCAGGCGAGCAGCGAGCGCGCGGATCTGCTCGTGCGCGTCCGCGACGGCGTCCGAGGGAGTGTCGGCGGCGCGGCCGAGGTCGTGCCGGAGCGCCTCGAGCTCGGAGGCAAGCCGCTCGATGCGTGGGTCGGGCGCCGGGGTCGGCTGCGAGGCGAGCTCCTCCCGGGCGTGCGCCAGGGCGGTGCGCAGCTCGTCGTGCGTGACGGCGGCACCGAGCCTCTCTTCGAGCTCGAGCCTGAGCGCCTCGGTCACCTGCCGGCCCCGGGTGATCTCGTCGACGCTCGCGGCGAGCGAGTTGAGCCGGGCCGCGACGTCGGGGTCAGGGCCCAGCAGCGGCTCGATCCGCGCTACCTCGCTGCGCAACACGTCGAGGTCATGGACGAGCCGGTCGACCCGTGGATCGGGGGCGACGGCCGCCGCCCCTGGATTCGCTCCTGCATCGGTCACCGCTCGTGCGAGCTCGTCCCTGCTGACGAGTTGCTCGACCCGGTCGGTGAGCAGGGCCAGTTCGGCCCGTGCCGTCGGATCTTCCACCGGCGAGGCGGAGACACGGGCGAGGTCGTCTCGCAGAGCGTCGAGGCTCTCGGTGAGCACGGCGATGCGGGGGTCGGGCGCAGCGGGAACCGGGCGAAGCTCCTCTCGGGCCTGCTCGAGAGCATGGGCGAGCTCGTCGCCCGTGACGTAGCCGTTCTCGAGCTCGTGCAGCCGACTCTCCAGCTGGCGCTGCCCGTCGTCGGCGGCAAGGCGCTCGAGGCGCTCGGAAAGCTCCTCCACGCGCCCGGTGGGCACCGCCGCGCGCACTTCCGCCAGCTCGGCCCCGAGATCGGCGAGCCGCACGCGAAGGGCCTCGACCTCGGCGGACGGCGCCGCATCGCCGGCCTTTCTCTTGACGAGCTCGTCCAGCCGCCTCGCGAGCTTGTCGACCGAGCGGGCGAGGTCGTGGTGCGCGTCCCGGGTCTTCTCGAGCCGGCCTGCGATCGCCTCGACGTCGGTTGCTTCCGGAGCGCGCGACGAGAGATCGGCGAGCTGTGTCTCGATCCGGCTGAGCCTCGCGTCGAGCCCGGGATCGCCGGCCGGCCGGTCTTGCAGCTCCGCCACGGCCCACCGCAGCTCGGCGAGCAGCGCCCGCTGCGACTCGAGCTCCGCCGCCGGGCCGTCCTCGGCGCCGAGCTCCTCCATCCGCTGCTGAAGCCCACGGAGTGCGGAGCGAACCGATTCCAGTGCCTCGCCGTCCGCAAGGCCGTTGACCGCGGCTGCGAGATCGTCCGCGCGACGGCGCGCATCTTCGTCGACGAGGGGCCGCTCGGCGAGCTGTTGCACGGCCAGCCGAAGCTCTTCCACGTGCTGCTCGACGTGACTCGTGTCGACGGGAGTCACGGCCGACTCTGCGCGCAGCGCGGTGACGGTCGTGTCCAGCCGGGCCAGGTCGAGCGCGAGTCCGGCCATCCCGGACTGGAGGACGCCAAAGGCGTCCTCGACGCCGCTCGTGACGCCGTCGAAGCTCTCCGCGAGCGTGGCGATCGTCGCCTCCAGGCGCTGCGTGCGCGCGACGGTGGCCTCGACCCGCTCCGCGAGCTCGGTGACGCGGCTGTCGACCCCCTCGTCGGGACGGCTCGCGTCGACTCGTTGCGCGAGCTCGGCGACCGCCTCCTGCAGCCGGGCCGCGTACTGGTCATCGTCGTGCGGCTGCGCTGTCATCGGCGGCATCGCCGCGGGCACGGGCAGCGGAGCGATCGATGCGTTGTCGGACCACTGCTCGGCGAGTGCGCTCGCGAGCTCGAGCCGCGTGATCACCCCGTGCTCGACGAGGATCTGGCCGAGAGGCTGGCCTGTCTGCTCCTGCTCGGCGGCGGCCCTGGCCAGCGCTGCCTCGGACGCGAAGCCGAGCTGCAGCAGGATGTCACCGATGCGGCGCTTGGTACTGCTATCGGTCATCGGCGCAACGCTCACAGGGTCGGACCCCGCTCCGGCGCGCCGCGGCTGGAGCGGGCAGGCTGTGGCGAGGCGGCAGCTGAGCCCACACAGTTGGCTATCGGCGTCCTCCGGCCGCGCAGCGTCCCTCGTTCCAGGGGCGCCGCCGCCCCAGTAAGCTCCCGGGCGTGCAGGTCGAGGCCACCGTTCGTCGACTCCGTCTCGCGGAGACGTTCGTGATCGCGAGAGAGGCTCGCGACTGGGAGGACGTCGTCCAGGTCGAGGTTCACCACGGATCCCACGTGGGACGGGGCGAGGCCGCGCCGATCGACCGCTACGACGAGACGCCGGAGTCGGCGCTCGCGTTCGTCGAGGAGCATGCGGCGCTGCTGGGCGACGACCCTTTCGCCCTGGAGGAGATCGGCGCTCGGCTGGCGGAGGTTCCGGGCGAGCAGGCGGGAAAGGCAGCGCTCGACGCTGCTCTCCACGACCTCCAGGGAAAGATGCTCGGCGTCCCCGTCTGGCGGCTCCTGGGGCTTCCACGCACCGGTCCACCGACCTCGTGGACGATCTGGCTCGGAGACCCCGACGACATGGCGCGCCGCACCGACCGCGTCGGGGGGCGGTTCCAGCGCCTGAAGCTGAAGCTCGGCGGAGGGGACGGGCTGGACGTCGAGCGCGTCCGCGCGGTTCGTTCGCGGACGAAGCTGCCGCTCCAGGTCGACGTGAACGAGTGGTGGTCGCTGGAGGAGGCGCTCGATGCGCTCCCGCAGCTCGAGCTCCTCGGCGTGCAGTACGTCGAGCAGCCGCTTCCGGCAGGCGATCCCGGGGCCGAGGAGCTCCGCACGCGCTCGCCGGTGCCCGTCTACGTCGATGAGGACTGTCACACGCTCGCCGACGTCGCCCGGTGCGCCGAGATCGCGCACGGGATCAACATCAAGCTGGCGAAGTCGGGCGGCATCCGGGAGGGGATCAGGATGGCCCACGCCGCCCGCGCGCTCGGCCTCGGCGTCATGCTCGGCTGCATGGTCGAGTCGGGCCTCGGGATCGCGGCGGGCTGCGTCGTCGCACCGCTCTGTGACCACGTCGACCTGGACGGGAACCTCCTGATCGCCGAGGACCCGTGCCCCGGCGTCGAGTTCGTGGACGGGATCCAGGTCCCGTCGGAGGAGCCGGGGCTCGGTGTCGGCTGAAGGCCCGGCGGGGGATCGGCGCCTCCTGATCCTTGCCGAGGGCTTCTCGGGTGACCCGCACTACGGCAAGACGATGCGCGGGGTGCTGCGGTACCGCCGCGAGGACGTCGTCGCGATCCTCGACTCGACGCGCGCCGGAGAGAGCGAGCAGGGAATCCCGATCGTTGCGGACGTGGAGGCCGCGCTGCAGCTCGAGCCAACGGTCGCCCTCGTCGGTGTGGCGACGCAGGGTGGGCGCTTCCCGCCCGCCTGGCGTCGCGTGCTGCGGGACTGCGTCACGAACGGGATCGGGATCGAGAACGGCCTGCACGAGTTCATCCGTGACGACCCCGACCTGGCACCGCTCGCCGCGGCGTCGGGTGCGACCCTGACCGACCTCCGGCGCGCGCCTGCCGGGCTGGACGTGCCGACCGGTGCCAATCTGGAGGTGCCCGGCAAGATCGTGCTCACGGTCGGCTCTGATTGCGCCATCGGGAAGATGACCGTCTCGCTCGAGCTCGACCGCGAGGCTCGGTCGCGCGGGATTGCCTCGCGGTTCGTGCCCACGGGTCAGACCGGCATCGCGATCGCGGGCTGGGGCCTGTCCGTGGACGCCGTCGTCGCCGACTTCATCGCGGGCGCGGCGGAGCGGCTCGTGGTCGAGGGGTCAGAGCGCGGAGGAGAGCTCCTGCTGGTCGAGGGGCAGGGCTCGATCTCGCACCCCGCCTACTCGGGCGTCACGCTCGGTCTCATCCACGGCTCCGCGCCCCACGCCTTCGTGCTCTGCCACCTGGCCGGCTCGACCGAGGTCGAGGGCTACGAGGGATATCCGCTGCTCTCGCTGCCCGAGCTCGTCGACCTGCACGAGCGGATCTCGTTGACTCGTCGGCGCGCGCGGGTCGCGTGCGTTGCGGTCAACACGCGGCACCTCGACGAGGAGAGCGCGAAGGCGGCGCTGGCTGCGGCCGAAGCCGAGACGGGCCTCGTCTCAGACGACCCGGTGCGCTTCGGGGCAGGACGCCTGCTCGACGCGGTCCTCGCCAGGGTCGGTCCGCTGCGCAGCTAGGGGTACCATGTCGCCCGCTCCGGAGGAGCGAGGCGTCGGGCGGCGAACGGTGGGGTTTCGGTGCGGAGAACTGTGGCAACGGCCGTGTGCATGGTGGCGCTTGCGATCGCAGGCACGGCCGGGGCTGCCGATATCGGCGCCAACGACGACACCGGAAAGTTCGCCGCCGACTCGGGCGCCGTCTTCTTTCCGCAGATGGCCGCGCTCGGCCTGAAGCAGTCGGTGATGACGACGCGGTTCCTGCCGAGCAGTCCGACCACGATCCAGGACGGCGACGCGCTCGACCTCGCGATCCCGATGGCGGAGCTCTCCGGGCTCCGGGTCTCGCTCGCGGTCTATCCGTATCCGCCGCGCGAGGTCGAGGATGGCACCGCCACCCCGGCAGCGTTCGCCGCGTGGCTGACCCTCGTCGCCCAGCGGTATCCGACCGTCCACCAGTTCGTCGTCATGAACGAGCCCAACCAGCCTGCCTTCATGCGGCCGCAGTTCGGGCCGGACGGGGCGAACGCCTCCGCAGCGCGCGCGGGAGCCTTCCTCGCTGCCGGCTACGACGCGCTCAAGGCCGTCGATCCGGGTATCCGCGTCGTGGGCCTCGGGCTCTCACCGCGCGGAAACGACAACCCGTCCGCGACGAGCAACGTGTCGACCTCACCGGTCAAGTTCCTCGCCGCGCTCGGCAGCTGGTACCGCGCGAGCGGGCGCACCCTCCCGCTCATGGACGGCCTCGGCTTTCACCCCTACCCGAACCAGGCCACCGACCCGCTCGACCGCGGCTACCGCTGGCCGGGCGCGGGCTTCGCCAACCTCGATCGGATCAAGCAGGCGTTCTGGGACGCGTTCCAGGGCACCGCCCAGCCGACGGCGGTCAACGGGCTTCAGCTCTATCTCGACGAGGTCGGCTGGCAGGTCGACACCTCGACGCTGACCGGCTACACGGGCACGGAGAACGTCCGCGTCACCGACGAGTCCTCCCAGGCGGGCATCTACGCGTCGCTCGTGCGAACCGCGGCCTGCGACCCACAGATCGCGGAGGTCAACATCTTCGGCTTCTACGACGACATCCCCAGGGACTCGGGCTTCCAGTCTGCGCTGAATCACGTCGACGGCACGCCACGTGGCTCGGCCACCTCCGTCCAGGCCGCGATCGCGGAGACCGCGGCTGGTTGCGTGGACAGGCCCACGACGTGGTCGCCCGCCCGTCGCGTCGTCGGCGCGGTCGCACCGTCCTGGTCGATCGAGGGCCGGCGCGTGATCCGGTTCGACGCCGCTGCCGAGGAGGGCGCAGACGTGGTCGCCTGTCTCCTGCCGATTCGCGTCGGCGGCTTGGCGGCGGCAGCCGCGGTCGCTCGCCGTACGGCAACGAGCCCAGGATGCACCGGCGGGAAGGCACTGCCGCTGCACCCCGCGCACTTCACGCTCCGGCGCACCGGGGCGTTGAGGCCGGCGACCGTGGTGGTCAGGCTGGCCGCCGAGGCCAACCCGCTCCGGGCGAGCACCTTCTCACGCACGCTCGCCTGAGCCGGGCAGGCGGAAGCCCTTGACAACGAACACGTGTTCGTGCATAGTGGCGAACACATGTTCGCACGGATCATTCTCGTCGCACTTGTCGCACTCGGTGCCTGGGCGTTGTTCGTCCACGACTCCGGCGCCGGCGGGCCCGGCCGCGACTATCGCGTGCAGGCGGGCGACACGCTCTGGTCGATCGCGACGAGCTCGTATGCAGGCGACCCGCGTGAGGGCGTCTGGAAGCTGCGGGAGCGCAACCACCTCTCCGGCACGACGATCGCGCCCGGCCAGGTGCTGCGGCTCCCGTAGTGGCGGTCTAGGATCGGGCCGAGCCGGCCCGACCGGCCTCCCGCGAGCCAAGGAGTCAGCCATGGCCACCGACCGCATCCTCGACCTGCTCCGGCGGCCGGTCGATCCGAATGAGGTTGCCGCGATCCGAGAGCTGTGGAAGGTGCACTCGATCGCCGAGGACAACCGCGACCTGCCCGGCCTCATGTCGACGTTGACCGAGGATTGCGTCTACACGGTGGCGGGCACGGGCGTGCGCTGGGAGGGGCATGAGGGGGCGACGCGCTTCTACACCGAGCTCCTGACCGCGTTCCCGGACATCCACTTCGACCTCGACTACATCGTGATCGGCCCGCAGGGCGTCTGCGAGGAGGCGATCGTGACCGGCACCCACCTCGGCCGCTGGCTCGACTTCGAGCCGACCGGCGAGTCGCTGACGTGGCGCAACGCGATCTTCTTCCCGTGGGATCCAGAGGCACGGCTGTTCAAGGGTGAGATGGTCTACACCGACCTCGTCTTCCCCGGGCGCACGACGCTCGGGTAGCCGGATGGGAGCACCCCCGGCCTGGCGCGTCACGCGCCCGGCCACATACGCCTCCCGCTCCGACCCGGCGTGCGGCCGGGGGCCTCGTGCCGAATCGACATATGTGGTGCCGTTGTAGCTGGCCGGGCCCGCGCTGAGGAGGGCGTGGCCGAGCGTCGCGGACGTCGCCGGTCGGCGGGCGAGCTTTGTGTTGAATCGCACAAACGGGCACCCGGCGCCCTGGCCGGACGAGGCGACGTGCAGTCGCGTCCGTGGCGCCATGCGACCGCTCCTGTGGCATGCACCGGTCCGCGCGTGCGGAGGGTCGCGGGGATGCGCGGTGGCGCGGCGTCGGTCACCCGGTGGGGCCGCGCCGGACGCGTGGGGCGCCGGCTGCAATCGGCGGCCGGGCACTGAGAGACGGCCTGGGCGGCGTGACGACGCTAGACTCGCCGCGTGGACCTCGACGTCGTCTTCCTCGGGACGTCGGGCTCCGCGCCCACGGCCCAGCGTGCGACCTCGGCGACGCTGATCCGTCGCGGTGGCGACCGCCTCCTGATCGACTGCGGTGAGGGAACGCAACGCCAGCTCCTCCGCTCGGACGTCGGCCTCGTCGACCTCGAGCACGTCTTCCTGACGCACTTCCACGCCGACCACTACCTCGGCCTGCCCGGGATGCTGAAGACGTTCGCCCTGCGCGGGCGCGAGCTGCCGCTGACGGTGTACGGGCCGGAGGGGCTCCGTGACCTCTTCGGGGCGCTGCGGCGCGTTTTCGGGACGCTGACGTACCCCGTCGAGACCGTCGAGCTGCGGCCCGGCGACGAGCTCGACCGCGGCGACTACGTCCTGCGCGCCTTCGCGGTCGACCACGGCCCCCAGTCGCTGGGCTACGTCCTCGCCGAGTCGCAGCGGCCGGGGCGCTTCGACGTCGAGATCGCAGACGGCCTTGGGGTCCCGCCCGGTAGGGAGCGCGGCATGCTCCAACGGGGCGAGGCGATCGTGCTTCCGACCGGCGAGAAGGTCGCTCCCGATCAGGTGCTCGGCCCGGCGAGGCCCGGCCGCACGATTGCGCTCACGGGCGACACGGCCCCGGCCGCGTCGGTCGTCGACGCTGCCGCCGGAGCCGACCTGCTCGTGCACGAGGCGACGTTCTGCGCCGACGAGCGCGACCGGGCGCGCGAGACCCGGCACTCGACCGCGGCGGAGGCGGCCCTCGCGGCGCAGGCGGCGGGCGTGCGGATGCTCGCGCTGACGCACGTATCGAGCCGCTACTTCGGCTCCGAGGTGGCGGAGGAGGCCCGGCAGGTCTTTGCGGCGACCGTGGTGCCGCGCGACTTCGACATGATCGAGATCCCGTTCCCGGAGCGTGGCAGCCCCGTGCTCGTACCGCGCGGCGCCCGCCGCAGCCGCGGCCCCGCCACCGCCGCGCCCGCGACCGAGGCGTGACGGAAGGCGTCACACCCGACTTCGGCTCCCGGGCGCGCGTCTACGACGCGCTGCGCCCCACGGACGCCTCATGGTGGGAGGCATTCGACGCCCTCGTCGAGCTCGGTGACCTACGCGGCCGCCGCGTCCTCGACGTGGGCTGCGGCACCGGCCGCCTCGCAGCCGCGCTCGCCGAGGAGGCCCACGCGAAGGTGTGGGGCATCGACGGCAGCGCCGAGATGGTCGCCGTCGCGCGCGAGACGCTGCCCGTCGGCGTCGGGGTGCGCCGGGGCGGCGCCGAGCGGCTGCCCTTCCGCGACGGCTGGTTCGACCGCGTCACGATGTCGCTCGTGCTCCACCTCGTCGACCGCACGCTCGCTCTCGCCGAGGCGCGGCGCGTCGTGACCGGCGACGGTCGCGTCGCGATCAGCACCTTTCATCCCGACCACTTCGCCTCCTACTGGCTGCTCCCGTACTTCCCGTCGATCCGGGCGATCGACGAGGCCCGCTTCCCGACCCCCGACCAGATGGAGCGCGAGCTAGCAGAGGCCGGCTTCCCCCGGTTCACGTCACGCCGTGTCAGCGCGCAGCTCGAGCTCGGGCGCGAGGAGGCGCTCACGCGGATACGGGGCCGGCACATCTCCACGTTCGACCTGCTCTCCCCGGAGGAGCTCGCGGAGGGCACGGCGCGGGCGGAGCGCGAGCTGCCCGACCGTGTGGCCGTCCACCTGGAGCGGCTCGTGGTTGTCGGGGACGCTGTCAGCAGCGTCCCGTAGACTGCTCTCTGACCCTTTAAACCGGCACCGAGAGGCCGGAAAGGAGAAACGTGACGATCGATCGAACGGGCCGCTCGGCGGCCAAGATCCTGCTCGACGCGCCCGCGGTCGAGCGAACGCTCTCCCGGATGGCGCACGAGCTGATCGAGCGCCACGCCGACCTCGAGACGCTCGCCCTCGTCGGCATCCACACGCGGGGCGTCCCCCTGGCACGCCGCCTGCGCGACCTCGTCGCCGAGCAGGCGGGCACGAACGTCAACCTCGGGGCCGTCGACATCACCTTCCACCGTGACGACGTGCTCGTGCGCTCCGGCGGTGCGCCGCTGCATCCCCAGCCCGTCGTGCGCGGCACCGAGCTCGACTTCCCGCTGGAGGGAAAGACGGTCGTGCTCGTCGACGACGTCCTCTTCACGGGTCGCACGATTCGAGCGGCGATCGATGCCCTGCTCGAGTACGGCCGCCCCGCGCGCGTGCAGCTCGCGGTGCTCGTCGACCGCGGCCACCGCGAGCTCCCGATCCGGCCGGACTACGTCGGCAAGAACGTTCCGACCTCGCTCTCCGAGCGCGTGCGCGTGGAGCTCGCGGAGACGGACGAGGGCGACCGCGTCGTGCTCATCGGAGGAGGCTCCAATGACTGAGATCGCCCAGCTCGAGACGGCGGTGACCGAGCCCGAGCCGCAGCAGCCGGGCCGGCGGCACCTGCTCGGCAT
>Ga0302299_10000317_pt1 | contig 25362 bp, 22 predicted proteins | sample III_Fen_N3_4_FD_198795 | JGI IMG/M metagenome (GOLD analysis project Ga0302299, IMG submission 198795) | Peat permafrost microbial communities from Stordalen Mire near Abisko, Sweden - III_Fen_N3_4 | ecosystem: Environmental > Terrestrial > Soil > Wetlands > Permafrost | place: Sweden: Abisko...
GGTCCTTGACCATCTGGTACGGGTGCAGCACGTAGGAGCGCATCTGGTCGCCCCAGCTGGCCTTGACGTCGCCGGCCAGCTCCTTCTTCTTCGCGTCCTGCTCCTGCTGACGCTGGACGAGCAGCCGGGACTGCAGCACGCGCATCGCGGCGGCCCGGTTCTGGATCTGCGACTTCTCGTCCTGCATGGAGACGACGATGCCGGTGGGCAGGTGGGTGATGCGCACCGCGGAGTCGGTGGTGTTCACCGACTGCCCGCCCGGGCCCGACGAGCGGAACACGTCGATGCGGATGTCCGAGTCCGGCACCTCGACGTGGTCGGTCTGCTCGATGAGCGGGATCACCTCGACCGCCGCGAACGACGTCTGGCGGCGACCCTGGTTGTCGAACGGGGAGATGCGCACCAGGCGGTGCGTGCCGGCCTCCACGGACAGGTTGCCGTACGCGTAGGGGACCTTGACCTCGAAGGTGGCGCTCTTCAGGCCCGCCTCTTCCGCGTAGGAGGTGTCCAGCACCTTGGTCGGGTAGTGGTGGCGCTCGGCCCAGCGCAGGTACATCCGCAGCAGCATCTCGGCGAAGTCCGCGGCGTCCACGCCGCCCGCTCCGGACCTGATGCTCACCACGGCGTCGCGCTGGTCGTACTCGCCGGACAGCAGCGTGCGCACCTCGAGCTCGCCCAGGGTCTTGCGGACCGCGATGAGCTCGGACTCCGCCTCGGCGAGGGAGTCGGCGTCGTTCTCCTCGGCCGCCAGCTCGACGAGGGCCTCGAGGTCGTCGATCCGCGCGGTCAGCCGGTCCACGCGCTCCAGCTCGGCCTGCGCGGCCGACAGCGCGCTGGTGATCCGCTGTGCCGCCTCGGGGTCGTCCCACAGGTTCGGCACCGACGCCTGCGCCGACAGGTCGGCGATCCGCCGCCCCAGCTCGCCCGGGTCGCTCACCGCCTGGATGGACCCCAGGGTGGAGCGCAGCTCGCGGATCTCGGCGGGGAAGTCGGTGGTGGCCACAACCGCCCAGGCTACCGGTTGAGCGCGCCGGGGCCCGGGTGTGAGACCCTGGGCACACGAGGGCGCCGTTCAGCGTGCGCCCCGCGTCGTGGAGTTACCGCTCCGAGCCCCACCCGCCACAGTGTCACGGCCGTGTCCCACGGCCGCCGACCGGCGAGGTGAGCTTGGTTCGCTCGCGCGGCGGACCCATGACCCCGACCCCGCCGCAGCACTGCGCCGCGGCCCCGAAAGGCTTTCTCATGACCACCTTCGCCGATCTCGGCGTGCCCGCTGCCCTCGTCTCGCTTCTCGCGGCACAGGGCATCACGGACCCCTTCCCCATCCAGACCGCCACGCTGCCGGACTCCTTCGCCGGCCGTGACGTGCTCGGCCGCGGCCGCACCGGCTCCGGCAAGACCCTGGCGTTCGCGCTGCCGCTGGTCGTGCGCCTGGCCGCCGGCAGCCGGCCCGACGCCGGCCGGGCGGCCGTGCGCCGCACACCCCGGCGCCCCCGCGCCCTCGTGCTGTGCCCCACCCGTGAGCTCGCCAACCAGATCGACGCGACGCTCGCCCCGCTGGCCCAGGCCCTCGGGCTGCGCACCACGACGATCTTCGGCGGCGTGACGCAGTCCCGGCAGGTCACCGCGCTCGACGCGGGCGTGGACATCGTCGTCGCCTGCCCCGGGCGCCTGGAGGACCTGCTCAAGCAGGGTCTGCTCACGCTGGAGGGCGTGGAGGTCACCGTGCTCGACGAGGCCGACCACATGGCCGACCTGGGCTTCCTGCCCGTCGTCAAGCGCCTGCTCGACCGCACGCCGCGCATCGGGCAGCGGATGTTGTTCTCCGCCACCCTGGACAACGGTGTCGACGTGGTGGTCCGCCGCTACCTGACCAACCCCGTCCACCACGCCGTCGACACTGCGGACTCCCCCATGGTCGAGATGACCCACCACGTGCTCGAGGTGGCGGACGTCGAGGCAAAGCGGGCGGTCGTCCACCAGCTCGCCGGCGGCACCGGGCGCCGACTCCTCTTCCTGCGCACCAAGCACCAGGCGAAGAAGCTCGCCAAGCAGCTCAACGCCGAGGGCATCGCCGCGGTTGACCTGCACGGCAACCTCAGCCAGGCCGCCCGCGAGCGCAACCTCGCCGCGTTCGGCTCCGGCGAGGCGAGCGTGCTGGTGGCCACCGACATCGCGGCCCGCGGCATCCACGTGGACGACATCGAGCTCGTGGTGCACGTCGACCCGCCGGCCGAGCACAAGGCCTACCTGCACCGTTCCGGGCGCACCGCCCGCGCGGGAGCGGCCGGCGTCGTCGTGACGCTGGTGCTGCCCGCCGAGCGCGCCGACGTGCGCGCCCTGACCCGGGCGGCGAAGATCACCGCCCAGCCGCGCTCCGTGCGGGCTGGCGACGCGACGGTGACCGGCCTGGCCGGCCCGCAGGCGCCGCGCCGCGCGCCGATCTTCACGCCCGAGCCCGCTCCGTCCTCCACGCGCAACCGGGGCCCACGGACCGGCCGGTCCGCCGCGCCGGCGCGTGGCGGTCGCCCGGGTGCCGCGTCGTCATCGCGTGGTGCGCGGACGGCCTCTGCAGCGCCCGTCTACAGCTCCGGCGGCGTCGCGCAGTCGCGCCCGCTGACCCGCTCCGTCGCCGAGGCCGCCGCGGCCAACGCCGCTGCCAGTCCGTCGGCCCACCGTCAGGGCCCGCGCCGTGCCTTCCGGCCGAGCGCGGCGCCCACCGGCGCGGGCCGGTCCGGCCGGGCCTGAGCCCCTTCCCCGCGCTGAGTCGGGAGAACTTCCGCTCCGTCAGGAGCATTCGTAGACGACGTTCGTGGCGTCCGCGCGCAGCCGCAGGTGCCAGCTGCCGTCGGGCGCCTGGATGGCGAGCAGGGCGTTGGCGCTGAGGAAGTCCGCGTCGGTCGGGAAGGGGTACCCCGCGGCGGCGCCGGTGCGATACCCATCATCGCCGGCTGGCAGGTCCCCCTCGAGGATCGTTGACGAGTGGTCCTCCAAGGCCTGCCGGATCGCGCTCGACAAGCTCGTGCCACCCTGGCGCGGGATCATGACGGCCAGTCCGTCGGCAGTCGTCCCGCCGTGGCGCCACTCCGCAGGGTTATGGGTCTGCTCGATCGATGTCTGCCCGTACCAGCAGTTGGAGACCCCGGGCGCCACGGTGGCGGTGGACCCCGTATTCGTCTCGCCGGTGGTGCGGACCTGACCGTCGTCCCAGGTGATGTCGTCGAACGCGGACCCCGGCACGTCCTCCGGCGCCAGCACCACGTACGTGCCGAAGGGCAGCCGCCACGCGTACTGCCCGGACGCCAGCCAGTCGGCGGTCAAGTAGCTGCCCGCCGCGACGGGCGCGACGACGAACGAGAGCGGACCGAAGTCGCCCAGCTCGGCGACCGGCGCCTCTCCGAACCGCAGCGGCACACCCGAGGCGACGAAGTTGTCCGACCGGCGGGTCTCGACCGTCGAGACCGTCCAACCCCCGGCGAGCTGAACGCTCCCGGGCACCGTCACCGAGTCGTAGAACGTCTGCTCGTCGGCGGCGACGGCCGTGCCCGAGACGAGCCACTGCGAATCGAGGCAGGCATCGCCCGTGCGGGCGCTGGGGCAGGCGATCAAGCGCGCGCCGGCTGCGTCGATCTCGTAGAGCGCCGCACCGACGCGGAAGAGCGAGGACGCCTCCAGGTTCGACGTCGCATCGTCGACCGCTAGGTAGATCGTCGCGTCGCCACGCGTCCCGACCCGGTACACCGTCGTCACGTCACGGCGGACCGGCGCGACGAGCACCTGCTTGGCGGCGTCGTCGCGCACCGGGTCGGTCCACTTCTCGCCCGTGCGCGGCGCGGACAGGCGCTGGAGGAGGGTCGCGTCGTCGATCTCGGCGGCCCGGACGACGGGGCCCTCGGACGTGGGCGTCGGTGCGGGGGTGGGGGTCGGCGTGGGGGTTGGAGTGGGTTCGCTGGTCGGCGACGAGGTCGGGCTGGTGGAGGCGGGGGTGACGGGTTCGCGGCTGCCGTGGCCGTAGGCGGTCCAGGCGCCGACGCCGATGACGCCGGCGAAGGCGGCGGCGCCGAAGGATTCGACGGTGTGGCGTTGGATGCGTGCGCGCCGCACGACGGCGTGGACGTGCTGCAGGTCACGCTCGGGGATGGGGCCGCTCGCGTGGGCGATGGCGTCGCGGGCGCTGTGCAGGAGTTCGCCGAGGTCGTTCATCGTGTGCCCTCCCGGTTCGTCGTCGTCGGCGGTGTTGTGCGACGTGCCTGCTCGACGGTGGCGGCGATGGGGCGTCGGACGGGGACCGTCTCGCCGGCGTGTGCGGACGCGCCGAGGCTCTGCGCGAGGCGCGCGAGGCCGTCGGCGGTGTATCGCTTGACCGAGCCCTCACTGAGGCCGAGGGCCGCGGCGGTCTCGGCGACCGACAGGTCCTCCATCTGCCGCAGCACCACGCAGGCACGCTCGCGAGGGCTCAGCAGGGCGAGGGCCTGGAGCACGTCGCGTCCCGGCCCGGTGGGCTCGACGGTGTCGACGGCGCGCGGCTCGGCGGCGGAGCGCTGTGCGACGACCCGTTCGCGTTGCCGGCGTCGCACCGCGTCGATCGCCCGCGACGCGATGGCCCGCCGCACGTAGGCCTCGGCCTGCTCGACGGACGTGAACCTCGCGCGGGAGCGAAAGGTCGCGATGAGCGCCTCCTGGACCAGGTCGGGCGCATCGCTCAGGGAACCGGTGACCAGTGCGGCGTGCGCGACCAGGCGCGGGTAGCGTTCGCGCGCCACTTGGTCCAGCAGCTGTTCCCACGGCCTTGGCACGACGTCTCCCTGCCTGCGGTGCTCGTCCCTGTCGCCGGGACAACGATCCTGGGTAGCCCCGGCGTTGGGGTGAAAACGGCGAGACCCCGCCGATCACCAGAGGCGCGCCACCGGCACCCTAGTCGCGGCCGGCCCACACCCCCCGCCACCGCCCGACGACGACGCGACTCCGCCCGTCGTCTCGCCTGAGCAGTTCATACACCAGGGGCCCCTGAGCGGCCGCTACCAGGCGCGGGCCGACGACGTCGCCTCCAGCGCGATGCCGTCCGACCACGGCGCGGTCACCCAGCTGAGCAGCGCCGGCCGGGTGACCGCACCGAGCCGCACCACGACGGTGCGACCGTCAGTGGTCGTCGCCTCCAGCACCTGCACGTCGTCCCAGCGCGCCGCCAGGTCCGGGTGGTCGGCGATGTAGGTCTCGACGTCCGCGCGGACCTCGTCGTCCGACAGCACGATCCCCGGCTCGTCCAGGCCTCCCGCACCGGGGGCGAAGTAGCGGTCCTCGGCCAGGGCGTCCGCCGCGGACAGCGCGGCGAGGTCCGCCAACGCCACCAGGCGCTTGCGCTCCAGGTGCACGCCCGTCGCCGAGACGACGACCGTGATCAGGGCCAAGGCGACCACCATGAAGCCGATCGCGAGGATCGTCACCTGGCCGGCGTCGGCGGGTCGCGCAGCGTCGGCGGCTCGCCTGGCGTCGAGTGGTCGCCTGGCGTCGACGGGTCGTCCGGAGCGGCCGTCCTGGCCGCTGCCGCGCGCGGTCACTCGGAGTCGTCGTCGGAGGCTCACGGCGGCGCCTCCCGGTAGTCGTCGACCACCGCGGTGCTCGCGGCCCGGACCGGGATCTCCAGCGGGACGACGTGCCGCACGAACGGCGGCACGAAGGGCAGGGGGACGCGCACCTCGACGCTCACCGCCACCTCGCTGCCGGGGGTCAGGCACGCGGCCGAGCACGCCACGTCCAGGCTCTGCGCGGACGCGTCGACGAAGCCCTGATCAGCCAGCGCGAGCCCGGCCGAGGCCACGGCCCTTGCCTGCGCCTCGTCCACCGTCTCCGCAACGGTGTACGCCCGGGCGGCCTCACGCGCCGCCCCCGCGGTGGCGAACGTCGCCGCCTGCAGCCGGCCGAGCACCAGCACCAGGTAGACGAGCGGCACCAGGAGCAGCAGCGCGGCACCGAGGAACTCCACGATCGCATTGCCGGAGTCGTCGCCCCCGGCGCAGGCCCGGCGCGCGAGAGCGCCGACCCTCGCCCGCAGTGCGGACGCCCAGGTCCGGAGCGCCGTCACGGCTGCTCCGCCAGGGCGTGCCCGCGCACCGTCATTGTGCCTGCGGGGCCGAGCAGGCCGATGACCGGCATCGGCGCCCGCACCGTCACCTCGACCAGGGCGACACCGTCCACCTCGACGGCGCCGGCCGTGACGTCGGCCGCGTACGCCGGCGCGAGGGCGGCCGTGACCAGCTCACGGGTCCGCTCGGCGCCGTCGCCGGGCGTGCGGTCGGCCGCCGCGCCGTACCTGGCGCCCTCGCCGGCACAGTCGATGAGGGTGTTGCGCACGTGCAGCACGAGCGTCAGCTGGACCACCGCGACGAACAGCACGGTGATCAGGGCGCCGACCAGCACGAAATCCACCACCGCCGACCCGCGGTCCGACCCGTCCACGCCCGCGGAGGTCACGGCCCCGACGGCACCACCGCGGAGACCGCGTTCTGGAACACGGTGACCAGCAGGTCGCCCGCGACGAACCACAGCACCGACACCAGCCCCGCCGTCATCAACGTCACCAGCACCCACCCGGGCACGTCGCCCCGGTCGGGCGCCGCGTCGCGCAGCCGGCTCACCGCACGGGTCCGGGCCACCCGGCATACCAGCGCCCGAGCCGCCCGGGTCACCCGTCCTGCCGGCCCCGCACGCCCCGATCCGTCGTCGTCCGTCCACACCATCGTCGGTCCCTCTCTCCTGCCGGCCTCCGGCCGGCACTCTCGATCTCACAGCCCGACCCTCAGCACGACGAGGCTCGGGAAGACGGCGAACAGCACGGTCACCGGCAAGATGAGGAAGACCACCGGCGTCATCATGAGGACCTCCTTGCGGCCCCCGGTCTCCATCAAGGCGCGCCGGCCCTCCTCACGGACGTCCTGCGCCTGCGCGCGGAGCACATCCGCCAGCGGGGTGCCGCGCTCCACCGCCACGGCGACACCGTCCGCGAACCGGCTCAGCGCCGGCAGGCCGGTGCGGTCGGCGAGGTGCTCCAGCGCCACGGTCAGCGGCTCGCCGGCGCGCGCGTCGGCCAGCGTCGTCGCCAGCTCGTCGGAGAGCGCACCCCGGGTGGACCGCGCGACCCGCTCGAGCGCGCCGACCGCCCCCTCGCCGGCGCCGACGGCCAACGCGAGCAACTCGGCGACCGTGGGCAGCTCGGCCAGCAGTCGCTCCTCGCGCCGCCGCACGTCCCGCATCAGCAGCCAGTCGGGCACGAGCACGCCGATCACGCCCGCGACCAGCACCATCGCCGCGAGCGGCACCGCCGAGCCGCCGCGCAGCGCACCGAGACCGAGAGCGCACGCCAGTCCCGCCGCGAGGCCCAGCACCCCGCCGACCACCTGCCCGGTGCGGAACTGCTCGACCGTGCCGCGTCGTCCGGCGCGGACCAGGCGGGACCTCAGCTGCTCGGTGGGCGATCCGAGCCGCTCGACGAGCTTCGTCGCGTCGGCCATCACGGGCGCGACCAGTCGCTCGGCAACGATGAACGGTGAGGCCACGGTGGGCCGGTACAGCAGCGCCGACTCGGTGCGCCGCGGCCGCAGGTAGGGCGCCAGCCGCCGGTCCAGCGCCGGTCGTCGGGCGCGGACGAACGCCACCACGAGCAGCAGCCCGACGCCGCCCAGCAGTCCGACGAGCGCCCCCTGGGCCGCCGGGCTCACCGCAGCACCCGCGGGTCGTCGGGAAGCCGGCCGATGCGCAGCATCATCCGGTAGGCGACGAGCGTGCTCGCGCCACCGGCGAGCAGCACCAGCAGCCCGGTCCCGGAGTCGTAGGCGGCCGCGGCCTCCGGGCGGCTGCCCAGCATCGCGAGCACCAGCCAGGGCGCCGCCACGGCGAGCCGCGCGGCGTAGATCGTCCAGCCCTGCCGGGCCTCCATCTCGCCGCGGGTCCGCAGGTCCTCCCGGAGGAACGCCGACAGCGTGCGCAGCAGACGCCCGAGGTCCGTGCCACCCACCTCGCGCGTCAGCCGCAACGCTTCGACGATGCGATCGGCTACCGGGTCGGCGAGCCGGTCCTTGAGCGCGTCGAGGCTCTCGCCGAAGCGGCCGCTCGCCCGGTAGTCGACACCGAAGGCGGCGAACGGCGGGCGCAGTGCCTCCGGACCGCGGTCGCCCACCTGGGCCAGCGCCTCCGGCAGCGACAATCCGGCGCGGACCCCGGACGCCAGGTGGTCCACCACCTCCGGCCACAGCTGCCGCACGCGCGCCACCCGGCGCCGGGCCCGCCCCCGCAGCAACGCCCACGGCGCCGCGGCCCCGAACCCGGCGAACACCAGGGCGATCGCGGGCACCGGCACCAGCGCGAGGGCCAGCACGCCCGTGACCAGCGCGGTCAGTGCGCTGACCGCCACCACGGCGCCCGGCCCCACACCCGTGACCCCCGCCTGCACCAGGACGTCGCGCACCCGGTCCCCCCACGCACCCGTCCGCGTGCTGCGGCCGGGCGGCACCGGCCAGAACGACCACCACACGCAGGCCATCCCCGCGCCGAGCAGCAGTCCCAGCAGCACCCCCACGACGGCCTCAGTCCCGCGCCCGCAGCACCGCGGCCAGGTCGAACCCGGCGCGGGCGAACCGGTCGGCGTGCGGCGGGAACCCGTCACCGCGCACCAGCCGCCCGCCGCGCTGGACGAAGATCTCCGCCGTCTCGACGACCCCGGCCTCCACCCGGCCCGGCACCGCCAGCACCTCGCGCACCGCGCGCCGCCCCGCCGCGTCCATCTCCACGTGCACGACGAGGTCCACCGCGGAGGCGACCGTGGGCACCACGAACCGGTCCGACACGTTCTCCCCGGCCAGCAGCGGCAGCGTGCACAGCTTGACCAGCGCCTCGCGCGCCGAGTTCGCGTGCAGCGTGCACATGGCCGGGATGCCTGCGTTCAATGCGATGAGCAGGTCCAACGCCTCCGCCTCGCGCACCTCGCCGACCAGCAGCCGGCTCGGTCGCATCCGCAGCGCCTCTTTCACCAGCCGCCGCAGGGGGATCTCGCCGGTGCCCTCGAGGTTCGGCTGCCGGCACTGCAGCGCCACCCAGTCGCGCGCCGCCAGCCGGAGCTCGAACACCTCCTCGCAGCTGATCACCCGCTCCCGCACCGGGATCGACCCGGCTAAAGCGTTCAGCAGGGTGGTCTTTCCGGCCTGGGTGCCGCCGGAGACGAGCACGTTCAGCCCGGCCCGGACCGCGGCGTGCAGGAAGGTGGCCGCCGAGCGGGGCAGCGATCCGAGCGCGACGAGGTCGTCCAGCCCGGAGGCGCGCACCACGTACTTGCGGATGTTCACCGACCAGTGCCGCCGCGTGACATCCGGGATCACGGCATGCAGCCGCTCCCCGCCGGGCAGGCTCGCGTCGACGAACGGGCTCGACAGGTCCAGGCGCCGCCCGGACAGCTTCAGCATGTGCTCGACGAGGTCACGCACCTGCTGCTCGGACAGGATGGTCGTGGTCAGCTCGGCGTCGCCGCGCCGGGCGATGAACACCTGGTCCGGGGCGTTGATCCACACCTCCTCGACCTCGGGGTCGTCGAGGTAGCGCTGCAACGGACCCAGGCCGGCGACGGCGTCCAGCACCTGCTTGTGCACACCCGCCGGGTCCACCAGCGGCGGTACGGAGCCGAGCACCGACCGCTCGTCGTAGTCCGCGATCGCCGCAGTGACCAGCGAGTGCACCCCGGCCGGGTCACGCACCGGGTCCAGGCCACGACGGCGGATCAGCTCGCGCACCTCGCGCTCGACCACCACGGCGCCGTCCACGCCCGTCCCCCCGCCCGATCCTGGCGATTGCTCCCGGTTCGCCCGAAACCTAGGGCATCGCCACCACCCCGGACCAGGGACCGTCCACACCCGATGTCACTGAGCCACACGATCGAGTGACAACGGCAGAACAGTTCACCCGAGTGGTCCGCACCCGCCCACGCCAGGCCCCCCGCCACCGTGTCCGCGCCACCCGCCGCTCCCCACTACGGTTGCCGCGTGACCCTGCGTACCGCTCCCCTGCCCTCCGGCGCCCAGTACCGCCTCGTCCACGGCCTCCAAGAGGCCGTGATCGCCGAGGTCGGCGCGTCCCTGCGCCTGTACCAGGTGGACGGCCGGGACGTCGTGACCCCGTTCGACGAGACCGCGCTGGCGCCGGCCTTCTCCGGGGCATTGCTCGCACCGTGGCCCAACCGGCTCGCCGACGGCCTCTACGAGTACGCCGGTGTGGTGCACCAGGTGGCGATCACCGAGCCCGCCCGCGTCACCGCGCTGCACGGCCTGGTGGCCGGCGTGCGGTTCACCTCCACCGGCGTCTCGTCGGACGGCACCAGCGTCACGCTGGAGCACGCGCTCGTGCCCAGCGCCGGCTACCCGTGGCCGCTGCGCATCACCGTCACCTTCACCCTGGGCGACGACGGGCTCACCGCGCGGATCGTCACCACCAACGAGGGCGACCTGGTGGCGCCCTACGGCGTCGGCGTGCACCCGTGGCTGTCCACCGGCGGCGCGGCGGTGGACGACTGCCTGCTGCACGTGGACGCGGCCCGCCACGTCACCGTGGACGACCGGCTGCTGCCCACCGGCAGCGACCCGGTGGCCGGCATCTACGACCTGCGGCTGCCGCGCTCGCTGCGCGGCGTGGCGCTCGACGACGCGTGGGTGGACGCCATCCACGACGAGACGGAGCGCACGTGGGCCACGCTCGCCGCCCCGGACGGGCGCACGGTGGCGATGTGGGCGGACGAGGCCGCCCGCGCGTGGCAGGTGTGCACCGGCGACGAGGTGGAGGGGCTCGGGCGTACCGCGGTGGCCGTGGAGCCGATGAGTTGCGTCGCCGACGCGCTGCGCACCGGCGACGACCTGGTGCACCTCGGCCCCGGGGCCACGCACGTGCTGACCTGGGGTCTTGAGCTGCGCTGACCGCAGCGAGGCGGCCGGACCGCAAGCCGGACGGGCTGCGCGCACGGACGGATTGCGCGTGGAGCCGGGACGGGACCTACCGCGGGCACTGACGGGCTGGACCGGCGCTAGCCGACTCGAGCGTCAGTGGTCGTAGTACTCGCCGTCCTCCATGACGCCCTTGGTGTACTCCCAGTGCCACTTCTCGTGCGGCCCGCTGCCGCCCGGGCGCGCCCAGGCGGGGTTGTCGAAGCCGTAGAGCGGACCGTTCTCGTTGAGCCACGTCCACCGGGCGCCCGACGTCTGCGACGAGCACAGGTCGACGGCCAGGCCCCAGCCGTGGTTGCTCTTGCCGGGTGCGGCGGCGAGGCCGCCACGCTGGGCCTTCACGGCGCGCTGCTGGGCGTACGTGCGGTAGCCGGAGGACAGGCACAGGTCGGCGCCGAACTGCACGACGTACGCCTCGTTGAGCTCGGCGAACGCGACGGCCGCGTCGGAGCGCATCTGGGTGTGCCCGTCGAACAGCGTGCACAGCGACGACTCCGGCAGCTGGCCGTTCTCGCCGGCCGGCGGGCGGAGTCCCGAGCAACCGGGGAGAGCTGTCCGCTCGGCGCTGCGCGAGACGGTCTCGATGGCCTCGGCCGTGTCGACGTCGGTGGTCGACTGCAACGAGGCCGGCGGCAGCTGGGACGGCACCGCGGCGGTGAGAGCCGCGACCGTGGACGGCAGGCGCGCTCCGGGCGTCGAGGCGGCGGTGGCGGCGTCCGTGAACGGGCCAACCGCTCCACCCTGCGTCACGGGGATCACCAGGGTGACGGCGATCAGGGCGCCAAGCACACCGAGCCGGCCGACGAGGCGGGACACGCCACGATGCGCGGTCCGCTCGGCGGGGCCGTCGGGGGTAGGCACCTCTGCCGCGGCGCTCACGCCGCGACGGGTCGACGATGTCTGATCCGACGTCAACCGATGCGAACCCACGACACCTCCGTCCCGACAGGCGACGGCCCACGGCGCACCCTCGGGAGGGGTCGGGGGCCGGCGATCACGAAACCATAACGGGCTGGCGGGCACGCGTCCAAGTTCCCTGAACAGACGTCCAGGCGAAATGCCCGGATAGCGAGCGACACGCCGAGCGACACGCCGACCGGTGGGACGAAGGTCACACTTACCCGGGGAGGCCCATCTAACCGCGACCGTCGGACAGCTGCCCACGCTGCATGGCGTCGCGCACCTCGCCGACGAGCACCTCGAGGATGTCCTCGAGGAAGACGACCCCCACGCACGCGCCGTCGTCGTCCACCCGGGCCAGGTGTGCGCCCGAGCGCTGCATGGCGGCCAGGGCCTCCTCCACCTCGTCCTCCGGACCCACCACCGCGAGCGCCCGCACCCGCCACGGCGGCACCGGGACCTGGCGACTGGCGGCGTCGGCGTACAGCACGTCCTTGACGTGGAGGTAGCCCACCGGCGTCCCGGCCGGGTCACGCACGGCGAACCGGCTGAAGCCCGTGCGCGCGACGAGGTGCTCGACGTCGTCGGGCGTCCCGGCGGCGTCCACCCCGACGACGTCGTGCAGCGCCACCATCACGTCCCGGGCGGTGCGGTCGGAGAACTGCAACGCGCCGGACAGCAGGCCTTGGTCGTCCACCAGCGCCCCGGCCGCCTGCGAGCGCTCGACGATCGACTGGACCTGCTGCGCCGTGAACGACGAGGCGACCTCGTCGCGCGGCTCCACCCCGACGGCCCGCACCGCGTGGTTGGCCACCCAGTTCAGGGCGGCGATCACCGGCCGCACCACCTGCCCGATCCACACCAGCGGCGGCCCGAACATCAGCGCGGCGCGCTCGGGGTCGGACACGGCGAGGTTCTTCGGCACCATCTCGCCGAGCACCACGTGCAGGTAGACCACCACCAGCAGGGCCAGCACGAAGGCGACGGGGTGCGCCAGCGTCGAGAGGCCGACCGCGTGCAGCGGCGGCAGGATCAGGTGCGCCAGCGCCGGCTCGGCCACCAGGCCCAGGCTCGTCGAGCAGACCGTGATGCCCAGCTGGGCGCAGGCCAGCATGAGCGAGACGTGCTCCATCGCCCACAGCACCGTGCGCGCCCGGCGGTCCCCGGCGGCGGCGAGCGGCTCGATCGACGAGCGCCGCGCCGAGATCACCGCGAACTCCGCGGCGACGAAGAAGGCGTTACCGGCCAGCAGCAGCACGGCGAGGACGAGCGCGAGGTCGCTGCTCATGTCGGGTCCTGCCCCGGACCGGGCACCGGCAGCACCCGCACCTGCTCCACCCGGCGGCCGGCCATCGCCTCGACCTCCAGGCGCACACCGTCGACGTCGACGACGTCGCCCTCCACCGGGATCCGGCCGAGCCGCGCCATCAGCAAGCCGCCCAGCGTCTCGTAGGGTCCGTCATCCGGCACCTGCAGGCCGGTCACCTCGGCGAGCTCGTCGGGCCGCAGCACACCGGGCAGTCCCCAGGACCCGTCCGGGCGTCGGGCGGCCGACCCGCGGGCGCGGTCGTGCTCGTCGGCCACGTCGCCGACCAGCTCCTCGACGACGTCCTCCAGCGTCACGACGCCGGATGTGCCCCCGTACTCGTCCACCACGACGGCCATCTGCAGCCCCACCTCGCGCAGCTGCACCAGCAGCGGACCCAGGTGGACGGTCTCCGGCACCCGCGGCGCGTCGACCATCAGGGCGGCGGCGGGCACCTCGCCACGCCGCTCGTACGGCACCGCGACCGCCCGGCGCAGGCTGACCAGCCCGACGATGTCGTCGCTCGACTCCCCGATCACGGGGAACCGGGAGTGCCCGGTGGACCGCGCCAGGGCCAGCACGCCCGCGGCCGGCTCGTCGCGGCGCACGGTGACCAGGCGCAGCCGGTCGGTCATCACGTCCACCGCGGTGAGCGCGGAGAAGTCCAGGGAGTTGGTCAGCAACCTCGCCGTCGACTGCTCCAACGTGCCCTGCTCGGCCGACCGGCGCACCAGGGAGGCCAGCTCAGCGGCCGACCGCGACCCCGACAGCTCCTCGCGCGGCTCGACGCCGACGCGGCGCAGCAGGGCGTTCGCCGACCCGTCGAACACACCGATCAGCGGCCGCAGCGCGGTGGTGAACCCGCGCAGGAGGGGCGCGACCGCGCGCGCGGTCGCCAGCGGGGCGGACAGCGCGAGGTTCTTCGGCACCAGCTCGCCGACGAGCATCGAGAAGCCGTTGACCAGCACGAGGGCGCCCACCACCGCCACGGCCGTGGCGAGGGCGTCCGGCACGTCCGGACCGATCAAGCCGGCCAGCAGCCGGCCGACCGCGGGCTGGGTGGTGTACCCCAGCAGGATCGTCGTCGCGGTGATGCCCACCTGCGCACCGGAGAGCTGGAGCGAGAGCGAGCGCAGGGCGCGCAGCACGGTGCGACCGCGGCGGTCGTCGGGCGAGGTGCTGGTCTCGACGACCGCGGGGTCCAGGGTGACCAGGGAGAACTCGCCCGCGACGAACACCGCGGTGCCGACCGTGAGCACCACACCGAGGCCGACGAGCAGCCACTCGGTCAGCACGTGCGACGCCGTGAACCGCTCATGGTGGGCCCATCATACGAAGGCGCGGCCCGCCGGGCCGGGCGTGCCCCCGGGCGGGCTGCTGGGTCGCTGTGCCACGCTGGGCCCATGGCGACCATCTACGGAGCCGGCCGGCTGACGACCACTGTGCTGGTGGTGGAGGACGAACCGGCCATCGCCCAGGCCATCGTGCACCGGCTGTCCGCGGAGGGCTGGTCCGTGCACGCCGTCGGCGACGGCCTCGAGGGCGTCGCGGCGGCCGCCCGCCTGGAACCCGACGTGGTGCTGCTCGACGTGATGCTCCCCGGCATCGACGGCCTCGAGGTGTGCCGGCGGATCCAGGCCGAGCGCCCGGTGCCGGTGCTGATGCTCACGGCCCGGGACGACGAGACGGACATGCTGGTCGGCCTCGGCGTCGGCGCCGACGACTACATGACCAAGCCGTTCTCGATGCGCGAGCTCGTCGCCCGGACCAAGGCCCTGCTGCGGCGCACGGAGCGTGCCACGCAGGCGGCCCAGGCCGGCGCCGGCCACCAGGCGCACCCGCCGATGGTGCTCGGCGACGTGGCGATCGACCGCGCGCAGCGCCGCGTGACGCGCGGCGGCGTGGAGATGCACCTGACCCCGACCGAGTTCGACCTGCTGGTCGCACTGGCCGCAGCCCCGCGCACGGTGCTGACCCGCGAGCGCCTGCTCGCCGACGTGTGGGACTGGGTGGACGCCAGCGGCACCCGCACGGTCGACTCCCACGTCAAGGCCCTGCGCCGCAAGCTCGGCGCCGACCTGGTCCGCACGGTGCACGGGGTCGGCTACGCGTTCGAGCCCGCCGAGCCCGCCGACCACGTCCCGGGCCCGGCCGCCGCACCGTGAGCCAGGAGGGCTGGCCCCGCGCCGGCGGTGAGCCGCGGCACCGTCGTCCCATCGCCGAGCGGCTGCCGGACATCCGCCCGCTCGATCGGGTGTCGTCCATCAAGGTCAAGCTCGGGGTGCTGGTCGCCGCCACCGTGACGCTGGCCGCCTTCGTCACCTGGTTCGGACTGTCGCGGGCACTCGGACCGAGCCGCACGCTGCCGTTGGCCGTCGTCATCGCCCTGGTGCTCACGCAGGTGCTCGCCCGCGGGATGACGTCTCCGCTGCGCCAGATGACCGCCGCGGCACGGGCGATGGCTGCCGGCGACTACAGCCGGCGGGTGCAGGCCTCCAGCCGTGACGAGGTGGGGCAGCTCGCGGCGGCGTTCAACACGATGGCCGACGACCTCCAGCAGGCCGATGCCTTCCGCCGTGAGCTGGTGGCGAACGTGTCCCACGAGCTGCGGACCCCGGTGACGGCGCTGCAGGCGCAGCTGGAGAACATCGTCGACGGCGTCAGCGCGCCGGACGCGGCGACGATGCAGGCGGCGCTGGCGCAGACCGAGCGGCTGGGTCGGTTGGTGGTGTACCTGCTGGACCTGTCGCGACTGGAGGCCGGCGACTCACCGCTGAACCTCGCGGACCTGCCCCTGACGGACTTCCTCCAGGAGGCCGCCGACGAGGCCCGGATGCTCGCCGCGCCGCGGCGCGTGCGGTTCGAGGTCGACGTGCAGCCCGCGGACCTCACGGTGCCGGCGGACGCCGAGCGCCTGCACCAGGTGATCGCCAACCTGCTGCACAACGCGGTGCGGCACTCGCCGGTCGACGAGGTGGTGCGGCTCAGCGCCGCGTCGAACGGCGAGGAGGTGCAGATCGACGTCACCGACAACGGCCCCGGCATCGCCGCGAACGAGCGGGCCCGGGTGTTCGAGCGTTTCGTGCGCGGCAACACACCGGCGGTGACCGGGCAGATCTCCACTGGCGGCACCGGGCTGGGCCTGGCGATCGTGCGCTGGGCGGTCGAGCTGCACGGGGGCCGGATCGAGGTGGCCGACACGCGCACCGGGTGCACGATGCGGATCACCCTGCCGGGCGGGGAGGATGCGCCCCGCTCCCGGACCTCGCGGAGCGAGCGGGACATGCGCTAATGTGATATCACTCTGATATACCGCACTGATCCTGACGACGACCTGGAGTACCGATGACGCATCTGGCAGCACCACCCGGCGACGCCGGGTCCACCCTCCTGGCGGCTCCGGACGACCCCCGCGTGGTGCGGGTCGAGCACCTGTCGAAGTCGTTCGGCCCGGTGCGGGCCGTCGACGACCTCAGCTTCACCGTCGGCCCCGGCCGCGTCACCGGGTTCCTCGGACCGAACGGCGCCGGCAAGACGACCACACTGCGGATGCTCCTCGGCCTGGTCACGCCCACGGCGGGCGCCGCGACGTTCGGCGGCACGCCGTACGGGCACCTCGTGCGGCCCACCCGGATGGTCGGGGCCAGCCTGGAGGCGGCCTCCTTCCACCCCGGCCGCACCGCGCGCGACCACCTGCGGGTCTACGCGCCGCAGGTCGGCGTCGGCGACCGGCGGGCCGACGAGGTGCTCGAGCTCGTCGGGCTCGCCCCGGTGGCGAACCGCCGCGTCGGCGGCTTCTCCCTGGGCATGCGGCAGCGCCTCGCCCTGGCGACCACCCTGCTGGGCGACCCCGCGGTGCTGCTGCTCGACGAACCCGCCAACGGCCTGGACCCCGAGGGCATCCGATGGCTGCGTGAGCTGCTGCGGGCGCTGGCGGCGCAGGGCCGCACGATCGTGGTGTCCAGCCACGTGCTCTCGGAGGTGCAGCAGACGGTCGACGACGTGGTGATCATCGCGCGCGGACGCCTGATCCGCGCCTGCCCGCTCGTCGACCTGATGGCCGACGCGCGCACGCGGGTGCGGGTGGCCTCGCCCGACCCCGCCGGGCTCGCGGCACTCGTCGTGGGCCACGGCTGGCAGCAGGCCGGCGACGCCGCCACCTCGTCCGGTGAGCTCGAGCTGCTGGACGTCAGCCCCGCCGCGGTGGGCGCCGCGGCCTTCGCCGCCCGCCTGGAGCTGCACGAGCTCACCCGGGTGGACGCCGGGCTGGAAGGCCTGTTCCTGTCGCTGGTGGACGATGCACCGGCCGGGACGGCCGGGACCGCGCCGACGGCCGGGACCGCGCCGACGGCGGTGGCGTCATGATCGCCGCACTGCGCACCGAGTACCGCAAGCTGGTGACCACGCGCCTGTGGTGGGTGCTGCTGCTGGTGATGGCCGTGTACATGGCCTTCCTCGCGGCCGTGATGGCGTGGACGTTCACCCAGATGCCCACCACGGGCACCGACGGGACCGTGGTGCCCGTCACCGACGAGCAGATCGTGCGCGCTGTGTACACCGTCGCGGTGTCGCTGGGCTACGTCTTCCCGCTCATCGTCGGAGCGATGGGGATGACCGGCGAGTACCGGCACCTGACCATCACACCCACCCTGCTGGCCGAGCCTCGCCGCGACGTGGTGCTCGGCGCCAAGCTGGTCTCGTCGGCGCTGATCGGCATGCTCTTCGGGCTCGTGGGAACTCTCGCCGCGACCGGCGCGGGCGCCGCGGTGCTCGCCCTGCTCGGCAAGTCGACGGGTCTGGGCTCGGCCGGCACGTGGCGCACGCTGGGGCTGTCCGTGGTCGCCCTGGCGGTGTGGGCCGGTGACCAACCAGGTGGCGGTGCTCGTCATCGCCCTCGCGTTCACCCAGTTCGTCGAGCCGATCCTGCGCACCGTCCTGGTCCTGACGTCCTGGGGCGGCGGCATCACCAAGTTCCTGCCCGGCGCCGCCGGCGAGGCGATCTCGGGCGGCAGCCTCTACACGGCGCTGGGGCTGGGCAGCGACATGCTGGCCTGGTGGCAGGGCCTGCTGGTGCTGTCCGGGTACGCGCTGGTGCTGGCGGTGATCGGCCGCCTGACCACGCTCCGCCACGACGTCACCTGACCCGCGGCCGGCCGCACCGCCGGCCCGGCGCCGGCGTCGCTTGACGCCCGGCGCCGGCGTCGCTTGACGCCGCGCGGACGCAGCCGTGGGGTGCGGTTGACCGAGCCCCTCCGAGCGGTTGACCCGCTGCCGCCGACCGGGTGACCTGCGGCATCGCATTCGCGCGAGAGGGGGCGTCCACACGGGACCAAAGGCCCGGACGTCGTAGGGTGGGAGCAGTCAGAGCCGGCAACGACGCGGTGGATCCACCGCACGGAAGTAGGCGAATCTCGCGTGGCGCAGAAGGCCGATCACCTCCCGACGAGCGCTGGGTTCGGTGCGAACGAGTGGCTGGTGGACGAGCTCTACGAGCAGTTCCAGCGCGACCCGTCGTCCGTCGACCCGGCATGGTGGGACTTCTTCGAGGGGTACCGCCCGCTCACGTTCGAGGGCCAGGCGACGGAAGCCCGCAAGTCCGACGGTGACGGTGGCGGCGCGACCCCCGCCCCGGCGACGAGCACGACGACGCTCGCCCCGGCCCCGTCCGCGAGCTCCCCTGCCCCGGCGAGCGTCGCCCCGCCGCTGCCCCGCCCGGTGACCGGCCTGCCCCGCCCGCTGGCGGAGCCCGCCGCCGGTGCGGCGCCGACCCGTCCCGCGGCGCCGGCAGAACCCGCGCCGATCACGTCGCCCATCGCCGAGGCGCTCCCCGCCACAGCGCCCTACGCCCAGGAGGCCACCGCGGCGCGAGCGGTGGCCCCCGACGACGAGGCCGACGACCAGGTGCAGCGGCTGCGTGGCCCGGCGGCCCGCGTCGTCTCCAACATGGAGGCGTCCCTCGTCCTGCCGACGGCGACCAGCGTCCGCACGGTCGCCGCCAAGCTCATGGTGGACAACCGGATCGTCATCAACAACCACCTGAGCCGCGGCCGCGGCGGCAAGGTCTCGTTCACCCACCTGATCGGCTTCGCGATGGTCGAGTCGCTGGTCGCGATGCCGGCGATGAACAGCTCCTACACCGAGCAGGACGGCAAGCCCGCGGTGCTCACCCCGGCGCACGTCAACCTGGGCATCGCGATCGACCTCACGAAGCCCGACGGGTCCCGGCAGCTGCTGGTGCCGAACATCAAGAAGGCCGAGCAGCTGGACTTCGCCCGGTTCTGGGCGGCGTACGAGGACGTGGTGCGCCGCGCCCGGGCCAACCGGCTGACCGTCGACGACCACGCGGGCACCACGATCTCCCTGACCAACCCCGGCACGCTCGGCACCGTGCACTCGGTACCCCGGCTGATGCCCGGCCAGGGCACGATCCTCGGCGTCGGCGCCATGGACTACCCCGCAGAGTTCGCCGGCACGTCCGAGGACCGACTGAACGCGATGGGCGTCTCGAAGGTGCTCACCCTGACGTCGACGTACGACCACCGGGTCATCCAGGGCGCACAGTCCGGGGAGTTCCTGCGCCTGATGGGTGCGAAGCTGCTCGGTGAGGACGGCTTCTACGACCGGGTGCTCGCCTCCCTGCGGGTGCCGTACGAGCCGGTGCGCTGGGTGCGCGACGCGCGCAGCGACCCCGACTCCGAGGCGATCAAGCCGGCCAGGATCTTCGAGCTCATCCACGCCTACCGCTCCCGTGGGCACCTCATGGCCGACGTCGACCCGTTGGCCTTCCGGATGCGCAAGCACCCGGACCTCGACGTGCAGAACCACGGTCTGACGCTGTGGGACCTCGACCGCACCTTCCCGACCGGCGGGTTCACCGGCCGCAGCCGCGCGACGCTGCGCGACGTGCTCGGCCTGCTGCGCGACTCGTACTGCCGCACCGTGGGCGTCGAGTACATGCACCTGCAGGACCCTCGGCAGCGTCGCTGGCTGCAGGAACGCCTCGAGTCCGGGCATGCGCGCACCGCGCGCGAGGACCAGCTGCGCATCCTGCGCCGACTGAACGCCGCGGAGGCCTTCGAGACCTTCCTGCAGACGAAGTTCGTCGGGCAGAAGCGGTTCTCGCTCGAGGGCGGCGAGTCGCTGATCCCGCTGCTGGACGCGATCCTGTCCCGCGCGGCCAACACCGGGCTGGACGAGGTCGCCATCGGCATGGCGCACCGCGGGCGGCTCAACGTGCTGGCGAACATCGCCGGCAAGTCGTACGCGCAGATCTTCAGCGAGTTCGAGGGCAACCAGGAACCGGGCACCGTCCAGGGGTCCGGCGACGTCAAGTACCACCTGGGCACCGAGGGCGAGTTCACCGCCGAGTCCGGCGCCCGCACCCGCGTGCACCTGGCCGCCAACCCGTCGCACCTCGAGGCGGTGGACCCCGTGCTCGAGGGCATCGTCCGCGCCAAGCAGGACCGCATCGACCTCGGTGGCGACGGGTTCTCCGTGCTGCCCGTGCTGGTGCACGGCGACGCGGCGTTCGCCGGCCAGGGCGTGGTGTTCGAGACCCTCAACCTCGCCCAGCTGCGCGGGTACCGCACCGGCGGCACGGTGCACGTGATCATCAACAACCAGGTGGGGTTCACCACCGGTCCCTCGTCGTCCCGCTCGTCGCAGTACGCGACGGACGTGGTCAAGGGCCTCCAGGTGCCCGTGTTCCACGTCAACGGCGACGACCCGGAGGCGGTGGTCCGCGTCGCCGAGCTCGCCTTCGAGTACCGCGAGCAGTTCGACCGCGACGTCGTCATCGACATGCTGTGCTACCGCCGCCGCGGCCACAACGAGGGCGACGACCCGTCGATGACGCAGCCGCTGATGTACAACCTCATCGAGGCCAAGCGCTCGGTGCGCAAGATCTACACCGAGTCGCTCGTGTCCCGCGGTGACATCACGCTGGAGGAGGCGGAGCACGCGCTGCGTGACTACCAGACGCAGCTGGAGCGGGTGTTCGCCGAGACGCGTGAGCTGGGCCGCAGCCCGGAGCACCCCGCGCCGGAGCACCCCGAGCCGGAGAGCGTCGCCGGCCTGGAGCGTCCGGAGTCCCAGCACGACGACGCCGGCGTGATGGTCGGCTGGACCACCGCCGTCCCCGCGTCGGTGCTGGCCCGGGTCGGCGCCGCGCACGTGCGCCCGCCGCAGGGCTTCACCGTGCACCCGAAGCTGACGTCGCTGCTGACCCGCCGCGAGCAGATGAGCCGCGAGGGCGGCATCGACTGGGCGTTCGCCGAGCTGGTGGCGTTCGGGTCGCTGCTCATGGAGGGCACCCCGGTGCGGCTCGCCGGGCAGGACACCCGGCGGGGCACCTTCGCGCAGCGGCACGCGGTGCTGCACGACCGGGAGACCGGCGCCGAGTGGACCCCGCTGTCCTTCCTGTCCCGCGACCAGGCGAAGTTCTGGACCTACGACTCCTCGCTCTCGGAGTACGCGGCGCTCGGGTTCGAGTACGGCTACTCGGTGGAGCGCCCGGACGCCCTGGTGTGCTGGGAGGCGCAGTTCGGCGACTTCGTCAACGGCGCGCAGACCATCACCGACGAGTTCATCTCGTCCGCCGCGCAGAAGTGGGGGCAGCGCTCGGCGGTGGTGCTGCTGCTGCCGCACGGCTACGAGGGCCAGGGGCCGGACCACTCGTCGTCCCGCATCGAGCGGTTCCTGCAGCTGGCGGCCGAGGACAACATGACCGTCGCCCAGCCGTCGACGCCTGCCTCGTACTTCCACCTGCTGCGCCGACAGGCCTACGACCGGCCACGCCGCCCCATGGTCGTCTTCACCCCGAAGTCGATGCTGCGGCTCAAGGCGGCCGTCTCCTCGGTCGACGACTTCACGTCCGGCACGTTCCTGCCGGTCGTCCCCGACGAGGTCGCCGCCGCGTCCGGCGACCAGGTGACCCGGGTGCTGCTGTGCTCGGGCAAGATCGCCTGGGACCTGGAGGCGCACCGCGCCGCGACGGGTGACCGGAGCACGGCGATCGTCCGCGTGGAGCAGCTGTACCCGTTCGACGCCGCGGCGGCGCACGCGGCGATCGACCGCTACCCGCACGCCGAGCTGGTCTGGGTGCAGGACGAGCCCCGCAACCAGGGCGCCTGGACGTTCGTCTCGATGCACGTGCCGGGGCTGATCGGTCGCACCCTGCGGGTGGTGTCCCGGCCGCCGTCGGCGGCGACGGCCACCGGCTCCGCGCGCCAGCACGCCGCGCAGCAGGCCGAGATCCTCGAGCAGGCCTTCGCGCGCTGACCGACCGGCCCGGACGCCGATGGCCGACGACCGGCGCGCGTGCCGGTGCGGCCGTGCGGCGCCGGGCGCTGCGAGACTGGGCCCCGGCGGCGCCGGGAGGTCCGGTACCGGAGCGAGGTGGTGATCGGACGTGACCGAGCGGGGTCTGCGGCTGGTGGTGGTCGGCGACGAGCTGGCCGCCGGCACGGGTGACCCCAAGGGGCTCGGCTGGGTGGGCCGGGTGGTCGCGCGCACGCCTGCCCCGGTGCCGCCGACGGTGCTGACCCTGGCCGTGCCGGGCGAGAGCACCACCGGCCTCGGTGCACGCTGGGACGTCGAGGCGGCCCGGCGCTGGTCACCCGACGCGGACAACCGGCTCGTCGTCGCCCTGGGCCGCGCCGACGTGGCCGACGGGCTGTCGCTGGCGCGCAGCCGGCTCAACCTGGCCAACATCCTCGACGTGGCCGAGCGGCAGCGGGTCCCGGCGTTCGTCGTCGGTCCGCCCCCCGGCCGCCCGCAGGACGCGGAGAAACTGGCCGACCTGTCGGCCGCCTACGCCGACGTCGCCGGGAGGCGCCGGGTGCCCTACGTGGACACGTACACGCCGCTGGCCACGCACGAGCAGTGGTTGGCCGACCTCGCCGCCGGCGACGGGCTGCTGCCCCGGCAGGCCGGGTACGGGCTCATCGCGTGGCTCGTCCTGCACACCGGCTGGCACACCTGGCTCGGCCTGCCCGACGACGCCTGACCCCCGCTACCGGCGCAGGCTGGACCGGACGGCCGCCAGGCTGGACGCCAGCACGGTGCGCACGGTGTCGACCGTGATCCGGTCCACCTGCCCTCGGGCGTCGGCCGTGCGCAGCTCGGTCCGCAGGTCGTCGGCGAACCGTCGCACCAGCGCGTCCGCATCCATCCGGTGGGCGTGCGACGCCGTGCGGGCCTCGGCGGGCCGGGCGCCGTCCTCGCTCGCACCGGCGGACGATGGCTCGGCCCCCTCGCGCGCCCGCTCCGCCGCCCCGGCCAGCTCGGCGCGCAGGCCCGCCATCGCCTCGCGAACGTCGTGGCGCACCTGACCGGCCCGTTCACGCACGGTCCGGGCGATGTCCGCCTCGAGGGCGGCCAGGTCCGCGGCGTGTGCGGCCAGCTCGGCGCGGCCGGCGTCGGTGAGGACGTACGTCGTCTTGCGGCCGTCGTCCCGGCGCTCGACGAAGCCCTCCTCCTCCAACCGGCTCAGCCGCGGGTACACCGTGCCGGCGCTCGGCCGGTAGGTGCCGGCGAACCGGTCGGAGAGGGCCACGATCAGCTCGTACCCGTGCTGCGGCCCGGCGTCGAGCAACCACAGCAGGTAGAGCCGCAGCTGGCCGTAGCCGAACACGGGGGCCATCACGGCGCCCCCGTCCCCGCGTCGGCCGTGCCGGTGATCACTCCGGCGCGCGGTCGCCGCGCAGCACCGTCACGTGGCCGGAGACCGTGGTCGCCGTCACGTGGCAGGAGCCGTCGCCGGTGCGCAGGTCCACCGAGCGGTGCCCGGGCGACGTGCCCTTGTACTCCTCGCCGTCGATGACGAGCCGGCCGGACACCGACTGCGCGCCGACCTGCAGACCCTTGCCCGCGGGCAGGCGCAGCGTCACGTCGCCGGACACCGAGCTCACGGTGACGGACGAGCTGGCGGCGGTGGTGTCCAGAGTCAGCGCTCCGGACACCGTCACGGCCTGCACGAGCGTCAGCTCGCCGGACGCGGCCACCTCGCCGGACACGGTGTTCAGCGCCAGGTTGCCCTGGTGGCCGCGCACCGCGACGTCGCCCGAGACGGACTTGACGGACAGCCGGCCCCGCGTGCCGTCGGTCACCAGCGAACCGGAGACGGTGGACACGGACGCGTCCTCCTCGACCCCGGCCAGCAGCCCTTCGGCGCTCACGGTGCCGAGCCGCACGGCGACGGACGACGGGACGGCGACGTGCACGTCCGCCACGTCCTTGCCGCGGAAGTTGCGCAGCGTCTCGAGGAATCCCTCCCACCCGCCCAGGGTGAAGGCGTAGCCGACCCGCAGCTCGCCGTCGGCGACCGTCACCTCCAGGGGGCGACCCTGCACGTCGTGCACCTCCAGGCGCACGCCCGGACCCTCGTGCACGACGACGTCCGCGCGGCCGCTGACCAGGCCGATGCGCAGCGCCGTGATGTTCTCGAGCTCGATGACCCGCGGGCCGTCCACGACCCAGGACTGGGTGGGCATGGTTCCTCCTCAGACGCGATATATCTCGACAGATGCCACGATATATCGCGCCCGCCCCGTCCGCAAGGGGGTCGGCTGAGGGCCGCCGCGGTCAGGTGAGGATGCCTGCCGCCTTGAGCTCCACCGTGAGGTCGTGCGGGTTCGACGACGCCGTCAGCGCCTCCTCGTACGTGATGACGTCGTCGCGCACCAGGGCGAACAGGTGCCGGTCGAAGGTCTGCATCTTGTAGAACTCGCCGTCCTTGATGAGGTCCGCCAGCGGCGGGTTCTCCAGCGGCTCGACGATCGCCTCGGCCGTGCGCCCGGTGTTGACCATCACCTCGACGGCGGGGCAGCGCCCGTTGCCGTCGGCCTTGCGCACCAGCCGCTGCGAGATCACGCCGCGCAGCGCCTGCGCGAGCGCGATGCGGGTCTGCTTCTGCTCGTGAGGCGGGAAGAAGTCGACGATGCGGTTGACCGTCTCCGCGGCGTCGATCGTGTGCAGCGTGGAGAAGACGAGGTGCCCCGTCTCGGCCGCCGACAGCGCGGCGCGCACCGTCTCGATGTCACGCATCTCGCCGACCAGGATCACGTCGGGGTCCTGGCGCATCGCGGCGCGCAGCGCCACCGAGAAGTCGGCGGTGTCCTGACGGACCTCGCGCTGCGAGACGATCGCCTTCTTGTCCGAGTGCAGGATCTCGATCGGGTC
>Ga0302299_10000318_pt1 | contig 25289 bp, 27 predicted proteins | sample III_Fen_N3_4_FD_198795 | JGI IMG/M metagenome (GOLD analysis project Ga0302299, IMG submission 198795) | Peat permafrost microbial communities from Stordalen Mire near Abisko, Sweden - III_Fen_N3_4 | ecosystem: Environmental > Terrestrial > Soil > Wetlands > Permafrost | place: Sweden: Abisko...
CGACCTGCAGTACCACGACGTCAACCGCGAGCGCGGGGTGTTCTACAAGCTGCAGAACCACGGCCTGGTCGAGCGCATCTGCGATGACGCCGACATCGAGACCGCCATCGAGACCCCGCCCCAGACCACCCGGGCCAAGCTTCGCGGCGAGTTCATCCGACGGGCCAAGGAACGCAAGCGGGACTACACCGTCGACTGGGTGCACCTGAAGCTCAACGACCAGGCCCAGCGCACGGTGCTCTGCAAGGACCCGTTCAAGTCGAAGGACGAGCGGGTCGAGAAGCTCATCGCGTCGCTCTGACCTCGTAGGCTCCCCGCCGGTGGACAAGCTCGAACGGCTCCTCAACCTCATCACCGCCCTGCTCGAGACCACTCGTCCGCTCACCGCCGACGAGCTCCGCTCCCGTGTCCCGGGCTATCCCGAAAGCCTGCCGGCGTTCCGACGGTCGTTCGAGCGGGACAAGGACGACCTGCGCGACATGGGCATCCCGCTCGTCTACGAGCCGGTGCCCGGTGTCGACCCCCCGATCGATGGCTACCGCATCGACCGCAGCCGCTACTACCTCCGCGATCCCGGCTTCGAGCCCGACGAGTTGGCTGCGCTCAACCTGGCCGCCACTGCGGTGACCCTCGACGGGGTCGATCGCCTCGAGGGCTTGTGGAAGCTCGGGGGCGTGGTCGAGTCGGCGGGGGAGGAGCCGGCCATCGACGGGGCCCTGGCCGCCCTGCCCGCCGACCCCAACCTCCCTGCGCTCTACCAGGCCTGCACCGAGCGGCGCACGGCCACGTTCACCTACAACGACCAGACCCGCACGGTGGAGCCCCAGCGGGTGGGCTACCAGCGCGGCCACTGGTACCTCACGGGCTGGGACCAGGCCCGGGACGGCGAACGCAACTTCCGGCTCGATCGCATCGTCGGCACGGTCGCCACCAGCTCGCCCGGGGCGTTCGCCGCCCGGGCCACCAGTGCCGGACTGCCTGGCGACCCCTGGCGGCTCGGCGAGGGGGACGAGGTCGTCGCCCGCCTGCTCGTCGACCCGGACCAGGCCACGTGGGCGGCCCGCCAGCTCGGCGACAAGGTCCCCGCCGAGGCTCGCGACGACGGGTCGGTCGTGTTCGACGTGGCCGTCACGAACTGGCCCGCGTTCAGATCGTTCGTGCTGACGTTCCTCGACCACGCCGAGGTGCTCGGCCCGCCGCAGCTGCGCGCCCAGATGGTCGACTGGCTCACCGAGGTCGGGGCGTGACCCGCCCGGCCGCGTCCGAGCGGGTCGCCCGCATGCTCAGCCTCGTCCCTTGGATCGCGTCGCAGGGGAGCGCGTCGGTCGAGGAGATCTGCCGACGCTTCGAGATCGACGAGAAGCAGCTGCTCAACGACCTCACGACCGTGTCGATGGTCGGGCTCTACCCCTACACCCCCGACGTGCTGATCGACCTGCGGGTCGAGGACGGTCGAGTCGAGATGGGCCTGCCCCAGGCCTTCCACCGGCCGTTGTCGCTCACCCCCGAGCAGGGCCTCGCCCTCGTCGCCGCCGGGGCAACCCTGTTGGCCACCCCGGGAGCCGACCCTGACGGCCCCCTGGCCCGAGGGCTGGCCAAGCTTGCCGGAGTGCTCGACGCCAGCGGGTCGGCCGAGATCGACGTGCGGCTCGGCGACGTGGCGAGCGACGTGCTCACCGTCTTGCGAGCCGGGCTCCACGAGCATCGCCAGGTGGCGATCGACTACTACGTGTACGGCCGTGACGAGCTCACCCACCGGGTGATCGAGCCGCACCGGGTGTCCACCGACCAGGGCCAGTGGTACGTCTCGGGGTTCTGCCACCTGGCCGAGGGAGACCGGCTCTTCCGCATCGATCGCGTCCGGTCGGCCGAGCTGCTCGACGAGCGCTTCGAGCCACCGACGGACCTGGTCGACGACGGCGTCTTCAGCCCTACCGGCGACGAGCCCCGCGTCGAGCTCGACCTCGCGCCCGAAGCCCGGTGGGTGATCGAGCAGTACCCGACCGAAGGCGTCGTCGAGCTGCCCGAGGGTCGCCTCCGGGTCACCCTCGTGATCACCGCCCAGGCGTGGCTCGAGCGCCTGCTGCTGCGCCTCGGCCCCCAGGCCACCGTGGTCGAGGCCCCCGACGAGCTGCGCCTGGCCGGCATCGAATCGGCCCGCCGCCTGCTGAGTCGCTACCGATCGGCCGCCGCCGACTGAGCCGGACGCCCCAATGGGCGATCCCGTGGCCGCAGGGGTGTGCGCTACCCTCGTCGCTCGAACCTTCCGCTCCTGCAAGGACGCCCGCGCCCGCATGACTTCCGTCGAACCCGCCCCTGATGGCAGCGGGTCCAGCACCCCACCGGAGACCCCAGATGCCACGTCGGCGAGCTGGGTTCGCGGTGCCGTCGAGTGGATCGTCGTCATCGCCGGTGCCGTCGTGGTGGCTCTGGTCATCCAGATCACCTCGATCCAGGCCTTCTACATCCCGTCGAAGTCGATGGATCCCACCCTCGAGGTCGGAGACCGGTTGCTGGTCAACAAGTGGAGCTACCGCATCCACGACGTGAACCGAGGCGACATCGTCGTGTTCGAGCGCCCCGAAGGTGAGACCGAGAAGATCAAGGACCTCGTCAAGCGGGTGATCGGCCTGCCCGGCGAGACCGTCACCATCGACGACAACCACGTGCTCATCAACGGCAACGTGCTCGACGAGCCGTACCTCCCCGACGGCACGCTGACGCAGAACGTGGGCACCTACCCGTGCCCGCCGAGCAACCCCTGTCAGATCCCCGCCGGGCACGTGTGGGTGATGGGTGACAACCGCACCGACTCGAAGGACAGCCGCTACTTCAACTCGATACCCGAGTCGAAGATCGTCGGACGGGCCTTCTTCCGGGTGTGGCCGCTGGGCCGCATCGGCGCGCTCTGATCCGCTGCTGCACCGACCTCCCGTGACCGACCCTTCCGGGGACCCGATGCCACCGGAGCCCGACGAGCCGGCGCCACGCCCGAGAATCCCGCGTTGGGCCGAATGGGTGCTGGTGGTGGCCGGCGCCTTGCTGGTGGCGTTCGTGATCCAGCTCACCTCGCTGCAGGCGTTCAGCATCCCCTCGGAGTCCATGCTGCCGACCCTGCACAAGGGCGACCGGGTCCTCGTGAACAAGTGGAGCTACCGGCTGCACGACATCCACCGGGGTGACGTGGTGGTCTTCAGTCGGCCAGCCGAGGTGACCGATCCCACGATCGACGACCTGATCAAGCGGGTCGTCGGGCTGCCGGGGGAGCGGATCACCATCTCCGAGGGCCGCGTGTCGGTCAACGGCGAAGTGCTCACCGAGGGCTACCTGCCCGACGGCACGATGACGGAGCCGACCGGACCGATCACCTGCCCACCATCGCACCCGTGCGTCGTCCCTGAGGGGGCGCTCTGGGTCATGGGCGACAACCGCGGCAACTCCCACGACAGCCGCTTCTTCGGGACGATCCCGCAGTCGACGGTGGTGGGACGGGCCGCACTGCGCATCTGGCCCCTCGACCGCTTCGACGCGCTCTGAGCGCACGGGGTCCGATCGCCGGTGAGCGTGAGACGGCGCTACTGCCCGTGCCCGATCTCGAGGTGGCGGTCGAAGGCGGTGACGAGGACGTCGACGTGGTCGCTGTAGACGGCGTCGATGCCCATGCCGAGGAGGTCGACCAGGACCCGGTCGAACTGGGCGTCCCACGCGAACGCCAGCACCTCGAAGCGGTGGTAGAGCGTGGTGAACCCGCCGCTCCACTCCGTGTGGTGGAAGTTGACGGCGTCGATGCCCAGGCGGGCCAGGTCGGCGGCGTGACGCTCGGGGCCGTGCTCGAGCCGTGACATGCGGGTGGAGTGCACCAGGCGCACCCCGGCCCAGCGCTCACGCCACGAGATCAAGCGGTCGAGCTCCCAGTGGCACAGCCACAGCCGACCGACCGCCCCGTCGCCGGCCGCCTCGGCCGCGGCGATGACCGCATCGATGGACGCGGGGTCCTTCACGTCGAGCGAGATCTCGAGATCGGTCCCGCACTCGCGGTAGAGCTCCTCGAGCGTCGGGATCGATGAGGGGAGCGCATCTCGGTCCAGCTTGTCGATGGAGGTGCGGCGAAGTCGGCCGCCGACGAGCCCGTCGTGGTCCAACACCGCGACCCCGTCGGCGGTGAGCCAGACATCGCTCTCGAGGCCGGTTGCGCCCAGCCGTCTCGCCAGGTGGAAGGCCTCGATCGTGTTCTCCGGCGCATGGGCCCGGGCGCCCCGGTGGGCGAAGGCGATCGGGGGTGTTCGCAGCGAAGGCAGGCGGGGTGGCACCGGGTCAGCGTACCCAGGCCACCCAGCCGGGGAATCGGCCGGCGCACCGCTCCCGGACCCCACCCGTTCGTCGCGCCCGAACCCACCGGAGCATCACCCCTCGGAGACCCGCGCATCAGGCAGACTTCAGCCTCCCGATCACCGTCATCGAGGAAATGGGCCGTTCGGCCCATCCCTGTTGTCTCAAGGCATCCGGAGCGGTTGCCGATCGGGTTTAAGAGCGCGACCGACGCAGGTTGCGCAGACGAGAGGGCAACGGGGATGGCGACGATTCGGGCGAGTTGCAGTGACTGCGGAGATGTCGAGCTGACCACGGCTGATGTCCACGTCCGAGTCTGCGAGTTCGACAACCAGGGCACCTATTCGTTCCGGTGCCCGGTCTGTCTCATGACCGTGGTGAAGCCCGCGGAGGCCCGCACCGTCGACCTCCTCGTGGCCTCCGGTGTGTCCTACGAGACGTGGGCACCGCCGCTGGAGCTGAGCGAGCACCGCGGCGATGGCGCCCCCATCAGCCACGACGAACTGCTCGACTTCCACGACCTGTTGAGCGACGACCACCGCCTGATGGACGCGCTCTCCACCCTGCTCGACCGTTGACCCGACCTGGTCGGCCCGAGTCCCCGTACACTCGGGCGACATGAGCGCCATCTGGCTTCTGCCGGCACTGCTGGCCCTGACCGCCCTCGGGCTGGCGTGGTGGTCGCTGCGGGCCATCGCCGAGCAGTCGGCCGAGATCCGACGTGGCCTCCAGGCCATCCCGGTGCTGGCCGATCGCACCCGGGCGATCCGGGCCCAGGCGGAGCGCACCCGTGGCGCCACCGATGCCACCGGCGACTACTTCGGGTCACGCCTGCACAAGTAGGCTGCGGCCATGTTCAACGTCGGTGGTGGTGAGATCCTCGCCATTCTCGTCATCGCTCTCATCGTGCTCGGCCCGGACAAGCTGCCCAACGCCGCTCGCCAGGCCGGCAAGTACCTGAACGAGTTCCGACGGATCTCCTCGGGCTTCCAGGACGAGATCCGCGGCGCCATGGACCTGGCCACCACCAGCGACGACACGCCCGTCGTCATGGAACCGGCCCAGCCCACCGCCGACGCGGCCGTCGATCTCGATGCCGACAGCGACCTCGTTGCCGACAGCGACCTCGATGCCGACGGCGAACCCGAGCCAGGCGTGGCCACCGAGACCGTGGCCTTCGGCGACGAGGTCGGCCCCACGGCGAACGGCTCCGGGCACAGCAGCGAGGCCGCGGCCAACGTGGCCGAGGCGCAGCTGGCCGTCACCAAGGCCAAGCTCGCCGCTGCGGAGGCCGAGCTGGCTGCCGCCGAGGCCCGGCTGGCGGCCACCCGGGCCACACCCGCCCCTGGACTCGCTCCCGAGCCGGAACCCGAGCCTTCCGCTCCTGAGGTGCCGACCGACGGCATCGAGCCGGTCGAGAGCGTCGACTCCTCCGCCACCGCCGGATCGGTCCCGCCCGGGCCGGCCGGCGCCTGAGCGCCACCGCACCCGCGACGATGATCGACGACAGCACCGAAGCTCCCGCCGTGGGCGGCCACATGACCCTCTGGGAGCACCTGGCCGAGCTCCGTTCGCGCATCGTGAAGTGCGTGATCGCCGTGGCCCTCGGGGCGGTCGTCGGCTGGGTCATCTTCGGCCCGCTGCTCGGGTTCCTGCAGAAGCCCTTCTGCGACCTCATGCACGGCGAGAACTGCGATCTCATCGCCACAGGCCCCCTCGACGCCTTCACCCTGCGCATCCAGATGTCGGTCTACGTCGGCATCGCGCTCGCCATGCCTGTGCTGCTGTGGCAGCTGTGGCGCTTCATCACCCCGGGGCTCTACCCCAACGAGAAGAAGTACGCCCTGCCCTTCACGTTCGCGGCGTTGCTGCTGTTCTTCTTCGGTGCGCTCATCGCCTATCTCACGCTGAACCCGGCGCTCCAGTTCCTGGCCAGCATGGGCGCCGGCAAGATCACGCCCTTCTACACGGCCCAGAGCTACGTGAAGCTCATCGTGTTCATGATGTTGGCCTTCGGCGCCGGCTTCGAGTTCCCGGTCATCCTCGTGGCCCTCGAGATCGCTGGGGTGATCACACCCAAGCAGCTGAGCGGGTGGCGGCGCATGGCCATCGTGGTGATCACGATCGTCGCCGCGGTCATCACCCCCAGCGGTGATCCGATCAGCATGCTCGCCCTCGCCATCCCGATGTACCTCTTCTACGAGCTGTCGATCGTCATCGGCTGGGCGTTCAACCGTCGCAAGCGCAAGCAGGCCGCCAAGGCGGCCGCTCGGAGCAGGGGAGCCGAAGGGGACACGTGACCCCCGACCCGTTGACCGGCGCAGCCCCCACCCCGGAGGTGCCGACCGGCGGTGATCCCGACGTAGATCCCGGACGGGACTTCGAGCTCGACCGGTTCCAGCTCGACGCCATCGCCGCCATCGACCGGGGCGAGTCGGTGCTGGTGGCCGCACCCACCGGCGCGGGCAAGACGGTGGTCGCCGAGCACGCGGTCCAACGGGCCGTCGCGTCGGGCGGCAAGGCCTTCTACACGACGCCGATCAAGGCCCTGTCGAACCAGAAGTTCCACGACCTGGTCGAGCGGCACGGCGCCGGGGCGGTCGGCCTGCTCACCGGGGACAACGCCATCAACGGCGACGCATCGATCGTGGTGATGACCACCGAGGTGCTGCGCAACATGATCTACAGCCGGTCGGGCGCGCTCGACGATCTGCGATGTGTCGTGCTCGACGAGGTGCACTACCTGCAGGACGCCTATCGCGGGCCGGTCTGGGAGGAGGTCATGGTGCACCTTCCGCCGGCCGTGCGCCTGGTGTGCCTGTCGGCCACCGTGTCCAACGCCGCCGAGCTGGCCGAGTGGATCTCCACCGTCCGGGGCCCCACGACCACGGTGCTCGAGACCGAGCGCCCCATCGAGCTGGCCAACCTCTACATGATCGGCGAGCGCGGGGGAGAGCAGCCGGTGCTCATCCCCACCCTCGTGTCCGGACGCCCCAACCCCGAGGGCGATCGCTTCGATGCCATGGCCCGCAATGCCGGCCGGGGCCGACCGCGGCGCCAGTGGTTCACCCCGCGGCGCCTCGAGGTCATCGATGCGCTGCGCGACAGGGAGCTGCTGCCGGTCATCTACTTCATCTTCAGCCGGGCGGCCTGCGACGACGCGGTGCGAGCCTGTCTCGATGCCGGATTGCGACTCACCGAGCCCGAGGAGCGGAGGCGCATCCGCGACATCGTCGAGGACCACGTCTCCGCCCTGAGCGACGACGACCTGGCGGTGCTGGGCTACGACCGTTTCATGGCCGGGTTGGAGGCCGGGCTCGCCTCGCACCACGCCGGCATGGTGCCGCCCTTCAAGGAGGCGGTCGAGGCGTGCTTCGTGGAGGGTCTCGTGCGCGTGGTGTTCGCCACCGAGACCCTGGCCCTCGGCATCAACATGCCGGCCCGAACGGTGGTCATCGAGAAGCTCACCAAGTTCACCGGCGAGCGCCACGAGTTCCTCACCCCTGGGCAGTACACCCAGCTCACCGGGCGGGCCGGGCGCCGCGGCATCGACACCCAGGGCTACGCGGTGGTGCTCTGGTCGCCGTTCACCTCCTTCGGCGATGTCGCCGGCCTGGCCTCGAGCCGCAGCTTCACACTGACCTCGGCGTTCCGGCCGACGTACAACATGGCGGCCAACCTGGTGCGTCGATACGCGGCCGATCAAGCCCACCACCTGCTCAACCTGTCGTTCGCCCAGTTCCAGGCCGACCAGGCGGTGGTGCGGATGGAGACCCGACTCGAACGGCGGGAGATCGCCTTCGCCGAGGTCCGCGCCGAGGCCGAGTGCGAGCTCGGCGACATCGACACCTATCGGGCCCTCGTCGCCGAGGCCGAGCGGGCCACGCCCGAGGTGATCGAGCGTGGTCGCCGGGGTGACCCCCGCGGCCAGGTCGAAGATGCCCTGGCCCGGCTCCGGCCGGGCGATGTGATCCAGCAGCCCGGCCGCAACGTCGATGCGCACTACGCGGTGCTCACCGTCGCCCGACGCAAGGGCGGCACCGTCCGCCTGCGTGTCCTCACCAAGCGCGGGCGGGTCGTCAGCCTGGCCAGCAACGACTTCGTCGAGCGGCCCGAGGTGGTCGGCAAGGTCGCCATGCCCGTGCCCTACGCGCCCGACGATCGGGGCTTCCAGCAGGAGGTCGCCGACGAGCTCCGAGACCATCCCGGGCCGTCGGGCCCGGGGCGCACCACCCGACGCCGGTCCGACAGGGACGACGCTGCTGGAGGCCGGGACGGGCGGGGCCGCGACGGAGACGTCACGCGACTGCTGGTGCATCCGGTGGCCGACTGCCCCGATCGAGACCGTCACCTCCGGGCCGCCCGCCAGGCCGAGCGCATCGGCCGCGAGGTCAGCGACCTCAAGCGGCAGATCCGGGGTCGCACCGAGTCGCTGGCGCGGCGCTTCGACCAGATCCTGCAACTGCTCGAGGCGTGGGGATACCTCGAGGGCTGGGAGCTCACGGCTCGGGGTCAGCGCCTGGTCCGCATCTTCCACGAGTCCGACCTGCTCATCGCCGAGTCGATCGAGTCGGGCCTGCTCGATGGTCTCGATCCGGCGGCACTGGCCGGCGCGGTGTCGTGCTTCACCTACGAGCACCGCAGCAGCGCACCCGCACCGGCCCCTTGGTTCCCGTCGGCCAACGTCGAGCACCGGGTGACCCAGATGGCCCAGCTCGCCGCCGACCTCAACGCCGACGAAGAGACCTCGGGGCTGCCGCTCACCCGCGGCCCCGACCCCGGGTTCCTCGCCCTCGCCCACGCATGGGTCGCGGGTCAGCACCTCGACGAGATCCTCGAGGACGAGGAGCTCTCCGGTGGCGACTTCGTCCGCAACGCCAAGCTCCTCATCGACCTGCTCCGACAGGTCGCCGACGCCGCGACCAACCCGGCCACCGCCCGTTCTGCCCGCCAGGCGGCCGATCTCATGTTCCGCGGCGTCGTGTCGGCCTCGTCGGTGATCCCGACCTCGGATCCATGACGATCAGGAAGGGCGAGGCGTGGGGCGAGTCGGCCCCCCTGCCGGCCGACGGGGTGCTCGTGCGCTCCGACGCCGAGGCCCGAGCGATCGTGACCGAGGCCCGTCTATCGGGTCACGATGCGCCGACGCTGGGCCTGCTCGGCGGCGACCTGTGCCGCACGCTCGGGGGCCTGGGCGACGAGGGGCGCCTGCGCTCCGCTGAGGCGATGACCTTCCCGTGCGACCTCGGTGTCGCCGAGCTCGACGGCGTCCGCCACTGGTTCGTGGCCCACGCCATCGCCCGCCGCTCGTGGTGGCGGGGCCGGACGGTGGCCGCCATGAACGCCCAGTGGCTCGGTTCCTGGGACCTCGGCCCCCGGTCGCATCCGAACGACGGCCTGCTCGACGTCACCGATGGCCGCCTGCCGCTGGGCGACCGGTGGAAAGCCCGCCGACGCCTGCCGACCGGCACGCACCTCCCGCATCCCGCGCTGACGGTCATCCGGGCCCCGTCGGTCGAGCTCGACCTCGATCCGCCACTCGGCGTCTGGCTCGACGGAGACAGGATCGGCCGGGCCTCCACCCTCGCCCTGTCGATCGAGCCCGACGCCCTCCGGGTGGTGGTGTAGGTCGCACCGGGGCGGGGGCATCCCTACGCTGGGGCGCGATGTCGCTGACGACGAGAGCTCCCGATCATGTGCTCGTGCACCTGCGTCGGGCCCGAGATCACGTGGACCGGAACTACGCGGAGCCGCTCGATCTGGACCAGCTCGCGTCCGTCGCGACCCTGTCGAAGTACCACTTCCATCGCCTGTTCACCGCCACCTACGGCCTGACACCGGCGGCGTACGTCTCCGAGCGTCGGATCGAGCGGGCGCAGGATCTGCTCCGATCGACGAACCTCACGGTCACCGAGGTCTGCTTCGCAGTCGGCTTCCGCAGCCTCGGCTCGTTCAGCGCCCGGTTCCGTGATGTCGTCGGCGAGACACCGAGCGGCTTCCAGCGGCGGTACGGAGCGTCCGCCCCCCGTGTGCCGGGGTGCTACGTGTTCATGTGGGGGCTCGTCGAGCGAGGAACCGCAAGCCAGGAGAAGCAGCCCACCGACCTGCCGTCCTAACGTTCGATGCATGATCACCAACGTCTCCCTCGTCAGCGTCTGGGTCACCGACCTCGACGACGCGCTCGCCTTCTACACCGACGTCCTGGGCTTCGAGGCCCGCGACGACGTCACCTTCGGTGAGGACTTCCGGTGGGTCACCGTGGGCCATCCGAGCCAGCCCGAGCTCCAGCTGCACCTGACCACGCCGAGCAAGCCGCTGTCCGACGACCTCATCGCGGCGATGACCCGGGCCCAGGCCGAGGGCGGGCTCCCCGGCGTCGGGCTGCACGTCGACGACTGCCGCCAGACCCACCAGGAGCTGGTGGCCAGGGGCGTCGAGTTCCTGCAGGAACCCCAGGACCGGCCCTACGGGGTCGAGGCGCTGATGCGCGACAACTCCGGCAACTGGATCGTGCTCGTCGAGCCCAAGGAGTTCACCGAAGCGGACTTCGAGGGCTTCGCGATCGACTGACGACGGGGCTCGCCCGGCGGGGAAGGGTCAGCCGGCCGCACCACTACGCTGGGCCGATGGATCTCGACGCTGTCAAGGCCCGCCTGATCGATGAGGTCGACAAGCGGGCCGACCTGCTGCTCGATGCCTCGCACCGCATCCACGACCATCCCGAGCTGGGCTACGAAGAGGTCTTCGCCCACGAGCTGCTGACCGGCATCGTCGAGGACGAGGGGATGGCCGTCGAGCGCCACGCCTACGGTCTCGACACGGCCTTCGCCGCCCGGGCCGGAAGCCAGGGGCCCACCATCGCCATCTGCTGCGAGTACGACGCGCTGCCCGGCCTCGGCCACGCCTGCGGGCACAACATCATCGCCGCCGCCGGCCTCGGTGCCGGTCTGGCCGCGGCCACCCTGGCCGACGAGCTCGGGGGTCGGGTCGTCGTGCTGGGCACCCCGGCCGAGGAGGGCGGCGGAGGCAAGGTGAAGATGATCGAGCGGGGCGCCTTCACCGGCGTCGACGCGGCGCTGATGGTGCACCCGGCGGGCGGGGACCTGCGAGCCATGAACGTCATCGCGATCCAGCAGCTGTGGGTCACCTACCACGGGCAGGCCGCGCACGCCGCGGCGTTCCCCTACAAGGGTCGCAATGCCCTCGACGCCGCAGTGCTGGGCTACATGAACGTCGCCGCCCTGCGCCAGCACATCCGGCCGGAGGAGCGCATCCACGGCATCATCACCGACGGGGGTGACAAGCCGAACATCGTCCCGGCCCGATCAGCGGCCGAGTGGTACGTCCGGGCGGGCACCCTCGGCCGGCTCGAACCGCTCAAGGAGCGGGTGCTCGCGTGCCTCCAGGCCGGGGCCGACGCCGCCGGCTGCACGCTCGAGTACGAGTGGCAGGACTGCGCGTACGCCGACATGCGCGACAACATGCCGATCGTCGACCTCTACGCCGACAACGCCGCCCGCCTGGGCCGGACGGCCGCTGAGCCGGGCGATGCCTTCTCCGTCGTGGGCAGCACCGACATGGGCAACGTGAGCTACGAGGTGCCGAGCATCCACCCCATGATCAAGGTGTCGCCGGTGCACGTCTCGATCCACACGCCGGAGTTCGCCACCTTCGCCGGCGGGCCTGAGGGCGACGCCGCGGTGCTCGATGGAGCCAAGGCGCTGGCCATGACGATCGCCGACCTCTGGATGCGCCCCGAGGCGCTCGACCAGGCGACCGCAGCGTTCCGGAGCACCTCGGGGGCCTCACCGAGCAGTGCGGAAGCCTCACCGAGCAGTGCGGAAGCCTCACCGAGCAGTGCGGAAGCCTCACCGAGCAGTGCGGAAGGGTGAGGTCGCCGTGGCCGCCGTCCCTCTGATCAAGCCCCGAGCGGCATCCCGAGCCATCCGCGTGGGGTTCGGCCCCACCTTCTACTCTCCCGGACCGTGACCGTCTACGTCGCCGAAGAGTTCGAGCCCCAAGAGGCCGATGTCCTTCGGCGTTACTTCACCAACCTCGACGGACCGGTCTTCGCCCTCGTCAACCTGCCCGAGGTCGTGAAGGGGGCGTTGTTCGCCCGCTACTCACGCTCGTCGAAGAGCCTGCGGCGCCTGTTCCTCGACGAGTTCGTCAACGAGCTCGACATCTCGGGTGACGCCACCATCGACGCCACCGTCGGCCTCCGACGGGCCGAGGAGCTCTACGACCGGGTCTTCTTCGAGTACGGCGACGACTCGGTGGCCCAACTCGGCGGGGTGCACCTGGCCTGCGAGCAGGCCTCGAACGTGCTCACCAAGGTGCTCGAGTGGGGCCGGCTCATGGCCTACCTCGAGCAGTCCACCCGCTACATCGCCTACGACGCCCGCATCGGTGGGCGCTACCGGTTCCACCGCGACCCCGACGTGTTGATGTCCTCGCTCGGCACCCGCTACGTCGGCGACATGGACCGCCTCTTCGACACCTACGCCGAGCTGCTGCCCGCCATGCAGGACTTCTTCCGGGAGCGCTTCCCGAAGAGCCCTGAGGACTCCGACTTCGTCTACCGCCAGGCCATCCGCGCCAAGGCGTTCGACTCGCTCCGCGGCATCCTGCCGGCCGCGTCGTTGTCCAACGTCGGCATCTACGGCACCGGCCAGGGCTACGAGCAGCTCCTGTTGCGCATGCGGGCCCACCCGCTGCCCGAGGCCCGCACCTACGCCGACCTCATGCTGGGCGAGCTGCGCAAGGTGATCCCGTCGTTCCTCAAGCGGGTCGACCTCGAAGACCGCGGCGTGGCGTGGAGCGCCTATCTCGGGGACACCCGCCAGGCCATGGACGACGTCGCCGGTCGGTTGTTCCCCGAGGGCACGCCCACCGATCCCGCTCCGCTCGTCCGGCTCGTCGATTTCGACCCCGACGGCGAGGTCAAGCTCGTCACCGCCATGCTCTACCCCTACGTCCACCAGCCCGAGGACCAGATCGAGCGACGGGTCCGGGCCATGTCGGTCGACGATCGCATGGCCGTCATCCGGGCCTACGTGGGCGATCGGGCCAACCGGCGCCACAAGCCGGGCCGGGCCCTCGAGCGCACCGACTACCGCTTCGACGTGGTCGCCGACTATGGAGCGTTCCGCGACCTCCAACGCCATCGCATGCTCACCATCGAGTGGCAGGCGCTCAACCCCCACCTCGGCTTCACCCGCCCCGAGGCCGTCGATGCCGCGGGTCAGGTCGCCGGCTTCGATGGCGCCATGGAGCGCTCGGCCAGCCTGTACGACGCCATGGTCGAGCGCTTCCCGGCCCAGGCCGCCTACGCGGTGGCGCTCGCCTACAAGGTGCGGTTCAGCATGCAGATGAACGCCCGCGAGGCGATGCACCTCATCGAGCTGCGCACCACGCCGCAGGGTCACCCGGCCTACCGGGTCGTCGGCCAGGAGATGCACCGGCTCATCGCCGAGGAGGCCGGCCACCGAGCCGTCGCCGAGATGATGAGCTTCGTCGACCACACGCCCGAGCCGGCGCTCGAGCGGCTCGACGCCGAGCGACGGGCCGAGGCCCGCCGCCAGGGCGGCTGAGCAACCCCTCGGGCGAATGGGGCCCCGGGATGGGTCGATCGGTCACTTCCTGACCGTGAACTCGCATCGACCCCGTTGGGTGTGTCTATCATCCCGGCCGCGGGCAATACCGCCCCCGACTCTCGGCAACGAAGAATCGCGCCCTGCAGCGCCGATGCTGCGGCGCTGCGCACCGGACAACCGGCCTCACACAAGGACGACATGGCTGACGACGATGTGATCGACGACGAATTCGATGCCGGTATCGAGGGTGACCTCGATGTCGATGTCGACGAGCTCGACGAGGAGGACCTCGAGGTCGTCGTCGTCGACGATGACGACGTCGCCGGGATCCCGGTCGACGACGAGGAGGTCCTCGTGGCCGACCCGGCCGTCGAGGTCGACGACGAGCCCGCCCCCCGGGGACGCAAGAAGGCCGTCGGCGACGACGAGGTCGAAGATGATGACGAGGTCGCCGATCCCGACGACGTCGAGGCCGACCTGGACGCCATCTTGAAGGTGCGCATCGCTGCGGCCGACGACGAGGACGACGAGGACGAGGCCGAGGTCGTCGACAAGAACGCCCCCGAGGCCCCCGACGGCGTCACGCCGAAGAAGGCCAACGAGTTCGTGTGCACCGGCTGCTTCCTGCTGGTCAATCGGGGCCAGTTCGGCCCGGCCGACAACATGACCTGCCCCGTGGGCGAGGCCGATTGCCCGGCGATCACCCAACTCAGCAAGGTGAAGAAGTAGCCCCGGTCGGGGCATCTCTCATGGCCGGCTCCGACAACGGCGACCGAGCGGGCCCGGCCCGGGACTCCGATCGACGAACGCCGCGCCCCAAGAGCCCGGTCGATCAGTGGTTCGAGCTGTTCGTCTACGCGCCCCTCGGCTTCGCGCTCGATGCCCGACAGCTGTTCCCCAAGTTCGTCGATCGGGGTCGCAGCCAGGTGGTGCTGGCCCGGGTGATCGGCAAGTACGCGGTGAAGCACGGCTCGGCGATCGCCGGTGATCGCCTCGAGCAGAGCCAGTCACAGATGGCTGCGGTGCTGCAGACCTTGGGCTGGTTGCCTGAGGAGCAGGAGGGGACCGACCCGGGCGACGTCGAAGCGTTCGAGGCGGACGCCGTCGTCTTTCACGATGACGATGCCGGCGCCGGGCGGTCCAGCCAGCCCAGCGAGTCGGGCGAGTCGAGCACCGGCCCCGAGACCCGACCGGAGACTCGGCCAGAGCCGGGGCCTGAGACTCGGCCTGAGCCGGGGCCGGCTCCCGACCAGACCAGGTCCGCCGAACCCCCCGGGTCCGTGGACGAGCTGGCGATCCCCGACTACGACAACCTGTCGGCGTCGCAGGTCGTGCCCCGCCTGGCCGGGCTCTCGACCGACGAGCTCGAGGCCGTCCGTCGCTACGAAGCCGCCCAGCGCGGCCGCAAGACGATCCTGAACAAGGTCGCCCAGCTGCAGTCGGCCTGATCGGCGATGGAGACCGCTCGCCGGGCCACCATCGCCGACCTGGAGGACATCACCGTGCTCGCCCGCCAGGGACTCGGTGAGCTGACCCCCACGCGAGGCGGGGAGCTGTGGGCCCTGACCCTGGGCCGGAGCGAGCCGCTGACGCCCACGCTGCAGGCCGAGCTCACCGACCCCAACCGACTCGTGGTCGTCGGGTGCATCGATGACGTCGTGGTCGGCTACGGCACCGTGCGGTTGCAGGGCCTCGTCGACGGTCGCACCATCGGCGTCGTCGACGACATCTTCACCGAGGAGGGAGCCCGGGGCGTCGGGGTCGGCGAAGCCATGATGGACATGCTCATCGCCTGGTGCGAGGAGCATCGCTGCGCCGGCATCGACGCCGTGGCGCTCCCCGGCAACCGGGCCACCAAGAACTTCTTCGAGCGCTACGGCCTCACGGCCCGGGCCATCCTCGTGCACCGCCGGCTCGGCCCTGTCGATCCGATGTCAGCCGACCATCCAACCGGCCATCCAGGCCCAGAGCCCGACCCAGACGACAGCGGAGGCGACCGATGAGCACCGGGACGACCGATCGGCCCGAGCTGTGCGCCGGCGGGGTTGCCGTCCACGACGGCGAGCTGCTGATGATCCGACGGGGCCACGGCCCGGCCGCGGGGGAGTGGTCGGTGCCGGGAGGCCGGGTGGAGCACGGCGAGCTGCTGGCCGAGGCCGTCGTGCGCGAGGTGCGCGAGGAGACAGGCCTCGAGTGCGTGTGCGGGCCGCTCATCGGCTGGGTCGAGCGCATCGCCGAGGACGGCTCCACGCATTTCGTGATCCTCGACTTCGAGGTCACCGTGCTCGACGACACCCCGCCTCAGGCGGGAGACGACGCGGCCGAGGCCCGTTGGGTGCCGCTGCACGAGGTGACCGATCTCCATCTCGTCGAGGGCCTGGCCGAGTTCCTGCACGAGAACGGCATCATCGACGTCATCACCTGACCGCCTCACCCGACCAGCGGCCCTCCGACCTGGTCAGCGACCCTTCCACTGCGGCTCACGCTTCTCGAGGAAGGCCTTGGGGCCCTCCCAGAAGTCCTCGGTGTTGCCCAGCTCGACCATGGCCCGACCCGACTCGCGGAAGCCGGTCGCGTCATCGCCGCCCGGGAGCTCCTTCATGAGCCGCAGCGTCTCGCGCACGGCCATCGGGGCGTTGGCCGCGATCCGCTCGGCGAGGGCCAGCGCGGCCTCGAGGGCCTGACCGGGCTCGCACAGCTCGTTGACCAGGCCGAAGTGGTAGGCCCGCTCGGCCGAGATGGGGTCGCCGGTGAGGCCGAGCTCGAAGGCGATGTTGCGGGGGAGCGCACGTGGGAGGCGGAACAGGCCACCCGCCGCGGCCACGAGCGAGCGCTTGACCTCGGGGATGCCGAAGCTGGCCAGCGAGCTGGCGACGACGAGGTCGCAGCTCAGCACGATCTCGGTGCCACCGGCGAGGGCAGGGCCGTCGACGGCCGCGATGATCGGCTTGGTCCGCTGCCGGCTGGTGATGCCGCCGAAGCCGCCCCGCTCGGTCTGGATCTCGCCCGCTCGGCCCTCGTTGATGGCCTTGAGGTCGGCGCCGGCGCAGAACACGTCGCCTTCACCGGTGAGCACCCCCAGCCACACGTCGGGATCAGCCTCGAGCTTGTCGATGGCTGCCTCCATGCCCCGGGCCACGTCGCCGTTCACGGCGTTCTTCTTCTCGGGGCGGTTGATCTTGAGGACGGCGACGCGTCCGCGGGTTTCGTAGTCGACCATGGCGGGCACCCTAGTCATCGCCGCCACCGCCGGGCCACGTCGCCGATCGGGCCGCCGGGCGTGACCGGCCACCCACCCGGTCGCCTCGGCGACCCACCGCGTTCGGTACCATGGCCGCCCGATCGAGGTGGAGCGAGTGGCAGACCATCCCGGACATCTCCAGTGCCCGTTCTGCACGTCCTACGACGTCGCTCGGCTCTACCTCGCCTCTCTGCGGCTCGACTCGTGCGCCTGCGACGCCTGCGGGGCCCGATGGGACGAGGATGCAGTGAGCGGTGCGTTCCGGGGCCGATCCAGCCGGGCCTCGGCGATCACCCCTCGCGAGTCGTGAGGTCTCCCCGAATCACATGACCCGGATCGCGATCTTCGATCTCGACGGCACGCTCGTCGACTCCGACGAGGCGCTGGCCGCGCCCTTCGTCGCCCACGGCATCCCTCGCGACGAGATCACCTTCGGTCACGTGCTGGCCGATGAGTGTGCCCGTCTCGGTCTGTCGGTCGACGATTACCTCGCCCTCTACGACGAGGAGCTGGCCCAGCCCTTCCCCGGGGTCGTCGAGGTCGTGAGCCAACTCGATCGCTGGGCGGTGTGCTCGAACAAGCACGCCGACGTCGGCCACGCCGAGCTGGCCCGGTTCGGATGGCACCCCGAGGTCGCGCTGTTCAGCGATGCCTTCGGGGGCCCGAAGCGACTCCAGCCGGTGCTCGACGCGCTCGCCATCGGTGCCCACGAGGTCGTGTTCATCGGCGACACCGGACACGACCGACGAGTGGCCGCCGAGGCCGGTGCGACCTTCGGCCTGGCCGGGTGGAACCTCCGCGCCGAGTCCGAGCCCGGCGACATCGTGTTGGGCACCCCGGGCGACGTGCTGGCCCTGCTCGGATCGAGACCCGCTCAGTAGCCTTCGGGTCGGTCGACCAGCTCGCCCTCGTCGACGCTCTGGGCCTGCTCGATGACATCGGGGTTGTCCGGCGAGGCGGCATCGTCGACCGATGCCGAGGGAGCGGCCGGGGCGACGGCCGAGTCGTCCTGCACCGGCTGATCCTGCTCGATGACATCCGGGTTGTCCGAGGACGCGGCATCGTCGATCGGCTCGACCACCGCGGCAGGCGCGGCCTCGGGTGCGGCAACGGTCTCGGGTGCGGCGGCGGTCTCCGATGCAGGAGCGGTGGCCTCGACGGCCAGCGGGGCGCTCGCGCCACCCGGAGGGGGCGTCGCGGGGGAGGGGTGCGGCGGCGGGGCCGGGACCGGACGGGACCGCGGGCCCGAGCCGGTGCCCCTGCCCTTGCTGCGAGGGGGCCGAGCCGGCGATGCCTCGACACCGAACAGCGCGGCGATCTGAGGCACCCGGCTGGCCAGCTTCTTGATGGCCGCGAGGAGGGCGTCGCCCGGCTCGGCCGGGATGCCGAGCGGCACGACCTGCTGGCGAACGGGGGAGTAGGCGAGCGCGTCGATGACCGTGGCGAAGCGATCGGGGCCGGTGTCGGCGGTGAGCGCCGCGTTGGTGGCCTCGGTCAAGCGCGTGGCCAGCTCGGCCGGCAGCGGTGACCCGGCCTTGGGCGGACGCGAGCTCAGGCGCAGGGCTCGCACCGTACGGCCGTCGGACAGGGTCTCGGTGAGCTCGGTGAGCCAGGCGGCGTGTTCCTGGTCGACCCGTCGGGTCAGGGCCTCGCGCAGGTTCTGGGCCAGCTCGCGGGTGACGTCGTCGCGTGCGGCGGCGTCGGCGGCCACCACCACCGAACGCAGGTCACGCAGGTCGATCTCGTCGACATCGGCCAGAGCCGCATCGGCACGGTCGTGCCACTCCGCGGTGCGCAGGCTGGGCAGGAGCTGTTCGGCGATGGTGACCATGCCCTCGGGCTTGATCTCCGGGGTGCCGGCGGCGCGGGCTTCCTCGTTCTGCTTCTCGATGGCCTGGCGGACGGCGGGGATGCCGCCTCGCAGCACCTGCTCGGCGATCGGCTTCTGCTCTTCGGGCAGCGCCGCCAGCACCTCGGTGCGATGGACGCGACCGGGACGCAGGCGCTTGGCCTTCGGGCGGGCCTCGGGGGCCGGCCGAGCCGGACGATCACGGCGGGGCGGACGGTCGCCGCCCTCACGGCGCGGCGGGCGGCCACCCTCACGAGCCGGCTCGCCGTCGGACCGGGGCGGGCGATCGCCCGAGCGGCGCGGCGCGCCACGCGGGGAGCGGGGCCCACGGCGGTCGCCGCGGTCACCCCGGTCGTCGCGGTCCCGTCGCGGGCCGCGATCGTCGCGACCCCGACCGCCCTTGCCGACGAGCGTGGTGGTGACCAACTCGTCGTCGCGGCGGGGCGGGCCGATGATCTCGAGCAGCTCGGGCTGGCTGCGGGCGCCGGCCGGAGGGGCGACCGCGGTGATCGTGATGCCGTCGATGTCGAAGTCGGCATCGGCCTTCACCACGTCGCCGACCTTGGCCCCCGGGTACAGCAGGCCTCCGTCGAGATCGCCCTTCGGCTGACGGGCTCCGGCGGCTCGCCAGGTCCATGATCCGTCCGGGCGGGTGCTGGTGAGTTCGACGTCGATCCTGCGAGGCATAGGGGCCGACGCTACCGGAGGGGAACGCGCCGAGGCGAATGGTCATCGCCGGGCGAATCGCACGCGACGGCCGTGGTGGCGTGGTTTCATGGACGCCATGACGATCCTCGAAGGCATCCCGCAGGCCATCCACAGGGGCGAGGAGGAACTTCCCTTCGTGAACCTCGGTGATGGCTCCACCCTCCAGCTGCTCCAGGTCGACATCGACGCCGGGCTCTGGGTGATCCGCAACCGCTTCATCGCCGGCACCAAGGTGCAGCGCCACAAGCACACCGGTCAGGTCTTCGCCTTCACCCAGACCGGCGCGTGGAAGTACGCCGAGTACCCGGAGATCAACCGGGCCGGCTCCTACCTGTACGAGCCGGCCGGCTCGATCCACACGCTCACCGTGCTCGAGGACAACCCCACCGAGACCGATGTGTGGTTCGCCATCTACGGCGCCAACCTCAACCTCGACGACGACGGCAACGTCGAGATGGTCATCGACGCCAGCACCGTGCTCGAGTTCTACCTGGCCATGTGCGAGGCCGAGGGCCACCCCCGGCCGAACATCATCGGCGCCTAGGTGCCGGCGGCGGCGCGCACCGCACTCAAGTGGGCGGCGGGTGTGGTCCTCGTCATCGCCAACCTGGCGGCCATCGCCCACCAGTCGCTCGTCCGCCAGCGCGGTCACCTCACGTTCGACCGCTACCGCATCGATCTCGACGTCTACCGCATCGGCAGCACGCTGTGGCGCCACGGCGGTGACCTCTACGGCCCCATGCGGGCGACCCGGGTGGGGCTCGCCCTGCCGTTCACCTATCCGCCGATCGCCGCGGTCGCTCTCGCCCCGCTCACGCTGGTGCCGTTCGCCGTCGCCAGTGGGGCCCTCACCGTCGCCAGCATCGCGATGCTCGCGGTGGTCGCGGCGGTGTTCCTCCGTGCCCTCGGCGTTCCCCGGCGCCTGCTGCTCTGGTCGGTCGCGGTGCTGTTGCCCCTCGGACTGTTCCTCGAGCCGGTGCAGGCCAACCTCAGCTTCGGCCAGGTCAACATCATCCTGATGTTGCTGGTCACGCTCGACTGCCTGATCGCCCGACCGCGTTGGCCTCGCGGCGCGCTGGTCGGGGTGGCCGCCGCCATCAAGCTGACGCCGGCGGTCTTCGTGATCTTCTTCCTCGTGCGCCGGGACTACCGGGCCGCCCGCAACGCCTTGCTGTCGTTCGTCGCCACCACCGGCATCGGCTTCCTCCTGTCGTGGCACTCGTCGGTGGAGTACTGGACCGGCACCGTCTTCGACTCCGGCCGCATCGGCGGCGTGGGCTACGTCGGCAACCAGTCGCTCCAGGCCGTGCTCGCCCGGGTCGGGCTGCACGGCTCCGTCGCCACCCTCGGGTGGATCGTCCTCTCGATCGGAGTCGTGGCCCTGGTGGTGTTGGGGATGTCCCGAGCGGTGGCGGCCGGCCAGTTCGCCCCCGCGCTGGTGCTCAACGCGTTCTGCGTGCTGCTCGTGTCGCCCATCTCGTGGACGCACCACTGGGTGTGGATCGCACCGGCGCTGCTCTGCCTGCTCGCGCTGGCCTGGCGCGCCCGACTCTGGACGCCCCTGCTGCTCGCGGCCGCCGGCGTCGCCCTGTTCACCATCGGCCCGCAGTGGCACCTGCCCCAGGGAGGCGACCGCGAGCTCGCCTGGTCGTGGGGCCAGCAGATCATCGGCGGCTGCTACCTCTGGTACGCCGTGGTCGTCCTCGGCTACGCGGCCTTCAGCCGAGCGCTGTGGAGGGACGCCCGACCTCCTGGGCGTCAGGCCGGCGAGTCGGTGCCGTCGGTGCCGTCGGTGAGGTCCAAGAAGGCCTCCCGGGCCTCGGCGTAGCCCTCTCGCTGCTGGTCGGCGACGACGTCCTCGGCCAAACGCACGACCTCGCTCTCCGACACGGGACGCAGGGGCAGTCGGGTCACCCGCAGCACCCCGATCGCCGAGATGCCGGCGCCGGCGCCGACCCCCACCACGGGGATCAGCGACCGGCTGAAGCGCACCGCGGTGCGGGTCACCAGCTTCTCACCGAGCCAGGAAGCGGCATCGTGGGCGACGCGGGCGCTGGCCCGGCGGCCCGCCGACTCGCCGTAGCCCGCCGCTTCGGCCAGGTCGGTGACGATGGCGGCCGGGTCGGGGGAGCGGCCCGCGGCGATGTACTGGCGGGTGCGCACCGAGGCGGCGACGTAGCTCTCGAAGACCTCGCCCACCACCGCGGCGACGATGGCCACGGTGGTGGCGGTGCCGAGCGAGCCGATCGCGGCGGCCTCCTCGGCCACCGCCGCGGCCGCGCCGCCCACGCCAGCCACGGCCACATGACGCCACTCGCGCTCACCCGGCACCGGGAAGTGCACCGCCGTCACGATCACCACGCGCTCGGCTTGCAGCAGGCGACCGGCCACCCGGCGCAGCGCCTGTTCGACGCTGTCGCGACGGAACGCCTTGCGGCGCCGGAGCCCGGCGACCTCGTCGTAGATGTCGGCGGCGATGCCGTCCCAGAGGTCGCGCAGCTCCTCTTGGATCTCGGTCGGAAGATCGTCGTTGCGCAGGCGCCGAGGCGCGGCCCGGTCGAACGACAGCCGCTCGGCGACCGCGGGCGGGAGGTCGGCCAGCTCCAGGTGGCGAGACCGTCCGTCGTCCGGTCGACTGAGATCGCTCGACGCCATGGCCCGACCTTAGGCGGCTCGGTGGCGGGGGCCCGTGACGTCGAGCCGCGACACGATGGCCGGCCCCCACTAGGGTGTGACTTCGGTTACATCGCTCGACCGGGGGTCGGGACGGGGGACAGCCATGACCGACCTGATCGATCGCACGACGCCGCTCACCGAGCCGGGATCGTCGCCCGAGGTGCGCACCGACCGGCACCGGCTGGAGCTGAGTCTGCCGCTGCGGGCGTTGCTGGCCTGCCTGCTGCTGGCCGCGGCGGTGATCCACATCGCCATGGTGCCCGCGCACGCAGGTGAGTCCACGGTGGAGGGGCTGACCTTCGTCGCCGCGGGATGGGCCCAGTTGCTGTTGGCCATCGCCGTGGTGGTCCAACCGACGCGCCGGGTGCTGGCGTGGACGATCGGGCTCAGCCTGGCGTTCGTGGGGGCCTGGGCGTTCAGCCGCACACTCGGTCTGCCCTACGGCGCCCACATCGGACAGGCGGAACCGGTGTCCAGCGTGGACCTGACCGCGGTCGGGCTCGAGGTCGCCGCCGTGCTCGCCGCGGTGGTGGCCTGGCGCCGGCCGCGCCTGGGGGAGCAGTGGGGCGAGTCGACCCTGGTCCTGGCCTCGATCGTGCCAGTGGCCCTGCTGCTCGGCACCACCGCGGTGGTGATGTCGCCCAGTGCCACCAACCACACCCACGGTGCCGGCGCAGACAACCATGTGCACGCCGATGCCGCCGCCGACGAGAAGGGGCTGTCCACGCTGACCAACGGCCACGTGCACGCCCATGCCGCCGATGTCGCCCTCGATCGGGCCACGCAGGCCCAGCTGAACACCCAGCTCGCCCAGACGGCCGCCCTCGTCGTGCGCTACCCGACGGTTGCCGCCGCCGAGGCCGCCGGCTTCCACCGGGCCGGCCCGTTCACGCCTGGTCTCGGCGCGCACTACATGCCGCCGAAGGTGGCGGTGACCCCCGACGGGCTCATGGACGCGGACGCCCTCCAGTGGCCGATGCTGATCTTCGACGGCATGACACCCGATGCGCCCCTCGCCGGCTTCATGTACCTCGCCTACCGCAACACGGAGCCGGAGGGCTTCGCCGGACCCAACGACCACTGGCATTACCACACCAACGTCTGTGTGGCCCAGGGTCCGAACGGCGCGATCGACACGCCGTTCGGGGCCGACGCCGAGAACATCGACCCAGCGCTGTGCGCCGACTACAAGGGCCAGATCATCGACAACACGGGCTACATGATCCACGTGTGGACGGTGCCGGGCTACGAGTCCAGCAACGGCACGTTCAGCGACATCAACCCGGCGATCACGTGCCCCGACGGCACCTACCACCACATCGAGCTCGCCGAGCTGGGCCACCGGGACACGACCTGCCTCACGTGATGGCCCGACCTGAGCGTCAGGCGCCGCCGATAATCCTGGTTATGTCAAGTTGTGGGGGGCACACCCAGATCGGTCGATCGGGGCTCGATCCAGCAGTCGGCCACCGGTTGGGCGTTCTCCCGCAACCAGGCCAGCGCCTCACGCACATCATCGGGACCGTCGGACACCGCCAGGTCTCGCTGCACGTCCTCGAGCGCCGCCTGTAGGCAGTACAGCCGGCTCTGCAGATCCTCGATGTCGGTGCGACTCACGATGAGGTCGTCATCGCCGAGCCCGTGGCTGGCGGCCAACTTGCGCGCCATGTGCGCCTGCTGGCGACAACCCTGGCGGCAATATCGCCTCGGACGGCCCGTGCCGCCCGATCGGACGAACTGGCGGCCGCACCACCGGCACCGGTCGGTCATCGCTGGTTTCGTCACGTGACGAAACTAGCCGATCTGCAGCCACGGCTACCACCCGCATCGAACACGACGGGTGCATCGGCATGGACAACCCGCTGTGCGGCGTCGACCGGTGACGTGGGTCAGCCGGTGAAGTGCGAGGTCGTCTCGACCGCCGCGGCTGGGGTGGCTCCCGGGGCCGTGGTGGTCGTCGTGGCCACCGGCGCATCGGAGAACGCGACCAGGCCGAGCGGGAAGGCCCGAGGCATGGCCCCCCAGGTCGCCTGCTCGGTGGCCAGGACGTTCGGGGCGCCGTCGGATCCGGGGAAGGTGAACGCGCCCTGATCGGCCGGGTCGGCGTCGGCGCCGAGCTGGAAGCTCAGCAGCGAGGCGAGCGGGTCGCCGCCGGGCAGCACGAAGGGGGTCGCGGTCGCTGATGCGCCGGTGGCGGTGATGGCCTGGATCACGAGGGCGTCGGAGTTCGGGTCGTCGTCGAGACCCTGGAGGTAGCCCCATCCGCCGGTGCTGTTCTGAACGGCGACGAACCACGGCTGGGTGCCGTAGGTCGGCTCACGATCGATGGCGGCCAGGGCGGTCGTGGCGATCGCCGTGCTGTTGGTGTCCACGCCGGTGAAGGTCGCCGTGCTGCCGGCGGTGCAGGCGTCGGCCACGAGGCGGTAGGCCTCCCACCCGCCGCGAACGTTCGGGTCCGAGGTGCCGCACTGCTGGGCGATCAACCAGTTGGTCGCCTCCACGGGGGGCGTCTCGCCGACGGCCTCGAGGCCGATGATGGCCAGGCTCTGGCGGAACACGCCGTCGTAGGTGGGGTCCGCCCCACCGAAGAGGCCCGGCTCGAAACCGCCGAGGGTGCTGTCCAGCCGAGCGACCAGGTCGACCCCTCCGAAGTTCGTGGCGTCACCGCCGGCCGCGTCGATCACGATGAGCAGGTAGGCGATCTGCCCGGGATCGGCGGAGGTGCCGGTGCCGGTCACGGCGTCGACGTTGGCTCCGAGCCAGACGAGCGTGCGGTGGAAGGCGTCGTAGCCCACCCCGGCGGTGGCGAGCGCGAGTGACGTCTGCAGGGTGTCGCCGGGCGACGGGTCACCGAGGGCATCGGGGACGTAGCCGTCCGCCGTCACGCGGG
>Ga0302299_10000319_pt1 | contig 25254 bp, 21 predicted proteins | sample III_Fen_N3_4_FD_198795 | JGI IMG/M metagenome (GOLD analysis project Ga0302299, IMG submission 198795) | Peat permafrost microbial communities from Stordalen Mire near Abisko, Sweden - III_Fen_N3_4 | ecosystem: Environmental > Terrestrial > Soil > Wetlands > Permafrost | place: Sweden: Abisko...
CCGGCTGCGGCGAACGCTGGCGTGTAGGAACGGCGGTGGCTGCCGCCGAGTCCCGTCGCGATCACCGTCACCCACACCTGGCCGTTCAGTCGCTCGTCGACCGTGGCGCCGAAGATGATGTTCGTGTCGTCGGTCGCGGCACCGCGTACTACTTCCGCCGCCTCGTTGACTTCGAGCAGGGTGAGGTCCTCGCCTCCCGCGATCGAGAGCAGGATGCCCTTCGCGCCGATGATCTCCGTGTCGATCAGCGGCGAGCGCAGGGCGCGCTCGGCGGCCTCGCGGGCGCGGTTCGCGCTCTCCGAGTAGCCGATCCCCATCAGGGCCGTCCCGGCGTCGGACATGATCGTGCGCACGTCGGCGAAGTCGAGGTTGATCAGGCCGGGCATCGTGATCAGATCGCAGATGCCCTGAACGCCCTGGCGCAGCACGTCGTCCGCGATCTTGAACGCATCGACCATCGACGTGGAGCGGTCGAGCACCTCCAGCAACCGGTCGTTCGGGATCACGATCACCGTGTCGCAGGCCGCGCGAAGCTCCTCCACGCCGGCGTCGGCGGACTGCCGGCGCCTGGTGCCCTCGAACCTGAAGGGTGTCGTCACGATCCCGACGGTGAGAGCGCCGAGGTCGCGGGCGATCCGGGCCACCACGGGGGCAGCGCCGGTGCCCGTGCCGCCGCCCTCGCCGGCGGTGACGAAGACCATGTCGGAGCCACGCAGTGCCGAGCGGACCTGGTCGTAGGCCTCCTCTGCCGCCTTGCGTCCGGTCTCCGGATCGGCGCCCGAGCCGAGGCCCTGCGTGAGCTCCTCGCCGATGTGGATCTTGACAGGGGCGTCCGAGAGGTTGAGCTGCTGCATGTCGGTATTGACGCCGACAAAATCGACCTGCGCGATCCCCGCGTCCATCATCCGGTTGACGGCGTTCAGCCCGCCACCGCCGACGCCGACGACCCTGATCACCGCCAGGTACGACGCTGCCTCGCCGCCCACGTTCAGGCGCGGCGCCCCCTCGGGCATCGGCTGGATGAACCGGCTGGCTGGCGGCTCGTACGGTGGATCCGTCCTCACCGGTGCGGCCGGCGCGGCGGCCACGGGCCCAGGCGGCTCGATCGCAGACTCGGGAGTCGGGGGCGCCGCGGGCGCGACGACCGGAGCCACCGGAGCGGCCTCGAAGTCGTGGACGTGCTCGACCGTCTCCTCGAACGCTGCTGCCCGGCGGCGCTGCTTCTCGGCCGGCAGGGGCTCCTCAGCGACCACGTCGTGGACGTGCTCGACGGTCTCCTCGAGGGCTGCCTCCTCGCGGCGGCCTTTACCGGGCGCTGCCCGAGGCGCGGCAGCCACCGGCTCCAGGATCAGCGTCTGCTGCTCCTCGGCGCTCGCGGCGGGCGGCAACGGGTCGTCGGCCGGCTGGTCGTCGCCCTCACCCCGCTGGGCGGCCTCTGTCGCACGGAAGAGCTCGGCAAGCGGGCCCTCACGCATGCTCGCGCGCTTCCGCGCCATGGAGCACCTCCTTCGCAAGGTCGCGATATGCCTCGGCCGCCGTACCGGTCGGGTCGTAGCCCAGCACCGAGCTGCCCTTGACGGGCGCCTCCGCGTAGCGAACGGTCTTCCGGATCCGCGTCCTGAAGACGAGGTCGCCGAAGTTCTCCTCGAGGATCTCGACGGCCTCGCGGGCGTGAAGCGTGCGGGAGTCGTACATCGTGGGCACGATCCCTTCCACCCCGACGCGCGGGTTCAGATTCTCGCGCACCATCGCCAGCGTGTTCTCGAGCTGGACGAGGCCGCGCAGGGCGAGGTACTCGCACTGCACCGGGACGATGACGCCGGTCGCCGCAACGAAGGCGTTGATCGTCAGCAGGCCGAGCGACGGCGGGGTGTCGATCAGGATGAAGTCGTAGCGGTCGCGAACCTCGACGAGCGCCTTCTCGAGCGAGCGCTCCCGGCCGATCAGCGCCGCCAGCGCGAGCTCGGCGCCGGCGAGATCGATCGAGGCGACCGCAAGGTCGACTTCACGTCTCTCGATCACGTCCGAGATCGGGATCTTCCGGACCAGGACGTCGAACATCGACGTCTCGATCGTGTCAGGGTTGAGCCCCTGGCTCATCGTCAGGTTGCCCTGCGGATCGAGGTCGATCAGCAGCACGCGGTAGCCCATCTCCTTGAACGCGACGCCGAGGTTGAGCGTCGTCGTGGTCTTCGCGACCCCGCCCTTCTGGTTGGCGAGTGCGATGATGCGCGTGCCCGTCAGTCCCGGTGAGGGAGCCTGCGGCACCACGATGGGTGCCGAGACGACCGGCGCCGCGGCCACCGGCACGGCGGGCGCGGGCTCCGGCTCGACGGCGACCGGCAGCTCCTCCAACGAGGGCAGCTCGTCGAACGCCGGAACCTCGTCGTGGGTGGGCAGATCGGCAGGGTACTCGGGCCTGATCTCACTCATGACAACCTCGAGCTCCTCGTCCTCGACGACGGAGTGCTGGGCGCGAGACGAGCGCGGAAGCAGGCGGGCGAATCCCATTGCGCCTCGTTCACCACGGTCCGCCGCTCTCCTTCAATCAATCCTCGCCGTCCCAGTAGTCGAGTTGCTCCAGCCGTCCGATCACCCCGAGGCCGCCGAAGCCGATCTTCCCCGAGCGCGGGTAGAAGACGATGTCGTTGGGGTCGTTCGTCCCGAAAGCGAGGAGCGTGAGACCATGCTCGCCCGCGCGCAGCGCGTGCGCCCTGCGCGTCCCGGGAGGCCGCGCGATCGTGCACCCGGCACGCACGGGGCGCTCCTCGATCTCGCCGCCGACTCGCGGGCTCGGGTAGAGCAGCAGCGTCCCGCTCCCCTCAAGGATCACGAAGATCTCCTCGGCCGCCGCGTGCACGTGCGGCGGGTTCATCAGCTTCCCGGGCGCGACGACGTAATGGGAAAGGCCGGTTCGCTCGGAGCCGGCGGCATCCCCGAGGCTCCGGTAGACGCTGCTGACGCTGCCGTGCTCGCGCTCGCCCGTGGGCACGCCAGCGAAGTTGACGATGTGCCGTGGCCGCTCCTCCAGCTCGTCCCATGTCGGCGGGCCGACGGCGGCCTCGCGCGCCCAGGGATGATCCTCCGGCGCTCCCTGCAGCACCCAGGTGGGCCCGAGCCACGACACCCCCGCGCGAGGGAGCCAGGTATTGGCGGCGTAGTGACGCTGCCCGAACGCGAGGACGACGAGCCCCTCGTCGCCGGCGCCGATCGTGTGCGCGTGCTCGAGCGCCAGATGCACGAGGCAGTCGCCGGGGCCGATCGCGTAGGCGTGCTCGGACTCGCCGTCTCCCTGGTAGGAGACGCCGGAGCCGGAGAGGACGTAGAAGATCTCCTCCTCCGAGGCTTCGAGGTGCAGCGGCGTTGCCCACCGGCCGGGCTCGACCGAGATGCGCTGCACGCCCGCGGTGACCGAGTTCGCCCCGCTCAACGACTGCCACGACGCCGCAATGTGGCCCCGCTCGCGCCGGGTGGACTCGACCTCGTCCCAGTGCGTGATCACGCTGACACCCTAGACGATGGCCGGGGACCGCTCCCCGGCCGCACAGCGGCTCCCGCGGGCCGCAGGGCGGCGCCTGCGAGCCGGGAACCCGGACGGCCGGCTGGAGCCGGTCACCGCGTGGGCCGCCCCGCCGCCTGCGGGCGGGCCGGCCCTCAGGCCGGCACCGCGTCCTGCGCCAGGGCCTCGCGCAGCCTGATCACGGCCTCGTCGGCATCGCCACCTCCCTCCACGCGCACCCATGCCTCGGCGTCCTCGAGCAGCCCGCGCAGCTCCTCCAGTAGCTCTGCCGGGTCGGCATTCGCACGGTCGAGCGACTCGATCCGCTCCAGCCGCGCCAGGACTCTGCGCGCCTCTTCCATGACAAGGAGGCTAGGGAGAAAGGTGTGACGCGTGTGTGACGGGCGAGTGCCGGAAGCGTGTCAGCCGCGCCGCTCGGCCGCGGCCGCGGCGAGCTGCTCCAGCATGCCGCCGAAGATGAACCCGTGGAACGGCCACAACGCGTACCAGTAGACGAGGCCGAACAGCCCCGACGGATCGAAGATCGCCGTCTGCGAGATGGTCGCCTCCGGGCCGTCGGCAGCGCCCGAGACCTCGAACTGGAGCCAGGCACGGCCCGGGACCTTCATCTCGGCCGTGAGCCGCAGCAGCCGGTCCTGCTCGAACGCCTCCACGCGCCAGAAGTCGAGTGTATCGCCGACCTCCAGCCCCACGGGGTCGCGCCGCCCTCGCCGCAGCCCCGGCCCGCCGACGAGGACGTCGAGCAGGCCGCGCAGCCGCCAGAGAAGCGCGCCCTTGTACCAGCCGGTCTCGCCGCCGATCCGCTGGATGGGAGCAAACGCCTGCGCGGGCGACACTCGCAGGGTGACCGCCCTGGCGTCGACGAGGCGCGAGCCGCGGCGGACGCCGCCGTACGGCGTCCGGTCTGCGAACGCCTCGTCCGACCAGCGGGTCTCCGCGAAGGCGCTGTCCTCGAACGCGAGCGCCCGGGCGATCGCGTCGTGCACTCCCCGGGGGCGGACGCCGAAGACGTCGAGGGCGCGGCCGTCCTCCACGACCGTCTCGTTCCGGAGCGAGTCGACGAGCTTGCGGCCGACTCCGGCATACACAGGGGTGACGAGCCAGAGCCAGAGGCTGGAGAGCCGCGGCGTCAGCACCGGCACCGGGATCATCGTCCGGCGCAGGCCCCGCTGACGGGCGTATTCCTGCATCAGCTCGAGATACGTGACCCGGTCGGCGCCGCCGATCTCGTAGAGCTCCCCACCCTCGGGCTCGCGCTCGAGGGCCTCGAGCAGGTACGCCAGGACGTCCTCGATCGCAATGGGCTGCGCCCGCACGCGAACCCAGCGCGGCGTCACCATCACCGGGAGCTTCTCGACGAGCGCACGGATCATCTCGAAGGAGGCGCTGCCCGAGCCGATCACGATCGACGCCCGGAGCTCGATCGTCGGCACCCCGGAGGCGCGCAGGATCTCGCCCACCTCCTGCCGTGAGGCGAGGTGGGGCGAGAGATCGCCGCGCCCGAGCCCTCCCAGGTAGACCACCTTCCGCACGCCTGCCTCGCGCGCGGCGTCCCCGAAGGCCCTGGCCGCCGCGCGGTCGACCTCGTCGAACGGGCGGCTCGAGCTCATCGAGTGAACCAGGTAGTACACGGTGTCGACGCCGACGAGGGCCGGAGCCATCGTCTCGGGCTGCAGCACGTCCCCCCGCACGACCTCGGTCGTGGCGGCGACCCGGGGTCGGAGGTACTCGGGCCGCCGGGAGAGGCAGCGGACGCTCTCGCCGCGCTCCTCGAGCGCGTGCAGCAGGCGTCCACCGACGTAGCCCGTGGCGCCGGTGAGCAGGATCAGGCGGTCCGTTGCGATGAGACGAGCCTAGATACCGCGGGCCTCGCCGCGATCGAGATGCCCAGGAATCGGCTCTCAGACGGCGAGGCGGAGCGCGCGGCGGTCGCGCACGCCGAGCAGCGCCTCGTCGAGCTCGCGCAGCAACGCGCTGCGGTCCCCGTGCCGCAGCACCTCGACGAGTGCCCGCCTGGCGGCGTCGGTCACGGTGGGGGCAGCTCCGGCACCCGCGGCCAGCTCGGTCAGCCCCGCGTGGAGAGAGGCGCGCTCGCCCGGCTCGGTCTCGAGCAGGACGGCAGTCCGGAGCGGCCATGTCTCGCCGAGGAGGGCGACGAAGGCCGAGCGGAGCTGCTCGGAGCGGAAGGGCTCGTTCTGGAAGAGGGACAGCTCCCAGCGGTCGAGCGCCTCCGCGAGCGAGCCGTCCGCGTCGGCGAGCGAGAGCCGGACGAGCAGCTCGCCCGCCAGCGTGCCGCGAAACGAGTCGAGCCGCGTCGCGTCGCCGGGCGGCTGGGTCGCCGCGATCGGCAGGACCGGCCGGATTCCAAAGGGCCTCCCGTCGAGCGTCTCGAACAGCACCGGGCCGGCAGACAGCGGGGCCGCGGTGGCGAGGCGGATCGCGCTGACCGCGTCGGCGATCTCGGCGGGAGCGTCCGGAGGCTCCTCGGCCGCGGCGAGCGCCGCTCGTAGCTCGAGCACGCAGTAGCGGTCTGTCTCACGGCCGAAGTCCTTCGGAACGAGCGAGCCGGCCTCGGGCCAGTGGCGCGCCAGCTCCCCGTCGGCGACCGAGCGCACCCGCAGCCCGGGCGCGAGCTCGAGCTGGGTGGCGACGGAGATGCCGACGAGCGGTGCCACGGCCGAGTACGTCCGGCGCTCGCCGAAGAGCGAGCGCTCGAGCTCTGCGTAGGCCCGGTCGAACGCGGCGTCGTCCCAGTCGAAGCCCCCGCACGCCTCGGCCGTCGAGACGAGCAGTCCGAGCAGCACCGTCCGGAAGAGCGCCTCGTCCTCCGAGGGGCGCGAGCCCGCATGGGCGCGAGCGAAGATCCCCGCGGCGGGCTCGCGACCGAGCTCCTCCAGCGCGATCAGGGCGTCGTCGCGGCCACGCAGGCGGGCGGCACGCTCCTCCACGAACGCGCGCACGAGCGGCCGGTACTCGTACAGTGCGGGGCCGCCTGCATGATCGTGCTCGACGAACGCGACGGGCAGCTGCGCGCCGTCCTCGAGCTCGCGCAGGAGGAACGCGAAGGCGCCGAGCGTGAAGCCCCGGAGGGCGTGCTGGAGATGAGGAGCGCGAACGGCCACGCCTTCGGATACGCGCCGCGCTGGCCGAATCCTGTCTGGAGCGCGGTCAGGCCTCCTGGCAGCCGGGGCACCAGTAGGCGGTGCGGTTGTCGTCCCCGAGCCCTCGCGCGACGATGGGCGTCCTGCAGCGCCGACACGGCCGGCCCACCCGGCGGTAGACAGCCTGCGGGGGCCGGGCTCCGGCGACGGACGCCCGCATCGCCGCCTGCCCCCACCTCAGGGCCGCGAGCAGCTGCTCGTCGCTCGCCTCCCCCACCGCGAGCTGCGGCGACACGCTCACCGCCCAGAGCGCCTCCGACATCCACATGTTCCCGATCCCGGCCACGAGGCGCTGATCCTGGAGGGCGACCCCGAGCGGCGCGGCAGGATCGGCGCGACGGAGCCGTGGCACGAGCGCGGCGGCCTCGGTCGTCTCGGCGAGAAGGTCGGGGCCGAGCTGCTGCAGCGGACGCTGCTCGAGGGTCAGCACCGGCCCGTTCCACTGCGTCGCCTCGAGCTCGCCCGTCCGCAACACGAGCCACGGCCGCCCGACGCGTTCGGCATCCGCAGGGCCGACGCGCCAGCGGCCGTTCGTGCGCAGGTGGCTCCTGACCGTGACGCCGCCGGCGAAGCGGAGCAGCAAGTGCTTGCCGACGGCCGCGACGCTCTCGAGCACGCGGCCGTCGACGGCGGCGGCGACACCCGTCGCAAGCCCCCGGGGGTTCGGCGAGGTGGCGCTGACGCGCCGCCCGACGAGCGGGCGGAGTCGCAGAGCGGCGCGGTGGATGGAGTCGCCTTCGGGCACGGCAGGTTGTCGATCTGTCCTCCCTCTAGTCTACGATGTCCAGGAATAGTCCAATGACTGCGCCCCTCCTCAACATCGCCGCCCTCTCGCGCCGCACCGGCATCGCACCCGACACGCTCCGCAAGTGGGAGCTGCGCTACGGCGTGCTCCGACCCGAGCGCACCCCCGGGGGCCAGCGCCGCTACAGCGAGCTCGACGTGCAGCGCGTCGAGTGGTTGCGCGACCGGATCAGGGACGGCTGGCGCATCGGCGAAGCCGCCCGCGTGATCGACGAGGCGAGCGCGGCAGCGCTCGACGAGCCCGTGGCGCTGCGCGACGCGCTGATCGCCTCGATCCGCGACAGCGACCCGGTCACCCTCTCGTCCACGCTCGACCAGGCCTTCGCGGTGCTGCCCCTCGAGCAGGCGCTCACGGACGTCGTCACGCCCGCGCTGCGCTGGACGGGAGAGGCGTGGCATCGCGGCGATCTCTCCGTCGCCCAGGAGCACGCGATCACGGCGAAGGTGCGCGCCCACCTCGGCAAGCTCATCTCGGACGGTCAGGGAGGCGTCCACGGCGTCGCAGTCCTGGCCTGCCCCCCGGGCGAGCGTCACGACGTCGGCCTGTTGATGCTGGCGGTGATGCTACGCGCGGACGGCTGGCGGGTCGAGTTCCTCGGCGCCGACACGCCCGTCGCAGAGGCGATCTCGTTCGCGGACGACGTCGGGGCGACGATGCTCTGCCTCAGCGCCTCCCGCGACGAGTCGCTCGAGTCACTGCGCTCCGCGCTCGCGGCCGTCTCCCCACCGGACGGCATCGCCCTCGTGCTCGGAGGGGCCGCGGTGACGCCCGAGATCGCGCGCGGGCTGCGGGCGACCTATGCGGACGGCGAGCTCGACCTCGCGGTTGCACGGCTGCGCAAGCTCGCCGTCGGATGACCCCATGGCTCCAGGCGGGGCTCGCCGGTGGCGCCGCCGCAGCGGTATGGGGGCTCGTCGAGCCGCTCGACCGGCGGCTGTTCGGGTTCCCCTACTCCGACATCGCCATTCTCGGCCTGCTCGTCACCCGCGGGCCCCACTGGAAGGCGGCCGGATGGGTGATGCATGTCGGAAACGGCGTCGTCGCCGGACTGGTCTTCTGGGCGATCTACGACAGGGTCGGCGGGAGCGCGTTCTGGCTGGCGGTCGCCTTCGCGCTGATCGAGCACGTCGTCACCTATCCCCTGACGCTCTTCACGGACCGCTTCCACCCCGCCCGCGGTGCCCCGCAGCTGCCGCCGATGTCGCGCTCGGGGCGCGCGTTCGCGCAGGCGACGTTCCGCCATCTGCTCTTCGGGGTCGTGCTCGGCGTGCTCGTCTCGGTCTGAGGCGGCCGGCTCAGGCGTGCGGCGCCGGCCGGTGCGGGAAGCCGCCGAGCACGGTGACGAGGCGGTTCCGGGTGCGCTGACCAAGGCAACGGGTGAACCTGACCCGCGCCCGCTCCAGCTTCGCCTCGTTGTAGAAGACGTGCGCCCACGGCGACTTCGGATGCGCGAGGCGGGAGGCCCCGACGAGGCCGAAGACCGGGACGAAGATGGCCAGGAGGCCCACGAACGGCTTCCCCTTCAGGAAGCAGATGAGTGCGAAGAGCGCGTTGACGGTGAGGTAGACGGCCGCGAAGGCCCTGCCCCGGTCGGAGAGCTTGTCGCTGTGCAGGCCGGCCGGGGTCGTGAGCACGAGCATCAACCCGATCACCGCCGCACCGAGGACGGTCGCGATCACGGACTGACGACCCTCGTCCTCCCAGTACACGTCCTCCAGGTGGAACACGAGCGCGAACTCATCCAGCACGAGCGCCGCGCCGCCCCCGAACGCGATCGCCGCGAGATCGACGACGGCAGGGCTCGTGTACGTCGAGAACGCGATCAGGCCCCCGACCAGGACGAGCACGAGCCCCGGGACCATGTGATGGATGTGGATCCCACCGAGCCGTCCGCTGCCCCAGCCGTGCCTCCGTGCGAGCCTGGTGTAGAGCCGCGTCAGCGCGAAAGCGAGCAGGAACGAGGCGAGCAGGAGGAGCATCGGCTCCTTGCCTGCGCGGTAGATCTCCTCCTCGTAACCGGGGATGAAGCGGAAGAGGTTCATCACGACCGACGGTAGCGGCTCCGTGCCGCCCCGGGTCCGGTCGGCCGTCGGCTAGGGCCGCAGCACCGCGCGTCGCGGCCCCGCGAGGAACCCCGCCTCGACGAGCAGCGGCATCGCCTCGGTCTCGGCCACCGGCCGGCCGTCGAAGCGCTCGACCGCGATCCGCTTCGCGTGCCCCTCTCGCACCCAGTCCGCGAGCGCGGTCAGAGCCGGGCGCAGCCAGGCCTCGTCGGGCTCGCGCAGCGGGACGAGCGTGCGGCCGCCGCGCTCGACGTAGAGTGCCGCGGCGCCGCCGAGCAGGACGACGTGCGCCCCGGCGACGCGTGCCGCGCGGGCGCCGGCGCGCCTCGGCCACGGCAGCGCCGCACCGTAGGGCTGCGCGGGGTCGGCCGCCGCGAGCACGAGGGCGTCGTGCTCGTCGCCGCCCCTGAGCTCGCGCAGCCGCTCGACGGCGCCGGGCAGCGCGAACTGGGCGCCGCCGAGCCCCTCGACGAAGTAGCCGCGGCGGCAGGAGCCGATCGTCTCGAGCGCTCGCAGCTCGCTGTAGACGGCGCCGTACCCGCCGGCGATTCCCTCGCCACGGACACCGTCGCGCACGACGATCCCCTGGCGCTCGAGCAGGAGCTCGGCGAGGGCGCGGCGGTCGACCGCCTGCGGGAACAGGCGTGAGGTGAGCGACCAGCGGCCCTGGGTCGAGGTCGATCCGGCGGCGCGCATCCGTGAGAAGCGCCGCGGGCGCCGCTCCGCCACGGGCGTGCCGTAGCGGCGGGCGGCACGCAGCGGCGTCCAGGCGTCGTTCGTCGCCTCGCCCGCCCAGACGAGCTCCCAGAGGGCGGGCAGCGCCTCCTCCGCGTCGAGCCCCGCAGCGACGAGGAGGTCGGGCCAGAACTCCGCCGAGCGGCCGAGCGCCGCCCGCAGCGCCTGTGCCGCCTCGCCCTCGGGCGGCGGTGCGCCCGCGGGCGCACCGAGGAGCGGCGCGTCGGAGCGGAAGTAGAGCGCCACGCGGTCGAGGCCCGCGCCGACCCAGACGACCTCGCCGGTCGCGCAGAGCGCATCCAGCCAGGAGGGCTGGTAGCCCGGGACGCGACGGCGTAGCACCTCGCTCTCCCACAGCGAGACGGGGAGCGGTAGCGCCTGCAGAGGCACGAGCGCCTCCCGGAGGGTGGCGCGCCGGTCGATCCCGTGCCAGGCCGGGAGGAAGCGGCCGAACGCCTCCTGCTCCGCCGGCTCCACCTCCCTGCGCAGGGCCGCGAGCGAGGCGCGACGCAGGCGGCGGAGCACGTCGGGATCGCACCACTCGCGCTCGACCCCACCGGGACGGAGCTCCCCGCGGACGAGCCGGTCGGCGCGCTCGAGGCCGGCGAGCAGCTCCTCGACGAGCGCCGGCTCGAGCCCGTAGCGCCCCGCCGCCTCTCCGGTCGTGAAGGGCCCCCGCGAGCGCGCGAAGCGGGCGAGGAGCGCCGGAAGCGCGTCGGGCACGGCCTCGAGGAACACCTCCGGGAGGCCTCCGGGCGGCATCACGCCGAGGGCGTCGCGGAAGAGGCCCGCGTCCTCGGCGGCGATCAGCCGCTCCTCGCCAGCCAGCCGCACGCGGATCGCCCGCCGCTCCTCCTCGAGCACAGCAGCGTGTGCCGGATCGGCCTCGTCGTCGCGGAGGTCGCCGCGGCGGCGGAGCAGGTCGTGCAGCTCGTCAGGCGAGCGCGGGTCGCCCGCAAGCTGCGCCTCGACGTCCGCCAGGGCGGCCGGGTCGAGCAGGTCGCGCAGCTCCTCCTGGCCGAGCAGCTCGCGCAGCAGGTCGCGGTCGAGCGAGAGCGCCTGGGCGCGGCGCTCGGCCGCGGGCGTGTCGTCCTCGTACATGTAGGTGGCGATGTAGGAGAAGAGGAGCGACGACGCGAACGGCGAGGCGGACGGCGTCTCGACCTCGACGAGGTCGAGCTCGCGCGTCTGGATCCCGTGCAGGATCCGCTTCAGGGCCGGCAGGTCGAAGACGTCCTGAAGGCACTCCCGATACGTCTCGAGGACGATCGGGAACGAGCCGTAGTTGCGCGCCACCTGGAGCAGGCTCTGCGCCTTCAGCCGCTGCTGCCACAGCGGCGTGCGCTGGCCCGGCCGCCGCCTCGGGATCAGCAGGGCACGGCCCGCGTTCTCGCGGAAGCGGGCACCGAACAGCGCGGTCTGCCCCACCTCCTGGACGACCAGCTCCTCGATCTCCTCCGCGGTGAGGAGCAGGTCGGCGAGCGGCGGTGGCACATCGGCCTCGGGCAGGTGGAACGCGATCCCGTCGTCCGACCAGAGCGACTGCACCTCGAGGCCGAGCGAGTCGCGCAGGCGCGCCCCCAGCGCCATCGCCCACGGCGCGTGGATCCGCGCGCCGAACGGCGTCAGGATGCAGATCCGCCAGTCGCCGATCTCGTCACGGAATCGCTCGACGACGACTGTGCGGTCGGAGGGCACGACGCCGCCGTTCGCCTCCGCCTGCTCGCGCAGGTAGGTGAGCAGGTTCTTCGCCGCGAGCGGGTCCAGGTGGTAGTCCGTGGTCAGACGATCCAGCGCCTTCGCGTCCGACAACGCCACGATCTCGCGGGAGGCGCGGCCGATCTTCTCCCCCAGCTCGAACGGCCGGCCGACCCCCTCGCCCTTCCAGAAGGGGACCGCTCCGGGAGCTCCCGGAGCGGGCGAGACGAGCACGCGGTCGCGCGTGATCTCCTCGATCCGCCAGGTCGAGGCCCCGAGCATGAACGTCTGGCCCTGCCGCGCCTCGTAGACCATCTCCTCGTCGAGCTCGCCCACGCGGCCGCCGCCGTCGACCTGGAAGACGCCGTAGAGGCCGCGGTCGGGGATCGTGCCGGCGTTCGTGACCGCGAGCCGCTGCGCTCCCTGGCGGCCCTTGACGACGCCGGCCGTCCGGTCCCAGACGATCCGGGGCTGGAGCTCCGCGAACTCGTCCGACGGGTAGCGGCCCGCCAGCATGTCCAGCACGTTCTCGAGCTGCGGGCGCGCGAGGCCGGCGAACGGATACGCGCCCTTGACGAGCGTGTAGAGGTCGTCGACCGAGATCTCGTCCTCGGCGCAGATCGCCACGATCTGCTGCGCGAGCACGTCGAGCGGGTTGCGAGGGATGTGCGTCTCCTCGATCGCCCCCTCGCGCATCGCCTTCGCGACCACGGCCGACTCGAGCAGGTCGGCGCGGAACTTGGGGAAGATCCGGCCCTTCGAGACGGCGCCGAGCTCGTGGCCGGCGCGGCCTACCCGCTGCAGGCCGCGGGCGACGGACTTCGGGCTCTCGACCTGGATCACGAGGTCGACGGCGCCCATGTCGATCCCGAGCTCCAGGGACGACGTTGCGATCAGGCACGGGATCTGCCCGGCCTTCAGCAGCTCCTCGATCTCGACGCGCTGCTCGCGGGCGAGCGAGCCGTGGTGGGCGCGTGCGACCATCGCGCCGGCGAGCTCGTTCAACCGCAGCGCGAGCCGCTCTGCCAGCCGGCGGTTGTTGACGAAGACGATCGTGGAGCGGTGCTGCTGCACGAGGTCGAGGAGCGCCGGGTAGATGGAGGGCCAGATCGAGCGCGAGGTCGACTCGTAGCCCGACGCCATCGCCACGTCGTCGGGCAGCACGAGCTGGCTCAGGCCGGGGTCTGAGCCGGGCTCGCGCATGTCCTCGAGCGCGACGACGACCTCGAGGTCGAGCTCCTTACGGATGCCGGCGTCGACGAGCTGGATCGGCCGCCCGCCGGCCACGAATCGCCCGATCTCCTCCAGCGGCCGCTGCGTCGCCGAGAGCCCGATCCGCTGGAAGGGCTGCTCCGTCACGCGCTCGAGCCGCTCCAGGGAGAGCGCAAGGTGCGCGCCGCGTTTCGTGCCGGCAACCGCGTGCACCTCGTCGACGATCACCGTCTCGACGCCGCGCAGGATCTCGCGAGCCTGCGAGGTGAGCAGCAAGTAGAGCGACTCCGGGGTCGTGATCAGGATGTCCGGCGGCGTGCGCACCATCTGCCGGCGCTCGCGCTGGTCGGTGTCGCCGGTGCGGACGCCGACGGCGAGCTTCGAGCCGAGCCCGGCGAGCGGCCCGCGAAGGTTCCGCTCGACGTCGTAGTTGAGCGCCTTCAGCGGGGAGACGTAGAGCAGCCGCAGACCCTCGCCCGGGGTTGCGTTGAGCCGGTCGATACCGGTGAGGAAGGCGGCGAGCGTCTTCCCCGAGCCGGTCGGCGCCTGCACGAGGACATGGGCGCCGGTCGCGATTACGGGCCAGGCAGCCTCCTGCGCGGGAGTCGGGCAGGCGAACGCGCGCTCGAACCAGGAGCGCGTGGCCGGGGTGAAGGCTGCGAGCGCGTCCATGACCGCAGGGTAGAGAAACAACCGCCGCCGGATACGATCCCGCCATGGCCACTCCGATCCACTTCAGCGGCGACCCCGAGGCAGACGCCTTTCTCGGCGAGAGCCCGCTGGGCCTGATGATCGGCTTCGTGCTCGACCAGCAGGTGACCGTGCAGAAGGCCTTCTCCTCGCCGCTCGAGCTCTCGAAGCGCCTCGGCGGGCTCGACGCACACGAGATTGCGGCGATGGACACGGGGAGGCTCGAGGAGGTCTTCCGGGAGAAGCCCGCGCTGCACCGCTTCCCCGCCACCATGGCCCGTCGCACGCAGGAATTCTGTGCCGCGCTCGTGAGTGACTACGACGGCGACGCCGCGGCAGTGTGGAACGGAGCCCGTGACGGCGCCGACCTCGAGCAGCGGCTCCTCGCCCTCCCCGGGATCGGTGAGATGAAGGCCCGCTCTCTCGTGGCGGTGATCGCGAAACGGCTCGGTGTGCAACCGCCGGGCTGGGAGGAGTTCGCACCGCAGCACGCGTGCCTCGGCGACGTGGACTCGCCCGAGGCGCTCGCCGACTACCAGGCGGCGAAGCGCGCCCACAAGGCAGCGCTCAGAGCGCAGCAGAGCGCCTGAGCCGTGCCGGTCGAGCTGCGGACGCTGACGGACGGTGGCCAGACGCCCGGCGACGTCGCACGCGAGCTGGCCGCCTTCCTCGGAGCGGCGCGCACGAGCCTCGACATCGCCGTCTACGACGTCCGCTTCGAGACGGACGCGGGCGCGGTCGTGCTCGCCACCCTGCTTGCAGCACACCAGCGCGGCGTCACGGTGCGACTCGCCTACAACGTCGACCACCCGGGGCCGATCCCCGTGCCGCCGCCGCCGAGGACGGCTCCCGAGGCAATCGAGGCGCTGCCCGTCGAGACCCGGGCGATCCCCGGCGTCCCCGACCTCATGCACCACAAGTACGTCGTCCGCGACCGCACCGACGTGTGGTCCGGCTCGACGAACTGGACGGACGACTCGTGGAGCCGGCAGGAGAACGTGATCGTCCGGGTGCCGAACGCGCCCGCGCTCGCGTACGCGTTCGCGCTCGACTTCCAGGAGCTCTGGGAGACGGCCCGGGTTGACCGCAGCGGCCGGGTCGAGCCGCGCCCGGTCACGCTCGAGGACGGCGTCGTCGTGCGACCGTGGTTCACCCCCGGCTACGGCGAGTCTCTGAGCCACCGGGTGGCCAAGTTCCTCGGCCGGGCCCGGCACCGGATCAGGATCGCCTCCCCCGTCCTTACCTCGGGCCCGATCCTCGCCACGCTCGTCGAGGTCGTGAAGGAGCAGCGCTGCGACGTCGCGGGAGTCATCGACGAGACCCAGGTCGACGAGGTGTTCCACCAGTGGGCGACGAACGGCGTCAGCGAGTGGAAGATCCCGCTCCTGCACGCGATCCTCACCGGGGCGCCCTTCTCCGGCAAGCCCTCGACCCGGTGGACGCCCGAGTCGCTGCACGACTTCATGCATGCAAAGTTCGTGGTGGCGGACGACGTCGCCTTCGTCGGCTCCTTCAACTTCTCCCGATCGGGCGAGCAAAACGCGGAGAACGTGCTCGAGATCCACGATCCGGCGATCGCCGACCGGCTGGCGGCGTTCGTCGACGAGGCGCGCGCCCGCTATCCCGCGACGACGCCGCCTCACATCGAGGGATGAGAACGGCCGCACGAACGCCGACAGGAATCGCGTGAGGCTCCTGCTCGCCATCGCGGTCACCGCCCTCGCCGCAGCGGTAGCGGCGGCCGCCCTCGCGGCGCCGCTTCCCTCGGCTCCGAAGTGCCCCGTCTTCCCGGCCGACAACGCCTGGAACCGCCGCGTCGACGCCTTGCCGGTCGCCGCCGGCTCGGATGCGACGGTCGCGTCGATCGGGCCTACGAGGACGCTGCACGCGGACTTCGGCTCCGGCACGTGGAACGGTGGGCCGATCGGGATCCCGATCACCGTCGTCGGCAAGACGCAGCGCCGCAGCGCCGTCCGCTTCGAGTACGCGGACGAGTCCGACCGGGGGCCGTACCCCATCCCGGCCGCGGTGAAGATCGAGGGCGGGCCGGCGGCGGACGGCGACCGGCACGCGCTGATCCTCGACCGCGACGCCTGCCGCCTCTACGAGCTCTATGCCCTGCAGCGGTCCGGCGGCCGCTGGACCGCCGGCTCCGGCGCGATCTGGGACCTTCGCTCGAACCGCCTACGTCCGGCCGGCTGGACGTCGGCGGATGCAGCGGGCCTCCCGATCCTGCCCGGGCTCGCCCGCTACGACGAGGTCGCCCGGGGCCGCATCGACCACGCCCTCCGCTTCACCGTCTCCCACACCCGACGGGCGTACGTGTGGCCGGCACGGCACTTCGCGAGCTCGCTCACGGACCCGTCGCTGCCGCCGATGGGTGCACGCCTGCGGCTGAAGCGCAGCTTCGACACCTCTGCGTTCCCGCCCCAGGCCCGCGTCGTGCTGCGGGCGCTGCAGGAGTACGGGATGATCCTGGCCGACAACGGTTCCGACTGGTTCGTCTCCGGCGCACCCGACCCCCGCTGGTCGAACGACGACCTCCACAGCCTCGGCCGCGTGTCGGGGTCCGCGTTCGAGGTGGTCGACACCTCGTCGCTGCACCCCTGACCCCTCGGGAGATGCACACGTCCGGCCGATGAGAGGGTATGCGCCTCGTCGCCGCCGTCGTCGCCGTTCCCGTCCTGCTCTTCGCCTGGCAGGCGTGGAAGACCCACTCGCTCGAGCAGCGGCTGCAGCCGGTCGCGTCCGGCGTCGCCGGGAGGCCCGTCGAAGTCGACTGCCAGAGCTTCCTCGGCTCGCTGATCGACGCCCAGGCGCGCGAGGGTGAGGTGCAGTTCGATGCCGCCGGCAACCCGCAGCCGAAGCTGTTCCTGACACGCTCGACCTGCGGTCGCCTGCGTGACTTCGCGGGCCGCGCACATCACTCCGAGCTGGACTGCCTCGCGGGCATCGAAGGGCAGGCTTCGAGCCCTCTGTCCTTCTACTCACCGTGCTACGCATCGGCGGCCGACACGATCTACGCCGTGCTCACGCTCGCGCACGAGGCCTACCATACGGCCGGTGTCCAGGACGAGTCGCTGACCAACTGCTACGCGATCCAGGCGATGGCCTGGACGGCCGAGCAGCTCGGAGCGCCCGCAGGGGAATCGGAGTTGCTCGCGCGGGCGATGGAGACGCTCGAGCCCGCCCAGGACTTCCCGTACGGGACGAATGACTGCCACGCCGGCGGCCGGCTCGACCTGCATCCGGAGACGCCGGACTTCCCCACGGAGCACCCGACGATGGCGCCTCGCGGGGCGACGGCGCGAGGCACGTAGCCTGGACGACGGTTGTCCTGCACGCGGCCGCGCGAAGGGGCAGACTCCGTCCAACGGCTCACACGAGGAGGAGGCGACCATGGACGACTCCACGATTCACGAGCGCATCGAGCAACTCGTCGACGAGGAGCACGCGCTCTGGCGCCGCCAGACCGAGGGCGCCATCGACGACGAGACGAGGCGGCGCCTGCTGGAGCTGCAGGTGTCGCTCGACCAGCTCTGGGACCTGCTGCGCCAGCGCAAGGCGCTCCGCCGGGCCCACCTCGACCCCGAGGCGGCGGAGGTCCGCCCGGCTGAGATCGTGGAGAACTACCGGCAGTAGGCGACGCGCACGACACGCCCTGCGGCGTCAGCCTCCCGGCGCTCCCGCGCCGACATCCGGTGGCGGCGTGCCCGGGGAGAGATCCTCAATCAGGTTGATCATCAGCTGCTGCACCGGCGGCTGCCAGACGGAGGCCGCGAGCGAGAAGGCCCCCGCGGCGAACACCGTCGCGCCCGAGGAGGCCCGGTAGATCGTCATCTGCGCCTTGCGGCCGTCCCCTAAGACGTGTGGGATCTCGGCGACCACCTCGACGCCGGGCGGCGACGACGGAGCGATCCGGTCGGCCTCGATCCCACCGCTCCCGAACGCGGAGCCGGGCACGAGGCCGGTGTAGCGGAAGAGGCTCTCGGAGGCGGCGCCGCCGCGCACGATCCAGGAGGAGCCGCTGCTCGTGACAGGACCCGAGGAGAAGTACTGCACCCCGATCAGCGCGGCCTCGGGCCGCCCGAGCTTGCGCCACTGGCCGACGATCGTCATCACGCCCCTGTCGAGCGTGATCTTGCGGAAGAAGTTGTTGGCGGAGAGGAACGCGAGGTTGCCGCCGCGGTTGCGGAAGCCCGTCACCGCACGAAGCTCGGGCGCGGTCACGTACTCGTGGTGGCCCGGGAAGATCAGCAGCTCGTAGCCGGCGGCGAGCGTGCGGCCGGTGGTCGTCCTCAACTCGGCGTCGCTGAGGTAGTCGACCGCGTAGCGGTTGCGGGCGAGCCAACGCAGGAACGGCTCGTCGTAGATGCGGTAGTGCGCCGGCACCCCACGGTCCTCGTACGGGCGATGGAGCGCGGCCGTGGCGATCTCGGGCGAGGCGTACCACGTGTTGCCGACACCGTCGTGATCGTCGTCGCGGAAGTTGTACGCCTGCCAGGTCTGCGTCGGCAGCACGACCGCAATTCGATGCGAGCCGAGCCGGCGCGGCGCCAGCACGAACGGGGCGTACCCGACGCGGTCTCCCGGAGCGGTCAACTCGGCGAAGTAGAGGCCGCTCGCCCAGCCCGAGCCCAGCCCGAGGTGGATCACCCGGGCTGGCGCGAGCCGGTCGTAGTGCCGGTCCGGCCCCACCTGCTCACCGCGCATCGCATCTCGCTGCGCCAGCGGCCCGATCGCGTCGCCCACGCGGAAGAGGCGGACCGTGACGTCGCGGGCGCGGCCGAAGAGCGCGAGCGTCGCCGTTTCCCCGGGCCCGAAGCTCTCGCGCGTGAACGCGGCCGCGATCGTCGGCCGGCGCGAGACGGGATCGCGCGCACTGCCCTTCGCGGCGGCGCGCTCCACGTGGAGGGCGCCGGAGGCGTGTCCCTGAACCTGGACGACGGAGGCTCCGACGAAGACCGCGACCGCGGCCAACGCAACAGCTCCTCGATGGCGGCTCACCGCGTGCCCGTCCGTCGACTCATCCGCTCTCGAAGACCAGCGATTCGTTCCCGCCTCCGTCGAAGAGCGTCAACCGAGACCCGTGAAGCTCGTAGGACCGGGCCTCGGCGAGCAGCGCCAGATACGCACCTTCAGCACGCATCGCCGGCGCCGGGCCTGCCATCCGGGTGCTGGCGAGCTGACCGACGCCGAAGGAGCTACCCGAGCCGGCCCTGTACGCTCCGCTGTAGCTGTTGACGGCACTGCGACCCGAGATCCTCCCGTCGGCGAAAGCCGCCGTGATGGTGAAGTCGGCAGGGCTGAGCGAGCTCAACGTCCATCCGGTGAGCCTCCACTGTGTACCGGCCAGCGGGTCGCCACCACCGGAGCACCCGGCGAGCACCGGTACCAGCATCACGATGACCACCAGCAACGCCGGCCGGCGCATCTCCTACCGCTCTCCGCGACGCTGTAGCACCCCGCGCCGCAGGGTACCCGGGTCACCGCGACGGACCACCGTAGAAGACCGCCAGCCTGCGCATCCCCTCGGCCACGCTCACCTCCGGCCGCCAGCCGGTCGCCTCCCGGAAGGGGCGCGGGTCGAACCAGTGGGCAAGCGCGAGCTGGTCGACGAGGAACCGCGTTGCCGGGGGATCGGCCCCCGGCCTCGCCCGGGCCCAGGCGCGCTCGGCGGCGCCTGCGAGCACGCGCGCGGGCCCGAGCGGAAGATCCTTCCGCGGCGGCGGCACGCACGCGGCGGCGCAGATCTGCTCGAGCAGGGAGCGGACGGGCAGCGGCTCCCCGTTCGAGACAACGAAGGCGCGACCCGAAAGCGGCCCGTTCGCCTCGAGCTGCTCGGCGGCGACGACGAGCGCGGCGGCGGCGTTGTCGACGTACGTCGTGTCGATCAGCGCCCGGCCTCCGGCGACGAGGAAGAGGCGCCCCGTGCGGGCACGCTCGACGATCCGCCCGATCAACTGGGTGTCGCCCGGCCCCCAGACGACGTGAGGGCGGACGGCCGTCACGGCGAGCCCGGGGCCGTCGGCCGCGAGCGCGTCCCGCTCAGCCTCGGCCTTCGATTCCGAGTACCAGGAGCGGTCGCGCCGGGTTGTGATCGGCGTCTCCGCGGCGGCGCCGACGGTCGCGGCCGACTCGTATCCCACGGACGGCGAGGAGACGACGACGAGCCGCGGCACGCCCGCCTGCGCGCAGGCCTCGACCACAGCCCTCGTGCCTCCCAGGTTGACGCGGCGGAACTCGGCCCGGCTGCCGACGACGCCCACGAGGGCGTCGCACCCCGCCGCCGCCGCGGCGACGGCGCCCGTGTCGCACACGTCGGCGAGCACCTGGACGCACGCGAGCTGCGGGCTCTGGTGCCGCTGGAGTGCCACGGGCTCGTGGCCTCGGGCGGCGAGCACCGCGATCGTTGTCTGCCCCAGGAGCCCGGAGCCACCCGTGACGAGGACGCGCATCAGATCCGCCCCGGCCGCGCCCCGCCGGCGAGCAGGGCTCCGGCCCAGCGGCCGAGCCGGGTGCGGTCGATCTTCGAGTTGTGGCGGCGGTCGACGGGGAGCGCGGAGACGCTCAGAACGGCGGCGACCGGCTGCGAGACGAGCGCCGCCCGCACGCGCCGCTCGACGTCGCCGCCCGCGAGGCCGTCCTTCCCCGCAGCCTCCACGACCACGACGACCTGCTCGCAACCCTCAGGCCCTACTCCGGCAACGGCGCAGCGCAGGCCGGTGGCGGAGGTGACCGCGTTCTCGAGCGGCACCGGCGTGACCGGGCCGTCGGCGGTGTGGACGACGTGGGCCAGGCGGCCTTCGACCCACAGCCGCCTCTCGGCGTCCAGATGCCCGACGTCGCCGGTCCGGTGCCACTCCACACCCTGGTCGTCGACGGTCCGCGCCCGATCTGTCGTGGCCCAGAGGCCGTCGTACCCGAGCGACAGCCACGGCGCGCTCACGACGATCTCCCCCGTCTCGCCGTCGCCGCCGTCGAGCGACTCGATGCGCACGCGGGCCCCGGCAAGCGGCCTGCCCACGCACACCCCGGGTCCCGGCCCCGCAGCGGCGATCTCCCCCAGGTCGACGTCGGTCACCGACAACACCTCGGTCATCCCGTACGGCGTGTGCAGGGTCGCCGCCGGGGCCAGGCGGCCAAAGGCCTCGAGCGTTGCCCGCGACACCGGGGCACCGGCGGAGAGGACGAGCCTGAGCGATGCCAGCTCCCTGCGGCCTCCGGGCGAGAGGCCGTCGACAGACGCCAGAACGCCCTCGAGGGCGGCGGGCGCGGCGAAGAGGATCGTGGCGTCGACGGCGGCGCACGCGTCGGCCAGAGCCTCGGCCCGCAGCGATGAAGGCTTCGTGATGTCGCAGTCGGGAACCGCCACCGGGATGCCGAGGGCCGGCCCGTACAGCGCAAAGGGCGCGAAGGCTGCGACGAGGCGATCGCCGGGCCCGATGCCGTAGCAGTCGCGCACCGCGGCGAACTGCGCCGCCATCCGCCGCCCGTCGTAGAGGACGCCCTTCGCCGGCCCTGTCGCGCCCGAGGTGAAGACGACGGCGGCGGGGGCGCAGGGACCGGGCGCGAAGCGCTCCACCACAGCGGAGAGCCTCGCTCTCCGGCCGCGCAGCGCGGTGATCTCCAGCGGACGCGCCGTGGGCGCCCAGCGCAGCAGCCTGGCGACGCCGAGCGTCTTCCGGGTCCCGAGCAGCCAGCGCGGCTCCGCGCTCCGCAGCGCCCGGGCCAGGCCGCGCACCCCGAGGCCGCGGTCGACGACGACGGCGACGGCGCCGCTCACCCAGCAGGCGAACGCGGCGGCGATGAAGTCCGGAGGCTCCGGCGCGAGCAGGGCCACCCGGTCGCCCGGAGCGACTCCCGCCTCACGGAGCCCTTCGGCGAGCGCCGCCACGCAAGCGGCGAGGGCGGCGAACGAGATCGACTGCCCGTCGGCGGCGACGGCGATCGCCCCGTCTTCCTCACGCGCGACGAGGGCCGACCAGAGTGCCTCGGCCGCGTCGGGGCGAGCGGTGTCCCGAGGTGCGGCCGGCTTCGGTTCGAGCACGCGCTCGATCCACGTGTCGGCCAGCGCGGCCACGTCCTCCTCTTCGATGACGAGGTGCCCGGCGAGTGGGAAGCGGTGGAGCTCGGCCTGGGGTAGCAGGCGGCGCAGGTCGGCGGCGAAGCCGAGGTGGAAGACCGGGTCTCGCTCGCCCCAGGCGAGCAGGACGGGCACGTCGAGCTCTCCCAGCCGCTCGGCGACACCGGCGAGAGCGGCGTAGGACGGATGCTCGGGAGTCGTCGGGATGTCCGCCACGAAGTCCGCGATCGCGTGCCGGTCGCGGCTCGTCCGGTAGGGACGGAGGTACGCGCTCCTAACCTCCTTCGCCATCCGCCCCCGGGCGGTGGCGAGAGTGGCGCGAACGAACACGGACGTGCGACGACAGACGAGGTCACGCAGGGCTTCGTGGCCGGCCAGACGGATCAACAGCGGCACCCCGGTCGCGGGCAGCTCGACGCCGGTGTTCCCGAGCAGGATCCCGCGCACGCGCTTGCGGTGCTCGAGCGCCCAGCCGAGCGCGATCGGTCCACCCCAGTCGTGCGCCGCCAGCACAACCGGCCCCTCGACCCCGAAGGCGTCGAGGATGCGGCCGAGGTCGTCCACCCGCTGCGCGAAGTCTCTGGCGCGACCGCGCTCCGAGAGACCCATGGAGATCTGATCGATCGCGATCACCCGGTAGCGGTCGCCGACGCGGCGGTGAAGCGACCGCCACATGAGCGACCAGGTCGGGTTGCCGTGCACGCAGACGACCGTGAGCGGGGCCGATCGCCCGTCGCCCGGCGAGGCGTCGAGCGCGTGGACGTGCAGCCGCTCGCCGTCGGCGACCGACACGTCGATGCTGCGCGACCAGACCGGCTCGATGCCGAGCTGCCGAAGCCGCTCCGCAGTGAGCGCGGCCGGCGCCGGGCTCACCAGATGATCTCGGCGACGCTTGCGTTGAGGCCGGATCCCATGCCCATGCAAAGGACACGCTCTCCGGCGCCGATCTGATCCTGAATGCCGGCCAGCGTGAAGGGGATCGAGGCCGGGCCGATGTTCCCCTGCAGCGGGAAGGTCAGAGGCGCTCGCGACTCGTCGAGGCCGAGGGTTGCGCAGAGCATGCTCGTGTGAACCGAGCTGACCTGGTGCAGGACGTACCAGGAGACGTCGTCGTTCCAGCCAAACCCGGGCGCCGACTCCGACCAGGCCTCGTGGGCGAGAAGGAGGCCCGCCTCGAGCAGGGCCTTCGTGTCGGTGGTCATGCGTTCGAGGTCGCCGACGCAGATCCGGTGGTGCTGCGTCGCTGCGCGGGAGACTCCACCGACGATGCGGTGCGCCTCCGGGCTCCGGTCGAGGTTGCCGAGCACCATCGCCGCGGCGCCGGAGCCGAGCGTCAGGCTGGCGAACTCGTCATAGACGTCCGCCGTGACCTGCGCGTTCTCCTGCAGCCGGGCGATCGTCGTCAGCTGGGTGTGGCGCGACCCCTCCGCGTCCACGACCAGCGCGTACGGGATCTGGCCCGCCTCGATGGCCGTTGCGGCGAGGTGGATCGCGTTGACGAAGCCCAGGCAGGCGTTGCCGAGGTCGAAGTTGAGGCAGCCCGGTGCGAGGCCGAGATGGTGGTGCACGGCGCACGCGACCGACGGCTCCAGGTGGTGCTTGCACACCGAGGTCGAGATGAGCATGCCGATCTCGGAGCGGTCGATTCCCGCAGCCACGATCGCCTTCTCGCCGGCGAGCGCGGCCGCATCGTCGAAGCGCATCGACTCGGGCCACCAGCGCCGCTGCTTGATCCCGGCGAGCTCCTCGAGTAGGCCCGGGCGAACGTTGCAGCGCGCGAAAACGTCGGCGAGCTGCTCGTCGATCCAGGCGGAGGTGACGATCTCGGGAGCCTCGACCGCCTCGACGGAGAGAACGCCGACGTTGCCGTGCCGCTGTGTGTGGTTACCGCTCATGTCCAGTCCTCTCGCAGTCTTTGGTCGGCAATGTCACGGAAAGAGGCCCTCACGGGCCTCTTTCGAGCGGAGAGGGCGGGATTTGAACCCGCGAAGCACCTTTCAGCACTTACGCGATTTCCAGTCGCGCTCCTTCGGCCACTCGGACACCTCTCCGTGGCTGCGACAGCGTAGCCACTGCGGACGATCGGCCCGGCCGCGAGCAAGAGGCCGAGAGGCTCTAGGACTGGCCGGCGACGGACGAGACGTACGCGGCCACGTCCTGGATCTGCTGGTCGCTGAGCTGACCCTTGAACGGCGGCATCGGACCCTTGCCGTTCGTGACGCGGCTGACGACGAGGTCGTACGACGGCTTGGCCTCGTCGAGGTTCGGCCCCACCGTGCCTGTCGCACCCGCGTCGGCGAGCGTGTGGCAGCCGACGCACCCGGCAGACGTGAACACGGCCTTGCCCGCGGCCGCGTCACCGGTGCCGCCGGACGGGGTCGTCTGGCCGCCGGTCGTCGTCGTCTCGGCGGGCGTGGTCTCGGCCGGCGTCGTCTCGGCTGCGGCCGGCTCCGACTTGACCTCCTGCGTCGACGTGACCCAGTAGACCGCGCCCAGCTGGGCCACGAGGAACAGCGCCGAGACGAGCATGAACGCGGTCAGCGTGGTCGGGAAATCCGGGTTTCGCTTCGGGACGAAGATCGCGGTGATCAGCGCCCAGGCGATGAAGAGCCCGGCGACGATCAGCAGCGTTACCTTGCCGGTGGTCGTGATCGAGAGCAGCATGGGGCTGGACGCTACCACCTCCGTGCGGACGAGATCGCGTGAAGGGTCGCGTCCGGTGTACGCTCCGCAGCCGTGACGCCCGACGAGCGACTCGCACGGTACGCCCGGCTCGCGGTGGAGGTCGGTTGCAACCTCCAGCCCGGGCAGCTGCTGCGCGTCGCAGCGCATCCGGAGCACCTCCCCTTCGCCCGGGCGATCGCCGAGGTCGCGTACGAGAAGGGCGCCGGGTACGTCGAGGTCGTGTATCCCGATCCGCACGTGCGGGCGTCTCGGATCCGGCACGCACCGGAGGACACGCTCGGGTGGTCGCCGCCCTGGTCGATGACGCTGATCGAGGAGCTCGCGCGCGCGAACGGCGCCATGATCGCGATCACCGGCGACCCGGAACCGGAGCTACTCGCCGAGCTCGACCCAGGGCGGATCGCGCGCACACACCCCCGTGAGCTCGCCGAGCTGATGCTGAGGGAGACCGGGGACGGCCATATCGCGTGGACGATCGTCGGCTTCCCGAACGCGGGTTGGGCGCAGGCGGTCTTCGGCGAGCCGGATGTCGAGCGCCTCTGGCAGGCGGTCGCGACGGCGACGCGGCTCGACGAGGATGACCCGGTGGCCGCGTGGCG